>Ga0247825_10000056_pt1 | contig 62007 bp, 50 predicted proteins | sample 13C_Vanillin_Day_FD_194413 | JGI IMG/M metagenome (GOLD analysis project Ga0247825, IMG submission 194413) | Soil microbial communities from agricultural site in Penn Yan, New York, United States - 13C_Vanillin_Day48 | ecosystem: Environmental > Terrestrial > Soil > Agricultural land | place...
AGTCAGGACGACCCAGAAGCAGAGTGGGGGGTTGGATGCCTCAGGCTGTTATCAACTGTAGACAATTCGGCTGCCAGCGTCTCCCTGGCAGAGGGGACAGGGTGCTCAGGACATCTGTTTCATTACAGTGTCACCAGCCCCAGGCGAGCGGCTCGAACGACGGCCTCGGTGCGCCGCTGGACCCCCAGCTTGGCGAGCACGGCGTTGACGTGGAACTTGGCGGTGTGCTCGCTGATGGTGAGCCGGTCGGCGATGGCTTTGTTGGAGAGGCCCTCGGCCAGGAGCGCGAGCACCTCACGTTCACGGGGCGTGAGGGCTTCCGGGCTGGTGGGTGAGGGGGCGGCTCGCGAGGAGGGACGCACAGGCGAGAGGGTGGAGTCGAAGACGGTGAGCCCCCGGGCCACGGCCTGAAGCGCGGCCAGCAGCGCGCCTGGAGCCGCATCACGCAAGAGCAGGCCCCGAGCCCCCGCTGCGAGTGCCAGCTCCCCGGCTGCTTCGTCCGGCACCAGCGCGAGCACCGGCGCGCCCAGATCAGGAGCCTCCAGCCGCCCCTCGGCGCCGTTGAGGCGCAGGCCCACGTCCCACAGCACCACGTCGGGAGGCTCGGTGCGGGCCGCCTCCAGCTCCGCGAGCGTGCCGGCCGCGGCGAGGGTGAGGTTCTCTCCACCCTGGTCCGAGAGGGTGCGGGAGAGAGCCCCGCGGGCGAGCGGATCCTCGGCGACAAGGGCGAAGCGCAGAGGGGTGGCGATCAGGTCCAGCACGAGTCCCCATGCTTAACGCACCGGGAGCGCATTTGCCGGGCCCCATGCGGGCTGTCACGCATCCCACACAGTCCGCGCTGGAGGCAGGATAGCCTCCAGCTCCTTCCCGGGAGGGAGTGAGGAGGAGACAGGCATGGGACGCTGGATGATGGTGGGGCTCTGGGTGCTTGGCGCGAGCGCGTGGGCGCAGGCCCCCGGCCGTTTCGTGAAGCAGGGAGACGAGCTCGTCGCCCAGGTGCGCACGCGCTTCTATGACGCGAAGAAGGCCACGGAGTGGGCCGCTCGCTACCAGGGCTATGGGGCCAAGGCGAAGACAGAGGAGGACTTCGAGCGGCTCACGCATGAGGCGCTGGCGGAGCTCCAGGCATCACATACGGCGTACTACCCACGCGAGAGCCTGGGGTACGTGGGGTTGTCCTCCATCTTCCGGTGGCCTCTGAAGCTGAAGGAAGTCGAGTACGTGAGCCTGGGCGTGGATGTGGTGGAGCGGCCAGAGGGCCTCTTCGTCCGCCACGTCTTCGCGGGTGGCCCGGCGGAGAAGGCAGGTCTGCGGCGGGGAGATCGCATCGTGAGCGTGGAGGGTAAGCCCTTCCATCCGGTGCGCTCGCTGAAGGATCGGGCTGGCAAGCCCACCCAGGTGAGGATCGAACGTGAGAAGGGCGGCCGGCCGCTCACACTGAAAGTGACGCCGCGCCGCGTTGACCCGAAGGCCGAGTGGCTCGAGGTGCAGGAGAAGAGCTCTCGCGTGGTCGAGCGCGGCGGCAAGCGCGTGGCCTACCAGTACGTCTACTCATGCGCGGGCGCGGAGCACCAGGAGGCGCTGGCGGAGTACATCCTCCATGGCACGGAGAACGCGGATGCGCTGGTGGTGGACCTGCGGGACGGGTGGGGTGGGTGCAGCGTGCAGTTCCTCAACCTGTTCAACACGCGGCTGCCCGTGCTCACGTCCGTGGAGCGGGACGGGAAGCAGGTCGTCATGACGGGGGCCTGGCTCAAGCCGGTGGTGCTGTTGGTGAACGGCGGCTCGCGCAGCGGCAAGGAGCTGGTGGCGTTCGCCATGAAGCAGCGGGAGATGGCCACGCTGGTGGGCGAGCGCACAGCGGGAGCGGTGCTGGCCGGCACTCCCGTGCGCTTGTCCAATGGGGACCTCCTCTATCTCGCGGTGATGGACGTGAACGTCGACGGGACCCGGCTGGAGGGCATCGGCGTGCAGGTGGATGTCGAGGTGCCGGACGTGCTGCCCTATGCGGCGGGGAGGGATCCCCAGCTGGAGAAGGCGCTCGATGTGGCCGCGGCGGCCCGGCCCCCGCCAGCTCCGGCCGAGGGCTTGAAGTAGGGACGCTACGCCAGCTCCACCCCATGGCCCGCGGTGGTGCTCGCGATGCTCACCCGGGCCCCCTGCTGCTGGTAGCCGCCGCGGAAGGGGTGCTTCGCGATGAACAGCGGGGTGTCGAGGTCCGCGTAGTGGAAGCCGCCGAGGCCCGCGGCAAGGTGAGCCGAGCAGCTCATGGCCAGCGTGCTCTCCACCATGCCGCCGATCATCAGCTCCAGCCCGGCGGCGCGGGCCATGTGCCAGATCATCAGAGACTCCACGACACCGCACTTCATGGTCTTGATGTTGATGCCACTCGCCGCACGCGAGCGGATGAGGCGCAGCACGTCCTGGGCGGAGCGGGCGGACTCGTCGGCGCAGATGGGCATGGGGGAGGTGCGAGTGAGCTCGGCCATGCCAGACACGTCCTCCGCGGCCACAGGCTGCTCGAAGAGCGCCAGCGGCACGCCGGCCCGCTCCAGCTCGCTGAGGAACGTGCGGGCCTGCGCCAGGGGGTAGCCGCCGTTGGCATCCGCGAACAGCCGCGCATGAGGGGCCAACCGGTGGATGGCCGCGAGCCGCTCCACATCCTCCTCGGGTGACAGCGCGCCGACCTTCACCTTCAGGGTGGTGATGCCCCGGGCGAGGATGGCGCGGGCGGAGGACTCCGCGTGGGCACGGTCTCCGGCCGTCACGGTCATGTCGATGTCCAGCTCCGTGCCGGCACCGCCGAAGAAGACCCACAGGGGAACGCGGTGGTGGCGGGCCAGCGCATCCAGGAGCGCGGTCTCCACGCCACAGCGAGCCGAGGGTTCATGGGGCAGCGCCTCGGTGAGCAACGAGGACAGCGGGCGCCAGGCGCGGGCCTCCTGGCCGATGAGCCGCTCGCGCACGGACTCGATGGCGGCCAGGGAGCGGGCCTGGGTCTCTCCGCTCACGGCGGTGAAGGGCGCGGCCTCGCCCAGCCCGGTGGTGCCGTCGGCCAGGGTGAGGCGCACCAGGACATTGTGGGCCACGTGTTGCGCTCCCGTGGCGATGGCGAAGGGCTCGGTGAGCGGCAGGTCCAACGGCTCGGCGGTCAGGGAGGTGATGACGGTGGGATGCATGAGCGCTCCGCATCCTAATGTCGCCGCCGCTCCAGCTCGCGGGTAAGTGACTCCTCGAGGTTGCGGAGCACCTCCTCTGAGTCGATGGACTCCTCATGGGAGTCCCAGTCCAGCAGCGGGTCGGCGATGGCCATGCGTGTCGTGAGGGAGCGCAGCCGGGTGAGCGCGCGCTCCAGGGTGACGAGCAGGGCGGCGTTCTCCGGAGAGCGCTGCTGCAGCAGGCTGACACCCAGCTCCAGGGACTGAAGCGGAGTGTTGGCCGCGTCGCGCATCGCGAGGAACAGCCGAGCCACCCGCTCCAGGGACTCGGCCTCGGCGCGAGCCTTCTGCAGCCGCTGCTCGATGCGCCAGGTCCGCACGCGGAACACCATCAGTCCGCACGCCGAGCCGCCCCACACCAGGGTGATCCACGGCTCCCAGGGCATGTCCAGGCGGTTGTTCAGGTCCAGGCCATACCAGAGGAGCACGGCCTCCAGCGCGAAGGCCCCAATGAGTCCAAGGCCGACCGCCAGCCCCGTTGGCGCCAGCAGGCCGATGCCCACCATCAACAGCCGGTGGCCCGTCAGCGGCATCCACACGAGGCCCGAGGCGGCCATCGCCACCTCCGCCACCGCGAAGATGATCAAGTGCGGCAATGCCACGGCGATGAAGACGTCCGCGCTCAGCTGGGGGGGAGCAGTGCGGCGCCGGGCCACCAGCAGAGCCAGCAGGCCCAGGGCCTCCAGCACATGCACGGCCCGGAGCGTGGGGAGCACGAGGTTGCCCGGGTGCACCCGCCAGTCGATGAAGATGTAGGCCACCTGGCCCAGCAGCGTCAGGGAGGTCGCGAAGAAGGCCCCCCACCACGCGCGCGCTCGCTGCTCGTCTGTCGCCTGGAGCTGCGCGTAGCTAAGAGCTGAGCGAGCCATCGGGGTTCCTTACGAGTGCCATCAGCACCTTCGCGTCGACGGGCTTGGACAGGATCCGGGCCTGCGTCAAATCGTACGCCTTGCGAACCAGTGGGTGCGAGCGGGCATGGCCTGTCAGGAAGACGATGCGCCCGCCAAAGCCGTTCTCCTGCAGCCACTGGTAGGCGTCCAGACCACTCGGGACTCCCGCCCCCAGGTTGACGTCCAGCAGGGCCAGCCCGCACCCCAGCACCTGCTCCTTCTGTCGCACCATCGCCTCGACCGAGCCCACGCTCACGCAGGCCTTCGCGCCCGACGCCACCAGCAGATCGCACAAGAGGGTCCGCAGATCGTCGTCGTCCTCGAGCACCAGCACCCGTTCCACGTCCACCCGCCTCCTGAACGCTCCCTATCGTACAGGCCCCTGCCCCAGGGACGGCGCATCCTGTACTTGCGTCCCACCTACATAGGAGCACACCTGTGTCAAGGGCCGACATCGGACAGTCGCTGCATTTTTCCCGGCTGATCGCGAGCAACTTCACCCGAACTGGTGCGACAATGGAGGTGAGGATCATCCGCCCATGCCTTCAGAGGTGGGCCGAACCAGATTGAGGAGTAGTGTCATGCGCGTCAACGGCTCAGGGGGCCCCTTTCGCCCCAAGCAGGCAGAGACAGAGACATCCAAGCCTGCAACCACAGCATCGCAGGCCTCCAAGGGCTCTGAAGCAACGGCGCGGCAGTCCTCAGTCGTGGGAGATGGGTTCGAGTCCGCCGGGCGCGCGGGTGGCGCTGCCAAGGCCTCGGTCCCGGGCACGAACGTCGCTCGCAACCTCCCTGCCGAGGTTCGCACGCCCAGCAGCGACTACTACAAGCAGCGCTACGACGATTTCGTGCGCCGCAACCCGGGCCAGACGCCTCCAGACTACTACCTGAACTACGGGCAGAAGTACCTGGAGAAGTTCTCCGGCCTGGGGCCGAAGGATCTGTCGCCCGCCGGACAGGCGTGGCGCGACCGGACGCTGAAGGCGCTGCAGGACGCCATCGAGATGAAGCGGGCCGAGGATCCGGCGGCCTTCGCGCAGCTCGAGCGCGACCCCGAGGCCTTCAAGAAGTTCGCCTATGACACGCACGCGGACGCGTACGTGAACTCGGGCCTGTTCAAGCTGCCTGCGCAGGATCTGGTGAAGATCGCCACCACGCCCGAGCTGAGGGATCTGCTGGGCAAGGATGGCGTGCGTCAGATTGTCGATGTGATTGGCCGGCTGAAGCCGGAGGACGTGGCGCGCATCGGCGGCAAGACGATCGAGGAACTGGGCCGGGGCATTGACGAACTGCGGAAGAACTTCAAGCTTCCGAAGATCGAGCTTCCCCGGTTGCCCATTCCGTCCTTCCCGTTCCGTCTTCCCTAGCACCGGGTGGACTGGCATCCTCGTGGCCGCGACGCACGCCAGGAGAGGATGACGCGTGGCCGAGAAAGACTGGGAGAGGCTGGGTGAGCTGGCGGAGGGGCTTCGTCCTGGAGCCGTGGCCGCCAGCCGCGAGGGGTTCGGGCTGGTCGGTGCCATGACGGAGCCCACGGCTGGGACGCTGCCGGACCGGATGCGGGCCCGGCGCGCGCAGCTGCACCGCGCGACGGCCAAGGGCCTGGAGCGCGTGTACGAGGGGCCCGGGTGGATCCAGGCGATCGACTGCAACGGGAACCTGTGCGCGGCGCTCGGCGCCACGCTGAAGGCCTCGGGAGCAGGCTCTGACTATCACTTGCTGGTGTCCACGGACGGTGGCAGGCAGTGGAACGTGCGGGGCCCCGTGCCCGCCCCGAGCGCCACGCAGGTGCTGGCGGTGAGCGCCACGGAACTCTGGGTGCTGGGCGCCTACTTCCTGGCGCGCACCGCGGACGGCGGGGCGACGTGGAGCGAGGTGGCGCTGGAGGGCGAGCGCAATCCCCACGTGGAGCGGCTGCGGCGCACCGAGCGCGGCATGGCGCTGCTCGGCAAGGGGCTGTTCCCCACGCAGGATGGTGGCGCCACGTGGGGCCGCGAGCTGACGGGCGGCGCGCGGCTGGTGGATCTGGACGGCGCGTACGTGCTGGCGGTGGAGAACGGCCAGGGCCGCGTCGGCGAGCGGCGCGGTGGCGAGGTGCGCTGGATGGCGCCGCTGCCTTCGGGCAGAGAGCCGCTGCGCCTGGCGGTGGCCGGCGGGGCGCAGCGGGTGCTGACGCGCAGCGCGGATCCAAGCAAGGGCGTGGAAGCGGCGGTGCACGTCAGCGAGGACGGCGGGAAGACCTGGTCCACGCAGAAGCTCGTCGTGGGCCCGCACATGGACATCGCGGGCCCGCACGGGCTGGGCACGGACATGCGGGGCCGGGTGTTCGGCCGCCTGTCCTGAGGCCTACAGCTTCACCTCGTCCCGCTCCGGATGGGTGATGTAGCCGGTGCCCGCCTGGACGAGCTTGCTCATCAGCTTGTCCGCGCCGTTGGAGCGGCTGAAGGCCATCTCGTTCTTCGTGACGCCCACCAGCGTCAGCAGCTGCACCTTGCCAGAGGGCAGGGTGAACTCTGCGGCGCGCGAGGGGTCCTTCACGAAGAGGAAGCCGCCCAGCTTCGTCTCACTGCCCGTGAGCGAGCCCTCGACCGGGTAACGGTGGCCCATGCCAAAGGCGCGCAGGCACACCAGGTTGTAGGCCATCATGTCCAGCAGCCGGAACACCGGCCACTGCGCCTCCTCGGGCGTGTGGATGACCATCTCATAGCCGATGCCGCTGGGCCCATCCGGGGCCACCTCCGCGCCCGGCGTCACCGTGAAGGGGTTGGACAGGCCGCTCGTCACGTACGTCCAGTACGGGAACTGCTCGCTCGGAGGGGCCACCCGCACGCCCATGGGCCCCCAGTTCGGATCCAGCTCTTCTACTTGCGCCAGATCGCTCTCGAGCCAGGCCTGCAGAGCATCCGTCTGCTCCAGCGTGTAGACGTCATCGCTGATGGCCCCGAAGAGCTTCGGGTACTCCACCTCATCGCGATCGGCCCAGCAGTCCTCGTACCACTGGACGAAGTCTTCTTCCGTCTCGGGCACTTTCATGAAGCCTGACTCTAAAGGGACCAGCCAGTTTCACAACTTCGTAAATCACGATGAGCTGCCACCGTCCACCAGTGGCCATGGCTTGAGGCCTGCCAGCTGCTGGGCCTCCTCCACGGCGGGAGCCAGGTGCGCCCGCTCCCGGCGCAGGAAGTCGCGGATTGCCCGATCCAGGTTCTTGTCGAAGAGCAGGTGTGCGCTGTGCACGGCGGTGGGCTCGAAGCCGCGGGACACCTTGTGCTCGCCGCCCGCGCCGGGCTCGAACACCTTGCGGCCTGCGCGGATGCACTCCTCCACCGAGTGGTACAGGCACACGTGGAAGTGCAGGAACGGGTGCTCCTCGAAGCAGCCCCAGTAGCGCCCGTAGAGCTGCTCGGGCGACACCACGTTGAAGGCCCCGGCGATGACGCGCTTGTCGCGCACCGCCTCTACCAACTGCATCGCCTCCGGCATGGTGCGGAAGACACGCGCGAAGAAGTCCGGGGTGAGCTGTACCCGGCCCCAGGAGTAGCGCTCGCAGGTGGCGGCATAGAAGGCATGTGCCCGCTTCGCTTCCTCGGCCCCCAGCTCCTCGCCCGGCACGGTGCGCAGGGTGATGCCCTGCTCCTCCGCGGCGCCCCGCTCGCGCCGCAGCTGGTGCCGACGCTTGGAGCTGAAGCGAGCCAGGTAGTCCTCGTACGTGCGGTACCCCGGGTTCTTCCAGTGGAACTGCAGCGTCATCCGCCGCGCCATCCCGGACTCCTCCAGGAAGTCCGCCTCCTCCTGGGTGGGGTAGAGCACGTGGAGGGAGGAGCAGCCCCCTTCGCGAGCGCTCTCGGTGGCGGCCTTCACGAGCGCCTTGCGCGCGTCCTGCACGTTCTCGCCCGGTGCCACGAGGAAGCGCGGCGCGGTGGCCGGTGACAGGGGCGCGCCGATGACGAGCTTCGGGTAGTACTCTACGCCTATGCGCGCGGCGGCCTGCGCCCAGGAGAAGTCATAGATGTACTCGCCCATGCTGTGGTCCTTGCGATAGGCGGGCGAGGCGGCCACGAGCGTATCGCCCCGCCAGAGCACCAGGTGGTGGGGGGTCCAGCCTGTCTCCGGTTGAGCGCTGCCGCTCTCCTCCATGGCGGCCAGCCAGGCGTGCCTCACGAAGGGCGGAGCGGCCGGTCCCGCCAACGCATCCCACTTCGCGGCGGGAATGTCCGTGATGGATTCGAGGACCTGGACGCGCAGAGGAGGGGTGGGCACGGAGGAGTTCTAACGCGAACCCCCGGCGCGCGCGCGGTCAACCCCAGGACAGGTCGTAATCGCAGTCGAGCAGCGAGATGGGACGGGCGCGGACCTGGGGGTTCTTGGCGTGAACGGCCTCGAGCAGCGCCAGCAGGACGCCCTCGTTGTAGAGCGGGAGCATGAAGTCCCGCTTCATCGAGACGCGGGCGCTGTTCTCACCCTGCAATGTCACGGAGCGCTCGCCGTAGCTCACCGCCGAGCGGTAGCCGGAGACCAGGTTCCCCATCACTCGCTTGGGCGAGTCGCCTGACAGCAGCAGCAGCGTCCGGCCCGCCATGGAGTTGAGGAAGTCGCGCATGGCCTGCATGCCCAGTCGGCGCTGGGTCTTCTCGTGGCCGCCCAGCTGGGGGGCGAGCACCTGGGAGGCCGCGAGCGCCATCTGCAGGAAGTCCGCCACGGGGTAGCTGGAGAAGTCGATGAAACGCCTCTCGAAGCGAGCGTCGCTCAGCAGGGTCTGGCACTGCTGCATGGAGGCCTCGCCACCCAGGGAGACCACCGCGGCCTTCACGCCGTTGAAGAACAGCCCACGCGCTGTGTCCTGGGGCGTTGCGTGCGCGATGCGTCGCTCGTACTCCAGCTCCACGCCACCGGTGAGGGATGCCGGGGCCACGTCGATCGGCGTCATAGCGACACAGGGCTCCTGAGAGGAGGAGGAACAATATCCCACCCGGCGGTGATTGGGATCAACCTCCTGCGTAGGAGGTTGAGCACGGCCCAACAGGTAGCACCCGCAGTGACGCGGCTGCAGGGGTGTAGCGCGCCCTCGAGCTCAGAGGCCTCATGCCGCAGTGCGGCGTCTTTGCGCTTGCCATCGAAAGGAGGGGGTGCCAGGAGGGCGGCGTGAAGCGAGCGGACATCGTCACTCTGGACAAGCAGCACGTGTGGCACCCCTACACAGCGATGGAGGCCTACATCGCCCAGATGGATCCGCTCGTCGTGGTCCGCGCCGAGGGGCCCTACCTCTACGATGCGGACGGGAAGCGCTACCTGGACGCCAACGGCTCGTGGTGGGTGTCCACGCTGGGTCACCGGCACCCGCGGCTGGTGCGGGCACTGGTGGATCAGGCTTCGGCGCTGGCCCATGTCTCGCTGGCGGGGATCACCCACGAGCCCGCGGCGAGGCTGGCCGCGGAGCTGGTGGGGCTGGCCCCGGGGGCGGAGCGGACGGAGCTGCCCGGCGATCAGCGGCTGACGCGGGTCTTCTACTCGGACAACGGGAGCACGGCGGTGGAGGTGGCCATCAAGATGGCCGCGCAGTACTGGGCGCAGAACGGGCGGCCCGGGCGCACGCGCTTCATCACCCTGTCCGGGGCGTTTCACGGCGAGACGGTGGGGGCCACCAGCGTGGGAGGAGTGCCTCTGTTCCGCGAGGTGTTCGGGCCGCTGCTGTTCGACGTGGTGCACGTGCCGTCCCCGGCGGAGGAGGGGGGATGGGAGCGGGCGTTCGCGGCGGTGGAGCGGACGCTGCGAGAGCAGGGGGACACCGTGGCGGGCGTCATCCTCGAGCCCGTGCTCCAGGGCGCCGCGGGGATGCAGCTCTACTCGCCAGCCTTCGTGCGGGCGGTGCGCGAGGCGACACGGGCCGCGGACACGTTCCTCATCGCGGACGAGGTGTTCACCGGGCTGGGGCGCACGGGGGCGCGCTTCGCGTGCGATCTGGCGGAGGTGGTACCGGATCTGCTGTGCCTGGCGAAGGCGCTGAGCGGGGGGCTGCTGCCCTTCGGCGCGACGCTGGCGACGGAGCGGGTGTTCTCGGGCTTCCTGGGTGCGAGGGATCGGGCGCTGTACTACGGCCACTCGTACTGCGGGAATCCGCTGGGAGCGGCGGTGGCACGCGAGGTGCTGGCGGTGTACCGGGATGAGGACGTGCTGGGGCAGGTGGCGCGCAAGGCGCCCCGGGTGAAGGCCGCCTTTGAGCGGATGGCGGCCACGGTGCCCGGTGTCACCCGGCCTCGGGCGCTGGGAATGGTAGGGGCGGTGGATCTGGGCGGCGGCGGGTACCTGGCGAACGGAGGGTGGCGCGTGTACGAGGCGGCACGCCGGCGCGGTCTCTACTTGAGGCCGCTGGGAGACACGGTCTACATCGCACCTGCGCTCAACATTCCGGACGAGGCCCTGGACGAGCTGCTCCACGGTGTCGAGGCCTCATTGCGCGAAGTCGCCGGGAGCTGACTGAGGAGGGGGAGAGATGATCATCCTGCATCAAGGTCCCGCGGCATGGGGTGTCGCCAACATCAGCCCGTTCTGCATCAAGCTGGAGAGCTATCTCCGGATGGTGGGGATCCCCTACACCGCGAAGGCGGCGGACTTCGGCCGGGCGCCCAAGGGGAAGATCCCCTTCATCGAGGAGGACGGGAAGTTCCTGGGAGACTCCCAGCACATCATCGAGCACCTCAAGCGCAAGCATGGGGATCCGCTGGACGCGAAGCTCAGCGCGGAAGAGCTGGCCAGAGGCCACTCGGTGCGGCGCATGCTGGAGGAGAGCACCTACTGGCACCTCGCCTACGTTCGGTGGGCCACGGAGGATGGATGGAAGGAGTACCGTCCCATCTTCGAGGCCCTGTTTCCGCCGGTCGTTGGCAAGGTCGTCCCATCGCTGATTCGCCGCGGCATGCTCAAGATGTTCCGTGCCCAGGGACTGGGCCGGCACCGGCCCGAGGAGGTTCTGGAGCTGGGCAAGGCGGACATCTCCGCGCTGGCGGCGCTGCTCGGAGACAAGCCGTTCCTGCTGGGCGAGCACCCCACCTCGTTCGACGCCGTGGTCTACGGCATGGTCGTGAGCATTCTCGCGTTCCCGGTGGCCTCGCCGTTCAAGAGGTACACGCAGGAGCAGCAGAACCTGGTCCGCTACGTGGAGCGGTTCCAGCAGCGCTACTTCGCGAACTGGAGCCCGCCAGCCTGAGCTGTGCGGGGAACTCCCCGTCTCTCAAGCCGGGGGCGCCAGGCCACGCTCCTGCCGGAGCAGGAGCAGCTCGCGGAGGATGATCTGCGCCGTGGCCACCACCGGCACGGCCACCATCGCGCCAACGACGCCCGCCAGCTCCGCGCAGAAGAGCACCGCGAGCAGTGTCAGCAGCGGGTTGACGTGAACGGTGCGGCGGAACACCAGCGGGGCCAGCACGTTGCCCTCGAGCTGCCCGTAGAGGACGAAGTAGGCGAGCACCAACAGCGCCTTGAGTCCTCCTCCCGTCGTCAAGGTCAGCAGGGTGATGAAGCCGCCCGCCAGCAGCGGCCCCGCGTAGGGCACCATGCTGGAGAAGCCGCTGGCGATGCCCAGCGGCAGGAAGAAGGGCATGCCCAGCAGCGCCAACACGGTGGTGGTGAGCGTGGCGTTGATGGAGCAGATGAGCGTCAGCCCGGACAGGTAGCCGCCGGTGGCTTGGTAGATCTTTCGCATCACGCGCTCGTAGCGCTCGCGGTGATCCGCGGGGACCTGGGCCAGCAGCCGCTTCAGCAGCCCCCCGCCGAACACCAGCATGAACATCACCAGGAAGAAGACGGTGAGGGCCCCTGCCACCAGGCTCACGACCCCGCCAATGGCCGTCAACAGCGGAGGCATGGCCATGGGCCCGAGCGCGGTCGTCGGTGAGGCCGTCTTGGGCTGCTGGCCGAAGAACTGCGTCAGCGTGGACAGGTGCGTGTTCAGCAGCCGGAACAGGCGCAGCGATCGGATCTGCTTCATCAGCCTCGGGAACTGCGTGAGCAGCTCCTCGGCCTGGGTGAAGGCCGCCGGGATGACCAGCAGCCCTAGCGCCGTCACCAGCACCACCAGCGCGAAGAGCACCAACGTGATGGCCTGCCACCGCCGCAAGCCCACGCGCTCCAGCCATGACACCCCATGCTCGAGCGCCATCGCCAGCAGCACGGCGATCCCCGTCAGGGTGAGGGCGACCCGCGTCTTCACCACCAGCACCGCCAGCACCACCAGCGCCAGCAAGGAGAAGCCGACGGTGAACACCGTGCGCGGCGTGACCTGAGACCGCCGCCAGTTCATCAAGTCACTCGCCGCCACCGTGCCTCCGCCGCTCCCCTTCAACCGGTCATGCACGGATGTGTCTCCTCCTCCGAGCAGGCAACCCAGCCGTGGCGCGGCATGACGGGCGCCTGCTGTAAACCGTCCACCGGTCAACGCGAGCTCTGCCCCAGGCCACATCGGTAAAGGTAGGTGTCGTGGCTCCCCGAGAAATCCAACCTCGGCAGGATCCAACCGGGCCGGCTCACGACAAGAACCTTCACACGGGCGCGGAAGAGGCACCGGACCTCCCCCGCCCGGGGTGCGCCAGCACAGAAGGGAGTCATGATGAAGGGCTTCAAGTCGATTGGCATGGTCCTCACCACCACCCTCTTGGGGTGTGGCGCCGGGACCGCTTCTGATCAGGCTGCCGCTGACGCGCCGGGTTACGCCACACGCGCCTCCGCGGCCGTGTCTGGCAAGAAGAGGATTGTCAATCCGCCCGTGACGGGTGAGAGCGCCTGCTCCGCGCTCTACTCGAGTCCGCAGGCCCAGGCGGCCCTCTCGCAGGCCGTGGTGGACCCGCGCATCCAGGCAAATGGGGCCGTGCGCACGCTCATCCTCTCTTTCAATGAGGATGCCGCCATCCCCGCGGCGCTGAGCAGGCTCACCGGCTCGCTGGGTCTGGTGGTGGGGCAGAACCTGGGGGCGCTCCGGGAGCTGCCCATGGTGGCCATCTCCCTGCCCGTCACTCCTTCCGTGCTGAACACGCTGAAGCAGCTCCTGCAGCCGCTGGGCCTGGTCTCCATCTACGACAACCGCCCGCTGCGCTACTACCTCGATGCCAGCGTGAGCTACATCCACGCGGACACCGCGCGCACCGCCTTCCAGACCAGCGGCGAGGGCGTGGGTGTGGGCATCATCGACTCTGGCATCGACGCCACCCAGGGTGACTTCCCCAACGTGGTGAAGAACGTGAAGGTGGTGGGTAGCGTGCTGGGCACTCCCCTGGGTGGCGCGCTCTACCTGGACACGCCCAACAGCGACCTGACCAGCGGGCACGGCACGCACGTGGCCAGCACCGTGGGTGGCTCGGGCGCGCGCTCCAACGGCTTGCACAAGGGCGTGGCGCCGGGCGCCAGGCTGGTGGGCGTGGGCGTGGGCGATGCCATCAACATCCTCTTCGCGCTCGAGGGCTTTGACTTCCTCATGGACCCCGATGTGCGCGAGACCTACAACGTCCGCGTCATCTCCAACTCCTGGGGCACCAGCGGCAGCCACTTCGCGCCGTTCGACCCGATCAGCATCGCGTCCAAGCGCGCCTACGATCAGAACATGGTCGTCGCCTTCGCTGCGGGCAACGATGGCCCCGGCCCTGACACCCTCAACCCGTACAGCGCCTCGCCGTGCGTCATCTCCGTGGCGGCGGGCACCTCGCGCGACACCCTGGGGGCCACCAACCCGCTCCTCTCGCAGGATGCGCCGGGCGAGCTGGCGGACTTCTCCAGCCGTGGCATCCCCGGTGACGCGCTCCACTCCCCGGACATCACCCTGCCGGGCGTGAACATCGTCGCCGCGCGTGCCACCACGGCGCTGCCCGCCATCGCCCCGCCGTACCTGGGGCTGAATGGCCTGTCGCCAGAGCCTTTCTACACGGCCATGTCCGGTACCTCCATGGCGACCCCGCACCTGAGCGGCGTCGTGGCCCTCATGCTGTCGGTGAATCCGGCGCTGAACATGGACGGCGTGCTGGCGGCCCTCACCTCCACCGCGCGGCCCATGTTCGTGACGGAGGCTAACGGCTCCACGAGGCAGCTGGCCCAGTGGGAGGCCGGCGCCGGCTACGCGGATGCCTACCAGGCTGTGCGTCTCGCCGCCTCCACCGCGGGCACGCGCTACACCACCTCCACCGCGGCGCTGCCAGGCTGGACGGGCAACGTGAGCGCCAGCGTGGTGCTCCCCATTGGCGGAGTGCTGCTCCAGACCGAGCACAACTACAACCTCGCCGTGCCCGCCGGCAGGAGCGCGCTGCGCATCAAGACGGACTGGAGCAACCCGGCGTACGACCTGGATCTCTCCGTCTACGCTCCTAACGGCAACCTCGTGGCCAGCAGCGGCGCGGCCGTCTCGGCTTCGGAGTCCGTCGCCATTCCCAACCCCGTGGCGGGCACCTACCGCGTCCAGCTCAGGGGTTACCTCAATGGGCCCACCCGCTACACGGGCACCGCAGAGGTGGATCAGCTGATCCCCATCCCCTGACCAGACAAAGTCCCCCGTCTGGTGAAGGGGCCGAGGCCTCCGGGTCGCTTGAGAGGGAGCGACCCGGGGCCCGGAATTTTCGGCGTCAGCTCAACGCGCTGGCTCAGCTGCGCGAGGGATAGATGCCCTCAAGCGCGATAATGAAGCTCACGCACAGGAAGGGCTGCATGTTCTGATGCGGCTGGCTGCCGCCCGCGATACCCACGGACTGCGGGGCCATGGTGGTGTTGGGCGAGGCGCTGTAGATGTTCTCTGGCTGGCCGGTGCTGTTCAAGAAGACCGCGTTCACGTTGCCCTGGGGGCTGAACTGATCACCCTGGTTGGAGCTGGCCTCAATCACGTGGTTGTGGGCCGGCATCTGGTTGGCGATCAGCGTGACGGTCTCCGAGCCACTCATCTCTCCCAGAGTGCGCGGCGTCAGGCCCGGCCCCGTGCCCCATTGCATGGGCACACGGCCTTGCAGGTTTGGCAGGGCGAACGTGGTCTGCCCGTTCCCGCCGTAGGTGGTGCCCAGGAGAGAGAACAGCGCGGAGTTCTGCGCGATGGGCAAGACCTGGCCATTGCAGAACGCCCAGCCCTTGGGAGCGAAGTTGCCAGCAAACATCCGGATCTCACCCAGGAACGGCTCGGACATGGATCACTTCCTTGAATTGCGAGTGTGAGTTAACGAACAAACCACGTGATCCCACGCCGGGGGAAGCAGCTGATGCCAGAGGCATGAAGGAAAGCCCTGGATTCCAAGCGGCTTCGGGTAGGGCTGGCCGAGACCACCGGCTGAGTGCTCGCCAGTCAGTGTTTCCCGGGGGACACTGAAGGCGGGCCCCACCTCCCTCTCCATCCAAAGGAGTCTGCCGGAATGCGCGAATCATCCATGATTGGGCACCGCCACTTAGGCTGGCGCTGGCTGCGGATACTGCCGCTGTCAGCCCTGGTGGCATTGGCAGCATGCAAATCCGAAGGCGAGAAGGGTGATCCCGGTGATCCTGGCCCAGCGGGTCCAGCGGGCCCAGCGGGCCCAGCGGGCCCAGCGGGTCCACAGGGGCCGGCTGGCCCCGCGGGAGGGCCCCAGGGACCGGAGGGCCCAACGGGGCCCGAGGGTCTGAGGACACTGGTCGTGACGGCAGCCGAGATCCCGGGCATCAACTGTGCGTCGGGCGGTGTGAGGTTCACGGCGGGAGCGGACGCGGACCGCGATGGCACGCTCGACGACTCGGAGATCGACGCCGCGCTGACACGCTACGTGTGCAACGGCGCGCAGGGTCTCCAGGGTGCCACAGGCGACACAGGCGCCACCGGTTCGCAGGGGCCTCAGGGCGCGCAAGGACCTCAAGGGCCCCAGGGCCAGGAGGGGCTGGCCACGCTGGTGCTGACGTCTACCGAGGAGGCTGGGGTCAACTGCACCACGGGCGGCAGTAAGCTGGAGATGGGTCGCGACGCGGATCGTAATGGCACGCTTGATCCGAACGAGGTGGATGTCTCGCTGACGCGCTACGTGTGCAACGGTGGGCAAGGGCCTCAAGGCCTTCAGGGCCTTCAGGGCCTCCAGGGCCCCCAGGGCCCGAGCGGCCTGGCCACGTTGGCGAGGACCAGCGCCGAGTCGGCCGGGGTCAACTGCGCCACGGGCGGCACGAGGGTGGAGCTGGGTGTTGACGCCAATGGCAACGGAGTGCTCGACGCGGGTGAGGTGAACGCCGCGCTGACGCGCTATGTGTGCAATGGCGCCCAGGGTTCGCAGGGCCCGCAGGGGCCGGCAGGAGCGCTCGCCGCTTTCGGAGATGGCTCGGCTGGGGCGCTCTCCGTGTCCGTGGGCAACACCCTGGATCTCAGCAACCCCACGGTCGTTAATGCGCAGCCGTTCAGGACGAACAACCAGTTCAGCAACATCAGCATCGCGGGCACTCTCATCGTGCCCAGCGGGACGATCCTGCGCGCGACGGGAGACGTCACCGTCAGTGGCACCATCACCGTTCTCCAAGGTGCCGAGGACACGGGCAACGGCCCTCCCGCCCCAGGTGTCTCGCGCGGGGTTCCGGGCGCCTTCCACGGTGGCACGGGAGTCTCGCTGTTCGCGGCGGCACGGATGACGAAATCCCTCCCTATGGCGGGAGGTGCGGGAGAAGGGAAGATCGCCGATGGGCCGGGAGGCTCGGGAGGTGGCTCCCTCGTCGTCGCGGCGCAGGGGAACGTCTCCATCCCCGTGGGCGGAAGCATCACCGCGAACGGCACCAATGGCGTCACCACAGCAGTTGCGGGTGACATCGGAGGACCGGGCGGTGGGGCCGGCGGCATTATCGTCGTCGCGGCCCGAGGGAACATCACGGTGGGAGGAACCATCCGCGCCAATGGAGGGAACGGCGGTAACGCCGTCAACTCGAACGGGGGTACCACGGGAGCAGGAGGAGGCGGCGGCGGAGGAGGAGGCATCATCCACCTCGCCTCGGTGAACCCCATCGCTGTGACGGGAACCGTGCAGGCGAATGGTGGCGCTCCGGGACAGGACCAGCTCGTCACCCCGACGGGGAGCAACATCACCGGGAGCGGTGGCGGTGCCTGTGGAGGCGACGGAGGCGATGGAGGCGGCAACACGGCCTTCTCGGGCCCCGCGAATCCAGCCCAGGCGGGGAGTGTCGGACACGTCATCCAGCTCGTGACGGCCGCGCCCGAGAACCTGCTGTGAGCTAGGGCGGCCCCTGCCAGGGGTCAGCGGCCCGTGGGCACTCTGTGCTCACGGGCCGTGTCATTAGCCTCGCCCGGCTCCCTCAATCCTCGTCGGCCTCCACTCGAGCGCGAGGTACGGATCCACACCCGTCTCCGTTCCCGCCACGGGAGTAAAGCCGAGCCGCGCGTAGAGCCGGCGCGCTGGGTTGTCCCGGGCGACGCTCAGGCGCAGCGGCTTGCCCGTCGCGGTGGCCTCCTGCTGGAGCGTGCGCAGCAGCTCTGCGCCCAGGCCCGCGCCGCGTTGCGCAGGCAGCAGGGAGATATCGACGAGGCGTAGTTCTGCGGGCTCGCGCGCCACCCAGAGACGGCCCACCGGGCGCCCATCCAAGAGGACGAGCTGGTGCTCGCCGTGTGGGTAGCGCGCCAGGTAGCCGTGCCGCTGCGCCAGCCACTGTCCGCGAAGGAGGACGTCGAGCTGCGCGCCGCCAAGCCCCAGGCAGGCAATGTCCGGGCGTGTGCTGGCGTACAGCTCGAAGAGGAACGCGTCATCCGCGGGGCTCACGGGGCGCAGGGAGAGAAGGTGGGACACGGCCTTCCACCTTAGCGCCTCAGGTCGGACTCGGGGGCACCTGCTTCATCCACCTTCGGACAGCGTGGACATCCGACGTGTGAAGTCGGACGTGGCGCTGAACGGGTGTCCTCTTCGAGGTGTCAGAGCCCAGGGGAGGGAGCGTCAGACGCACATGAGACGCTCCGGGGGTGAGCATGCGGGAGAGACCATGAAGAAGACACGACATGGCAAGTCCACCCCGGACCCCGAGGAGCCGACGGGCAGGGGCGAGGAGCTGCGGGAGCTGGCGCGCCGCCTGGCGGATCTGGACGCGGATGCGCTGGACGCTCAGCTCCTGGTGACGTTCCGCGAGGCTCGAGACACGCGCATGGTGCCGTCGGATGCGGGCTTCTTTCTCGTGGCCCATATCCTCCTGGCCATGGCGGACGAGGCGCTTCCGGACGACTCGAAGGTGCGCGAGCTGGGCCGCGAACTGGAGAGGATGGAGAAGGACTACGGGCTGCCGGAGGACAAGAGCTGGGCTCCCGGCGAGGCCCCCGAGGAGTGGGAGGCGCTCAACCGTCAGTACGAGATGGCGTGTGACGAGGCGCGAGTGGCGTTCTTCCGAACGTATGGCGAGGCAGAGATGGCGGAGCTATTCCAGCACGACAGGGCTGGCTTCATCCGCCGCTTCGAGAGCGGGCGCCGCTTCTTTCACGGTCTGCCGATGCTGCCGGACTACCTGAACTGAGCTGCGCGATGATGACGGTCTACGAGCTGAGCAGTGCCTCGGGAGCCACGGCGATCTTCCTCGCCGTGCTGGTGCTGTCGTTGGGCATCCCCCTGGGGCTCTACGCGGTGCTCGTCCGCTACTTCTCGCGTCACGCGCTGTTCCACAGCGGGCCGACCATCCCGCCGTTCATGGCGGCGATCCTCTGCACGGCGTTGTTCGGGCTGCTCTTCAAGATGATGTATGCCACCGCGCTGCAGGGTTTCTACCGCGTGGAGCTGCTCGACAACGAGGTGCGCCTGCACTCGCTGTTCCCCGCGCGCACCGTGACGCTGCCCCGGGGCGAGCTCGCGCATGTGGAGCGTGTGTCCGCATCTCTGGGACTGGGGCACCTGCGGCTCCGCACGGAGCAGGGCACCACGTACGAGAGCATGCTCACGAGTGAGGACGCGGTGCGTGAGTCCTGGAAGGGCCTCTGCGCCTACGTGGGTTGCTCGGGCTCGTCTGAGCACTCGGGCGGTGAGGCTGAGGAGATTGCTCAGGAACGGTGAGCCTCAGGGCTCGAACCGTCCTGCTTGAACTCGCTCTGGGTGCAGGCTAGGGGGGCCGCATGACTTCACGCGACACCTGGACTGAGAGCCGGATGCATGACGTGAGAGGAACCCGTTTGAGGCTCTGGGCCGCGCTGCTGCTCGTGATGCCCGCCGGGTGCGTGACCACCCCTTATTTCACCCTGTCTTCCACCGCTCCTGCTCCCCGAGCGATGCCCACTGTGCTTCCCTCTGTGGCCGATTGCGAGAGGACCACGGGCTATGACGCCATCATCGTCGGTGCTGGCTTCAGCGGGCTCACCGCCTCCAAGGAGCTCCGGCGCGGCGGCCGCAACAACATCCTCATCCTCGAGGCCACTGGCCGCATTGGAGGCCGTGCCAGCACCCTGAAGAAGGGGCCACCCATTGATCTCGGCGGCGCCTGGATTCACGGGGTGACGGTCAATCCCCTCACCCCCTTGGCGGATGCCATGGGCTTCGAGCGCGTCACCACCCAGCTCGAAGGTCCCATCTACCGCGACAACGGCCATGAGGTGACCATTCTCTCGGGCAAGGAGGAAGAGAAGTACAACAGCGAGAAGAAGGCCTTCGACCAGCGGCTCCTGGTGGCCAGCTTGTTCCAACTGGGCTTGAAGGAGTGCCGTGACGCCGCCGACCGTCAGGCCGTCGAGGACTTGGGCTCAAAGACGATCTGTCGGTACCTGAAGGAGCACGCCAATGATTCGGTCGGGAGCTACCTGCCCAAGGACCCCGAGTTTCGCTCGCTGATCGATGGGAACAGCGGGCCCTTGGAGAGCGCGGTGGAGACCTGGCAGAACTCCACTGTGGACGCTGTCTCGTTCGAGGGCGAGGACGATGACCTCATCAAGCAGGGCATGGGCAACTTCATCGAAGCCTATGGAAAGGACGAGCCTGTCTGCCTCCACTCTCCTGTGACGAAGATCACCTACACCGATAACGGCGTTGTCGTCGAGGTGAAGAATGGCAAGCGCTACGAGGCTCGCAAGGCGCTGGTGACGGTGTCCGTGGGCGTCCTCCAGGCGGAGAAGATCCAGTTCGAGCCGCCGCTGCCGCCCAGCAAGCTGAAGGCCATCGCGGGTCTGTCCATGGGCAACATGCAGAAGGTCATCATCGACTTCAAGGACCAGCCCGACCTCATGGGAGACACTCCCTCCAACTCCTGGGTTCTCTACCAGGCGCCCGACGACGCGGTCATGGCGTTCGTCATCCGGCCGCTTGGCAAGAACATCGCTGTTGGCTTCTATGGTGGCGAACAGGCGAGGAGGTACGAGCAGCAGTGCGCGAGCGTGTCGGGCGACAAGCCTCTTCCCCCTGAGCGCCAGCCCTGTGACGAGCACGCTGTTCAGCGCGCCAAGAGGGCCCTGGTCCGGATGTATTTCGCGAAGGCCAGCGCGGAGGCCGGAGCCTCAGCGCCCCTCGACATGGGGCAGGCTTTCGACAAGGCCGACATCTATCTCACGCGGTGGAGCCTGGAGCCCTGGGTGCTCGGGGCCTACTCCGCTGCGAAGCCCGATGCGTGGATCATGCGTGAGCAGCTGGGCGAGTCGATCTGTTCCTACCTCCCCTCTGCGGTGGAGCCAGCGGAGAAAGGCTGTCGCAAGCGGCTGTTCTTCGGAGGAGAAGCCACCGCGAGGTCCATGTACAACGGCTCGTTTGCCGGAGCCCATGAGGCGGGCCTGCGCACCGCCCGCGAGATCCTCCGGAGCCTGGAGGAGGAGGACCGCGACGCTGCCTCCAAGACTCCTGCCGCTGCTGCTCAGCCCTGAGGTTGCGAGCCTTCCAAGCGCGGTGAGCCCCAGGGATTGGACGCCATGGGAGCACCTGCACGAATGAGACTTGAGCGGAGCGGCAGGGACTTGCGTGGCTTGTTGCCAGGCCGCGCTTCCGCGGAACGTTGCTCGCACCCGGGTGCGCCTCCACCTTGAGGAAGGAGCGGTCTGCTCAGGGAGGCGGTCGTGGAGCCGGGCACCTATCAGTTCGAGCCGCACACCGGCGAGGTCCAGGTCCGCATCAAGGGCACCAGCCTGGCGGAGCTCTTCGAGGAGGCGGGAAACGCCTTGGCTGAGCTCATGCTCGGCGAAGAGCTGCCTGCGACTCCTCCTGACGCAGAGCAGGAGTTCGTCCTGCTCGAGGCTGCGGACACCGAGGCGCTGCTCGTCGACTGGCTCAACGAGCTCATCTCTCGCTCGGACGTGAACAAGCGCGTCTACACGCATCTGGTGGTGGACGACGTCTCCGAGCGGACACTGCGTGCCCGGATCCGTGGGTGCACGCCCACGGCGCTGAAGACCGCGGTGAAGGCCGCCACCTTCCATGGCCTGGAGATCCTCGAGCACGAGGACTTCTTCATCGCCACGGTCGTGCTCGACGTCTGACCCCCATGCGGCCCGGCCGCCTCGAGGCAAACATGGAACCCCCCAGTGAAGTCCAGCCGCGGCTCGAGCCGCTCATTCGTCAGATCGGTCCGGCGCTCTTCGAGCTGGACCCGAGCTTCCGTGCGGACATGCGCGTACCAGCCCGAATCGTCGCTGACGAGGAGCTCCTCCGGCAGATGACCCATGACCGCAGCCTCATCCAGCTCGTGAACGTGACGACGCTGCCGGGCATCCAGGGCTTCGCCATCGGTATGCCGGACATGCACGAGGGCTACGGCTTCCCCGTGGGCGGTGTGGCGGGCACCTTGCTGCCGGATGGGGTCATCTCTCCCGGCGGGATCGGCTTCGACATCAACTGCGGCGTGAGGCTGCTCGCCACCGGGCTCTCCCATGACACGGTGAAGGAGCTCCTGCCCGCGCTGGCGCACGATCTGGCCCGGAGTATCCCCACGGGCTTTGGCCGCCACGGCCGGCTGTCCCTCAGCGTGGACGAGCTCGATCAGGTCCTCACCGAGGGTGTCCCCTACGTCGTGCGCGTCCTGGGAATGGGAGCCCGGGAGGACCTCTCGCGCATCGAATCCGGTGGCCACCTGGCCGGTGCCGATGCGGCCAAGGTCTCTGTCCGGGCGCGGGAGCGGGGGCATGACCAGCTCGGGACCCTGGGCGGAGGCAATCACTTCATTGAGCTGCAGCGCGTGGAGCACATCTACGACACGAAGGCCGCCGAGGCGCTCGAGCTGTTCGAGGGGCAGCTGACGATCCTCATCCACACGGGCTCGCGAGGGCTGGGGCATCAGGTCTGCACGGACTCGGTCCGGGAGATGGATCGGGCGCTGGCCCGCGATGGCACCCGGCTGGTGGACCGGCAGCTCGCCTGCGCGCCGTTCTCGTCACCCGAGGGGCAGAACTACTACGCGGCCATGTGCGCGGCAGCCAACTTCGCGTGGGCCAACCGGCAGGTGCTCACCCACCGCGTACGCGAGGTGTTCAGCAGGAGGATCGGGCCTCGCCCTGAGGCATGGCCTCGGATCGTCTACGACGTGGCGCACAACATCGCCAAGCTCGAGACGTACGATGGCCGCCAGCTATGCGTTCATCGCAAGGGAGCCACGAGGGCGTTCGGTCCGGGGAACCCGGAGCTGCCCGTGGCCTACCAGGAGATCGGGCAGCCGGTGTTCATCCCCGGCAGCATGGGCACGGCCTCCTTCGTGCTGGTGGGGCGGAGCGAGTCCGAGACAGTCTCGCTCAGCAGCGCTTGCCATGGGGCGGGTCGGCAGCTGAGCCGGGCGGCCGCGAAGCGCCAGGTGGTGGGCGCGGAGCTGCGCAAGGCGTTGAACGCCCGAGGCATCATCGTGGAGTGCCCCTCGAATGCGGAGCTCGCGGAGGAGGCTCCCACGGCCTACAAGGACGTCGATCGCGTGGTGGACGCGGTCGACACCGCGGGCATTGCCCGGAAGGTGGCACGGCTGGTGCCGCTCGCGGTGCTCAAGGGTTGAGCACCGGGGGGCCCAGTGTCCGCCGGCGCTGCGCCGCCGTGAGGACGAGCGCGCCGAGTCCAAAGAGGACCGTCGCCAGGACGATCAACGCTCCCAGAATTGGCACCCGGCCTACCAGCGTCAGGAGCACCAACCCCACCAACAGCGCCCACACGAGCGGAGTGCCCGCCTTCCCGAACCGCTCCAGCAGCCAGCGGCCGATGAACATCCCCACGATGGGGAAGCACAGCGCGAGCGCCACCGCATAGGCCCCCAGGGCAATGAGACCGATCCACCAGCCTCCGAGCATCACGCCCAGGAGGAAGATGAGCGCTGCGAGGAGAGGAGTGCCCACGAAGACAACAGCGCCCCAGCCCAGGCTCCGCCAGGGGGACTGGATCAACGTCACCGGCACACGGCGCGAGAAGTCCGGCAGAAGGAGGACGAGCAGCAGTCCCAACGCGAAGAGGCCCACGAGCGAGCGGACCCAACCGATGACGGACAGCACCGGCCCCTTCCCTGGCCGCTGGGTGGCGGCCAGCCGCTCCACAGGACCTGACACCGTGGCGCCGCTGGCGATCTCCGAGCCCTTATCAGCGCGGTAGCGAAGGCTCCCGCCGATGCTTGCGTCCTCTGAGACCCGCAGCGTCCCGACCTGGGCGTGGACATTTCCGGTGACGGGGGCTCCGACGGTGAGTGTCTCCGCAGCAGCCTGGACATCTCCCACCACAGGAGCCTGAACGGTGGCCTCGCTGGCGGCCACGAAGACATCACGTCCCACTCGTGCGCCGGGCTCAATGCGCACCTCCCCGCCAGCCAGCACGGAGTCCTCTGCCACCTGGCCTGCGATGGCGAGCGTGCCAGCGGCGGCCCGGATGCTCCCTCCCACCTGGCCGGAGATGCGAATGTCCCCGGCCGCAGCCAGCACGTCTCCCTCGACAGTGCCTGGGATCTCTACCCTCCGCGCGAAGGTGATCAGGTCTCCGCGCACGGCCCCCTGGATGAGGACGGTCCTGCCAAAGACATAGAGGTCCTCGTTGATGACCTCGTCTGGCCCAATGGTCACCATTTCGCCCTGGCGGACCATGGCAGCCAGGGCACCTGTTGGCAGCAGAACACCCAGCAGCAAGGCGGCCAGGAATCCGACCGGCAGCCTTTGGTGGTGGAACGAGCGAACCAAGGTCGTGGACATGACGTGTACCTCCTGACTTCCACACCCAGCTGTCAGCTGAAAGTGGAGAGGAGCGGGGCTCCGCGCCAACTGGAGCCATGCGGCCGGGTTTGCCACCGCCCCTGCTGCTGCTCGCTGGTCGAAGAGGACGTGCTCACTGCTGGAGGACGAGCGTCCCGTCCGCGTCCATTCGCGCCCGGGTGCCCAGGTGACGTCCCTCCCGATCCATCAGGTTGCACAGCCACTCGGAATCGCGGTCCGAGGCCCGATGGAGCTGGAGGCGCCGAAGCTGCATTGGGACCATGCGCAGGGCGAGGAGCCGGCCGCTCACTGCATCCACCGATGCGAGGTACATCAAGGTCAAGTCGCCCCGGAAGGCCTCGTAGCCGTGGATGCCCTCGTAGTCATTCAGGAAGTCTCCGCAGCCATACAGGATGAGCCGGCCCTGGTAGAGCTCGATGCCTCGGGGATGGTGGGAGGAGTGGCCGTGGAGGACGTCCACTCCGGCCTCGTCGATCAACGCGTGGGCAAAGGCGCGATGCTGCGAGGGCACCTCGTAGCCCCAGTTGTCCCCCCAGTGGATGGAGGCGATGGTGATGTCTCCCTCGCGCTGAATGGACCGTACCCGCTCGCCGATGCGCCGCGCCGTGGAGCTGGACAGGTCCGGCAGCAGGTTCACCCCGGGCCTGTCCACCCCAGCCGCCCACTCTGGCGGAATGCCGCTGCTGGCCGCTCCGAGCGAGTACACGACGACCCGGCTCCTGGCTCCCACCTCCAGCACCGCAGGGCGCTGCGCGGCCTCCTGGTTCTCACCCAGCCCCGCAGTGGCGATTCCCAGCCCGTGGAGGACTCCCAGCGTCTCGGTGAGCCCCGCGTACCCCCAGTCCAGCACGTGGTTATTCGCTAGCGCGCAGCAGTCGATACGGGCCGCCGCGAGACACGCCGCGTTCGCTGGGCTCATGCGGTAGTGGATCCCCTTGTCCGGCCAGCTCTCCTCACTCGTGGTGACGCTCGTCTCCAGGTTGATCAGCCGCACATCCGGCGCGGCCTTCTCCAGCACGGCGAGCGCCTCTCCCCAGGGGTACTCGAAGCTGAGCGGCTTGGAGAGAGGTCCATTTCGTGCCTCCGCCAGCTCCACGTAGTCACGAGCATCGCTCACATACTGCTCATAGAGGCGAGGAGGGACCGGGTGAGGCAGCACCTGGTCGATGCCCCTGCCCGTCATGACGTCACCGCACAGGAAGAGGGAGAGAGCCTCCAAGGGAGCCGAAGGAGTGCCGCCAACCATGCGCCCTGCGCCTTGGGTGTCCGGAGCCATCTCTTTCAATGTACGGCCCATCCCCAGAGTCTGGGGCAGCCAGTGGACCGGGCGCCGGGAGTGTCCTCCAGCCCAGGTGTGCTGAATCGCCTCGGGGTTCACACCTTCATGGCATGATCGCAACCCAGGCGCTGCATGAGGCTGGCCAGAGTGTCTGGCTGGATTCCATCAACCGGGAGCTGCTCGAGCAGGGCACACTACGGCACTACATCGACGACCTGGCCGTTACCGGGCTCACGTCCAATCCGACGATCTTCGATCAGGCCCTCCGGCGAGGGGATGCCTACGATGACTCGGTCCGCTCCGCGGTGGAGCGGGGGCTGCACGGAGAGGCGCTCTTCTTCCAGCTTGCATTGGAGGATCTCTCCAGCGCGGCGGCCCTCTTGCGGCCCATTCACCAGCACACCCAGGGCGAGGACGGCTGGGTGTCGCTCGAGGTGTCTCCACTGCTCGCCTGGCAGCCAGTGCCCACGCTCGAGCAGGTGCTCACCCTGCACGCGCGGGCCAGCCTGCCCAACCTCTTCATCAAGATCCCCGGGACGCCCCCAGGCCTGAGGGCCATTGAGGAGGCCATCTACGCGGGGGTGCCCATCAACGTGACGCTTCTCTTCTCGGCCGAGCAGTATCTGGCCGCGGCCAACGCGTACATGAGAGGCATCGAGCGGCGGCTGCAGGACGGGCTCTCGCCGGATGTGCCTTCGGTGGCGTCGCTCTTTATCAGCCGTTGGGACAAGGCGGTGTCGGGCAAGGTGCCGGATCAGCTGCAAAACCGGCTGGGCATCGCGGCGGGCCAGCGCACCTACCGGTCGTACTGTGGGCTGCGCGAGAGCCGGCGTGTACGGCACCTGGAGTCCGAGGGGGCCTCCATGCAGAAGCTGCTGTTTGCCAGCACTGGGACCAAGGATCCATCCGCGCCGGACACGGCGTATGTGGAGGCGCTGGCCGCCCCGGACACCATCAACACGATGCCGCAGGGCACCCTGCTGGCCTTCGCCGATCACGGCAAGGTGGGGCGGATGCTGCCACGGGATGGGGGAGACTGTGAGCAGGTGTTCGGGCAGTTCGTCGCAGCGGGCGTGGACGTGGATGCCCTCGCCGAGCAGCTCCAGCGGGAAGGGGCAGAGTCCTTCTCGAAGTCCTGGAAGTCACTCATGGCGTGCATCTCCGAGAAGAGCGAGGCTCTGCGAGCGGCTCATGGAGCCGTGCGGTAAGCATCCCGCTTGCGCCGCTCGGATGACGGGCAGGTCCACGCACCGCATCCACCAGGAGGCCCTCCGCCATGTCCTCTTCTGAAGAGAGCGAGGTCACCCGCTACAAGCGGCTGGCCGCCGAGCGCGCTGTGGAGCTCATCCAGCAGGGCATGGTGATCGGGCTGGGCTCCGGCAGCACCTCGGCCTTGGTGGTGCGCCGGCTGGCGGCCCTGCGCGCGGAGGGCAAGCTGACCCACGTGGTGGGCGTGCCCACGTCACTGGAGACGGAGTCGCTGGCGCGCTCGCTGGGGGTGCCCCTCACCACCTTGGAGGAGAAGCCGGTGCTGGACCTCGCCATCGACGGGGCGGACGAGGTGGATCCAGACCTGGCGCTCATCAAGGGCGGAGGAGGAGCGCTGCTGCGGGAGAAGATCGTCGCGCAGGCGAGCCGGCGGCTCATCATCGTGGTGGATGCGGGCAAGCTGTCGCCGCGGCTGGGAACTCGATGGGCCGTGCCGGTGGAGGTGCTGCCCTTCGGGTGGCGCTCACAGGCCCTCTTCCTGGAAGGGCTGGGTGCGCGCGTCACGCGGCGGGATGCGCGTGATGGAGCGCCCTACCGGACAGACCAGGGCCACTTCATTCTCGACTGCGCCTTCGGTCCCATCGCGCGTCCGGCGGAGCTGGCCACGAAGCTGGAGGCTCGGGCGGGCATCGTGGAGCATGGGTTGTTCATCGGGATGACGTCAGAGCTGATCGTCGCGGGTCCGCAGGGCGTGGAGCACCGCCATCGTCACGCTTAGGGAGACACAGCTTCGCCAAGTGCGCTATCATCTCCCGCACTATGGCGACTCGATCGAAAGCAACGAAGAAGGCTGGGGCGAAGAAGGCTGCTGCGAAGAAGAAGACGGCGAAGAAGGCCACGGCCAAGAAGACGACGAAGAAGGCTGCGGCCAAGAAGGGCGGAGCCAAGAAGGGTGGTGCGAAGAAGAAGGCCTCTTCGCGCATCCTCCTGCCCAGCGGGTGAGAGCTCCCTACTTCCGCGGGCCCTTCCACCCGGGCCCGCGGAGGGCCCGGCCAGGTCTGGCGTTCGTGGGCTCTCCGTCCCGCAGCGCCTGGACTCCGTTGACGAACACGTGGTGCACGCCTGTGGCGTACTGGTGTGGCCTGGCGAAGGTGGCGTGGTCCTGGATCTTCGCCGGGTCGAAGACGACCACGTCGGCGAAGTAGCCGGGCTTCAGCCGCCCCCGCCGGTCCAGGCGCAGGTTCTCGGCGGGGAGTGACGTCAGGCGGCGGATGGCCTCCTGGAGCGGGAACACCTTCTCGTCCCGCGAGTAGTGGCCGAGCACTCTCGCGAAGCTCCCGTAGGCCCGCGGGTGGATGCTGGACCTGAGGAACACTCCTTCGGCGGCCACGGACCCCATGTCGGAGCAGAGGCTCATGTAGGGCAGCGCGAGCTGCTTGCGGACATTGTCCTCCGACATGAGGAAGTACACGGTGCCGACGCTGCTGCCGTCCTCGATCACCAGATCCAGGACAGTCTCCTCGGGGGACTTGCCGCGCAGGGCCGCCACCTGCGCCAGCGTCTTCCCCGTCAGCGGCTTGAGCGCCTCGCTCTTGAAGCCCACCAGCAGGATGTTCTCCGGCGAGCCCGCGGCCAGGAAGAAGTTCTCCCAATCACTGGAGGGCGTGGTCATCTCCCGCATCACCCGCTGGCGGATGGCCGGATCTTTCAGCCGCTGCTCCCAGGCCTTCTGCCCGCCCTCCTGCACCCAGGTGGGCATCGCGGCGTCCAGCCCCGTGGCCGCGGCCGTGTAGGGGTACATATCCGTCGTCACCCGCAGCCCGCTGCGCCGCGCCTGCTCGATGCGGGCGATGGCTTCGTCCAGCTTCCCCCAGTTCCGCTGGCCCGCCGCCTTCAGGTGGTAGATCTCCACTGGCAGCCCGGCTTCGCGCCCGATGGTGATCGCCTCGTCGAGCGCCTCCAGCAGCCGGGCTCCCTCGCTGCGCATGTGGGTGATGTACATGCCGCCATGCTCGGCGGCGACCTTCGACAGGGCGATCAGCTCGTCTGTCTTCGCATAGGCGGCGGGCGCATAGATGAGCGACGAGCCAACACCCAGCGCCCCCTCCTCCATGGCCTGGCGCACCAGCGCGCGCATCCGCTCCAGCTCCTCGGGAGTCGGCGGGCGGTTGGCATACCCGAGTTCGTGGATCCGCACGGTGGTGGCGCCCACGAACGAAGCGACATTCGGGGAGACACCGAGCTTCTCGAGGTGCTCCAGGTACTCGCCGAGCGTCGTCCATGGCACGTCGAACTTCAGGTCTCCCTGCTGCTCGATCAGCTCCTTGCGCATCGCCTCATTGAGGGGGCCCATGGAGCTGCCCTCCCCGAAGATCTCCAGCGTGACACCCTGCCGGAGATCGCTCTGTGAGCGCCCGTCCACCAGCAGCGACTCCGTGGCCCAGCTCAGCATGTTGATGAAGCCGGGCGACACGGCGAGCCCGCGGGCATCCACCTCGAGCCGCCCCCGCGCCGCTGGGAGCTCTCCGATGGCGGCGATCGAGTCCCCCTGAATGGCCACATCCGCGACAAGGGGCGCGCTGCCGCTGCCGTCATAGACGGTGCCGCCGCGGAGGATGACGTCATACGTGGGAGCCTCCGAGACCGGAGGCACCGGCTTGGAGGCACAGGCGGAGAGCCACAGCAGGTGGCAGAGGAGGGCGAGCGAGGAGCTGATGCGCATGGGTCGTGAGGCTACAGCTCGCCCCAGAACATCGCCACGAGCCCGGCGCGGTTGCTGGCCCCATACTTGCGCAGGAGGTTGGTGACGTGGACCTCCACCGTCCCCTCGCTCCGGCTCAGCACGGCGGCGATCTCCTTGTTCGTCTTCCCCCGGGCCACCAGCTCCAGCACCTCCAGCTGACGGGGCGTCAGCTGGCCAATCTCGCGGGCTCGCCGCAGCCGCCGGGCCAGCTCGCTCTCATCGGCCTGTGGCTGCGGCTCGCTCCGGGCCGCGCGTGCCGCCTCCAGCGCGATGCCGATCCACGGCACCAGCTCGGAGAGCACCTCGTCCACACTCCGCTGCCCGGAGCCGCGCGGCAGCTCCACCTCGAGCCGCCCCACGGCGTGGCCTGCCAGCTCGAGCACGAAGCGGCGCTGCTCTCCCGGGCCGCGCTGTCCCGAGACGCCCATGAGCTGCATCCGGGCGTCCGTCCCGCTCGCCCACAGCTCCACCCAGCTGCAGCCGAACTGGAACCGCAGCAGCGTGACCACTGCCTCGGCGAGCGCCTCACGGTTGGGGTATTGCGCCAGCTCGCGCGCCATGCCGGCGACATCCGCCCGCGTGGGGGTGCGCCCGGTCCGAGGCTCGTCCACGGGCAGCTCCAGGCGGGTGCGGTAGATGCATGCCTCGTGCCCCTCGGCACGGCACTCCGTATGCTCGATCGGCCCGAGCTTGCCTCCGAACAGCTCGAGGGCGCGCCCCAGATAGCCCATCAGCGTGATGCACCAGGCGCGGTTGACGACGGCCCAGTCCCGGAGCTCTGCGGTGATCTCTGTCCCAGTCAGCGACGAGCGCCACGTCCCCGTGTCGTGTGTCCGGCGCCAGTACAGGTTCATGTGGCGGATGGCGAAGGACGGGCGGAGCAGCCGCACGAACCACCGGTACACCGTCGACAGCTCCCGGTCCGCATCGAAGCGTCCCAGCTCTGTCAGCAGTGCGTCATCGGCCTTGAGCTGATCGGCGATCGCCTGGTGCAGCCGCTCCACGAGGTGCACGTCGTACCAGGCCCCTGGCTCCGTCGCGGCGATCTGCCGGCGATCCTCCTCGGAGATACGCGCGAGGACCGCTTCCCAGGCAGGCACTCCAAAGCGTTCACGCACGAAGTCCCGCCGGATGAAGATCTTGGCTCCGGGGATGAGCCCCTTCGATGGGAGACCCTGAGAGGGATCAGCGGTAGAACCGTCGCGACTCAATGGAGACACCTGGAGTGAAACCTCGGATGAAGGACACGATGGAGAATCCACGGTCATGACGGCCCAAGACGCACTCCAAGTCAATCCGTGAAACTACTGAGGGGGGGGGGACTCCTCTCCATGCCTGCCCTGGGGACCTGCCTGACTGTCTCATGGCGTTCAGTGCACTGTCCTGCTGCGAGGCGCTTCCTCGTCGTCAGGCCTCTCATGAGGAGAGCTCCCAGCCTCTAGCAGAGAGAGCAGATCCTTGGTGCTCAGCCGCGCCGCGGCGTTTGTTCCCTCGAGCACGCCCGCGACGAGCGCGCGCTTGTCCGAGTGGAGGGAGAGGATCTGCTCCTCGATCGTCCCACGAGCAATCAACCGGTACACGGTCACCGGCCGCGTCTGGCCGATGCGGTGGGCGCGATCCGTCGCCTGATCCTCGACGGCAGGGTTCCACCACGGATCCAGATGAATGACGTAGTCGGCGGCGGTGAGGTTGATGCCCGTGCCGCCGGCCTTGAGCGAGATCAGAAACACCTCGCCAGCGCCTTCCTGGAATGCCTGGATTCGCTCTGCGCGCGAGGCGGCGGGCGTCGAGCCATCGAGGTACTGGTACGTGAACCCGGCACGCTCCAGCTCTTCCCGGACGAGCTCGAGGTGCGAGGTGAACTGGCTGAACACCAGCGCCCGGTGCCCCTCGCTGCGCAGCTCCTCCAGCAGCTCGAGGAGGCGCCGCATCTTGGAGGACGCGACGCGCGACTGCCCGTCATAGAGCCGTGGGTGCGACGCGAGCAGCCGCAGCCGCGTGAGCGCCGCGAGCACCTGGAAGCGCTGCTGCTCGTTGCGCAGGCCCTTGCCCTGCTTGCTGACCTCGGCGACGGCCGCGAGCCGCGCGTCCTCGTACAGCGTCCACTCCTCCTCGGAGAGCGCGACGGGGACCTGGATCTCCGTCCGTGGCGGCAGCTCGCGCGCGACCTCCTGCTTCGTGCGCCGGAGCAGGAAGGGGCGGAGCACGCGTGAGAGGGCCGCGTTGGCCTCGGGATCCTTGCCACGCTCGATGGGCCCGGCGAAGCGCTCGCGGAACTGGTCCCAGCTCCCGAGCAGGCCCGGGAAGATGATCGCGAAGAGGCTCCACAGCTCGCCGAGGTGGTTCTCGAGGGGCGTTCCCGACAGCGCGATGCGGAAGCCGGCGTTCAGCTGCCGCGCGGCGCGGGCTCGCCGGGTGCTGGGGTTCTTCAGCGCCTGGGCCTCGTCGACGACGAGCGTCGCGAATGGAATGGCCGCGAGGCTCGCCGCATCACGCACCAGCAGGCCGTAGCTCACGATGAGCACATCGTTCTTCTTGAGCCTGGCGAGGCACTTGAGCCGGTCCGGCTGCTCCGCATAGAGCACAGGGTGAAGGCTGGGTGCGAAGCGCTGGGTCTCCTGAACCCAGTTGAAGGCGACCGAGGTCGGCGCGAGGACCAGGGCAGGGCCTATCCGCGCGCGATCGAGCAGCACCGCGAGCGCCTGCACGGTCTTGCCCAGCCCCATGTCATCCGCGAGGCAGGCTCCGGCGCCCCAGGCCGCGACGCGGCTGAGCCATGCATGGCCCTCCACCTGGTAGTCACGCAGCGTGGTCCTGAGCGCGGCGGGGGGCCTGGGCTTGAGCGAGAGCGAGGAGGCGAGGCGCTCCGTCAGCAACTGCCAGGCGGGCGCGGCCTCGACATCGGCGCCTGCGTCGAGGAGCGCGCTGATCGCGGGGACGGCTCCGGGAGAGAGCTCCACGCGGTTCTTTCCCATGAAGGTGTGGTCCGCCACCGCGAGCAGGCGTTGCCGCAAGGTGTCGCTGAGCTCGACCCACCGATGCTCATCCATGCGCACGAAGCGCTTCTGCCGCCGGGCTGCATCCAGGAGGACGGCCAGCTCGAGCCTGCCCGCTTCGACCTTCAGGTCTCCCGAGAGGCCGAACCAGTCCCGCTTGCGCTCGATCTGGACCTTGAGGGTCTCCGGGCCGGCGGACGAAGAGATGTATGGCCTGGCATCGAGCCACTCCGCCTCGAGCCCTGGGGGAGGCCTCTGCAGTGCTGCGACGAGCTGTAGCGCCGCATCCGTGTCCCCGATGCGGAAGCAGAACGGCGGCCCCTCTTCCGCTGTGGCCAGGGGGAGCGAAGCGATCGCCGCGCGTGCAAGCTCCGCCTCGACCAGCAGCCGGCGGCGCACATAGCCACGCTCACCGTTGCGGGAGAGCAGCACGTCGCGCGGTCCGACTCCGGGGGGGAACAGCGGCGCCCCTGGGCCCGGCCGCACGAGCAGCTCCATCTCCAGAGACACGTCGGGGAGCAGGCGCAGGCGGACGACAGTGGTCATCTCCGTCTGGAGCTCACGCCCCTTGAGCGTGGGTGGGACGACGAGCGGGAGGCGTGCCTCGAGGCGGGACAGCCGCTCGAGCAGCTGCTCGTGGCTCTCGGGGGGGAACTGGTCTCCGTGCCTCTCGAGCACGTTCCAGATCCGCCGTGCCTCTTCGCTGACGTCGATGAGCAGGCACCGGCCCCGCTGCTCCTCCGTTGTGAACAGCGGCTCTCCCGGAGCAAACGAGCGCAGCAAGGTGCCGAGGAGCTTGGGGTTGAAGCGCTCTCCCTCGATGGAGGGCTCGAGGCGGATGTGCTCCCCGGCGGGGAGCGCGGTGAAGCCGAGCTTCACGCGTCGCACCTCGATGGGCTCCTCGGGACGAAGATCGAGCACCACGCGCGGGTGCCCGGCGAGCGCGAGGAACGCCCGCGAGGGGTAGGTCCCGGCCGCGCGGGACGCTGGAGCCCATGAGGCGAGCTGCTCGGCGATCCGGAGATCGATCTCGGAGAGCAGCTCGCGGTGATCCTCGAGCAGCCGGGCCGCGGGCATCCGCGCGCCGGGGCTCCAGGTACCTCGGCGGGTCTGCTTCTTCACGAGAGGCGACACAGTCAGCGTGCCGAGCTCATGCTCGATGCACCACCACACCTCGATTGAGGCGCGTGGCTTCGCCGCCTCTGCCTCGAACAGCTCGAGCTCCTTCAGCGCGCGGGCCCAGCTCGGGCGAAGGAGCTCCTCGGCGATCAACCGGGCCTCTGTGGCGCGGCTGCTGTCTTCGAGGACATCGAGGGTCGTGTCGATGAGCGCGAGCGTGTGGACGCAGCCGCGTTGCCGGGCCGGGCAGCTGCACTCCATCCGGCCCTCGAAGCCGCCGGGGAACGCTAGCCGGGAGGAGACTCCGACGGTACCGTAGTCCGGCCCTGAGCGGACCACACGCTCGCGCTCCTTCCACGTGAGCGCGCACGCAGCGGCATCGAAGCCCCAGGTGGCCGAGGCTCGCCGCTCGCGAGAACGCGGAGGGACATGAAGCCGGAGCGCCCGGCGCATGTCGAGCAGGCGGGTCCACAGGGGAGCAAGCGCCGAGTCCGCGAGTGTCTCCTGGCGCGCGGCCTCCTCGGAGAGCGCCCGCTGCACCGAGCTCGCCTCCTGCTGCAGGTACGTCCAGGCCGCCTCGGCGAGCGCTGTCTCCAGGCCACTCCCGCGCGCGCCTGCATGGCGAAAGGCTCCTTCTCTGGAGCCGATGTCGCGAACGGAGAATCCCCCCAGGGCATACCGAAGCCCAGCGCGCTGCGCGTCATTGATCGGCAGATCCGAGAAGAGGATCTCCGCGGAGACCGCGAGGGCGTACCGGACCTGATGATCCTCTGCCCAGCTCTCCAGCTCGGTTCGCGTCGCAAACGACATGGGGCCGTGGACTCTAGCTCGCCTTCTATGGGCTCGTCGGGTCGGAGACGCGGCCCATGAAGAGGATCATCCCGGTGGTGGTGTCGCGCAGGAAGAACAGGAAGGGATGGTCGGCGCGGAAGTCCTTGGGCTCGCTTGGCTGCCTGAGGGCGGTCCTCATGGCCATGACGACCGCGGTGGCGGCCGCGGCCTCGGTGCCCTTCTCGTCGAGCTTGACGAAGGCTTTGTGGAACACCTTGGTGATGTGCAGGCGCTCGCCGGGATTGGGCGGGTTGGCCATGCCCGTGAAGTCCGCCTCCTCTGGACTGAAGGCTCTTGCCATGCCCATCGCCACCAGGGCCTCTCCCAGCTCCAACGAGGCAGCGGGGCTGACCTCGAAGCGTGGCAGGACGACCCGCACGTTCTCCTTGTGCAGGGCGGTGATCCAGTCATCGAGCTGTGCGCTCGTCAGCTGCCGCTCCACGGCCTCCAGCCCATCGACAGTGTCGGGGAGCACGAAGACCATCGCCAGGTCCTCGCCCTGGTAGGGCATCTGCAGCACCTTGACGCCGTCCTGCTCGGCATAGCCGTAGTCCCCTGTGCGGTGCATGAGGGGGACCTCCTTCTTCACGGCCGCCGTGACGAAGAAGGGCTCGGGGGCGGTGTGGTGTTCCGCGAAGGGCTTGGCCCAGCTCGCCTTGAAGTAGATGGCGTTGACGAGCACGAGCCGCGTCAGTCTGGGCTGCAAGCTTCGCTCCGGGAGCAGCCCCTGGATGCGATCCTCCGTCTGCCGGGCGACCCAGGCGTTGATGGACTTGCGAGTGGCCTCGACGTCGTTGTCGAAGTCGACTGGCTCGAGGGGCGCGCCAAACGTCGCCTGGGTCTTCTCGAGGTAGGGCTTCTCGAACGTGTAGCGCTGCGCGCCGAAGAGGCGGTTGGCCACGCGCAGGAGGGCGGCACCGGAGCTCGTGTTCCACGCCTGGAGGAGCCGTCCTGCGGAGGCCATCACCTCATCGACGGAGCCCTCGAAGTGGAGGACCTCCTTCATCTCGTCCGCGGTGCGGCCCTTGGCGCCTCCCCACGTCATCGCGAGCGCGAGGGTGATGCTCGCCGGAGAAACGGCGAGGTTGCCCCGGCTCCCGCGAACCTTGTTCCAAAGGTCGGCGGCGAAGGCATTGCTGCTTCGGGCGATACGGGCCAGCTCCTCGTCCGAGGGAGGCGAGACGGGCGTGGCGGTGTCCTGGGGCTTCTGGGGCTTCATGGGCGCTCCTGGTCGAGTGCAGCGACCTTATCTGCAGGGAGAGTTGCTCGCCGTGCACGTGACGCCGGAGTTATAGGCATTGTTAAAGTCCAGTGAGCCGGGAGAGATCCTGGGCCGTGTCGACATCCTCGCCACCGCCCGCAAGTGCCACCTCCACCACGCGCGAAGGATCGCGGGCAATGACTCCGCGAGCGCCCTGGTCCGGCGCGAGCGCCTCCAGCTCAGGGAAGAGCGCGCGGGAGAACAGCGCGGGTACACCGCGCGTACCCTCGTAGCTTGAGGCCACGATGGGGGCCCGTGTTCGCGTGAACGTCTCCACCAGCGCGAGCAAGTGCCCTGCATCCACCCGGAGCTGATCACACAGCATCACCAGCACGGCCTCCACGGCGGGGTTCGCCCCTGGCGGCTCCTCCGTGTCGAGCGCCCTCAGGCCCACCTTCAGCGAGCTGCCCATGCCCGCGCCCCAGTCCGCGTTCTGCACCGTGCGCACGGGCAGGCCCATCAGCTCCGCGAGCACTGCCTCGGCCTGGGCTCCGAGCACCACCACCACCGGGCCGCGCTGGGCCGCAACCGCGGCCTCGGCCGCGCGCCGCACCAGCGTCTTCCCCTCATGCACGAGCAGCTGCTTGGGGCGTCCCAGCCGCGAGGAACCTCCCGCGGCCAAGAGCACCACGCCCACTCTCACGCGAGCCTCCGCGCCAGAGGCGGCGCCGGAGTATGGATGGGCGCCTGCCGCTCGCGCAGCTTCCCGCCTTCGCGCTCGGCCAGCACCGCCCGGATCTCCGCCACGATGGCCAGAGCTACCTCATCCGGTCCCTCGCCACCCAGGTCCAGCCCCACGGGCGCGTGCAGCTTGTCCAACTGCGCGGGCGTCGGCGCGGGAGACAGCTCCGCCAGCAGCCGATCCGTCCTCGAGCGCGGGCCCAGCACACCCAGATATCGCAGAGGCAGAGGCAGCAGCCGCGCCAGCAGCTCACGGTCCTGCGGCAGGCTGTGCGTCATCACCACCGCCATTGTGCGGGAAGACAGCGCCACCTTCTCCTCTATCTCGCGGGCCTTGGCCGCCACCACCGCATGGGCGCGAGGGAAGCGCCGCCGCAGCGTCTCGGTCGGCTTGTCCGCCACCACCGTGACGTGCCACCCCAGATTCACCGCCTGCACCACCACCGGCGTCACGTCGAAGCCGCCGCCAAACAGCACCACCGGCGTGGGCGGATCCACCACCTCCACCAGCACGTCCGCGCCACCACACGGGCCGCTCCACGTGCGCCCCACCTCCAGCGCCTCGGCCGCCGCCGTGCGCACCGCGTCCCGCAGCGGCCCGGAGAGGTTGCTGGCCTCCACCCCGTCATCCCGCAGCAACAGCCGTGCACCCACCGCGTTGCTCGGACCTCGGTACACCGTGGCCACCGCCGCGCGCCGCGACTGCCGCCGCGCCTCATCCGCGAAGGCCAGCGGATCCATCGGCCCAGACTCCCAGCGCTCCAGCAGCACGTCCACCACGCCGTTGCACCCCAGCGCGAAGGACAGGCTGCCCTCGTCCTCAGCGTTGTCACCCGTGGAGTCGTAGCGCAGCACGCGCGGGCCGTTGGCCGTCCAGAAGAAGGCCTTGCGGATGATGTCGCCCTCCAGGCACCCACCGCTCACCCCTCCCGAGAGCCAGCCCTCCTCACCCATCACCATGCGCGCCCCGGGCCGCCGGTAGGCCGAGCCCGACACCGCCACCACCGTGGCCAACACGAGCGGCCCCTGCACCCGGCTCCGGGCGCGGAGGATGTCCTCCAGATCCTTCATGTGTCATCCCTGGCCCCGCTGCCGCGATGGCGGAGCCCCTGATCCTTCGGCTCGTCCTGAATCGTGCACCCTCTCTTCTGGAAGAGCAGGAACGCATCCCGGGACTCTACTGGATCTGAGTACAGTTGGAATTGCAATCACTGAAGGAGGTGGACAGGCTGACACACCAGGGCCTGCGGTGCGCGGGGAGCCGCAGCCATTCGGGGCTGCTGGCACGGACACGCAGAGCACGGACACGCAGGTCGCGGGTCCCTCGCTGCGGGGCGGGTCCCCCCGTTCTGACGGGTCCGCCCGCCCCGGCGTCCCGCTCTTCCTTGGCCCACAGCTCCACGGCGGCACTTGCCGCAAAGTGGTCTGATCACGGCAACCAGGGCGCGGACGGGCCATACTTGGCGCCTCGGGCCCAGCGGACGCTGGGCTTCGCATGGATGAACGCGTCGGTGCTGTTGCTGCTGGAGGGACTCTCTCCCGAGCTGCGCGAGGCGCTCGATGTCGGTGTCCCGGACGAGAAGCTCCCGGGCCCTGCGCCTCTCAGAGCCGCCAGTTGAGCAGGAGCGGGGGCGGGCCGGTGGGTATAGTCCCTGTCCATGGCCTCTCCCGCTTCTGGCGCACAGACCCACTTCCGCACCTGCAACCTCTGCGAGGCCATGTGCGGTGTCCGCATCGAGCTGCAGGACGGGCGCATCACCTCCATCCGAGGGGATGAGGAGGATCCCTTCAGTCGGGGGCACATCTGTCCCAAGGCAGTGGCGCTGAAGGAACTCCACGAGGACCCAGAGCGGCTGCGTCAGCCCCTGCGGCGCACGGCCAGCGGCTGGGAGCCCGTCTCCTGGGAGGACGCGCTGGGCGAGGCGGCGCGGCGGCTGCACGAGGTTCAGAGCACGCGAGGACGTGACGCGGTGGCCGTCTACCTGGGCAACCCCTCCGTGCACAACACGGGGGCAATGCTCTTCATCCCCCAGCTGCTGCGCACGCTGCGCACGCGCAACAGCTACAGCGCGACCTCGGTGGATCAGCTCCCGCACCTGCTGGCCTCGCACCTGATGTTCGGCCACCAGCTCCTGGTGCCCATCCCGGATCTCGATCGAACGGGGTACCTGCTGGCCTTGGGAGCCAATCCGCTGGCCTCCAACGGGAGCATGATGACGGCGCCGGACGTCCGGGCGCGGCTCCGAGGTATCCAGCAGCGCGGCGGCCGGGTGGTGGTGGTGGACCCTCGCCGGACGGAGACAGCCCGTATCGCGGACGAGCACCTCTTCATCCGGCCGGGCACCGATGCCCTCTTCCTCTTCGCGCTGCTCCACGAGCTGTTGCAGCGTCCCCGGTTGGAGCGTCTGGCGCCATTCACCGATGGGCTGGAGACGGTGCGCGAGCTGGCGCGCGAGTTCACTCCAGAGCGAGTGGTGGGCCCCACGGGAGTTCCCGCTGACACGCTCCGCCGCATCGCACGCGAGTTCGCCGAGGCCAAGGCAGCGGTGTGCTACGGGCGCATAGGGACCTCCACGCAGGCGTTTGGCGGGCTGTGCCAGTGGTTGATCAACGTCATCAACGTGGTGAGCGGCAACCTCGATCGTGAGGGCGGTGCGCTGTTCACACTCCCGGCGTTCGACTTGGTGGGAGGTCCCAAGGCGCTGGCCAGCAGCCGCGGCGGGTTCGGGCGCTGGAAGAGCCGGGTGCGAGGACTGCCGGAGTTCTCGGGGGAGCTGCCCGTGGCGGCGCTCGCCGAGGAGATCCTGACGGAAGGGGAGGGGCAGATTCGAGCACTGCTCACCTTCGCTGGCAACCCGGTGCTCTCCACGCCCAACGGTGGGCAGCTCGACAAGGCCCTGGCGTCGTTGGACTTCATGGTGTCCATCGACCCGTACCTCAACGAGACGACACGGCATGCGCACCTGATCCTGCCGCCTCCCTCACCATTGGAGCGCGGGCACTATGACGTCGCCTTCCACGCGCTGGCGATCCGGAACACCGCGCGCTACGCGCCCGCGCTGTTCGAGCCTCCTCCCAGCGTGAGGCACGACTGGCAGATCCTCCTGGAGCTAAAACATCGGATCGAGGTGCTCCGGCATGGCCGCAGTCTGGGAGGGACGGTGAAGTATCAGGCGCTGAAGCGGCTCGGACCCGAGGGCATCCTCGACGTGGGGTTGCGAGCGGGGCCGTATGGGATGCGCAAGCGCGGGCTACGGAAGGGGCTGACCCTCTCGGCGCTGAGGCGGGAGCCGCATGGAGTGGATCTCGGGCCGCTGAAGCCGAGTCTACCCCAGCGGCTGTTCACCCGAGGCAAGCGGATTCACCTGGCGCCTACTCCCTTTGTGGAGGACGTGAAGCGGCTGCGCGAGGCCTTCCCGGAAGGTGCGGCACCCCTGGCGGACGGCGAGCTGCTGCTGATCGGCCGACGGCACCTTCGAGACAACAACTCATGGATGCACAACGTGCCCATGCTGATGAGCGGCAAGCCGCGCTGCACGTTGATGATGCACCCCGAGGATGCACGAGCGCTCGGGCTCGCGGAGGGAGACGAGGCCGTCGTCACATCCCGGGTGGGGCAGGTCTCCGTCCCAGTGAACGTGACGGACGACGTGATGCGCGGCGTGGTGAGCCTGCCGCACGGTTACGGGCATCGTCGTGACGGTGTTCGGCAATCCATAGCGGCAAAGCACGCGGGAGCAAGCCTCAACGATCTCACGGATGATCAGCGCGTGGACGCGCTCTGCGGCAACGCCGCGTTCAGCGGAGTGCCCGTACGTGTCACCCGGGCGAGCTGATTTCAGCTACTGCTCGCCCCAGAGCACAGCAAGCTCGAGCTCCAAAGCTTCGAAGGGCGGGGCGCGGACCCGAGCTTTGCCTGTGTGAGAATCCAACAGCAGGAAGTGAGCCCCCTCCAGTCGCAGGACTTCCAGCGTGCGCGCCTCAGGGTCTACCCACCACACATGCCGCACACCCCCGCGCGCATACACCCGCAACTTGACTCCCCGGTCCAGGGCCACCGTCGATGGCGAGAGCACTTCGCACACCCAATCCGGGGCTAGAGACGTGGCCGCCGTGCGCGGTGGCAGAGGCATGCGCTCACGTGTCCAGCCCGCGAGGTCCGGCACCACCACATCATTGCCGAGGTGCAGCTCCGGTTCGTCGAGAATGATCCAACCCCCAGGTCCACCGCGCCCGCGATTGAAGGGGCCGATCAACTCGCCTCCGAGCTGCGAGGCCGCTACGGCATGGGGAAAAGCGGGTCGAGGGCTGACGTACAGCTCGCCCTCAACGAGCTCTCCCACCACGTCGGGAGGTAGCGCCTCCAGGTCCGCATAGGTGGCTGGCCTCTTTCCCATCCCATCTCCCTCTACCTCAACGCCCGTTTCCATATGAAGCGAGCATAGCTGCCCCATCTGACGTCACGGGGTGGGCTCGGGGATCCTACTCCGGAGATTGCCCATGAGAAGCCTTGAAGTTACGCCCTGGAATCTCTGCACCCGAGGGAAGCCCAGGAGTTGTATGAGAGCGAACGCTTCCACAGCCTTCTGCCCGCTTGGCGTTCAGCGGTGGAAGAGTGCGTCGACCCCAGAGGCTATGTCGCTGGGGAAGGTTATGGCGAGGATCCGCGCGGCGAGATCGATCGTGCGCAAACGAGGATCGGAGAGGTCTGCGAAGGCCAGCTCCGAGAACCAGGTGACACCGATGGCGCCGGACACGAGCTTGCGGCTGCGTGGGTGGGTGGCGATCCCGACACCCGTTGGATAACCGCGCTGGACACCGAACTCGATGGTGGCGCGGTGCACGAGTGACGGTGTCAGGCTGCGGCCATGGAGCTGTGGCGCGAGTGCCGTGATGCTGAAGTAAAGGATCTCTCCGCGAGCCCGAGGCCTGCCGAAGCGCTGCTCGTAGTCTCCCAGCAGGCGAGTGTGTATCTCGGACCATGCCCAAAGCCGCTCGTCAGTGTGCAGCGCCATTGCCGCGACGGCATCAAAATGGTCGATGAGATCGGCGCAGAAGAGAAAGCCGAGCACTTCGCCAGTCCCCTTGTCGGCGACAATGAGACCCATATCCGCCGAAAGGGCCGCAAGGCATGCGCGCTCGGCGACTGGCCGGTAATCCTGGGGCGTGAAGCCCAGCGCGCGCGCAATGAGGTTGTCCCGTGGGTACAGCTTGCTCACGCAATCGATCGTGCGCTCCAGGAAGGCCTCATCCAGACGATGGATGCTCATGGAGAGTTGGGGTGGGCTCTGCATTGGCACCCTTCTTGCTGCTGTAGTATTGGGATGGGTGCGAGGGCGGAGTGAAGGCTCGCAGCACCTGCCCGAAGCCGCGCTCACGGCCGAGAGAGGGTGTCACGGCGCCATCCCGCACGGCCTGGCGGCCGGAGATGAGCACGGCCTTCATCGCTGCGTCATTGCGCCGCACCAGCCGCACGAAGCCGCCGAAGTTCTCCATCGGGGCCTCGGTGGCCATGTCGACCTTCTCATCCAGGCCCTCGGGGTTCACCACCACCACGTCCGCACGCTTGCCCTGTGCGAGCACGCCCGCGTCCAGCCCGAACCACTGGCCGATCTCTCCAGTGAGCCGGTGCACGGCGCGCTCCACGCTCATGAAGGGACGGCCCCTGCGCTCGGCCTCGCGCACTCGGCGCAGCAGCCGCAGCGGGAAGTTGTAGTGAGCCATGTTGCGCAGGTGTGCTCCAGCGTCAGAGAACCCCATGAGCACGTCCGGGTGCTGGCAGATGAAGTCCAGCTCTTCCGGCCGATCGTTGGCCATCACCGTGAACCAACGCAGCGCATTCCCATGTGTGGCCACCAGGTCCAGGAAGACGTCCACCACGTGCCGCCCCTGCTCCTTCGCCACCTGCGCAAAGGACTTGCCCACCACGCTCGCGTCCGGACAGTGGAGGATCTCCGACTGGTTGAAGTCACGGTGGAAGGCCTTGGGCAGCCAGCGACTCGTCCACTGCTGGCGGAAGCTCTCGCGATAGGCCGGATCCTTCAGCAGCGCCGAGCGTGAAGCGGCATCCTGAAGGTGCAGAGCGGCGGCGCCCGCGCCGAACTCCTCGAAGACCACCAGATCGATGCCGTCCGCCCACAGGTCGAATACCTCGGGCAGCGCCTGCCAGCGGAAGTCCGCGCCCAGCAGGCGATTGAAGGTGCGCGAGAGCACGCCGATCAACCGGTGGATGCCACGGTTCGCACGTGGGTCCATCATCGAGATGATCGTGGTCTTCAGCGGCTTGCGGAACAGCCCCGCGCTCTCCAGCAGGAACAGCAGCACGTTCACCTTGGTGCTGACGTTGGGAACGCCCTGGAAGACACGACCGCGCTCGCGCAGCAGGCGGCTGAGGTGCCGGTACTCACTCCAGCGCGCGAAGGTGGAGGGCAGAGGACGGCTGCGAAGGTCGCGGCTGCCACCCATCTTGTCCCACTTGAGCGTCTGGACGGACAGGCCCAGGTAGCCCAGCTCCAGTCCCTCGCGGACCAGGGCCTCCATGCGCGACAGCTCCTGAGCGCTGGGACGCACGCTCTGCTCCAGGCTGCGGTGCAAGCCCATCACGTGAGCACGTAGCGCCGAGTGGCCGAGGAACGAGGCGACATGGGGACCCAGTGGCAGCGAGCCCAGGTGCTCCAGGTACTCGCCGAGCGTGTTCCACTGCTTGCGCTCCTCGAGCAGCGAGCGCACGGTGTCGTACGGGATGGCCTCCACGCGGCAGAACATGTCCGCGAGATCCTCGGGAGTGCCCAGCGCGAGGCTCAGCGAGCAGCTCCCGAGGACGACGGTGGTGACGCCATGCCTCACCGACTCGGAGAGCGAGGGGGCCAGCTCCACCTCGGCGTCATAGTGCGTGTGGAAGTCGATGAAGCCCGGCATCACCCAGTGTCCACGCGCGTCGATGACCTGCGTGGCCGGGGTGCGCGGCAGAGGTGTCTCGGAGAGCGCGGAGATGGCGCCCCCCTCGATGCCTACGTGGCACGAGCGGGGCGGGGCGCCGAGCCCATCGAAGACCAGGCCGTTCTCGATGATGATGTCCACGGGCCCCCGTCATACCACCCGCGATGCTCGTCGCGGTCAGGCACCTCAGGCCGGGTGTGCGATGAGCGGCATCCGATCGATCGCTCCCAGGGAGATGGAGCGCCGCCACTCCACCGGTCCCGCTGGAGAGAAGCCCTTGATGCGCGGCAGCAGCGTCTCCAGCGCTACCTTCGCCTCCAGGCGCGCCAGCGGCGCTCCCAGGCAGAAGTGGATGCCGTGTCCGAAGGGCAGGTGGTATCCCCCCTCGCGGTCGATGTCGAAGCGATCACCATCCGGGAAGTACTTCTCGTCCCGATCCGCCGAGCCGATGAGGAGCAACACACGCGAACCCTTGGCGAGGCGTACGCCGCTCAGCTCCACGTCCTGTGTGACGAGACGGAACACCGAGCGCACGGGCGGATGGAAGCGCAGCACCTCCTCGATCAGCTTCGGGACGAGCGAGAGGTCCGCCTGCACGCGGGCCAGCACCTCCGGGTACTCCATAAGGGCGCGCGCCGTGTGGTTCAGCAGGTTCACCGTCGTCTCCAGGCCGGCCGTCAGCAGCAGGAACATGAAGGCGACCAGCTCCTCGTCCGTCAGCGACTCTCCGTCCACCTGGGCGCGCATCAGGTCCGTCGCCAGGTCATCCCGAGGCTCGCGGCGCCGGTCGGCCAGCACCTCCCTCACTTCCCGCTCGCCCTCCCGCAGCGAGACACGGATCTCCTCCATGCGCTTCGTATTGTCCGGCGCGATCCCGGTGATGCCCGTGAGGTCATCCGCCAGCTGCTCGAAGCGTGCACGCCGCGAGGCGTCCAGCCCGAGTAGCTCGGCCATCACGCTGGCGGGGATCCGCGTGGCGAAGGACTTCACCCAATCCACCTGCTGGCCCAGAGGTAGCTGCTCCAGGGTCTCCCGTGCGAAGGCGCGCACGCGCGGCTCGAGCCGCGTCACCGCTCCCGGCCCGAAGGCCTTGGTGACGAGCGAGCGCAGCCGGCCATGCTTCGGCGGATCCAGCACGAGCATCGAATCCCCGAACGGGTTGTGCCCCAGCCAGGCCGGCTTCAAGGCCGCCCGGAACCCCTCCGAGGAGAAGATCTGCGGGTTCTTGAAGGCAAACATGATGTCGTCCATGCGGGCGACAGCGTAGAAGCCGCCGGGATCCACCTGAGACACGGGCGCGTTGCGCCGCATCTCGGCGTAGAAGGGGTACGGATTGGCCAGCACATCGGGGGCCATCAGGTTCACTCTGCCGCTCATGGATGAAGACCTCGGAGAAGTTGAGGCAAGGTGGGTGGGCTACGGCGAGCCATGATACACCTTGTATACAGCTCGTTCTCCTGGTCCTCAGGCTTCGAGCTGGGTGGATGGCGCCGCTCCGGCTCAGGGGATGTTGCCCACCGTCAGCATCCAGGCGCGCAGGGCCGCCGGATCCGTGGGCAGATCATCCGACCAGCTCCGCAGGGTCCCATCCCAGCTGATGGAGGCGAGGTGCCGGTCTTCCAGGAACACCACCCCGGTGACTCGCGCCGCATGGCCTCGCAGCACGCGGCTCTCCTGGGTCGCCAGGTCCCACAGCCGCACCGTCGAGTCGGCGCTCCCCGAGGCCAGCCGCCGGCCATCGGGCGAGAGCGACATGCCGGTGATGTCGCCCTGGTGGCCCTGGAGCACCCCGCGAGACTCGCCCGTCCGCGCATCCCACAGCCGCAGGATGCCGTCCTTCACGCTCGAGCTGATCAGCAGCTCTCCATCGGGGGACATGAGGACCTCGAGCACGCCGTTGCCACTCGCGGAGGCTCGGTGGCTGGTGCCGCTCGCCAGATTCCAGATGCGCAAGGTGTGATCCTGGCTCCCGCTCACGAGCCGCTGGCCGTCCGGTGAGAACAGCAGGCTGACCACCTCGTCCTCATGGCCGCGCAGCTCCTGGAAGCGCCCGGTGGCGATCTCCCACAGCCGGATCTCCCCCTTCTTGTTTCCAGAGGCAAGGCGCTGGCCGTCCCGTGAGAAGGCCAGCCGGAGCACCTCGCCGTCATGACGGCCGAGCGGGCGGGATTGCCCCGAGCTGAGCTCCCACAGCCGGATCTCCCCAGCGGCGTCCGCGGTGGCCAGGACCTCGCCATCACCGCGGAAGGCCAGCGCGGTGACGGCACCCGTGTGGCCTGCGAGCGGGTGCGCGGGCTTCCCGGTGGAAGCGTCCCACAGACGCACCTGTCCCTCTTTGGCCACTGCGGCCAGCCAACGGCCTTTGGGCGAGAACTGGAGGAGGCCCGGCTCGTCCGCGCCCAGCGGCTCCTGGAGCAGGGAGGCTCCCGTGGCCGCTTCGAACAGGTGGAGCACGCCATCTCCACCCTTGGTGGCGAGGTGTTTGCCCGTGGGGGAGGCCACCAGTGTGTTCAGGGCCACCGGCGTCTTGGCCAAGAGCCGCCTGGCCTCTGTCTTCACCGAGTAGACGCGCGTCGTGCTGTCGTAGCTGCCCACCGCGAGCCACTGTCCATCCAGGGAGAAGTCCATGGAGTACGCCGCGCCCTGGTGCCCGCGGAGGATGCGGCTGTGGCCAGTGCCGAGCTCCCACAGCCGTGCGCTGCGATCGTCGCTGCTGGTGGCCACGAGGCGGCCATCCCGGGAGAAGAGGATCTCATTGATGCGGCCCTCATGGCTCCCCACGAGATCGCTCTTGCCCGTGTCCAGGTTCCACAGCCGGAGCTGCCCCTCCGAGGTGCCCGCGGCGAGCCGTGCGCCGTCCCGCGAGAAGGCGAGGTGCGAGATGCCTCCGAGCCGCTGCCCGAGGAGCCGGCCTTTTCCCGTCCGCGGATCCCACGCGCGCACGGTCTCATCCAGGCTGCCTGTGACGGCGAGGTCGCCTCGGGGAGAGAACGCGATCGCCTTCACCGTTCCCTCATGCTCCAGCGTGTGCGAGGCGCCCGTCTTCAGGTCCAGGATCTGCGCGCGCGACCCCTCGAGTTCATGGACGAGGGCATACCGTCCGTCCGGGGAGAGCGCGAGCATGCTGAGCGGGCGCAGCCCCGTCTTGAGGGTCCGCTCCAGCGTACCGGTCGCCACGCTCCAGATGCGCACCAGGTCATCCCCTCGGTTGGTGACGACGAGGTGCCGGCCATCCGGAGTGTAGGCGACGCTGTCCACGGGCCCCGGGTGGCCCGCGAGCACCCGGCTCTCGCCTGTATCCTGGTTCCAGATGCGCGCGGTCCGGTCCTTGCTGGCGGTGGCAAAGGAGCGGCCGTCCGGTGAGAACACGAGGCGCCACACCTCGTCGGTGTGCCCGGTGAGGACGCGGACGCCCCCGCTCTTTATGTCCCAGAGGCGGAGGGTGGCGTCGTCGCTGGTGGTGATCAGGTGCCTGCCATCCGGGGCGAAGGCCACGTCATCCACGGTCTGCGAGTGGCCGCGCAGGACGATGGCGAAGCCGCGCGCCTGGGCGTCCGCGGCGATGGTGCGCACGGCCGACCACCGGGCGAACCCGGGCGACAGGCTGCGCAGCCAGGTGATGGCCTCGTTGGGATCGCGATCCACGGAGATGCGGGCGTGCAGGAGGGTGAGCTCATCGGCCCGCTCCAGCGCTTGTTGCCGCGCGCTCTCCGCGTCGCGCTGGGCCGCTTCGGCCTCGGTCTGCTTGCGCTCGGCGCGATCCCGCTCGGCCACGATGCGCACGAAGCTCACCGTGCCCACGCCGATCAGCACCAGCAGGGCCACCGCCGTCACCGCCACGGCCGCCCGATAGCGCCGGACGAAGCGCCGGAGCCGCTCGCTCACCGAATAGGCATGCGCGCCGACGATCTGCCCCGTCTGGAAGCGGCGCAGATCCTCTGCCAGCTCGCGCGCCGTGGCGTAGCGCTCGGCGGGATCGCGTGCCATGGCCTTGGCCACGATGGCCAGCAGATCCGCGGGGATGCCGCTCTGGCGCTCGGAGAGCGGAGAGGGCGGGCCCCGCACCACCTGATCGATGACCTCTGCGGACGAGCCGCTGTCGTAGGGCCTGGTGCCCGCCAGCAGGTGGTAGAGGATGGCACCCAGGGCGTACACATCCGCCCGCTCGTCCACGGAGAGTCCCGCGGCCTGCTCCGGGGGCATGTACGCGGGCGTGCCCACCACCATGCCCTGGTGGGTCAGGGACGAGTCCGTGTTGCCCGGGGCCATGGCCACCATGGGTTCGGGAGCAGCTCCCTGGGACAGATCCTTGGCCAACCCCCAGTCGATGACCACCGTCTCGCCGAAGTCGCCGACCAGCACGTTGGCGGGCTTGAGATCGCGGTGGATGACGCGCTCGGTGTGGGCGTAGGCGATGGCCTCGGCCACCGCGAGCACGTGAGGCAGCAGCGCGAGCCGCTCCTGGAGCGTCTTCGTCTCGGCGATGACCTCCGCGAGCGAGCGGCCGGCGACGAACTTCATCGCGTAGAAGGGCTCGCCCGAGTTCCAGCGCCCGGCATCGTAGACGGGGACGATGGAGGGGTGCTGGAGCCGCGCGGTGACGAGCGCCTCCGTGACGAAGCGGGCCTCCACGGTGCCACCCGGGAAGATGAGCTCCTTGATGGCCACCGGCCGGTTGAGCCGGCGGTCCCGGGCGTGGAGGATGCGGCCGATGGCGCCGTGGGCGAACTCGCCGGAGATGTCGTAGCGGTTGGCATCTACCTGGGGCAGCACGCTGGCGGCCCCAGGGCCACCCGTGGTGCGCCCAGGATGAGTCGAGTCACTCCCCGCGCCAGAGCTGCCCTTCGGCGAGGCATGCACGCTCAGGGTGGGATCGTCCTTGCTCATGTCCTTGCTCATGAGAGGGGTCGCGACGGAATCCCCAGGAGCCAGGGGGATGTCCTCCCCAGAATGCCGCAGATGAGCGTTTCGCTCTAGCTTGCTCCAGGCCCGGATCCATGTTTCTCAGGGAAGAGCAGGCGCTCGGCCGCCCGGGCGTTCGCCGCACACACTGCTACAGCAGCATCAGCCCAGCCCGCACAGCTTCTCGCTGAGCTCCCACAGCCGCTTGCGGGCCTCCACCTCGAGCGCCTGGGGGGCCGGGCTCACCTCCCGCTTGCGCGCGAAGTAGCGGCCCGTCACACCCTCCAGCTCCGGCGCGGTGGCCAGGAACACCGAGGTCTCCGCTGATTCCTCCACCGTGTCGCTCCCGCTCATCCCGAAGCCTTCGATCAGCAGCTTCGTGCTCACCACGCCCGGGTGCAGGCAGTTGGCGGTCACCTGCGAGGCGGGGAGGCGCTCCGCGAGCTCGAAGGTGAAGAGGACGTTCGCCAGCTTCGACTGCGAGTAGGCCGCGTACCCCTGGAAGCCCCGCGCGAGCTGCAGATCCTCGAAGCGCATCCGCCCCCGGGTGTGCGCGACCGAGCTCACGTTGATGATCCGCGCACCGGGGCCCATCAGCGGGCCCTTCAGCAGCAGGTTCGTCAGGAGGAAGGGGGCCAGGTGGTTGACCTGGAAGGTCGTCTCCAGCCCGTCCTCGGTGAGCACGCGCTCATTCATGAAGACACCCGCGTTGTTCACCAGGACGTCCAGGCGGGGGAAGCGGCGCGCGAGCTCCTCGGCCCCCTGGCGCACGTTGGCCAGCGAGCCCAGATCGAACGCCACGGCCTCCACCTTCCCCCCGGCCGTCTCGATCGCCCGCCGGGCGCTGTCCACCTTCTCCTGGCTGCGGCCGTGCACCACGACGTGCATCCCCATCTGGCTGAGCTCGAGGGCCGTCTGCAAGCCAATGCCCGCCGTCGCTCCTGTCACCAGAACGATGCGTCCGTCCGCCATGTGTGACCCCTGGTCGAAGCTGCTCCAGGCGAGGAGTATACCTACCTCACACGTGCATTCCTTCTGAGGACATGCACGAGGAGGAGCTTGGGGGTACTGTTCAGGGCATGGTGAGGCCTGCTCATGAGAGAAGCCCTGGAGAGATTGCCGACCCCATGCAGCTTGCATCCCGAGCAGGTGTCAGCGGCGCCCTGCCGCCGCTGTGGCGTGCTGACCTGCGTGTCGTGCCTGGCGCTGTCCGGCGCGCGGGGGTGGTGCCGGACGTGTGAGGAGTACTCCCAGCTGGGGTCGGCCTCCCGGCGCGCCGTGGCCTCGGGCCTCCTGGGCGGTCTGGGGCTGTGCCTGGCGTTCGTCCCGGGCGTGCTGGGGCTGGTGCTCGGCTATGCGGAGCTGCGGAGCATCGAGCGGGGAGACACGCCCCGTGCGGGCGGCGAGTGGGCAAGGGCGGGGGTGGTGCTCGGGTGGATGAACGTGGGGATGGCGGTGGCGGCAGGGCTCGTGTCGGCGTGGATCGGCCTCCACCGGAGCTGAGCGGTGCGGGCCAGGCCTTGCGCCGTCACACCGCCCGGATCAGCAGGAAGAGGACGACGCACAGCATCCAGAGCATGCTGCCGCTGAACACGCCCAGCGCGACCAGGCCGAAGCCCTTGCGCGAGCCCGGAAGGACGGCGCTGGCCCGGAGCACGACGGTGTGGCCCCAGCGATCTCCGACGCGCTGGCTCATGAGCGAGCGGGACATGGCCAGGAACGCGGGCACGACGAGCGCATCGACACAGAGGCCAGCGCTGCGAAGCAGCGCCCCCTTGAAGGTCGAGGGCTTGAGGTTCTCGGAGGTGACGCGCAGGCGCAGGACGATCTTCCCCAAGGTGGCGCCGCCCACGGCCTCGGCCGTCACGGTGTACAGCAGCCCGCCCAGCAGGATGCCCACGATGCCGGCCGGCGTCTTCAGCTGGCCGGCAAAGACGGCATCGATAGGCACATAGCCTTGGGCCTTGAGCGCGCCGAGGAGCAGAACGCTGGCCACGTTGGCGACGAACACGAGCAGGACGCCGAACAGCACGTCGAGGAGGCGAGCAGCCAGGCGAAGGAAAAAGTTGGCCGAGCTGTTGCTCGCGACCTCCACGACCATCGAGGGTGACAGTTCCATGGGGCTCCCAGAACGCGTCCGCAGCGTACACGCTCTCGCGCTCCGGAGGCATGTCTCGGCAGGAGCCACCGGGCGGATCCGCCAGGCGCGGTATTGTTCAAGGCTGGCGCTCCTGTAGCATGAAGGCCTTGGTGCTCACTGCGACACACATCTTGGGGTTCCGGGACTGGGCGTTGCGGCTCCGGGTGATGGTGGGGCTCCTTCGGGGGAGGGCGCTCCTCGGGCGGAGGAGCCAGCGGGAGCTGGTGAGGAGCCGTCCTTGGGGATGGGGGCTACCGGTACGGATAGAGCCACTCGAGGCCCCGCCACACACTGTCACGCCAAGCCGGGTAGTTATGGCCGCCGGAATACTGCTGGTACAGGACGCGGTGCCCAGCCTCCTTGAGGACGGGGTGCATCCGCTCGTTGCCTGGGATGAGGCGCTCGAAGCTGCCGCAGTCCATCCACACGGAGAGCCGCTGGCTCCGGGCTGCTCGTACGAGATCGAACACGACGAAGTCAGGCCAATCTGGAATGGCGAAGGCCCCAGACTGGCTGAGCACGTGCCCGAAGATGTGCGGGGCGCGCAGGCCTACGTAGAGGGCCATGAGCCCTCCCAGGGATGCGCCGAGAATGCCGTGAGCGCCGGGCTTGCGCCGCTCGTCGACGAGCCGCAGCTTCTCCTTTGCTAGAGGCAGCACCTTTTCAAGGAGGAGGGCCAGCGTGGCGTCATTGCAGGCGTACTCCACGGTGCGGGCCGGGCCTCCGTTGGCCACCATGGCCAGGGCCATGGGGCGGATGCGCCGCTCACGGATGAGGTTGTCCATGAGGGTGGGCAGGCTCGCGCGGCGCATGTAGTCCGTTCCATCGAGCACGACCATCAGCGGGTAGGGGCCGGTGACAGGCGGCTCGTAGAGGTACACCTCACGCGTGGTGCCCACGGCCAGCTCGGAGGTCTCCACCTTGTGGCGGGTGACGCGGCCACGAGAGGACTTGTCGCGCGGACGCCGGGCCAGAGGCGTGGGGCTGTGCCCGGGCATGGAGAAGGAGTGGTTGAAGGCGCCCAGCCCATTGGGGGTGAGGCGGTGGTTGAGAGGATCCTTCACGCGGCGGCCGCGGGCATCCACGAGCGCGTACTCGACATAGGCGTCACGCGGAAGTGTGAGCGTGCGAGTCCACAGTCCGGGAGACACCTGCTTCAGAGGGAGGGGCTCGCTGTGCCAGTCCAGGAAGTCTCCCGCGACGAAGACGGGCTTGCGCCCCCGCCACACGAAGGTGGCCGTGTCTCCATCAATGACGGGAGAGCCCTTCTGCCGGGCCCGCGCCTCCAGCGTCGCTGTGTCCATAGGCGGCCCAGGATGTCATAGAGCAGTTCCTTCTCTGCCATGTCACGCACTTGTGAACGCATTCATCGCATTACTGCTGGCGTGCTGGCTGGGAGGTGGGTGGGCGCCCAGGAGGGATCACGGGCACGTAGCACGTGCTCTTGTACACGTGACCGTTGAGGGCCTCGCACTTCTCACGTTCCAACTCCACCCAACAGCCCATGTTGAGAGCGACTTGCCGCTTGTGAGGGCATCGCCCTTTCGCATCGGGCCGCGTCTGCCCCGGTAGCGGCTCGGGGAGTGCATCTTCGGCCAGGACTTCCCGCGAGGAGGGGGCAGGGGCATCCATCGTAGACGCGGACACCACCGCCTCACCGAGCCCCACTGGGCCCGCGTCCGCCTTATCGGCTTCTGCGGCCTCTTGGCGTGCGCCGGAGGTGTTCTCCTGGGGATGAGTTGGGGGGGCCACCCACCATGCCCACAGGACCAGGACCAGGGTCACAACTGCCAGTGCGCCCAAGGATCGCCCCGATGGCTTGTGGACGTGAGGCATCGCGGGCTTGGCCAGCCCAGCTGCATGAGCCTGGGCCTCCGGCCGCTCCAACTCGAGGAAAGGCACATTTGCCTCGGGCCTCGCGTGCTCCGCAGCGGATTCCGTTGCCTCGGCCAGCTCTCGCGCCGTGCCCCTGGCATCCGGCTCCTTCGCCAGCAGCCGCTCAATCAGTGCCGACAACTCCGGCGCCACGCGCTTGTTGAACTCATGCGCGGGCAGTCGCCGGGCAGGTGGCTGGTGCAGCTGCTCTTTCAGCGCCTCTGGCTCCGTCCCAGGAGGTGGATACACCCCAGTCACCAGCCGGTACGCCGCCACTCCCAGCGCGTAGAGGTCATCCGCTGGGCGAGCCTTGTAATGAGCCCCCTGGGTGTGCCAGTGGGCCCACTCGAAGCGCAGCGACTCGGGGCTGCGGTACTCCCGCGTGTTCGGCGGTATCACCCGCTCGGTGAGCGGAGGGGCTCCCTTCCATGTGCCCGAGCCGAAGTCCATGAGCACCGCCCGCCCCTCGGGCTCGACCAGGAGATTGTCGCCTTTGACGTCTCTGTGCAGGCACTCTCCGCGGTGCAGCACCTCCAGTGCCCGCGCCACCTGCGCCAACACCCGCAGCACCTCGCGACAGGTGGGGTTGTGCACTCGGGCCCACTCGTACAGGGACCGCCCGCGGATCCATTCCATTACAAAGTAGGGGTGAGCCGCCTCGGCGCTGGCGTGCCACACGCCCTGGTCCAACAACTGCGGCATGCCCGGGTGATGGTGGCGTGAGAGCAGCTCCACCTCGCGGTGGAAGCGAGGGTCAGAGGGGAACACCGCGATCTTGAGCGCCACGGGCTTGGACTGGGGCTGGCCTGCTCGCCGGGCGCGGTACACCACTCCGTAGCTCCCCCGGCCCGCGTAACCCTCCACCTGCCAGGGACCCACGAGGGCACCCGGCCGCAGAGAGTCTGGCGTCTGCGTGTCCATCACGGTGCCCCTCGGCGTTCATGGGGCGGCTGCTCAAGACCGAGCCCCAGGCGGATGGCGAGCTCCACCGGGGAATAGGCGCCATCGTCGCGGTGAAGCTGGAGCGGCTGGGCGGGATGGAGCGGTGGCTGGGCCAGGAAGCGCGGTTGGGTGCCGTGATGCGGCTGGGCCGCGTGAACCAGGAAGGGATGACAGAGGTAGACCGTGCCGGCCTCACCCGTGGCGAATGCGACCGGACGACCCTCCGTCGAGTCGAGCCTCTTCGTCAGCTCGAGAAACGACAATCCCGCCTCGCCCTCCGGCTCGAGAAGCCGGGCAACATCCAGGTGGGAGCCCACCCGGAGGCGGGTCGGTGCGTCATCCTGGCCCACGTCCGAGAACAGGAAGAGCATCAACAAGGCGCGGCCTCGCGAGGCCACATTCGCCCTCCAGGAGAAGAAGGAGCTTGGGTCTTCTCCCGGGAAGCTGGCGTCCACGTGCCACCCGTCATCCCCAGGAGCGTCAGGGCTCGGGAAGCGGATCGCAAACGTGCCGAGATCGGCGCGGGGGTGCCAGCGCCCCGTTCCCACCAGTTGGTCGAAGGCAGCATGAAGCCGAGGGGTGTTCACCGCACGGCGGAACGGCTCCAGCCCCAGGTAGCCCAGCCGGACGACGGCTTGAGTCCATGTCGCCGGGTTGCCCGGTTCGCATCCCGTGGCGCGCCAGAGAACCTCGCGGCATTGCTCCGCCAGCTCCCGCGGAACGGCGTGCTCGATGCGGAGGAATCCCTGCTCGATGAACTGGCTGATCTCTGTACTCGATAGTTCCGTCATTGCGTGCACGCGCAAGGCGCTCCACTCGCCCGCCCTGCCTGAGCCTCCAGGAGCAGTGTAAAGCCACGATGCGTCCCAGGTTCAAGGTGGGACGTGGGGGCCTGAGCTGCGGAAGCCGTAGGTGCCCACAGTGCTCATGTGATCTGCGCCACAACTTCCTGGTGAGCGAGCGCATAGAGCCCACCAGGCAACCGGCAGTATTCAAGGCCCCATGGCTACGAAATCCGAGCCTGGCGAATTCAAACGCCCTACACCTCGACGAAAGGCCTGCCCATGCCCAACCAAGACATGTTGCCTGATGCTCCTCTGATGCTCCGGCTGTCGCGCCCGCCCCTCTTCTTCATGGCCCTGCTCGTTGCTGGCTTGGTGCCAACCGCCGCGGCTGCGGAGCTGCCTGCGGGCCAGCCGGCCTACAGCAGCTACACCGCCGCGCGGTTCATTCCCTATGCGAACGCAGAGACCCACGTTCCGGCCTTCACCAAAGCGTTGGAGTTCTACCTCTCGGTCGAGGGGAAGCCTGCGTGTGGAGCAGCTCCTGCCCAGGAGCAGAAGAACACGTCGAAGCCCTGCCTGGTGACCATGGACACGGGGACCACCGGCATCATGGTGTCAGCGGCTGACCTCCAGGGCTACTCGGCCAAGGCGGCACAACAGTACCCACAGGGCTGGGAGTTCCTGTCGAGCAGCAAGCTCCTCTGGGTCGGACGCTGGATCCCCAAGGACGTGACCTTCCATGATGCCAAGGGCGCGCCCATCGCCACCGCGACAGTGCCGGTGCTCGTGGTCGAGCAAGAGGCCGTCTGTCCTCACTACCAGGAGAAGACGGACCGCGGCATCTGCCCGGGCACCCAACTCAAGCCCGCGAAGCCTGGGATCTTCTACATGGGTGTGGGCTTCGGTCGCGAGCACGATGGCCAGCCGCAGGGCACGCCGGACAAGAACCCTTTCCTCCATATCACCCAGATCGACGGCGTACCCGTGGCGAAGGGCACCATGCGGAGTGGCTACATCATCACCGGCAAGGGTGTGCACGTCGGTCTCACCGCCGCCAACACGGCCAACTTCGCCTTCACTGGCCTGACTGGCCCGAAGTACTCGGACAACCCGCAGGACTGGCCGGAGGCATCCATCTGCGTGGCTGTCGACCAGTCGCCCTGCGTCCCCGGCCGTGTGCTGATCGACACGGGGATTTCGCAGATGTACCTGACCGTCACCTCCCAGGTGCCCGTCACGACGGTCCTCGCGCCCGACTTGAGCAACTCGAAAAGAAGAGTCCCGGTGTTGAAGGACGGCAGTCGCGTCACAGTCCGCTTCCCTGGCAATGACAATCCCATCGCGTTCTACACGTTCACGGTTGGGGATCAGTCCAACCCCATGGGGCCCGCGCAGGTCATCACGTCGACGAACGGCACCACCGCCTTCGTCAACACCGGCCGCCACTTCCTGCGGCACTTCAATGTCCTCTACGACGCCGAAGCAGGCCTGTTCGGCCTGAAGTGGACCGGACCCGCCAACTCATCCTCTGGCGGCCTGACGTCGGCACGGTGAATGGAGGGCCGCTGGGACAGCTCCCCGGGTGAAGCGCATCCGGCGGCTTGTTGGAGCTCTCGCGGGAGGGTGCTCGACACCCTCCTCAAAATGTATGCTGCCCGGGTGCTCTCTCACCGCATCGTGCTGAGTCTGGTCCTGTTCACGGCGAGCATCTCGTCTGCCCAAGCGACCGAAGAAGGTCCTCTCGCTGGAGCGCGGGACACGGCGTTGCTCCTGACTCCCGTGGCTCCGCAGCCGCAGATGCAGGAGCCCGGTGATCCCATTCACTGGCGCATTCTCGCGGAGGCGTCCGGAGGGGTGCTCGGTGGTGCGGTCATGGGGCTCGCGGGGTTTTTCACGGTGGCCCCCACGCTCAGCAAAGTGAACTGCACTCCAGGCGAAGTGTGCATTGTCCCCGTCCTCTCCATCATGGTCCCCGCCGCGTTCGTAGGCGTTCCCATCAGCGTCCAGCATTTCGCTGAGCCATTCGGAGGCCGGGGCGAGTTCTGGCCGACGCTCGGTGGAAGCCTCCTGGGGACCGGCGTTGGATTCATCTCCGGCCTGAGCTCTGGGAGCCTGGGAGTCCTCATCGCCAGCCTCATCCTCGGGCCGGTCACCGGCGCCATCGTGGGCTACGAGATCTCCCATGCCCTGAACCAGCGCCGCGCCATCGCAGCTGGGGCTGTGTCCTCCGCCAAGGCCGGCCTCCGGATGGCGCCCGTCATCAGCGCGACGTCGCGAGGAGGTCTCCTCTGGGGGCTCACGGGGAGCTTCTAAACCCTTTCCGGTTTTGACCTACCGCTCGTTCGGTGTGCCAAGCACTGCTGTGGCCCAGACGGGAAGAGGGGGGTGCTGCTCAACGACTCTGCCTTGCTCCAGACGTCCGAGCAGGCGGTACGGCTGCTGGGCATCGCTGTTGTCGTACAACCGTGTCTCGTCCACGAACTTCGCAGCCTGCACCAGGTTCTCGAGCAGGCGAGCAACCGCTCCACGGGTGGCGAGATTCCCACCGGCGGCAAAGCACCAAGACCAGAGCGGGGAGAGCGAGCTCTGGTCTGGGGCACGTGATGCTCACTGATGCCACTGACGCCGAGGCCTGGAACCCGTGTCCGACGGTCGCGTATGCTCGCGGCATCATGGATCCACGCCTCGATCTCGCCATGATGGTTGGGCGCATCGCGTACCACGTCGTCAAGGAGAAGCTGACCAACCCGCGGCCGACGAGCCTGCGCGAGGTGCCGCCGTCGCCGAGGCACCTCACGAACGAATGGCTAACGCTGGCGCTGTGCGACGGCACACCGGGCGCCGAGGTCATGGGCTACGAGGTCTCCGGGCATGATGAAGGCACCTCCTCGCGAGCACGGCTCAGGGTGCGGTACAACGACGTCGGCCGGGACGCCGGGCTTCCGACGGCGCTGTTCACGAAGTCCGGGGCGACCTTCAAGACGCGCTTGGTCTCGGCGGCTGCGGGGCTGAGCAAGATAGAGTCGCAGTTCTACGCGTTGGTGCGCCCGACGCTCGCGATCGAGGCTCCGCCCACGCGCTACTCGGCCTACGATCCGGTCACCAGCCGCCAGCTCTTGCTCATGGACGACGTGACCGCCACCGTCGGCGCGACGTTCGGCGACGTCCTTACCCGCGACCTCACGTACGATCAGGCCGAAAAGGTCGTCGACACGCTCGCGGCGCTGCACGCGAAGTTCTGGGGCGCGCCGCTCCAGCGGATGTACGGGAGCTGGCTGTGGAACTCGTACGAGTTCCAGGCCACGCTGAACGTCTACATCGGGGCCGTCGCTCGCATCGCGTCGGGCTTCGAGCGCGGTCGTGACGTGATCCCCGCACGGCTCCACGCGCGCCGCAGCGAGCTGGCCGATGCGATGATGCGTTCATTGAAGATCAACATCCGTGGTCCGCAGACGATGCTGCACTCCGATACGCACCCTGGCAATTGGTACGTCACCAAGACGGGGGCCATGGGGCTCTGCGACTGGCAGTGCGTGGCCCAGGGCGGCTGGGCGCGCGACATCGCCTATGCGCTCGCGACCAACCTCCCGCCGGAGAATCGCCGCGCGTGGGAGCGCGACCTCATCGCCCGCCACGGTGAGCGGCTCGCGGAGGCGGGCATCAGGCCGCCGAGCGCGGATGAGGCGTTCCTCGCCTATCGCCAGGCGATGACGCACCCGACGATGATGTGGCTCTGCGTCCTCGGGCGACACGCGAGCCAGCCGGTGTTTCAGCTCCACGAGGTCACCGTCGAGCTCGTGCGCCGCGTCTGCACGGCGGCGGACGACCTCGACACGCTCGACGCGATCCCGTGACCGCGGGCGGGCCTGAAATATTGAGTGGGAGCAAAACGATGTTCAAGGCCGGGCCGCCAAAATGAATTGGGTGGAAGTTTCATTCAGCGGTGCGGACCAAATCCAAGGTTGTCCGCAGTCACCCACCGCCCCACCAACGCATCGCGCGCATAGCCACTCAGGCCCAGCACGCACGCTGAGCGGTAGCTGTGCCATGCCCAGAATCTGAAGAAGCCACCCACGACGACAACCCCCATGAGCGCGGGCACGAGCCACCACGACAGGCCCATCGTGACAATCGCTGCCAGCGCCATCACCGGCCCCGAGACCACCGCTACCCGGTGCACACGCCGCCGAGCCTCGATCACCGCCTTCAGCGCCTCCTGCGCCTCTTGCGCCGACATTGCCCTGACACGCTCCCTGGACACGAAGAGCCAGGCCATGAAGTGCGCACCCTCCTCTTGCCGCTAGGCCCTGAAACAAAGTGGGCCCGGGAACGAGTCCCAGGCCCACGAAGGTGAGGTGAGGAACAACGCTCCTCACCCCCAGCATGCCGCAACCGTTTACGGCGACACGGCGAAGATCAGATCGTCGTGGTCATCGTAAGAGCCCGTGCCGCACGAGCCCGCAGTACCGCCGTAGCGGAAGCGCCCACGCACCGCCTGCAGCGCCCCAGCCGGCAGCGTGTACGTCGCCGACAGCACCTGCGAGCCGCCCTTCGTCGGCGCGAACGTGCCGAGGAACGTCCACGCCGGGCTGTTCGCGTTCGCCGTGTAGTACAGGTCCAGCTTGTCCGAGGTATAGCTGGCGTACGCCCAGACCGTGGCCTCGATCCTCACCTGCTTGCCCGCCTGGAACGGCGTGCCGTCCACCGTGGACACCCGCAGCTTGTCGAGCGACTCGTCCGAGTGGTACGCGCCCCGCGTCCCGTCCTGGCACGAGCTGTTGATCGTGTTCGGCTTGTTCACCTCGGGGCCCAGGTTGGCACGGCCGTTGATCAGCGTGCCCGAGTCGCACACGGCATTGACGTTGGCGCACTTGGGCGCAGCCATCATCGCGTCATATGAGGCGACGACGCTCGTGTTGCTCACCGTCACCGTCACGGTCGCGCTCGTGCCCACGTTGTTGGAGGTGTCCACCGCCCTCGCCATCAGCGTGTGGCTGCCGTTCGGCAACCCCGCCGTGTCCCACGCGTAGCTGTACGGCGACGTGCTGTCCGAGCCCTTGAACACCCCGTCCGCCCAGAACTCCACCCGGCTCACCGCCACGTTGTCCGAAGCGTTGGCGGAGACCGTCACCACTCCTGACACCGTGGAGCCCCCCGCCGGCGCAGTGATGGCCGCCATGGGCGCCGTGGTGTCGGGAGGCGGGGGGGCACCCAGCGAGCCCTTGGCCAGCTCCGCCATGAAGGCCGCCCCCAGCTTCGAGAACTTCAGCGCGTGCGTCGCCGTGCCAGCGCTCTGCGCGATCGTGTCGTTGCTCGTGTGGATGGTGTTGTTGTGCTGGTTCATGATCGCCTCGAACGGCATGGAGGTCGCGAAGCCCCGGTTGTGCCACGAGGCGTGGTCCGAGCACCCGTAGCCGCACGCGCTGGTGGCCCACGTGGCGATGCCGTAGAAGTCCAGCAGGTTGGTGACGAACGTGTTCTGCGCCGCGTTCGTGAAGTCCGTCATCAGGCCCACGTCCACGCTCGAGCCGCGGAAGTTCGTCATGTCCAGCTGCAGCACGCCCACCACGTTGATGTTGTTGTCCCGGTGCCACTGGGCGATCTCCGCCGAGCCCCGCAAGCCCACCTCCTCGGCCGCGTAGCCCATGAACTTCACCGTGCGCGCCGGCCGGTAGTTGTTGACCATCGCCGAGCGGATGATCTCCGTGATGGAGGCGATGCCCGAGGCGTCATCGTCGGCGCCCGGCGCCCGGCCCGTCGAGCCGTTGATCGAGTCCAGGTGTCCGCCGATCACCACCACCTCGTTGGGCAGGGTGGTGCCCGGGATGGTCATGATGACGGAGGGCTGGGCCCAGTTCGGGTGGGTGTAGTTGGCGACGGTCACGTCCGAGCGCCCCGTCGCCAGGTTCGCCCACGTGGTCCGGATCCAGTTGGCCGCCTCCACGCCCGTGGTCGAGGTGTAGTAACGCGTGTGGAAGTTGGAAAGGGTGGTGATGGTGCCGCGGATGTTCGGCTCCGCCATCTCCCCCATGAGCGCGTTGACCGTGGCCGCGTTGTCGATGGTGTAGTCGACCAGCGGCTGCGCGGGAGCCGGAGGGGGCGCCTCCAGTGCCTTCAGCGCTTCCGCCTGCGAGTCGTGGGCAATGAAGCCAGCGCAGCGGTTGAACTTCTCATGCATCACCTCGCCGATGGTCGGCAGGTGCGACTCGCGCACCTTCAGCGCCACCACGCCGTTCTTCTTGGCCAGCGTGGCGGGCTGCACCCAGCCCACGCCGCGCAGGGCCGCCAGCACCGGCGCCTCGGTGTCGGCTCCGATGGTGATCCACTGCTCACGATCCTCGGCCTGCTGCGTGACGGCTTGGACCTCTTGCGCGTGCGCCAGCACCGGGGTGACACCCCAGAGCAACAGCGCCGCGGGAGCGAAACGCTTCATTCCCATAATGCTCCTCCAACTTTGGAAGACCTCTTTTCCTTGGAACTCTAGAGGCCGCGGGCACTCTAGCCTGCCTGGGAGACATTTCGCTTGGGGGGAAGCCCTCAAAGGGAGAGCCCCCCAACCGCGGCCGCATGGCGCGGCGCGGCGGGGGGCTCTGGAGTAGCGCAAGAGGAGCGTGGAGCTACTTGCGCGCGTCCTCCTCAGCCACGGGGATGGGGAAGCGCGGGTGGACGGCGTGGTCTTCCTTGTCCTTGGGCAGCGAGTCCAGCAGATCGTAGCGGCGCATGTCGATCCAGCGGTGGCCGCCCTCGAACAGCAGCGAGTAGCGGCGCTCCTTGAGGAGGACGTCCACCGCGTTCTCGCCTGTCAGCGTCACCGGCAGCAGCCCGCCGGAGGTGGCGCGCACGTGGTTGATGTCCTCCTCGGCGTCCGTGTAGTTGGTCAGCCGGATGTTGGCCTCGGCCCGCAGCAGGAGCAGGTCCTCGTTGCGGATGATGGGCAGCGGGGCCGAGTTGCTGTTGTACATGGTGAACGCGTAGTTGGAGGTGAGGCCCTGGTAGGTACGGGACTCCACCACCTCGATCTTGGCCTCCACCCGGTTATCCAGGCACTTAAAGGGCTGCGCGGCGTCATCGGTGCAGTCGGGCTTGCGCTCGGCGTCCGTGACGATGGAGGGGTGGGCGAAGATGTTGGGGCTGGTGAGGCCGTTGGAGGTGTCGCCCGAGCCCGTGCCGTAGGCGTGGTAGACGCCCAGAGACATCGGCTTGGTCCGGTCCACGAAGGACTCGCTCAGGGCCTGCAGCGCGCCCTGCCAGTCCTCCTGGTACACCGCCGCCCGAGCCTTCACCGCACGGTTGAACTGCAGGAAGGTGGCCGGGGTGTCGAAGCCCTCGTAGCCACTGCTGAGCGGGAACGGGAACTCCTCGCCGGCCGCCATCAGGTGGGTCTTGGACTCGTCCAGCAGGTTGACGATGTGCGCCAGCATCTGCTCCTTGCCCACGGTGGGGGCCAGCTGGCTGTAGTCGCCGCCCACGTCGATGGGGCCACCGTTGGTGTCACGGGTGGAGACAATGACGAGGAAGTCCAGCGCCTGCATCGTCTTGGCGAAGCCACGGATGGCCTCCTTGTCCTGGTCCTCCACGCCGGACACCTTCTCGAGCGCACCCAGCACCGTGTTGGCGTTGCGGATGTTGGCGTAGGGCGGGGCCCACTGGCTCCCGCCGAAGGCGGGGCTGCCCGGATCCAGCGAGGCGCCAGCCAGCATCTCGGTGACGAAGCGCGGGTCGGCCGCGTCGAACGTGTACGACTCGCGCCCGAGGATGCCCAGGTGGGCCACGTAGCCGTTCTGGGCGGACTTCCCGGCGCGGCTGCCGAGGAGCAGCCCCGTGGAGGCCGCGTACACGCCCGAGGGCGTGGGCGAATCTCGCAGGGACTCCAGGCTGGGGTTGTTGAGGTCCGGCACCTCGAGGCTGCAGGCGCCGAGCCCCAGGGTCGTGGCGCTGAGCGCCGCAAGCAGGGTCTTCTTCATAGAGGTCTTCCTCATGGCGTTAGAACCCCACGTCGATGGAGGTCCAGAAGCTGCGGCTCGGTGGGAACGGAGCCACGTCGATGTTGCGGGCGATGGCCTGGTTGCCGAAGTTGCTGACCTCCGGATCCAGCCCCGAGTACCCGCTGA
>Ga0247825_10000057_pt1 | contig 61648 bp, 50 predicted proteins | sample 13C_Vanillin_Day_FD_194413 | JGI IMG/M metagenome (GOLD analysis project Ga0247825, IMG submission 194413) | Soil microbial communities from agricultural site in Penn Yan, New York, United States - 13C_Vanillin_Day48 | ecosystem: Environmental > Terrestrial > Soil > Agricultural land | place...
CTGCTGGTCTCCGTGGCCCAGCTCCAGCAGCACCTTCTCACCGGCCTCCAGGCCGCTGATGACCTCTGAGTACTCCCAGTCGCTCAACCCCAGGAGGACGCGCCGGGGCTGCGGCCCTCCTTCCTGCTGCACGAAGACCACCCCTGGGCGCCTGTCCGGATTTCCTCCCCCGCGCTGCCGCCTCGAGCCGCTCGGCTGTTGCTCCTGGCCGGGTGGCTGTTGCCCCTGGGCAGCCGCCTGCACCACCTGGCTGTTCGGCTGCTGGCCCTGGCTGTTCGCGGGGGATTCTCCTCCTGGGCGCAGCGTCGCTCGCACCGCGGCCTCATCGAGCCCCAGCGCGGCCGCGGCGGAGACGGCCTCGCGGGGACTCACCACCGCCGTGTTGGGGACCGTGACGACGTCCCTCCTGCTGGCGATCTCGATGGACACCTCCGCGTTCATCCCGGGCTTGAGCAGCCCCTCCGGGTTCTTCAGGCGGATGAGCACCGGGAAGAGCGTCACGTTCTGCTCGACCACTGCCTGCGGCTCGATCTTGACGACCTCGCCGATGAAGCTGCGGCCCGGGTAGGCCTCCAGCGACACCCGCGCCTCCTGGCCGGCGTGGATCTTCCCGATGTCCGTCTCATCGATCTTCGCGCGGACCTGCATCTCGGCCATGTCGGCCATCTTGAACAGCGTGGTGCCGCCAGACACATTGGTGGTGGCGGAGGCGATGATCAGCCCAGGCTCGATGGTTCGCTCCAGGATCGTGCCAGCGATCGGCGCGCGGATCGTCACGTCCTTCCGCCGCTCTCGGGCGAGCTGCAGGTTCGTCTCGGCGCGGACCAGCGCCGCGCGGGCCGTGGCCGCTGCGTCCACCGCTGTCTCCAGCTCCTGCTGCGTGACGACGCCCGTGGACCGCAGCGCCTCCATGCGCTGGCGCTGGGCGTCCACCGTCTTCAGGCGGACCTGAGCGGACTCGAGATCCGCCTCGGCCTGGGTCAGCGCGTTCTGCACGTCCCGCGGGTCGATCTCCGTCAGCAGATCTCCTTGGGCCACCTTGCTGCCGGTCTCGACGAGCACGCGCAGCACTTCGCCCGAGGCCTTGGACTTCACCTCCACCACCCGGATGGGCTCCAGCAGGCCAGAGGCCTCGGCCGCGATCTCCAGGTCCAGGCGCTTTGCCTCCGCGCTGGGCAGCTCACGCTGGGACGCCTTCGGATCTGGCCGGCCGCGCACGAAGTACACCCCTGCCGCGGCCACGGCCAGCGCTCCAATAATGAGGATCACCTTCTTCATGTTGCTCACGAGCGCGTCTCCTGCCGCCGGTCGTCCCGTTCGATCACGCCGTCCTTGAGGAAGAGGATCCTCCTGGCGTGATCGGCGATGTCCTGCTCATGTGTGACGAGCATGAGCGTCTGCCCTTGGGCATGAAGCTCGCCAAAGAGCGCCATGATCTCCTCTCCCGTCTTGCTGTCGAGCGCGCCGGTCGGCTCGTCCGCCAGCAGCAGGGCCGGCTGGGTGACCAGGGCCCGGGCGATGGCCACGCGCTGGCGCTGGCCGCCTGACATCTCGTTGGGGCGGTGGCCCTTGCGAGTCCCCAGGCCCACCTTGTCGAGCAGGACTGCGGCCCGCTCGTGGCGCTCGCGCTTCTTCACGCCCGCGTAGACGAGCGGAAGCGCCACATTGTCCAGCGCCGAGGCGCGAGGGAGCAGGTTGAAGCTCTGGAAGACGAAGCCGATCTCACGGTTGCGGATCCGAGCCAGGGCCTCCTCGCTCAGCCCCGCCACGGGATGGCTGTTGAGCCAGTACTGCCCGGCGGTGGGGATGTCCAGGCAGCCGATCAGGTTCATGAAGGTGGACTTGCCGGAGCCCGACGGGCCCATCACGGCCACGTACTCGTTGCGCCGGATCTCCAGGCTGACTCCGCGCAGGGCGTAGACTTCCTCGGAGCCCATCCGGTACGTCTTCGTCAGGCCCTCGACGCGGATCACCACCTCGGAGAACGTGCGCCCTCCCGAGGGTTGAGCGGCGGGCTGGGGGGTGGAGGCCTCGCTCACAGCTTCCTCCCCAGGATGGACTCGAGCTCGGCGCGGACCAGCAGGTAGTCGAAGCGCAGGCCCACGAGGTTGTTCTGCGCCTCGACGAGCGCCGTCTGGGAGGTCAGCAGCTCCAGGATGGTGGTGGCTCCCAGGCGGTAGCGCTCCTGCTGGACACGCAGATCCTCGGCGGCGACCTCCTCCGCCTGCCGCCCCATGGTGATCCGCTGCTCCACGAGCTCGAGCTGGCTGAGGACCCGCTCGGCCTCGCTGCGGACGGACCGCCGCGTATCCGCGAGCTGGCTCTGCGCGATCTCCGCCTGAGTGGTCGCGCGCACCACGCTCTCCTCCCGCCGGAAGCCGTCGAAGATGGGATAGGAGATGCCGAGCCGGACCGACCAGCCTGTCTGGCCTCCGTCGAAACCAAAGTCCCGGTTGGACCAGTCGTAGCCCGCCGAGAGGCGGGCGGTGGGGTAGTACGCGGAGCGCGCCGTGCCGATGCTTGCCTCCGCAGCAAGCACGGCGGCCTCCGCGGTGTGCACCGAGGGGGATTGAGCGACGAGGCTGGAGATCACCTCCTCGCGTGACGACTGAATGGGGGTGGGCTCGAGAGGGCCGGAGGGTGCCGGATCCACGGGTCCGTCGACGCCCACGAACCGGCCCAGGGCGAGGGCGGCGTTCAGGCGCTGGTTCTCGAACTGGAGCAGGGACTCCTTCGCCGTGTTGAGCTCAAGCTGGGCGCGGAGCACGTCCGAGCGGGTCGCGGAGCCCACTGCCAGCCGGCGCTCCGCGGCCTCGGCGCCTTGCTGCGCACGCTCGATGCGCGCCCGCGCCACGGCCATGAGCTCCTCGGCGCGCAGGCCATCGAAGAAGGCGCGCTCGACGGAGAGCTCCACAGTGAACCGCTGCCCGGTGAGCTGAGCCTCCGCGGATTGAGACTCCGCCTGGGCCCGCTGCCGCTCCGAGCGTCGGCGGAACCCGGTGAACACGTCCCAGGAGGCGGAGAGGCCGATGTTATTGGAGCTGGCGACGGGGGAGCCCGTCGTGGGGTCGATGCGCGCGCTGCTGGCCAGAGAGCTGCTCGCGCTGGCGGACAGCCCCGGCAGGTAGGCGCCAAAGGCACTCTTCTCAGCCGCCGCTGCTGTCCGGATGGCCCCCTGCGCCTGGACGATCTGGGGGCTGACCTTGTGGGCTCGGGCGATGGCTTCTTCGAGGGTCAGGCTCACCCAGGGAGTGTCCTGCTGGGCAGAGCTGATGCTGGGAGTGAATGCCAGCGCGAGCAGTCCCACCATCAGGGCGCTCAGGGCACGGCGAAGACGTTTCTCGGACGAGGTGAGCATCTTCCTTGGAGGGCGAGCAGGTCCAAGAACAGAACCCCCGGGCGAGCCGAGGGTTAAATCCGGCCTACCTTTTCAGCAGGTTCTGGCGCTTCCTGGCAAGCTCTCCAGATTGCCAGCGAGGCTCCGAGCGCCACGGCTGCTCGCACACTCTCTCTCGTCCTACCAACCCCTACCTGCGGAGATGGGACGTGTGCGGGATTTGTGATCGAGGATGCCCAGGCTCGGCCCGGCGGACCTAGAGTGGGGCCGTGGACGAGATCCTCCGGTTCCTCCTCACGACGCCTCCGCAGCCTGACACCCTTCAGTCTCTGGAGGACTGGTGGCGTCAGCACGTCGAGCTCTCCTCCCGGTTCCAGAGCACGGTGGACCTCGCGCTGGCGGGGGGCTTCCGGGCGGATCGGCTCGGCTTCGCGTTCGCGTCCGGGTATCACGCGGCCCTGCGCTCGCTCTTTCCGCGCATGCCGCCGGACCACCGCGCCGCGCTCTGCGCCACCGAGGCAGGAGGCGCTCATCCCAGCGCCATCCAGACCCGTCTCTCCGGAGCCAGTGGCGAGGGGGTTCTGCGCCTCGCGGGCTCGAAGGCGTTCGTCACCCTGGGGACGGAGGCAGAGACGCTGTTCATCGTAGCCAGCGAGGGGTTGGACGAGCAGGGGAGGAACCGGCTCCGTGTGGTGATGATCGATGCCCGCCGCGAGGGTGTGCACTTCAACGCGCTACCTCCCGCGCCGTTCGTCCCCGAGATTCCTCACGCGGAGCTTGAGCTCCGGGACGTGGCCGTGTCGCCGGAGGAGGTGCTGCCCGGGGATGGCTACACGCGCTACCTCAAGCCCTTCCGGACGGTGGAGGATTGCCACGTCCACGCGGCGTTCTTCGGGTGGGTGCTGCAGGTGGCGCGCCGCTCGGGCTGGCCGGAGCGCGTGCAGGACGAGGCGCTCGCGCTGGCAGTGGCGATCCGTGGGCTGGCGCAGGCCGATCCCACCTCACCCGCGGTGCATGTGGCGCTGGGTGGAGCGCTGGAGCTGTCCCAGCGGTTCGTGAAGGGATTGGAAGAGTGGTGGCCTCAGGCGGACGCGCTCACGCGTGAGCGCTGGGAGCGGGACAAGGGCCTGCTCCGAGTGGCTGGCAAGGCCCGGGCGAAGCGCCGCGAGGTGGCCCGCCAGCGGCTGGCGGGTGGGTGAGCACGTTCATCTAGACGGAGAGCAGGCGCGGGTGGAGCGCCCACCGATGGCACTTGGTGCGAACTGGTATGACGACCAGTCCACTGCGCGTAAAGCGCCCCCCGGTCCCCGCTTAGCCACCGGGGTTTAAGTCTTTTCAGGAGAGTGCGCAGCATGAGGCGACGCACTGCTCCTGTTTGCTGCGGTCAGCAATGAAGCGGGTGTGAAGGCCGTCCACGCAGGGAGACAGACCGTCCGTCGCGCGGGACGGGAGGCACCTGGTGGCGGTCCGCGCTGAGAGGAGTGCCTGAGGCGAAAGGGGTTGGCCCGCTTCATGCTGAGGCCGGGCCTCATGTCAGGGCCTCACGATCTGCTCGTGCGCTACACCTTCGAGAACCCCGAGCGGGCCGCTGCCGAGCTGCGCGTGGCGCTGCCTCCCTTTGTAGTGGAACAGGTGGACTGGGGCAGCTTGAGGGCGGAGCGCAACTCGGTGGTGGACCCGGAGCTGAAGGAAACGGAGACGGACCTGCTGTTCTCGGCACGGCTGAAGGACGGCCGGCGAGTGCTCTTCTTCGTATGGCGCTGCGGCTGTTGAAGTACGTGGTGCGCCAACTGGAGGACTGGCGCAGGGAGCACCCGGACAGCAAGCTGCTGCCGATCATCCTCCCGCTGGTGCTGTACCACGGGGCAGAGGGGGCGTGGACGGCGCCGCGGCGGCTGGAGGAGCTGTTCGACGTTCCAGAGGAGGAGAGGGCGCTGTGGCTGCTGTTGCTGCCTCAGTTCGGGTACGGGCTGGATGACCTGACGCAGGAGCGGGAAGAGGCGCTGCGGATGCGCGCGGCCCCGGCACTGGTGAGGCTGGTGCTGCTGGTGCTGGTGTACGGGAAGAGCGCGCAGCTGGCGCAGCGGTTGCCAGGCTGGAAGGAGCTGTTCGACGAGGCGTACCGGGCGCCGAATGGAGAGGAAGAGGTGACTGTCCTGTTTCACTACCTGATGAGGGTGGTGGCGAAGGAGGACAAGGCTGTCACAGTGGATATGTTAAAATCGGTGGCAGGCGCGCAGCGAGTGGAGGAGCTGATGGGCACCATAGCTGAGGAATGGTTCGAGCAGGGCCGCCAGAAGGGGCTGGACGAGGGGAGGGCTAAAGGACGGGCAGAGGGACGAGCGATGGCAGTCCTCGATCTTCTCGCGGTGCGGGGCGTCAGCGTCAGCCCCGAGTCCCGCCAGCGCATCATGTCCTGCACCGACATGAACACCTTGGGGCGCTGGCTCGAACGAGCCTCAAGCGCCACCCATATCTCGCAGGTACTCGAGGCTCTGGCTCAGTAAGCCCAGGAGCAGGGTCCATTGCTGACCGGTCAGCAATGAACCCAGGGAGCGCAGTAGGGCTCAGTAACGCCCGCCGCCCACTGCGCTGACGATGGCCGACAGGACGCGGTTCTCCACGCCCCACACCGCCTTGTTCATGCCCTTCACGCCCGCGCCCCGCAGGTAGTCCGTGAAGTCGTGGAGCGCCGTGGAGCGCTGCATCTTCTCCGTCTTCGCCGCGTACAGCAGCGGCGTGCCCGGCGCGCCCGTCAGGCCCAGATCCGGGCAGACCTCGGACAGCGCCTTCGGATCCACGCCCGTGGCCGCCGCGAGCATGGCCACCGTGAACTTGTGCACCGGCAGCTCCCGGGCGTTGGGGACCTTCTTCAGCACCTTCGCGCGATCCTCGGGGCTGGTGGCCAGATGCTCCAGCTTCACCTGCGAGATGGCCAGCAGCTGCTCATTGGACACGTGCTTGTTGTCCAGGATGGCGCGCGTGAAGAGGCTCTCGATCGTATCGCCCTTGATCTGGATCCCCGATGCATCCGAGGCCCGCATCCGCTCGATCATGCCGGCGATGGCCTTGCCCACCGGCGTGTCAGGCCCCCCACGCCAGGCGCCAGGGATCGGCTTGGCCGGCGCGGCCAGGGCGGCTGGCGCGGTCTGGGCGGCCGGCGCGGCCTGGGTCACCTGCCCGACGAAGCTGCTGCGCTGCAACTGGGCCAGGGCGTTCGGCGCCGCCGTCTTCGCGGTGGCGGCTGGCGCGGCCGGCGCCACAGGGGAAGCGGCGGGGCGGGTCTCCGCCTGCGGAGTCGAGGCAGCTTGCGGGAGAGCAGCGGGGCGGCGGCTGATGGGGTCCATGGAAGAGTTCCTAAATTTCGTGAGGGCTCCTCGGCAAGAGGAGATAATGCCGACATTGTCGCACACACCCTCTGAAAGTTGTCATGCCTGCCTTTCCTTCTGAGTTCTCAGAACTTCTCACGCCCAAAGGCCTTCGGATTCTCAGGGGGCGAGACCCCGAGGCGTGTGGCGCGCTGCTGCGCGTGCCACCCCAGCGCTTCATGGCCCTGACTGGCGTCGTCGACGTGAAGAAGGCCACGGCCTGCCGCGACGCGCTCGAGGAGGAGCTGCGCGGCACACTCACGGAGATGGAGGATCCCATCCCCCCGGAGAGCCTGCTGGGGATGACGGAGAACTACTCGGAGCTGCTGCCCAAGACAGTGCGCGTGCGCACGGCGCTGCTGGGGAGTCCACGCTCGCGCTCATGGCGCACGGCTGAGCGGGTGGGGCTCTTGGCCATGCTGCGCTCGGAGAGCTTCGGCGCCTTCGCCGCCGCGGTGAGCGGGCGCGCGCTGCGGCGCAAGTGGGGCATCCAGGTGCTGTGCTACGGACCCGGCGACTACTCGGGGCCGCACAACGATCACCACCCCGAGGATCCCGAGGCGCAAGACGGTTACGTGGACATGCACCTCAGCCTCGCCACGCCGGCTGTCGCGCACCAGTGGCTCGTCTACGCCAAGGGGGGACACTTCTCGGAGATCGCCCCCGTCAACACCGTAGGAGGGGTGACGGTCTACCGGCTGCCCTTCTGGCACTACACTACGCCCCTGGTGGCCCGGCTTGGCGCGGAGGACGCCGCGCGGCGCTGGGTGCTGCTGGGCACGTTCCTGGATGCGCCCCGCGAGCACCGGCGCGGAACAGTTCTGGAGCCGCCAGCAGCACAGGTTTCAGGTGGCCCCAGGCGACGGGGGCGCTAGCCTTCGGCGCCATGAGCCCCATCGACACAGACACCGTGGCCAAGGATGTCCTCGCCTATATCGACGCCTCCCCGACGCCCTACCACGCGGTGCGGGAGACGGCCCGCCGCCTCACCCAGCACGGCTACCGCGAGCTGGACGAGCGCGAGACCTGGACGCTCCAGCCCGGAGATCGCGTGTACGTCATCCGGGGGGGCACCAGCATTGCCGCGTTCCACCTGGGGACGACGCCCGTGGATCGCGCGGGCTTCCGGCTGGTGGGCGCCCACACGGACTCGCCGAACCTGCGCCTCAAGCCCAACGCCTCCGTGCTGAAGAACGGCTACCAGCAGCTCGGCGTGGAGATCTACGGCGGGGTGCTGCTCAGCACGTGGCTGGATCGCGATCTGTCCCTGGCCGGCCGCGTGACGGTGCTCGCCGGTGGCCGCCCCGAGTCCCACCTGGTGGATTTCCGCCGCCCGTTGCTGCGCGTGCCCAACCTGGCCATCCACCTCAACCGCACCGTCAACACGGACGGCCTCAAGCTCAACGCGCAGGAGCACATGGTGCCCGTGCTCGGGCTGGAGAGCGCGGGCCCGGCGGAGCTGCGCTCGCTGCTCGTCACCGAGCTGAGCGGCGCGGGCGTGCGCGCCGAGGCCGGAGACATCCTTGGCTATGATCTGTGCCTCTATGACACGCAGCCGGCCTCGCGCTCGGGCGCCCACGGCGAGTTCCTCCAAGCGCCGCGCCTGGACAACCTGGCCAGCTGTCACGCCGCGCTGAGCGCGCTGCTGGCGATGGAGAAGGCGGGCGAGGCCACCTGCGGCGTCGTGCTGTACGATCACGAGGAGATCGGCAGCCGCAGTGCCCAGGGCGCCGCGGGCTCCTTCCTGCGCGACGGGCTGGAGCGGCTCGTGCTGGCCCACTCGGACGGGCGCCGGGATGCGTTCTACCGCGCCATCCGCCACTCGTACCTGGTGTCCGCGGACATGGCGCATGCCGTCCACCCCAACTACGCCGCGCTCCACGAGCCCAAGCACCAGCCGCTGATGGGGGGCGGCCCGGTGATCAAGTCCAACGTCAACCAGTCCTACGCCACGGATGGAGAGACGTGGGCGTTCTTCGCGGCGCTGTGCAGGGAGTCAGGGGTGACACCCCAGCACTTCGTCACTCGGACGGACCTGGGCTGCGGCAGCACCATTGGGCCCATCACCGCCGCGGAGCTGGGCATCCGCACCGTGGACGTGGGCAGCCCCATGCTCTCCATGCACTCCATCCGGGAGATGGCTGCGGCCTCGGACGTGGCGGCGATGATCACCGTGCTGCGGCGCTTCTTCGTCTGAGCAACCGCTGCGTCCGCCCAAGCGCGTGACGTGAATGGCCGGCATTCCACGCGGACCCGATATGGGGGGCGCTGGGTTGACGTTGCTTTCACGTCTAGTTCACAATGAGTACGTTTCAAGACAAAACCCTTGGAGGGGTTCAGCGTGAGAGTTGCGGTTTGGACTGCGAGTCTTCTGGCGGTGATGGGCCTCATCACCGGTTGTTCGAGCCAGTGTGAATCGATCTGTGCGGAGGCCAATACGTGCAGCGTGGCGGAGCGAACCACCGATGTGGATTGCCCCTTCTTCTGCGCGGATGCCGAGGCCTTCAACAAGCGCTCCCAGGCCGCGGGCCATGAGAGCTGCGCTTCGCAGTTCCAGGCTCACCTGGACTGCTGGGAGAAGAACACCGCGAAGATCTGTGACAAGGAGTTCCAGGGCTGCGCCGAGGCCGGTCAAGCGTGGGTGGACTGCATGCAGCCGTACTGCGCCGCCCTCAACGCCGAGAAGAAGACCGATCCGAACTGCACCAGCGGACGGCCCTCGCTCGTTCCGTTCTAACCCACTCCTTCTTCCTGTTCATCTCCGTCCATGTCTCGCACGAAAAACGATAAGGGGGCACAGGTGCCCACGAAGCCCGCTCGCAGAAACACGGCAGTTGCCCTGGCAGTCTTGATCACTGGTAGCGGTGGAATCGCCGCGGCGCAGGAGGCCACTCCCGCGGCTCCGGCCGCGGCGCAGGAGGCGCCTGCTCCAGCGCCCGCGGCCCCACCCGCGCAGTCGGCTCAGCCCGAGGCCGCTCAGCCCGAGGCCGCTCAGCCCGAGGCCGCTCAGCCCGAAGCCGCCCAGCCTCCGGCCCCGGCCGCCCCGCCGGTGGCCCAGCCTGCCCGGCCTCCGGTCCGGCCCGCGCCACGGCCCGCGCCACAGCCGGTGGAGCCTCCCGTCGAGGAGTACGTCGAGGAGATCGTCGTCACCGGCTCGCGCATCCCGCGCAAGGAGCTGTCCACCGCGGCGCCCGTCACCGTGCTCGACAAGGAGCAGCTCGAGCGGACGGGCCGCACCACCATCGGTGAGATCCTCCAGAGCATCCCGGAGCAGTCCAACGCCATCAACACGCAGTTCAACAACAGCGGCAACGGCGCCACCCGCGTGAACCTCCGTGGCCTGGGCACCGCTCGAACGCTGGTGCTCCTCAACGGGCGGCGCCACGTGGCGGGCGGCGACGGCGCGGACGGGACGGTAGACCTCAACGCCATCCCCGCCTCGGCCATTCAGCGCGTCGAGGTGCTGAAGGATGGTGGCTCGGCGGTGTACGGCTCGGACGCGATCGCTGGCGTGGTGAACATCATCACCCGCAAGGACTTCTCGGGCACCGAGTTCCGCGCCTTCTCCGGCGTCTCCCAGCGCGGCGACGGCCTGCTGTACGATCTGAGCCTGACCACCGGCCAGAGCACCGAGCGCGGCAACATCCTCTTCAGCGCGGGCTACTACACGCAGAGGGATGTGTTCGCCGGGGACCGTGGGTTCAGCAAGTTTGACACGGCCTACAACTGGCGCTCGCGCCGGTTCGCCACGGAGGGCAGCTCCTCCACGCCCAGGGGCCTCATCATCGATGGTGAGGGCACCGCAGGCAATGAGGTCTGGAACACGCTGGTGTCCGCGAACCCGGATGGCCTCTATACCCTGGATGACAACGGGCAGTTCCGCGCGTTCGACGCCAGCGGCGTGGAGGAGGCGGGCGGCGACCTGTACAACTACCAGCCCGACAACTACCTGGTGACGCCGTCGGAGCGTGCGCACGTGTACGCCACCGGTGGCCTTCGCTTGGGTGGCAACGCGCGCGCCTTCTTCGAGGCCACCTACACCAACCGTCAGTCGGCCCAGCAGCTGGCGGCCGAGCCGCTCTTCACGCTGACCGAGGGCCTCGAGGTCTCCGCCCAGAACGTCTTCAACCCGTTCGGCCGGAACTTCGGAGACGTGCGGCGCCGCCTGGTCGAGTTCGGTACTCGCGACTTCTTCCAGGATCTGACGACCTTCCGCATCGTCACCGGAGTCGAGGGCAAGTTCTCCGACGACTTCGGCCCGCTCAATGGGTTCGGCTGGGATGTGGCCTTCAACTATGGCCGCACCCAGGGCATCAACACCAAGCAGGGTCTGCTGCAGCGCAGCCGGCTGGCGGCCGCCATTGGCCCCAGCTTCAGGGATCCGGAGACGCAGCAGGCGGTGTGCGGCACGCCCGAGGCGCCGATCGCGGACTGCGTCCCGCTGAACCTGTTCGGCGGGCCGGGCACCATCACCAAGGAGATGGCCGACTACCTGAGCTACCGGGGCACGGCGCGTGGCTTCACGCAGCAGCAGTCCGTGACGGCGAACGTGGGTGGAGAGATGTTCCGCGTCAGCCAGAACGCGCGCCCCAGTGGTGTCGCCTTCGGCTTGGAGCACCGCCGCGAGGGTGGCGCCTTCATCCCGGATCCGCTGACGGCCAAGGGTGACACCACCGGCAACAAGGAGGCTCCGACGGAGGGCCGCTTCTACGTGAACGAGGCCTATGCCGAGCTCTCGGTCCCGGTGATGGGGGCCACGGACGCGGCGACCGGCGAGAACCGGGACGTGCTGGAGTTCACGGGGGCCGCGCGCTTCTTCAGCTACAACACGTTCGGTTCGGACTTCACCTACAAGGTGGGCGGCCGCTTCAGCCCGGTCCGCGACGTCACGGTGCGTGCGACGTTCTCCACGGCCTTCCGTGCGCCGTCGATCAACCAGCTCTTCCTGGGCGCGGGGGACGCCTTCCCCGGGGTGACGGATCCGTGCTCGGAGCGTGAGCAGGGCTCGCCGCTGGATGCGGCCTGTGACGCGGATGGAGTGCCGGAGAACCTGCGGGACGTGCGCACCCAGCAGCTGGCCCGCGAGGGAGGCAACATCAACCTGAAGCCCGAGACGGCCAACGTGCTGACCGCGGGCGTGGTCTACGAGCCGCAGTACTTCAAGGACTTCTCGGCCACCGTGGACTACTACCTCATCAACGTGGACCAGGCGATCACCCAGGTCACCTCGGCCGTCATCCTGAGCAGCTGCTACCCGACGGAGGCCGGAGCGACGCCCGAGCTGTGCGAGCGGATCCACCGCAACGCCAACGGCCTGATCACCTTCATCGAGGATCCCCTGACCAACGTGGGTGGCGATAAGACCGGCGGCGTGGACGTCTCCCTGCGCTACTCGCCGATGACGCCCTATGGGCGCTTCGGCTTCAGCGTGGACGGCACCTGGCTGCAGAAGTTCGACCGGACCCTGGCCAGCGGCAACGTCGTCCGGGCCAAGAACACCTACGATCTCACCGCCGTCTACAGCGACCTGAAGGCGAACGTGGGGGTCAGCTGGGCCCGGGATGCGCTGAGCGCCGCCGTCAACATGCGCTTCATCAACGGCTTCAGGGAGTGCGAGAACAACTCCTGCTCCGTGCAGAGTGAGGACGCTCCGCCGCCGCTCTTCCGCAACGTCAGTGACTACTACGCCTTCGACGCCAGCGTGATGTACGACATGGAGACGGCGGCCGGTACCATCACGGGGCAGCTGGGTGTGAACAACCTGTTCGACACGCCTCCGGCCGTGGTGGCCAACGGGTTCCTGGCGTCCTCTGACGCCGCGACCTACGACTACATGGGCCGCTACTTCTTCCTGCGGCTGACCTACAACTACTACTAGGCCAGCCTGAAGGCTGAAGTCCCCGGGGCCGTCACGTGCGAGCGTGGCGGCCCCTTCGCTTTCACGCGCGAGGCAGGCGCGCGAGCGGGCCTTGGTCCTTCTCCTCGCCCATCCACCTTCGTGAGGCCTCCGTAGTCCTCAGTGGCTCCATTGGGGAGCCACAGACACGGAGGCATCACATGAGGAAGCTGGAGATGAAGAAGGTGGAGGGGAAGCAGCCAGGCCGCGTGCTCGGGCGCGTGCTGGCCGAGGAGCTGGAGCAGGTCCGCGGTGGTTTCCCGGGGCTGCTGCAGGCGACGGGCGGGCGGACGGTGGATCCGCACGGACACCCGGATCTGACAGGTGGCAGCGCGGGCCAGACGGACGGTGACTGACGGCCCAGGCCCCTGAGAACCGTGTTCACTCCTTGCAGATGCTCGACCGGAGGGAGCGGGTCACTCCCTCCGGCCGGGCGCCACCCCCGCTGTCCTGAGATCCGCCATGAAGACCGTGCTCATCCTCTCCCGGCCGAACGACATTCATGCCACCGCCGTGGCCGAGGCGCTTGCGCGCAGGCGCGTGCCGTATGTGCTCTGGTACACCGCTGATTTCCCCATGCGCGCCACCGAGACGGTGCGCTTCGAACGAACCCGGCGCACGGTGCGCCTGCGCGGGCCCGCGCTGGATGTCTCCGAGCAGGGGATCGGCGCCGTCTGGAACCGGCGGCCGTCGATCGTCGTCGACCCGCAGCGCGTCCACCCGGCGGACCGGGACTTCGTCGATCTGGGATGCACGACGTTCCGGCGCTCGCTCCTCGACACGCTCGCCCCCGAGGCCTTCTGGGTGAACCCGCACCGAGCCGTCGAGCGCACGAGCAAGCTGCGACAGCATCGGTTCGCGATCGAGGTGGGGCTGGAGGTGCCGGACACCCTCTACACGAACGATCCCGGGGAGATCCGCGCGTTCCTCCGCGAGCACGGCGGGCGTATCGTCTACAAGCCTTTCAAGATGACGGCGTGGAGGGACGACACGAAGTACTACATGACGTACACGAGCCTGCTCACGGAGGAGCAGCTCGTCGAGGACGAGCTCCTCTCCGTGGTGCCTGGCATCTACCAGGAACTGGTGCCCAAGGCATATGAGCTCCGCGTCACGATGATGGGGCGGCGCGCCTTCGCGGCGAAGCTGCGCTCACAGGAGACGCAGGGCGGCCAGCTCGACTGGCGCCGCGCGCAGGACGAGCTGAAGATGGAGCCGTTCGAGCTGCCCGCCCGGGTGGCCTGGCAGTGCTACGCGCTGATGCAGAAGCTGGACATCGTCTTCGGCTGCTTCGACTTCATTGTCCGGCCTGATGGCCGCTACGTGTTCCTCGAGGTCAACCAGGCCGGGCAGTTCCTCTTCGTGGAGAACGAGACGGGCCAGCCGCTGCTGGATGCCTTCGTGGAGTTCCTGCGCCAGGGCAGCGTCGACTTCGGCTGGCGCCCAGACCGGGTGTCCGTCCGCTACTCCGAGGTGAAGGAGGCCGCGCTGGAGCGGCTGGGGCGAGAGGTGGAGATCCACGTCCCCGAGCCGGAGTTCAACTGGTACGAGGGGCCGGGCGAGCCCCCGCCTCCCTGAGGATCCTACCTGGCGGCTGTCTCCTCGGGGATCCTACCTGAGGGATAAGCTTGGCGGGAGCCAATCCGGCCGTTAAATGAGCGGCCTCCATGCACAAGACGCACCTCGTTGGAGCCCGTACTCACAACCTCCAGTCCCTCTCCATCGATCTGGCGGAAGGAGAGCTCGTGTGCATCACGGGTGTCTCGGGCGCCGGGAAGTCGAGCCTTGCGCTCGACACGCTCTATGCCGAGGGCCAGCGCCGCTTTGTCGAGAGCTTCAGCCCGTACGCTCGCCAGTTCCTCGAGCGGCTGGAGCGGCCGCCCATGGATATGCTCGAGCCCGTGGCGGCTGGCGTGGCGGTGGATCGCCGGGCCCCTGTGAAGAGCTCGCGCTCTACCGTGGCCACCCTGGCGGATGTCGAGGCCTACCTATCCGCTCTCTTCACTCGAGAGGCCATGCCGGTCTGCCCCGCGTGCGGCGTGGAGGCGGTGCGCACGGATGCGCGCGTGGCAGCTTCCGCCACTCTTGCCGCGCACCCGGATGCTCAGGCCGTGATCACCTGGCCCGTGCGGATCGCTGGCACCGCCGAGTTCCTCGACGTGCGCGCCCGGTTGCTCAAGGACGGGTATCACCGGCTCGTGGTGCAGGGGGAGGTGCGGGAGCTGGAGTCCCTGCGGCCGAGCGAGGCTACGGACTCGGCGGGTATCGCCCAGGTGGTGGTGGATCGGGTGAAGCTCGCGGAAGGGCAGCTCTCTCGCGTCACTGCGGCCGTGGAGGATGCGTGGGCGCGCAGTGAGGGAGAGGCCATGGTGTTCCTCCCGGGCGGTGTTACGCGGCGCATCCGTCGAGGCCTCGTGTGCCCGAAGTGCGCGCGTGAGTTCGAGCCCGCGCGGCCGGGCCTCTTCAGCTATCAGTCCCCCACGGGGGCATGCGCCACCTGCCGTGGGTTCGGCCGGACCATCGGCATCGACTGGGAGAAGGTGATCCCCAACCCCGCGCTCAGCCTCGCGCAGGGGGCCATCCGGCCATGGACGGGGAAGACCTCGGACTGGGAGCGCAACATGCTCCACCGCTACGCGCGGGCCATGGGTATTCCCCTGGACAAGCCGTGGAGCTCGCTCACACCAGCGCAGCGGGAGATGGTGCTGGAGGGCGAAGGGGACTACCACGGCGGCCGCTCGTACCCCGGTGTGCGCGCGTGGTTCCGGTGGATGGAGAGCCGCACGTACAAGATGCACGTGCGGGTGCTGCTCTCGCGGTACCGGGCCTACTCGCTCTGCGAGCGTTGCCAGGGGGCGCGGCTGAACGAGCAGGCCCTGGCGTACCGCGTGGGCGGGCTGGATCTGGCGGCATGGCATCGGCTGGAGCTGTCCGACGCGTGCGAGCGGCTGGAGGCCCTGCGCACCACCACCGGCCAGGGCGAGCTGGCGCGCAAGGAGCTGGCCAACAGGCTGCGCTATCTGGTGCGAGTGGGGCTCGGCTACCTCACGCTGGATCGGCCCGCGCGCACGCTCTCCGGGGGCGAGGCGCAGCGTGTGTCGCTCACCGCGGCGCTCGGTACCTCGCTCACTGGCGCTCTCTTCGTGCTGGACGAGCCGACCGTGGGTCTGCACCCCAGTGACGTGCGCCCGCTCACCGAGGCCATGGCGGAGCTGGCCGATCGGGGCAACATCGCGCTCGTCATCGAGCAGGATGAGCATGTCATCCGCGCTGCTCACCGAGTCCTGGAGCTGGGGCCCGGAGCGGGCAAGCACGGTGGGAAGCTGTGCTTCGATGGCCCGCCCGAGGCGCTGGCGAAGCGGACCGACCTGCCCACGGGCCAGCTGCTGGCGGGGACCCAGGAGATGCCTCGCACCCCTCGGAAGCGCACGGGCGAGCTGGTCGTCCGCAACGCTCGGGCCCACAACCTCCAGGGGCTCACGGCCCGGGTTCCGCTGGGCGTGCTGTGCGCCATCACCGGCCCGAGCGGCTCTGGCAAGAGCACGTTTATGGACGAGGTGCTCTATCGGCACCTGGCGCGCGGGCTGGGCGAGAAGGACGTGGAGGCGCCCGGCGCGGTGGAGGCGCTGGAGGGCGCCGAGGCGGTGAAGTCCATCACCTTCGTGGACCAGTCGCCGCTGGGGCGCACCTCGCGAGGCAACGCCGCTACGTACACCAAGGCGTGGGATCGGCTGCGCGAGCGCTTCGCCTCAGAGCCCGAGGCAGAGGTGCGGGGCCTCACCGCTGCCCACTTCTCCTTCAACGTGGACAAGGGCCGCTGCGAGGCCTGCTCGGGCGAGGGCTACGAGACGGTGGAGATGCAGTTCCTGGCCGACGTGGCGCTGCGCTGCGCCGTCTGCCGGGGCCGGCGCTTCAAGGAGGAGGTGCTCGCCGTTCAGCACCAGGGCTTCAGTGTGGCGCAGGTGCTCGAGCTGACGGTGGATGAGGTGCTGAAGCACTTTGGAGCGGATGCCGTGCTCCAGCGCACCCTGGGGCCCGTGGCGCAGCTCGGCCTCGGGTACCTGTCGCTGGGCCAGCCCCTGTCCACGCTGTCCGGTGGCGAGGCGCAGCGGCTGAAGCTGGCCCGGGCCCTGGCGAGTGAGACGAAGGGTGCGCTCTTCCTGATCGATGAGCCAAGCGCGGGCCTTCACGAGACCGATGTGCGCCATGTGCTCGCGGCGCTGCATGCGCTGGTGGAGCGGGGCGCCAGCGTCATCGTCGTGGACCATGACCTCTCCGTCATGCGTGGCTCGGACTGGATCATCGATCTGGGGCCGGGTGGCGGTCGTCACGGGGGGCTCCTGGTGTCGGAGGGCGCTCCAGAGGAGGTGGCACAGGGTCCCGGCCTCACGGCTGCGGCACTGCGTGGCGAGGGTGCGGCGGTGCGGCGTGCCGTGAAGCCGCGAGGGATCGCAGCGGGGGGGCCGGCCATCGAGGTGGAGCACGCACGCGAGCACAACCTCCAGGAGATCTCCTGCCGGATCCCCCTGGGGAAGATGACCGTGGTGACGGGGCCCAGCGGCTCGGGGAAGAGCTCGCTGGCATTCGATGTCGTCTTCGCCGAGGGGCAGCGGCGCTTCCTGGAGACGCTCACCCCCTACGCGCGGCAGTTCCTGCCCACGATGCCGCGCCCGGATGTGGAGCGTGTCAGCAGCATCCCTCCCACCGTGGCGCTGGAGCAGCGCACCTCGCGAGCGGGCGCCACCAGCACCGTAGCCACCGTCACCGAGGTGGCCCACTACCTGCGTCTGCTCTTCGCCAAGCTGGGCCAGCCGCACTGCCCGAATGATGACTCGTCCATTGCCTCCACCACGGCCGATGCGCTGTATGCACAGCTCACCGGATCGAAGGGGGAGGGCACGGTGCTGGCTCCCGCGGTCCGCGCGCGCAAGGGCACCTACCTGGATCTCTTCGCCGCCGCCGCTCGCGCTGGGATTGCCTCCGCCATCGTGGATGGACAGCTCGCCAGCACGGACAACCCGCCGCGCCTGACGAAGACCCGCGAGCACGACATCGATCTCGTCATGTACGAGGGCAAGCTGGCGAAGCTGCCACGCGCCGTCTTCGATCGGGCGCTTGGCTGGGGGCAGGGGGCGCTGAAGGTGCGGGGAGGGAAGGGAGAGACGTTGCTGTCCACCGAGCGCACCTGTCCGCGCTGCGGGACGGCCGTGCCGGAGCTGGACCCGCGCTGGTTCTCCTTCAACACGAAGCAGGGGCGCTGTGAGGCCTGTGAGGGCACCGGCGTGGAGGGCGGCGCCGAGGCCATCGCCGAGGGGCACACGGGGCCCTGCCCGACTTGCGACGGCTCGCGGCTGGCCCCGGTGCCTCGCGGGGTGCGGCTGGAGGGCGCCCGGTACCATGAGGTGGTGCAGAACTCCGTCATTTCTACGCTCGCGCGCGTCCAGGGCTGGAAGTTCCGTGGGGACCGAGCGCTCATCGGTGAGCCCTCGCGCCAGGAGCTTGTCCGGCGCCTGGAGTTCCTGGAGCGCGTCGGGCTGGGCTACCTCTCGCTGGACCGGGCCGCCGCCACGCTCTCGGGCGGAGAGATGCAGCGCCTGCGCCTCTCCGCGCAGCTCGGCGCGGGGCTCACGGGCGCGCTGTACGTACTGGACGAGCCCACCATCGGCCTGCATCCGCGCGACACCCACCGCCTGCTGTCCAACCTGCGGGCGCTCGTGGACACCGGCTCCTCCGTGCTCGTCGTGGAGCACGACACGGACACCATCCGCGCGGCTGATCACCTCATTGATCTGGGCCCCACGGGCGGGCGTGGCGGGGGGCGCATCCTCGCGGAGGGCTCACCGGAGGAGGTGTTGCAGCGAGAGGACTCGCCGACCGCGAAGGCGCTTCGGACTTCGCAGATCCGCCCGCCTTCTCCCCGGGGCGCTCCGGAGCGGTGGGTCGAGCTGAAGGGAGCGCGTGCCAACAACCTGAAGCGGGTGGATCTGCGGCTGCCCGTAGGGCGGCTCACAGTCGTCTCCGGCGTGTCGGGATCGGGCAAGAGCACGCTGGTGCGTCAGGTGCTGTACCCGGCGATGCGCGAGGCCCTGGAGCTCGTGGCTCAGAAGCCTGGGGCGTTTGACTCGCTCCACGGCGCTGATGCTGTCTCCCGCGTGTTGTCCGTGGATCAGTCGCCCATTGGGCGCACTCCGCGCTCGGTGCCCGCGACGTTCCTTGGCATCTGGGACGAGCTGCGCCGCGCCTTCGCAGCAACTCCAGAGGCGAAGATCCGGGGCTTTGGCCCGGCGCGCTTCTCCTTCAACACCGCTGCTGGAGGCCGCTGCACCGCCTGCGAGGGACAAGGGGCGATCTCTCACGAGATGGCGTTCCTGCCGGACGTGGTGACGCCGTGCGAGGTATGCGGCGGGGCTCGCTTCGATGCAGCCACGTTGGAGGTGCGCTACCACGGGCTCACCATCGGCGAGGTGCTACGGCTGTCCGCCGACGAGGCGAAGGAGGTGTTCCGCGCGCTGCCCAAGGTGTCCTCGCCGCTGGAGTGCCTGTCGGATCTCGGCGTGGGCTACCTGCAGCTCGGCCAGGGCTCCAACACGCTGTCGGGCGGAGAGGCGCAGCGGCTGAAGCTCGCGGCGGAGCTGACGGCCACCACGCGCCACGAGCCGACGCTCTACGTGCTGGACGAGCCCACGACGGGGCTGCACCTGGGGGACGTGGAGCGGCTGATCACGTTCCTGGGCAGGCTGGTGGATCGCGGAGACACGCTCGTCGTCATCGAGCATCACCCCTCGGTCATCGCTGCCGCCGATCACATGGTGGAGCTGGGGCCCGAGGGCGGCGACGAGGGAGGCCGCATCGTCGCCCAGGGGACGCCCCGCGAGGTGTGCAAGGCGAAGACAGCGACTGGGCGCGTGCTCAAGGCGCTGTTCTCGCCCTCATTCCAACCCACGCTCAGGGAGGGAGCAATCGCCGGAACCCGTGCCCGAGCACGATGAGCAGGAATGCCAGGTTGCGCGCGATCAGCCCTGGCCAGAACAGGGGAAGCGGCCCGGAGCGCTCCGGCTCACCCCCCGAGGGAAACTGTCGCGCCAGCCGCTGCGCCAGCCGCTCCATCCATCCCACCGTGCGAGGCCACTCCCATACCCCTGCGAGCCACTCGGGGGGTATGCCTCTCACCCCTGTCGTGGCGCCGACCAATGCGCCGACGATGGCAGCCGTAGTGTCCGTGTCTCCGCCGAGCCGGACGATCTCCTCGAGCGCGCGCCGGAAGTCTCCCGGGTGGCGCAGCCAGACGTAGAGCGCCGCTGGAACGGTGTGGAGGACGAAGCCGGACACACCGTGGGAGCGTCCGAACTTCCCAGCCATCCGCCGGGCTGGCTCCCCCCGCGCCAGGTACTCCCGTACCGTTCGCAACGAGGCCTGGAGCTCATGGGCAGTCACCCGCGTCTCCAGCTCCAGGAGGAAGCTCTCTGCATTGATGGCTGTGGCGCCATGGCGGGCCCCATATGCCGCGGCGAGCGCCACGACGAGCGCCCCTTCTTCCGCGAGCATATCCCTGTGTGTCAGCCGGCTGGAGGCCCGGACGAAGGCTTCCAGCCGCTCAGGCTGGTCCGCCAGGCACACTCCCAGGAGGGGCGCCCGCATGGCAGCACCGTTGCCCGAGGAGGCAATTCCACTGCGCTCAGGAGAGAACCCCAGCCACAGCTTCAGGGTGGAGAGCAGCGTGGCCCGGCCGATCCCCGCGGGCAGCGTCAGCAGCCACCCGCGCAGCCGCCAGCCAAGACTTCGCGCGAACGCCGAGGCATCGTCTGGGTGTGCCAGGAGCGCTTGCCCCACCATGCACGCGTGCTCGGTGTCATCGCTGCCCAGCCCACGCCCCATGAGCAGCTGATGGCGCAGGGGCCCTCGGCCGAAGCGCAGCGCGGCATGGCCCCGAGAGAGCCCCTCGCGCGGCAGGCCGAGCGCATCGCCCACGAGCGTCCCGAGCAGCGCGCCCGCGATGATCTTCCTTCGGCTCCTCGCTTCCATGTCCGCGAAGCTGCCACACTTCGACGCGGAGTCGAGCGGAGATCCGAACTCAGCCGCGGTCGTCGAGCTCCCGGAACCTGCGCATCTTCTTGTCCGCCTTGTCGAGCATCTTCTCGCGCATCCTGTGCTTGAACTTCATGGACTTCCCTTCGAAGCGGGCCATGAAGAGCGCCAGCTTCGCGCGCTTCTGCGGCGGCAGGTCCTTGGAGAGCGCCTGGTACATCTCCCGATCCAGCGCCGCGAGCTGGGCCCGGGCATCGAAGGCGCGCTGAGCGGCCTGCTCCACCTGGGACATGGCGGAGTTGTCCCCGTCCGCCGCCCGCTCGAGGATGTCCGCCGACTCGCGCACCTGCTCCTTCAGTGGGCGGCGGCGCTCGTCGAACTTGCGCATCGTCTCATCCATCTTCAGCGCCTGAGCGGAGTCCAGCTCCAGGTCCTCCGCCAGTCCCAGCACGCGCGCCAGGCGCACCCGCTTCTCTGCCTCCAGCTCCGCCTCTGTCTTGGCATCAGGAGACGCCGCGAGCGCGGCCAGCGGCAGCAGGACAACAGTCAACAATGCGACTCGAATCGGCTTCATCACGGCAGCTCTCCCAGGTCCGGGGTCAAGAACAGCTCACTCTCGGAAGGATCCATCTCGGCCTCATCCCCCCAGCCCTCCATGTCGTCTTCGGCCAGGAGCCCATCCAGCTCTTCACCGAGCGGATCCGCAGAGGCCCACTGCTCGAAGGCCGCCTGCGTCTCCGAGAACTCAGAGGGTGCCTCAGGGATCGACACAGGGGGCCGCGGTGTCTCCAGACGCGGGAGCGAAGGCCTCACTACCAGCAGCACCACGGCCGCCGCGGCCAACAGCGCGCCCGCCGTGCGAGCATGGAACGCCCGGCGCACCTGCTCCCGCCGCCATGCCCCCAGCGTGCGTTGAGGCAGGGCCTCCACCCGCTCCTGCATCGCCGGAGAGGGTGGCGGCAGCGCCAGGCCCGAGAGGACACGCGCGGTGGACTCAGCCTCACTGCGGCAAGCGGCGCAGGCCTCCAGGTGCGCGCGCACACGGGACTCCTCCTCTGGCTCGAGGGCCCCCGTGGCGTGGAGCGACAGCAGCTCCTCATACTCGTGGCACGCTTTCATCCTTCCTTCTCCTCCGGCGCGCCGGCCACCTCCGCCTTCAGGCGCTTCACGGCGTGGTGGAACTGCACCTTTGCGTTGTTCTCCGTGATGCCGAGCGACTCGGCGATGTCTCGAAAGGGCAGGCCCGCATCCACGCGAAGTGTGAGGACCTCGCGCTGGCGACGGGGCAGGGCCAGCACCGCGGCCTGGAGGAGCCGCTCTCGCTCCTGGCGCTCGAGCGACTCCTGGGCCGTCTCCTGGGAATCGGCCGCAGCCTCCTCCACCTCCGTCAGCAAGGCCGGGCGCCAGCGGTTGCCCTGACGCACATGGTTCTTCGCCAGGTTGAGCGCGATGCGCACCAACCACGAGCGGAACGGCGTGGGGCTCGTCAGCCTCCAGCGGGAGAAGACTCGGCCAGAGGCCTCCAGCGCGCGCAGGAAGGCCTGCTGCGCCAGATCCGCCGCGTCCTCGGGCCGGGGGGCGAAGCGGCGGACCAGGGAGATGACGAGGGTGCGATATCGCTCTACCAGGGCACCAAAGGCTGCCTCGTCACCATCCAAGAAGGCGCGGCACAGCTCCTCGTCTGTAGGGACGGGGGCGCTTGCCAGCGCCAACTGCGGGCGGATGGGGCTGCCCTCTGTGTGCCAGGCCTTCACGTGGGGTTGAACACGCGGAAGAGGAAAAGGTTACAGAAGGCGCATTCGGTTGCTCGTGCGCGTGCGTCGCTGCCACAATGCCGCCCCCAGGCCCTCTGGGGCTCCCTCCATGTCCACGGCAGACTCTCCTCCTCATTCCCGCATCAAGGGCACGGTGCTCATCTCCCGGCTGAATATGGTGCGTCAGAACGGGGGGCAGGCGCGGTTGGAGGAGGTGCTGCGGCGGTTGCCCTCCGCGGACCAGGCGCTGCTGCGGAAGATGATCCTGCCGATCAACTGGTACCCCCTGGAGCTCAACCTGCGCCTGGACGCGGCCATTGCCGAAGTGCTCTCCCCCGAGGATCAGGCGCGCGCCTTCATGGAGATGGGCCGCGCCTCCGCGGAGGAGAACCTCAAGGGAGCCCAGCACGTCTTCGTGCGGCAGGGGGATCCCCACTTCCTGCTGAGCCAGGCGCCGCAGATCTACCGCTTCTACTATGCTGTCGGCTCGCGCACTTACGAGAAGGTGGGCCCCAAGGCCGCCATCCTGCGCACCTACGGCGCGGAGAACGTCACCGAGACGGACTGCCTCACCATCGTTGGCTGGCACCAGCGAGCCATCGAGCTGTCGGGCGGCCACTCCGTGCGTGTTACCCACACACAGTGCGTCGCTACGGGTGCTTCACACTGTGAGTATATGTTCCAGTGGGACTGAGCGCGTGAGCCGTCCGCGCTAGAGCGAACTCAGAGCAGATGCAGTCACCGGTGACGCAAGACGTCATCCAGGACACCCTCTTGCCATTGATGGGTGGATTGCGCGCGGCACTTTCGAGTTAAGGTTGTGTGCCGTGCATCCTACCAAGCAAGTCCTGGTGTCGCAGGGGTTCCAAGCGCGGCTGGCCGAGGCCATGGGCGTCACTCGAGTGGCGCGGGTAACGGGATTGGACCGGACGGGCGTGGAGGTGGCGTGTGCTGTCCGGCCCGGCGGGCATGTGCTGCCCGTGTGTGTGGGGCAGGGGATGACGTTCGAGCGTGCGGCCCTGGGAGCGCTCTTCGAGACGGCGGAGCTCTGGGCGGCAGAGCACGTGCCGCCCGCCCGGCTGGTGTGGGGCGCGCGCGCCGAGCTGGATGCGCGCAACGTGGGGGCCTGGAGCGCGGAGGCGCTGGGCTCGGCCGGGAGGATGGTGGAGCCCCGGCTGTGGGGGGACTCGGTGCGGTGCGCGTGGCGGCAGGCCACGGAGCTGCACTCGGGCAGGACGGTCTGGGTGCCCGCCCAGGGGGTGCACTGTCCGCCCGCGGGTGCGGTGGCGCTGGGGCCGGTGAGCGTGGCTTGGACACGCAATGGCTCCGCGGCGCACCCGGATGAGCGGCGCGCGCTGCTGCATGCGCTGCTGGAGGCCACGGAGCGGGATCAGCTCGCCCGCGTGCTGCCGGACGGGTGGACGGAGGAGGTGGTGCGGCGGCGCATGCTGGGGACCGGTGGGCTCGCGCGGGGTGCTCCTCGCACGGAGGTGCTGGTCAGGTCCCTGCGGGAGCGAGGGTTCAGAGTGTGCCTCTTCGACGTGACGCCCACCTCGCGGACACCCGGCGCGGTGGGGCTGCCCGTGGCGGCGGCGGTGCTGGTGGATGAGAAGGAGGGGCCGGTGCCGCTCACGGTGGGGTATGCGTGCGCGCTCGGGCGGGACGAGGCTCTGCTGCACGCTCTGCTGGAGGCAGCCCGCTCACGCCTCACCGCCCTGCATGGCATGCAGGAGGCCGTGTTCCGTCCGGCCCGGGATGCCAGGTTGCGCGGCCTCGCCCGGCTCTGTGGCACGGTCCGCCCCAAGCGCCAGACCCAGGAGATGCCGGACTTCTCTGCGGAGAGTGTCTCGCCAGCGCGGGGCGTGCGGCGGGTGCTGCACCAACTGCGCAGCGCGGGCTTTACCCAGGTGGCTGTCGTCACACTCGACCCGCCCATGCCCGGGCTGCACGTCCAGCGCGTGGTGGTGCCGGGCATGCGCATCTCGGAGCTTCCATGAAACGCCGTCCCGAGGATCTCGTCGTCTTCCTGGGGCCCTCGCTGCCTGCGGGCGAGGCGCGCCATCTCGTGAGCTGCCACGTGCTGCCACCGGCCCGGCAAGGCGATGTGTGGCGGGTGCTCGCGCTGCGGCCAAGGGCCATCGTCCTGGTGGATGGGATGGGAGAGGGACGCCCGGCAGTGTGGCATCAGGAGCTGCTGGCCGCGCTGGAGGCGGGGGTGGCCGTGTACGGCGGGGCGGGCCTGGGGGCGCTGCGCGCGGCGGAGCTGGCGGCCCAGGGCATGGCCGGAGTGGGGCGGATCTTCGAGTGGTACCGGGACGGGGTGCTGGTGGATGACTCGGAGGTGGCGCGGATGCACGCTGGCGCCGAGCAGGGCTACCGGCCGCTCAGCGTGTCGCTGGTGAATGTCCGGCACGTGGCTGCCCAGGCGCGAGCGGCGCGAGTGCTCCACCTACGGCAGGCGCGGGCGCTGGTGGCGGCGGCCGAGCGGCTCTTCTACACGGAGCGCACCTGGCGCCGGATCGTGGAGTCCGTGAGCCCTTCGTGGCATGCGGCCACGTGGGGAAGCTGGGAAGGGTGGTTCTCGAGGGGGGTGGAGGATCTCCAGCGCTCGGATGCCATCACCTGCCTTCGGGCCGCGGCGGCGTTCCTGTCCTCGGCCATGCCGGCGCAGCCAGCCAGGGGAGGGGCGAGGCCGTTGCCCTCCGCGCTCGAGCGGCAGCGGAGGTTGGAGGACGACGTGTGCCTCCTGGAGGGCAGGGCGGTGCCCTCCGCGGCGGTGCTGGCCAGGCTTCTGCGGGCGCCGGACAGCGAGGAGCTGGCCGAAGCGGGCCTGCGGCGGGCGCTGCTGGCCGGGTGGGCCCGCTCGTTGGGGCTTGAACCCACCGCCGAGGAGGTGAGGGCGGCGGAGACGGCGTGGTGGCGGCACCACCGGGTGCGGCCCCCTGAGCGGAAGGCCTTCTTGAGCGCATGTGGGTTGGATGGGCCGGGCCTGCGGCGGCTGTGTGAGGAGAAGGCGCTGGAGCAGCTCGTCCTTGCGCAGGCCTCACGCCTGCTGCCGGAGGGACCGTCTCGGGAGGAGGCGCTCGCCTCCGAGGCGCGGCTCCAGGGCCGTTGGGCCGAGGCCGCGCGAGGCGTGCGCTGGTCGCGCCGCCGGGATTAACCGCCTCCCGATGCCTGCCGCGCCTCGCCTTCGCAGGAGCCTTGCATCTGTTGGACCCACTCGCGGATGAGCGCCACGCCCTCCGGGTGAGGCAGTGAACGCCCGAGCTCCGGCATCATCACCCCGGGATCCCCCGAGTCCATCCGGTACACCATGATCGAGCGCTCGGGCTTGCCCGGCACGATGTCAAAGGGGAGATCCTTCCCCGCGCCGCGTCCCGCTGCCACCGGCGCCTTGCACAGGCCCAGCCTGTGGAGCTCCTTCTCCTGCCTCGACAGGTAGAGACCTGCACTCGCCGCAGGCCCCTGCCGGTCATGGCAGTGCGCGCAGTTCGCGTCGAGGTACGCACGAGCCCGCTCCTCCACTGAGCCAGTGTTCGGATCATTCCACACCGCATTCCGAGGTGCCGCTCCCGCAGCAGGGGCGCCTCTCAGGTAGCCCACGCGCGTCAGCTTCGCGAGCTGGTTCTCGGCGCCCTCGTCATAGGGATAGTCGCGGTCCAGGTGCCGGGCCTGCAGCCCGATCGGGGTCATCGCCTTGTTGCGCTCATGGCAGCCCTGGCACTGGTTCACATTGGGGATCATGTAGTGGACGAACAGCTTCTCGCCGGAGACGTGAGTCACCTCCACCGCCCGGCTGCTGCCGACGACCTCCAGCGTGGCTTCCGTGCCCTCCTCGTTCCAGATGTAAGGCAGCGCCACCCAGCCCCGCTTCGCGTGCACCAGGATCCGTGTCTCCAAAGGCCGGAAGCGCTTGTCCGCGTTGCCCGCCGTCCGCTGGATTCCCTTCGCCACGGGGACCATCCCGTCCGCCGGGTACATGAATGTCTTCGAGAGGATCGTGCCCACGGGGAGATCGAACGCCTCCTCCTCCCGGTAGGCCGCTGACTGCCCCGGTGGCAACCAGATCGTCCGGTACTTCTCCGCGTAGTCGCTGAACAGCGGCGTGTTCAGCTCATAGGGGATGACTCCCGCTCGGGGCTCGAGCGTCCATCCCGTCCCTTGGAAGAGCCCCCACGCCGACAGCTTCTCCGGGAAGGGATCCTCCACGAAGGTGTGGACCTCACCACGCCCCTTGCTGCACGCCCCCAGCGCAAGGAGCGCGACCACGAGCAGCAGAGCTCTCACTGCGTAACCCCCGACAGCTTCACGGGCTCGTAGCTCGGGCGGGCGCAGTCATAGGGCGCCAGATCGCGGCTGATGTTCGCGGACTTGTGCTCCAGGTCGGCGTTGGCGAAGTCCGCGTCCCCATTGTTCCGGATGCAGAGCCTCAGCTCCTCTGGCAGCGTGCCCTGCGGGGTCAGCTTCTTCCCGTCGATGATCCCGTCGTAGAGGATGTCCGGGAGCGGCTTGCCCAGCTTCAGCGCCAGCAGTTTCAACAGCAGGCCGCTGGGCGCGTCTCCTCCTCCCGAGAACGTGTTGCCGTGGATGGAGATGGACTCGGGATACGGATCGTAGTTCTTGTCCTTGATGGGCTTGTCCGCCACGAAGTAGCTGACGACCGTGAGGTTGAAGGACTGGTTGTCACGGATCCGGTTGTTGAACACCTCCACCTGATCGCTGGCCATGATCATCACCCCCGTGCCTTTGGGCACCGTGGCGACGATGTTCCCCTCGGGCGCGAAGTTGTCCGTGTTATTGCCGTACACGTCGTTGTTGAAGACACGCGTGGACTTGCCTCCCTGCACGGGCAGATCCGGCAGATCAACCACCAGGATGCCGCCCGTGTTCTCCGTCGCCGTGTTCTCATAGATGTCCGCGTACTTCGTGTTCTCGCTCTCGATACCCGCCACGTTCCGCATCACCTTGTTGCGGCGGATGATGACGTGCTCGGACTGCCCCACGTAGATGCCCGCATCCGAGGCCCCGATGGCCACCGAGTCCTCGATGAGCACGTTCTTGCACTGCACCGGGTAGAGGCCATAGGCGCCGTTGGTGGCCTTGGGCCCGCCCGTCCACTCGGTGCGCACGCGCCGGATCACCAGCCCGTCCGAGCCGCTGATCTTGATGGCATCTCCCTTCGTGTCCTCGATGGCCAGGTCCTCGATCGTGATGCGGTTGCCCTTGACGAGCAGGCCCTCCGCGCCCTGGGTCTGGCCCTTGAAGGACAGGATCGTCTTGTCCGGACCCTTGCCGCGGATCGTGATGCCATCCACCGTCGAGGAGAGGCTCCGGTCGAGCTGGAACCGGCCCTCGGGGAGCTCGATGACGGCGTCCGGCTTCGCGAGGATCAGCTGCTCTTGTACCTTCTTGTAGAAGCCCACGTCGGCGCGGACCGCCTCCTCCTTCTTGCAGCCAGCGGCCAGGACAAGCATGGCCACGGCCGCCGCGAGCAACGATGGAGAGGGACCGCCGCGAAGGATCCTCGGGTGGGAAGTCTCTGTCATGAGGATGAACCGGGTCAGAAGATGTGGCCGATGTCCAGGTAGAAGCCGGTGCTGGGCTCGGTGATGCCGACGCCATAGTCCAGGCGGATCACGAACTCGCGGTTCCAGATGACGCGCAGCCCTCCGCCCGCGGACGTCTTCAGGCCACCGCCCTCGCTGAACTTCAGGTTGCTCCAGACGCGCCCGCCGTCCACGAAGCCCGCCAGGATGAAGTCGAACTGCTGGCCCCAGGGCTCCACGGAGATCGGCGTCCACCGCAGCTCCGAGTTGAGCAGCAGCTTGACCGGCCCCTGGTAGCGGCGCAGGAGGATGCCGCGCGCCGAGTAGACGCCGCCCAGCCCATCCCTGTTCTCGAGCCCGCCGAAGATGGGCATCAGCGAGATAGGGACATTCCCGCCCATCACGTCGAGCAGCCCGCGCCACCCCATCACCAGGCGCGAGTACCCGGGGATGACAGGGTGGAAGAACCGCGTGTGGAGCGTGGCGCCCCAGTAGTTGAACTGGCTGCCGATGGCGCTGGCTCCCCCTCGCACCGACAGCTCGTGGAACATGCCCTGGTTGGGAGAGGACTCGGGAGCGCGGGTGTCATACTGGATGCCGACGATCACCTCGGAGGTGCGCTCCGAGACCGAGTCGGACAGGGAGGCCTCATAGGCCTCGAACAGGCCCGCGGAAGCGTCCTCAAGCAGCTTCGAGTCGCCGCTCTGGCCCAGCTTGTCCGCCGCGTAGTGCGGCTTGATCCGATCCATGCGCAGGCGGTAGCCCAGGAAGAGCCGCCATGTATCGGAGAGCTCGCGCCGCGCGTTGAGGCGGATCTTCGGCAGGCTCTGGTGATCGTAGGTGTAGTAGCGCAGGCCCCGGAAGGCAGGGTTGTCCGGGCAGACATCCGGGTTGCTCTCCAAGGCCTCCCGGTCCTCGCAGCCCGACAGCTCCTTCACGTACTGCGCGTTGTTACCCAGGCCGTAGTACGGGGCAAACAGCGTCCGGGCATAGGCGAGCTCCAGGCCCATGCGCCACTGGGAGCCCATGAAGCGGGGCGCGTCCACGTTGATGAGGTGGGAGGCCACCTGCCGCGTCGTCTGGAAGAACTGCAACAGCACCGAGTAACGGAAGGGATCGTAGGAGCCGTCCGCGCGGTCGACGAACTGCAGGATCGCGCCGTAGCCAAGCCCCTCGTCGGTGTTGAAGTTGATGGCCGGCACACCCTGGATGTCCCAACCCGTGCGGCGAGCCGGCTGGGTAGGGGCATCCAGTGCGGATGCTGCTGGGACGGGCTGTGCGGGCTGGGCGAGGGGCAGTTCCGGCGAGGCTGAGGGGCCTGGGGGCTCGGAGGCGCCCTCGGCTTGGACAGTGGCAGGAGGGAGCAGGAGACAGACCAGCAGACAGGCAGCAACGCGGCTCCTGCGAGGCTGCGGCAGGGCGCGGAGGAGATTCCAGCTCATGTGCACTCGTGCGCTCAGGGAGAGCACAAACGGTACGCCGGGGTGGGCCATGGCGTCCATGGGGGGCACACTCCACTCCGGAATGCCGGAGATTTGAGGTTGCACCCGAGATTTGGGATCGTTAACGCCTGAAGGCGTTCACAGGGGGGAGGGCGTCTCACCGTGCCTCAGCGCGGCGGACTGCCCAGACAGGTGCTCCATGAGCCGTATCTGCCAGGATGATGTAGGCGCGTGTGACTTCATCGATGTGCTCGAGGAGGCAGTGCTGCGCCGGCGCCCGGTCGCCGTGCAGCTCCGGGCCGGGGAGACCTTCATCGACCAGATGACGGATGTGGTGACGGAGGCGGGCCGCGAGTTCGCGGTCTTCCGCTCGCATGCCCGGGTGCCCGTCAATCAGATTGCCGCCGTGTCGCGCTCGGAGGCTCACTCAGTGTCTTGAGCCGTGTGCCGCCGGGTGTAGGGTGTGCATCGGATGAGCATCGATCTGCCACCCGAGGCCTTGCGCTGCCACCGCGCCGATGCGCGCGAGGAGGAGGGCTACCAGGCCGCGCTCGGAGCTGGCCGGGCGAGCCTGCTCCTCACGGATCCGCCGTACTGTCTGCTCACCCGGCGCAGGAAGGGTGGGGACGAGCGGGATCCTCGCGCCCACAAGAAGATCGATCGCAATCCGATCGTCCGCTTCGAGACGGTGCGGGACTACCGCGGCTTCACCGAGCAGTGGATGACTCGAGCGGTGGCGTGGCTCGCGCCCGAGGCGCCGCTGGTCATCTGGACGAACCTGCTGGGCAAGGAGCCCATCACCACGGTGGCGCGGGGGCTCGGCTACACGCATCTGCGGGGCGAGTACGTCTGGGGCAAGCGCACGACGGACAAGAACGCGAACGAGCAGCTCCTGCGGGTGTACGAGGTGGCGCTGGTCTTCGCGCGGACGCCCGAGCCGGTGCGGGGCCCAGGGGCGCTGCCCACGGTCTGGGCGGTGGTGAGCGGCTACGACGATGACGGCGAGGCGGGCCGGTGGGGCAACCATCCCCACCATAAGCCCTTCTCGGTGCTGGAGCCGCTGGTGCGGGCCTACAGCCGGCCAGGGGAGACGATCCTGGATCCGTTCGCGGGGAGCGGCTCCACGCCAGCGGCGGCGCTGCGGCTGGAGCGGAGGCCGGCGTGCATGGAGATCGAGCCCGAGTGGGCCGAGCGTGTCACGCGCCGCCTGCATGAGACGGCCGCTCAGAGCGCACGGTAGATCCGGGTCTCCGCCCACGTGGGCACGTCCGTGGGGCGCGAGGCCCACCAGTTCAGCGCGATGGTGCGCCGCTGCCGGGAGTGGCCAGGGAGCTTGCGGTCCGGGATCTGGTTGTTCGCATCGAGCACGCCGTGGGTCAGCTTCCCATCGAAGATGACGAAGCGGTTCGGGCGCGGCGCCACCAGGGTGAGATCATCCAGCCGCCGGGGAGCCAGCGATGGGTTGTCCGGATCTGGCGGCTGGCGCGTGACGGCGAGCGCACCGCCGCGCACGCGGTTCAGGAAGAGGATGGAGGACAGCCGGGGATGGACCAGCCGGCCGGTCCGCAGGGCGAGCCGCTCGTCCCGATCCTGGTGGAAGTCCACTCGCACGTCCGTGGTGGACATGCGGCTCAGCCACCACTCCACCCCAGCGATGCGGCGCTGCCCCACCACCCGGGGCTTCAGCGCGAGGATGGCCTCCTCCACCACGTTCATGGGCTCGTCAAAGCCGTACCAGAAGGTCGTCTGGTAGGTGGTGCGCAGGCGCTCGGAGCCCAGCGCTCCCACGCGCCGCAGCAGGCGCCGGAAGAGCAGGGCTGGCAAGGCCTCCTCGGTGAGCTGGACGAGAGGTTCCACGATCAGCCGGGAGCTTCCGCTGAATGGAAGGTATCCGCCACTTCCATTCGCCACTAGGCTGCGCCGCGATGAAGGCACATCAGAAGATGCTCGTGGGCATTCTCTTCGGCACCGTGGCGGGGCTCGTGGCCCACGCGGTCGCCGGAGAGGCCGAGTGGCTGTCGTGGGTGGTCACCAACCTCACGCAGCCCGTGGGACGGATCTTCATCCGTCTGCTGCTCATGCTGGTGGTGCCACTGCTGTTCGCCGCGCTGGTGATAGGCGTGTGCGAGCTGGACCTGCGGCAGATCGGCCGCCTCGGGCTGAAGACCCTGGGCTACACCGTGGTCTTCTCCTCCATCGCCGTGCTCATTGGGCTGCTCCTGGTCAACACCGTGCAACCCGGTGCCGGCTTCAGCGAGGAGGTTCGCGCCGCGGCGAAGAACAACCCCGCGGCGCTCAAGGCTGCACCCACGCCGGGCAGTACCTCTGCCGCCGGGCTCATCGTCAACATGGTGCCGGACAATCCGATCCGCACCGCCGCGGACGGGGACATGATTGGCCTGATCGTCTTCGCCCTCATCTTCGGCGCCGGGCTGGCCCTCACCCGAACGCCCGCCGCCCTGCGACTCCGCGAGGTGATCCAGGGGCTCTACGATGTGATGATGCGGCTCATCGACGGGGTGCTGAAGCTGGCCCCCATCGGCGTGGCCGCGCTGCTCTTCTCCGTGATGGCGCAGCTGGGCATGGAGGTGCTGCGGCAGATCCTCGCGTATGTGGCCGTGGTGCTCGTGGCGCTCGGGCTGCACATGTTCGTCATGTACTCGCTGTCGGTGCGCTTCCTCGGAGGGCGCAGCCCGGTGGCCTTCTTCCGCGATATCCGCCTCGCCATGGCTACCGCCTTCTCCACCGCTTCCTCCAGCGCCACGCTGCCCACCGCGCTCAAGGTCGCCGAGGAGAACCTGCGGCTGCCTCGCCACGTGTCCCGCTTCGTCCTCACCGCCGGCGCGGCCATGAACCAGAACGGCACCGCCCTCTTCGAGGGCGTCACCGTGCTCTTCCTCGCGCAGGTGTACGGGGTACCCCTCAGCCTGGGCGATCAAGCCATCATCATGTTCATCTGCGTGCTCGCGGGCATCGGCACCGCGGGCGTGCCTGCCGGCGCCCTCCCTGTCATCCTGATGGTGCTGGGCCTCTTCAAGATTCCCCTCGAGGGAATCGGGCTGGTCCTCGGCGTGGATCGCTTCCTGGACATGTGCCGCACCACCCTCAACGTCACTGGCGATCTGGCCGCGGCGCTCTACGTGTCCCGCGGCGAACCAGCAGATGACGCTTCCCCCACAGGCACAGGGGAGCCGTCCGTCTCTTGACGGACATGCTCTCGCGATGCGGCACAACAGGCCCAGGCGCGATATACCCTCTTGTGCGCCCCTCTCTAGAGGAGGGGGGCCCTCACGCCGAGTCCCTCATCCAGCACTCAGCCCATAGCCTCCCTGGCCTCCAGCAGACCGACCCGCCGGGCAGGGGCTTCCTGCGCTCGCCAAGGTACATCTGTGCCATGCGCATCAGAGGGCTCGCTCGCAATCTTCCGAAAGCAGTCCCACTCACCGCTGTACCCCGAGGAGCCGCCTCATGAAGATCGCCAAGGATCGAATCATCGCGTTGGAGTACCAGCTGCACCTTGGAGACGGAAAGGTCGTCGACCAGAGCGAGCCAGGCCAGCCGCTCTCCTACATGCACGGGCGTGGGCAGATTGTTCCCGGTCTCGAGGGGGCGCTGGAGGGCATGGGGATCGGCGAGGCCAAGAAGGTCGTCGTCTCCCCCGCTCAGGGCTATGGCGAGCACGACGCCCGGGGCCTCCAGGAGGTGCCGCGCAACATGTTCCCTCCCAACGCCGAGCTGAAGCCGGGGATGCGCCTGGCCGCGCAGACGGATGGGGGTGAGGTCATCCCCATCGGCATCCACGAGGTGAAGGGCGACACCGTCATCGTCGATCTGAACCACCCGCTGGCGGGCAAGACGCTGCACTTCGATGTCACCGTGAAGGGTGTCCGGGACGCCACTTCCGAGGAGATGGCCCATGGCCATGCCCACGGCCCCGGTGGCCATGGTCATGACCACGACCACGACCACGACCACAAGTGAAGTCGAGCCAGGGCGCCTATCTGAAGGGCGCACTCGGCGATTCGGGGCCGGTGCATTAAGGTTTCGGCCCCAATGAACCACCCTGCCTCGAGAGAGATGCCCTCGCACGATCCCAGTGACTTCCCGGCCGCGTCCGCCGCGGCGCAGGATCCCGAACGCTACTGGCTGGAGAACGTGTACCAGGGCGGCGCGCGCCAGCTCACCCCGCGCGCGGTCGTCGCCGGCATGCTCATTGGCATGGTGATGTGCCTGTCCAACCTGTACGTCATCCTGAAGACGGGTTGGAGCATGGGCGTCACCGTCACCGCCTGCATCCTGGCGTTCACCTTCTTCAACGTGATGCGCCAGCTGCGCCTGTTCAAGCAGGAGTTCTCCCCGCTGGAGAACAACGCCATGGGCTCCGTGGCGTCGGCGGCGGGATACATGACGGGCGGCGGCAACATGGCCGCGGTGCCCGCGCTGCTGATGCTCACCGGTACGCTGCCGGGCACCGGGTGGCTCATTCTGTGGCTCGCGGTCGTCGCCGCGCTGGGCGTGTGCGCCGCCATCCCCATCAAGCGCCAGCTCATCAACATCGAGGCGCTGCCGTTCCCCACGGGCACCGCCACCGCGGAGACCATCAAGGCACTCCATGGTCACGGGGCGGTGGCCCGCATGAAGGCGCGGCTGCTGGGCGGCGCGGGCCTGATCGGCGCCGTGATCGCGCTGCTGCGCGAGGCGAAGAGCGCCTGGCTCAACACCCACGCCCCCGAGTTCCTGCGCCTGCCGCTCCTGCCCGCCAAGGTCAGCGTGCCCTTCATCAACATCCGCGGCCGCCCCGCGGGAGAGTGGGGTCTGTCCTTCGATCTGAGCCTGCTGCTCATTGGCGGCGGCATGCTGATGAGCTGGAAGACGGGCTGGTCCATGCTCCTGGGCGCCGTGCTCACCTACGGCTTCCTGGCGCCGGCCATGGTGGACCAGGGCTTCATCGCCACCGTCACCTACAAGGCCATCAACACGTGGATGCTGTGGACGGGGGCTGCGCTGCTCGTCTCCTCGGGCGTGCTTTCCTTCGCGTTCCAGTGGCGCAGCGTGGCCCGCTCGTTCAAGGCGCTCTCTGGGTTGTTCGGGAAGAAGGCGGACGCGCCCGAGGATCCCCTGGCCGCCATCGAGTGCCCTCCCACCTGGTTCCCCATCGGCTTCGCCATCCTGGGGCCCGTCGTCGTGGTGCTGATGTGGTACCTCTTCCAGATCCCCTTGTGGGCGGGCGTGCTCGCGCTGCCGCTCGCCGTGGTGATGGGCGTCATCGCCTCGCGCGTCACCGGAGAGACGGACACCACGCCTACCAAGGCCCTGGGCCCGGTGACACAGCTCATCTATGGCGGCCTGGTACCAGGCAACATGACGGCCAACGTGATGAGCGCCAACGCCACCGGCGGCGTGGGGCTGCACTCGGCGGATCTGCTGGTGGACCTCAAGTCCGGGTGGCTGCTGGGCGCCAACCCCCGTCAACAGTTCATCGGCCAGCTCTTCGGTGTGGTGGCGGGCGCGGCCATCGTGGTGCCCGTCTTCAACCTGCTCGTGCCCGATGCCAAGGTCCTGGGGACCGAGGAGTTCCCCGCCCCGGGCGTGCTGGTCTGGGCGGGCGTCTCCCAGATGTTGGCGGTGGGCCTGGAGGCGCTGCACCCGAGCGCTCGCGTGGGCGCGCTGTGCGGCGGCCTGCTGGGCATCGCCCTGGTGCTGCTGGAGCGGTGGGCTCCCAAGGCCGCGAAGCCGTACATTCCCTCGGCCGCGGGCTTTGGGCTCGCCATCGTCATCCCGGGCTCCAGCTCCATCAGCTTCTGCATCGGCGCGGGCATCGCGGAGTTCCTGCGCCGGCGCAAGCCTCAGCTTGCCGAGGCCGCCGTGATCCCTGTCGGCTCTGGCTTCCTCGCGGGCGAGAGCCTGATGGGGATCGGCATCATCATGCTCAAGGCCTTTGGCTTCATGCCGAAGTAGGCTACGAGCGGCGTCGGCGCAGCCCGGGCACATCGTGCCCCTTGGGGCTGTTGTCCGGAGGCGGGGTGGGCTTCACCCCGCGCTGCTTGAGCGTCCAGTAGCGCTGCTGGAGCTGCAGGTTGAGGGGATCGGCGCTCAGCGCCTTCTCGTATTCCGTGAGCGCCAGATCGATGTTGCCCTGGGACTCCCAGGCGCTGGCGGTGGTGGCGTGGATCCGCTCTCGTGTCTCCGCGCCTGAGTGGACTTGCAGGTAGCGGGCGCGAATGGACTCGATCTCGGTGGCCGTCAATCCGCTGGAGATGCAGCGGGCCACGCCCGCGTAGTTGCCACGCCAGGCGTCGTGCTCGATGCGCTGGCGGGCATGGCCGAGCAGGTCCGCGGCCTTCTCGATGCGCGAGCGCATCTCGGCCAGATCCTTCGCCTGCCGGGGCGACAACGGCCGGGCGGCGATGGTCTCCAGGGCACTCGCGGCGGCGCGGGAGTGCTGACGCACATCATCGAAGGTGGCGTCCAGCGGCAGCGACAGCATGATGTAAGGATCGTTGTTCATGCGCTGCAGCAGCATGGCCAACAGCGCCTCTGCCTGGGGATCGTCCGTGACGACCTTGGGGGCCGCGGGCGGTGGGTTCTGCCCCTGGGCCAGGCGGGCCAGGGCGTCGCGGGCCTCGGTGGACAGCTCGATGAACTGGAGCGCGAAGCCCGCGCGCATTCCCCACGCGGTGGCCTGGGCGGGGGTGACATGGCGGACGACCTCGCCCGTGCAGGGCAGGGGCCTGTCACGCAGCTCCAGGGTGAGGGACACGCGCGAGCGCAGCGGGGGCAGCGTCCCCTCGGTGCACACGAAGGTACCGGCGCGGCTCAGATCGGTGCACACCATGCGGACCGGCTCGAGCCCGGGAACGAGCACCACCCGTGCGGCGATCTCGAGCGGTACGGGGGAGGCAGGCCGGCGCGGCGGTGCGGGCGCGGTGGCTGGAATGCCCATCGCCGTGTCCGGGGGAAGCGACGGAGGGGGCGGCGAGGGCACCGTGGCGGCTGGCGCGGCCAGGGACGGCTGCGAGGCTGGCGCGTCATTCGTGAGCGCCTGCTCCAGCGCCGCGCGCAGCTCTGCCGCGCTCCGGAAGCGATCGTCCGGGCGCTTGGCCATGGCGCGCATGACGATCTGCGAGAGAGGGAGCGGCACCGAGGGGTTCACCTCGTGGGGCGCCGCGGGCATCTCCTGCAGGTGGGCATGCAGCAGGCTGCCCAGTCCGCCCTTTCCGAACGGAGTGCGGCCGGTGAGCAGCTCGTAGGCGATGATCCCCAGCGCGTACAGGTCCGTGCGCCCATCCACGCCCTTGCCCGCCCACTGCTCGGGAGACATGTACTCGGGGGTGCCGATGATGGTGCCCAGCGACGTCTGCCCCGGCGCCTGCCTGCCGTCGAACAGCTTGGCGATGCCGAAGTCCAGCACCTTGACGAAGTGGGGCGTGCGGTCGTGCCGCACGAGGAAGATGTTCTCCGGCTTGAGATCGCGGTGCACCACGCCGTTGAGGTGGGCCGCCTGAAGCGCGTCGCACACCTGGGTGAGGATCGGCACGATCACCGCAGGGGCCTGCGGGCTGCTCGTCTTCGAGGACAGGGGATTGCCCTCCAGGTACTCCATGACGAGGTAGTGCCGCCGGGGAGGCAGCACGTTCATGTCGAAGATGTTGATGATGTTCTCGTGGCCGATGAGGTTGACGGCGCGAGCCTCAGCCAGGAAGCGCTGGACGAGGGCCTCGTTGGAGGCAAAGTGCTCGTGAAGGAACTTCACGGCCACCTTGCTGCCAATGAGCGTGTGCTCGCCCAGGTAGACGGTGCCCATGCCGCCACCGCCCAGCTTGCGAATCAGGCGGAAGCTGCCCACCACCGCATCGAGGAGCGGATCCTTGGCCACCGCGGCTGGCGTGGGGGTCTTGGGCGGAGCCTCCTGCTGTCCCTCGGATGAAGTCTTCGGAGGCGCCCACCACGGGTCCAAGCCCTTCGCGTCCGGGCGGAGGCTGGTGGGGGACATCTCCCCGGGAATGGCCGGCGCGGCGGGCCCTTGGGAAGAGGGTGCCTCCGGCCGCTCGGCGCCTTCCGAGGACCGCTGCTCAGGGCTCTTCTCATTGTCCTGAGGCATAAAAGACCCGGGCTCCACCGCTCTCGTACAACCTTCCCCTCACAGTGTACGAAATCCCACCATGCAAGGCCTGTGCACGAAAGGGAGCCCCCTCTCCTCACCAAGCCGGGCCGCAAGTTTCGTCCGGTTTGTAGGAAATGGGAATCCCTAAACGCAAATGTTTCGTGACAGCGGAACGTCGTTGGAGCACAGAAGAGGGGGAGCGGGCTCAGGAGCGGAGGCGCAGGTTGCCGGGCAGCTGGCGCAGGAGGTTGAGCAGCCGGAGCGTGGAGTGGAGGCGGCCCTGGATGACCCAGGGCTCGATCATGTCTCCCCCGTTGGTGAACTGAGGCGACAGGACGAAGACGCGGACCCGGGCGGCGGTGACGAGGCCATGGAAGCGCACGTCTCGGAGCAGCCCCTGGCTCACTCGGAGCTGGGGCGAGGGCTGGAAGAAGTCCAGATCGAGGGAGACCCAGTCCGCTTGCCTCGCGCTGGGCTGATCGAGGACCTGGCGCCAGTGGAGCTGATCGGGATCCAGGAAGCCGGGGATACGCACAGCGGCACCGACATTCCGGCCGGTCATCCGTGAGGTGTGCTCGGCCGCACCCGTGGTGAAGAAGACCTCCTGCTCCTTCAGGACGGCGGCCGAGGTGCCCGGACGCTTGAGCCCCTCGAGGAGCGTCCACCAGGTGGCGGCCTGCTGGGGACGGCGAGCCTCCAGGTAGCTGTCCTTGCACCAGTCCGAGTGCCGGTCCGCGTGGAAGAGCGCGCGCGGCAGCTCGCCCGTGGTCCAGTAGTGGTAGAGCGCCACGTCGAGCATGTGGTGGTCGCGCAGCACGTAGTCCGTGGGGCCGGAGGGGCCGCGCAGCACCAGGACGATGCCTCGCAGCACCACGTCGATGTCCGCCATCGTGAGGGAGCCGCTCCAGGTGCGCTCCTCGAAGGTGTGCTGCTGGCCCTCGTAGGGCTTCTCGCCGGCCTCGCCCACCACATCCTCCGGGCCGGACCAGCGGTGGATTCGGCGCTCGAAGCGGTCCGCCTCGCCCTCCGTGAGCACCTCACGGGCCACGTGCCGGATATCGCTCTGGGAGCCCACGCCCGGGATGGCCGGGACGAACGAGCCCGGCGCGGCGGAGCTCGATGCCGCGCGCAGCTGGAACGCGTAGGCATCGTCAGTGGGCCGCTTCCAGTCGGAGTACCGGATGAGCACGTGCGAGTCTCTCGGGGCGCCGGCCTAGCTGCTCGGGGAGCACGGCGGAATCGGTAGGTGAGTGTAGCCAACAGCCCCGGCGGCACGGAAATGCCGGAGGGGACGCGGCCTCACTTTCCCTTGGTCAGCTCGGTGGCGAGGAACTGGCCCGCCTCGGCGAGTCCGGCCGCCATCATCTTCCGGCCCTGCTCGGACTCCATGACGCGGCGGGCGGCGTCCCCGGCGGTGCCGATCTCCAGATCGAGCAGCATCATGAAGGCGCTCCAGGCGGGGTTGGTCTCCACGGACCGGCCATAGCGCAGGGGCCGCTCCTCGAGCGTGGTGGCCACCTTCTCCAGCAGCCGCTGCTCGTCCAGCCGTTTGACCCGGCCCTTCATGGCCTCCCAGGTTGCTGCCAGCAGGTCCTCCCAGATGGACCCCGAGAGTGCACGCGTCAGCCGCTGCGAGGCCTCCTGTTCGTCAATCTGGTGGGCCTTCGCGTACGTGGGGACGAGCCGGTTCACCACCACGGGACGGGTGGCGAGGTGTCCCAGCCGGGATGGGTATCTCACGTGCGTGTCTCCTCCGCGTCCGTACTGTACGCGCATGCGTCCCATTGCGACGCGCCAGGTAGGCCCCAGCGTCCTCTTCAAAGTGTGGGCGGAAGTGGTATAGAGGAGGAGAGGGCTCGGAATGGAGCCCGGCCCTGAACGGAGGGAGCCATGCCTGCCTACGTGGTGGTCGAGATCGCCGTGCACGATGCGCAGACCTACGAGCGGTACAAGCCGCTCGCCCCGCCAGCGATTACGGCGTACGGCGGCCGCTATCTGGCCCGAGGGGGCGCCACGGAGGCGCTCGAGGGCACGTGGAGCCCGCCGCGCTTCGTGATCCTCGAGTTCCCCAGCGCGGAGCGTGCGCGGGCCTGGTGGAACTCTCCCGAGTACGCGGCCGCGAAGGCGCTGCGTCAGGCGAGCACGGAGACGCGGATGCTGCTCGTGGAGGGGCTGCCAGTTCCTCTGGGATGAGGCCGGCCCACGCGCCGGGGAATGTCAGACCTGACCGGTAGTCTCTCTTCATTCCCGCAACGGCAAGGAAGGGTCGATCATGGCTGATATCCGTGAGAATCCGTGCGTCTCGGTCAACAAGCTGGGGCAGTACCTGACGGCGACGCCCGCACTGCGCAAGCGCATCATCCACGCTCAGAAGAACCCGCCGGATCCGCAGTACCTGCGCTACCCCGAGGCCGCGCAGGCCATCGTCGAGTTCCTCTGCGGAGGCCGTGACGAGGTGATCCTGCGCTACCACCAGCGGCGCATGCTCAACGCCACGCCCGAGACGGACTTCGACGCTCATCGGCTGGCGCTGTGCGCCGAGGCGCTTCAGCACTTCCTGGTGTCTGCGGACGAGCTGGCGCTGACGAACGCGGTGGCTTACCCCGCGGACGCGGAGCTGCCGCCCCTGGAGCTGGCAGGCGTGCAGATCAACGTGCGGCCGGAGATCCTCCTGCGCAGCGTGGATCGGCACGGGGAGATGCACTCGGGCCTGCTGAAGCTGTACTTCTCCAAGCACACGCCGCTGAACGAGCAGTCCGGGCAGTACATCGCCACGGTGCTCCACATGTACGCGGAGCAGCACCTGCAGCAGAAGGGGCCCGTGGATCACCGGCTGGTGCGCGTGTTCGACGTGTTCGCGGGCAAGGTGTACGTGGCGCCCAAGGCCCAGCAGCGCCGGCTGGGCAATCTGCAGGTCGCGTGCGCGGAGATCGCCGCGTGCTGGGGCACGAACTGAGCTGAAGGGTTCGGGGGGGGCCAGGCTCAGTCGATCTTCGCGTTGGAGAAGGTGGCGCCGGCCATCACGCGGAAGGCGGGCGTGTCCATCGCCGAGCTGACCCCCGGGCCTCCCAGCACGTACAGGTCCAGCCAGGGCAGGGCGTGACGGCGGATGGCCAGCAGCGCTTCCACGCTCATCCGCCCGCCCTGGAGCGGCAGGCCCACCAAGGCGCTCAGCTCGCCGCGCGTCTTCCTTCCACCCAGTGACGTCACCGTGGCCCCCAGCCGTACCTCATTGCCGATGACGTCACGCTCGCGCAGCGAGATCTCGCCGAGATCCAGCCTCTTGCGCAGGATCGCGCCTGCCTCGGCGCCCAGCTGGAACGACTCTCCCTGGAAGCCGAGCTGGAGCCGGGGGAGCAGCATGAAGTCCTCTCGGCCCAGCGCCTCGGCGCTGCCCATGGGCAGCCCAGCCGACACGTCCAGCGCGAGGTTCACCGGCGCTCCCCTCTTCATGCTCAGCAGCCCGGCGCGAGCTCCCACCCAGGGTGTGCCCAGCCCTCTCTGGGCAGGTGTCGCCGCGTAGAGCGTGCTCGTCCCCGCCTGGTTCAGGATGAAGGGCAGCTGCGCTCCCACCTGAAGCCAGGACACCACGCCGTAGGCTGCGGTCAGGTGCGTGGTGAACTTGCCCTCGACGAGGGACTGGCCGCCCTTCGGCAACAGGCTCTCCTCGAAGGAGAGGGCGCCTTGCTCGTATTGGACCTGGAAGGAGGCACGGAAGACGCCTGCATCCAGGGTGCGGCCCGTGCCGACGACGAGCGAGCCCAGCGCGCCCGGATCGAGCTGGAGCCGCTGCAGCTCGAAGGCAGGCAGGGCCGGCTGAGCCAGGGTGGAGGAGGACAGGAGGGACAGCGCGAGGACAAAGAGCGAAGGTGAGTGACGGGACATCGAGTGCATCTTTCGCGAAGAGACCACGGATGCACTTTAAGCCCTACGCGGTGCGTAGGGCGTAGAAAAGACTGCGACGCCAAGTCCCTGTGCCGCGTTTCCCTTCCAGTATCAGTTGCGCAGCCCCGGCGCCTCATGGCCCGTGCGCGCCACATACTCCGTGTAGCCGCCGCCGTACTGGTGCACACCCTCGGGCGTCAGCTCCAGCACCCGGTTGGAGAGGGCTCCCAGGAAGTGCCGATCGTGGCTCACGAAGAGCATGGTGCCCTCGTAGGTGGCCAGCGCGGTGATCAGCATCTGCTTGGTGGCCATGTCCAGGTGGTTGGTGGGCTCGTCCAGCACCAGGAAGTTGGGCGGATCGTAGAGCATCTGCGCCAGCACCAGCCGCGCCTTCTCGCCTCCGGAGAGCACCCGGCACTTCTTGTCGATCTCGTCCCCCGAGAAGCCGAAGCACCCGGCCAGTGTCCGCAGGGAGCCCTGAGAGGCCCGCGGGAAGCGGTCCACCAGGGACTCGAACACCGTCAGCTCGGGCTTGAGCAGCTCCATGGCGTGCTGGGCGAAGTAGCCCATCTTCACGCTGGAGCCCACCGTCACCGCCCCGTCGTCCGGCTGGGACTCGCCCGCGATCAGCTTGAGCAGCGTGGACTTGCCCGCGCCGTTCACCCCCATGACGCACCAGCGCTCGCCCCGGCGCACCAGGAAGTCCAGCCCGTCGTAGATGCGGCGCTTGCCGTAGCCCTTCACCACCTGCTCCAGCTTGGCCACGTCATCGCCCGAGCGCGGCGGCGGCTGGAAGTCGAACGCCATCGTCTGCCGGCGCTTGGGCGGTTCGATCTTCTCGATCTTCTCCAGCTTCTTCACTCGGCTCTGCACCTGGGCCGCGTGGGAGGCCCGAGCCTTGAAGCGCTCGATGAACTTCAGCTCCTTGGCGAGCATGGCCTGCTGGCGCTCGAACTGCGCCTGCTGCTGGCGCTCGTTGAGCGCGCGCTGCCTCTCGTAGAAGTCGTAGTTGCCCGAGAACGTGGTCAGCGTGCCGCCGTCGATCTCGATGATCTTCGTGACCACGCGGTTCATGAACTCGCGGTCGTGGCTGGTCATCAACAGGGCGCCCTCGTAGCCCTTGAGGAAGTTCTCCAGCCAGATGATGGACTCGATGTCGAGGTGGTTGCTGGGCTCGTCCAGCAGCATGGCGTCCGGACGCATCAGGAGGATGCGGGCCAGCGCCACGCGCATCTTCCACCCGCCGCTGAGCGCCCCCACGTCCCCGTCCATCATGTCCTGCGTGAAGCCCAGGCCCGCGAGGATCTCGCGCGCGCGGCCCTCGAGCGCATAGCCACCCAGCTCCTCGTAGCGGCCCTGCACCACGCCGAAGCGCTCGATGAGCTTGTCCATCTCATCCATGCGCTCCGGGTCGGCCATGGCGGCCTCCAACTGCTTGAGCTCGGCGGCCACCTGGGAGACCGGGCCGGCGCCGTCCATGGTCGCGGCCACGGCCGACATCCCGGACATCTCGCCTACATCCTGGTCGAAGTAGCCGATGGTGACGCCCCGGTCGACGGAGACCTGGCCCTCGTCTGGGTGCTCGCGCTGCATGATCATGCGGAAGAGGGTCGTCTTCCCCGCGCCGTTGGGGCCTACGAGGCCAATCTTCTCGCCGCGGTTGAGCTGGGCGGAGGCCTCTACGAAGAGGATCTGCTGGCCGTGCTGCTTGCCGATGTTGTCGAGCCGGATCATGGTTGTTCGAGTGAGGAGGAGAGGGCCTACCTAGCACAGCCGCGTGCCGGAGATGGTCTGCAACGTATGATGGGGGCCGCCTTCCTCCCGGCATCCGGGCGGCCGGGCGCTCCCTGGACGGAGGGGGACTCATCCGAGGAGTGAATGCATGGCCCTGCTGGGCGAAGACCTTCGGTTCGCCGCGCGGCTCTTCCGCAAGAGTCCTGGCTTCACGGCCGTGGCCATCCTCACGCTGGCGCTGGCCATCGGGGCGAACACGGCCATCTTCAGCGTGGTGAACCGGGTGCTGCTGCAGCCGCTCCCGCTCAAGGAGCCCCATCGGCTCTTCTGGGTGGTGCGCCACGATGGTGTCCGGGACACCGCTCCGCTCTCTGTTCCCCAATACGCATTCCTGCTCCGGCAGGAGCGTCCGTTCTCGGAGCTGGCGGCCTGGCCGTTGGTGGACGGCGGCTTCAACCTGAGCGGGGAGGGGCCCCCCGAGCGGCTGGTGGGGGCGCGGGTGACGCACTCCTTCTTCGAGGTGCTCGGCATCCCTCCCGCGCTGGGCCGGGGCTTCCTGCCCGAGGAGGATGTGGAGGGTGGACCGCGCGTGGTGGTGCTCAGCCACGAGCTGTGGCAGCGCCGCTTTGGAGGCAGCCCCGGCGCAGTGGGCCGCTCCATCACCCTCAATGACGAGCCCTACACCGTCATCGGGGTGGCACCGCCTGGCTTCGATGAGCCGGTTGGCGCGCAGCTCTGGACGCCGTTGCAGCTCAACCTGGGTAACGTTGAGAACGCGCACTTCCTCGTGGTGGTGGGCCGGCTGAAGCCGGGAGAGGACCCCGCGCAAGTGGGCTCCTGGGTGAAGGCGCAGTTCGAACAGCTTCGCGCGAGCCGTCCGGGAACGATCCGGCCCTGGCATTGGCTGGATGCCGGCGAGCTTCAGACGGTGAGGTTCCAGGGAGTGCGGTCGGCGCTGCTGGTGCTGATGGGCGCCGTGGGATTGGTGCTCCTGATCGCATGCGTGAACCTGGCGAACCTCCAGTTGGCGCGGATCACCGACCGGGAGCGGGAGCTGACCGTACGCATCGCGCTGGGCGCAAGGCCGGGCCGCATCGCGCGGCAGCTGCTCACCGAGAGCGTCGCCCTGGCGCTCCTAGGGGGCGCTCTTGGGCTGGTGCTGGCTGCCTGGGCGTTGCCCGTGCTGCTTGCGCTGGCGCCAGTGGAGCTCGCGCTGCCGCAGAGCTTCCAGCTCGACAGCGCGGCGCTCCTCTTCACGCTGGGAGTGTCATTGCTCGCGGGCCTGCTCTTTGGCCTGCTGCCCGCGTGGCAGGCCTCCCGGATGGACCCGAGGCACTCGCTCCATGTGCGCGCTCGCAGGAGGATCCTCCGCTTCTCAGGGGGCTACACCCGGTGGCTGCTGCTCGTGGGGCAGGTCGCGCTCGCGGTCATCCTGCTCGTGGGGGCCACGCTGCTGGTGAAGAGCCTGGTCCTCCTGCGGGCCGTGCCGCCGGGCTTCGACACGCGCGATGTGTGGACGATCAAGCTCTCTATTCCCAAGACACGCTCTGGAAGTCCCGAGGCCTTCGAGGTGCTCGCCCGGCGCATCATGGAGAGGGTGCGTGCCCTGCCGGCGGTGCAAGCGGTGGGCTTCGCGCAGGTACTCCCCATGGAGTCCGAGCTTCGGTTGGATCTCACTCGTGAGGATCGGCGTCCAGGGGAGAGCAATCCGAGCGATCAGGTGCCGCCGCACTACCGGCCGGTGACACGAGGGTACTTCGAGGCGCTGAAGATCGGGCTGCTGCGCGGACGGTTGATGGACAACCTGGATCAGCACGAGAGCCCACCTGTTGCGGTCATCAACGAGACGGCGGCACGGCTCTACTGGCCTGGGGAGGATCCGCTCGGGCGGCGCATCACGCTTGGGCGGTCGATCTCGCAGTACACCGACGAGGAGCCCCGGGAGATCATCGGAGTGGTGACCGATGTCCACGAGCGATCCCTGCGGGAGGCGCCGACACCCATCGTCTACATTCCCATGGGGCAGGTGTCCGAGGCGTTCTACGCCCGGTTCATACCCCTGCTGCCGCACAACCTGGTGATCCGGGCACCGGGAGCTCTCGAGGCGCTCATGGCGGCCGTACAACAGGAGATCTGGGCGGTGGATCCTGCGCTGCCAGTCACCTCCGCCGTGAGCATGGAGGAGATCGTCTCGCGCCGTTTGGGGCCGCAGCGCTTCAACGCGGTGCTGCTGGCGGTGATGGCGGGGTTGGCGTTGGCGCTGGCTACGATGGGCGTCTACGGCGTGCGGACCTACCTGGAGAACCAGCGGGCTCGGGAGATTGCGGTGAGGCTGGCGCTGGGGGCGACGCGGGGCGCGGTGGCATGGCTGGTGGTGCGCCAGGGAATGTCCGCGGTGGTGGTGGGCGCGGTGCTCGGCTTGCTGGGAGCCGCCCGGCTCACGGGGCTGATCGAACATCTCCTCTTCAGCGTGAGCCCGGTGGATCCGGGAGTGTTCCTCTCCGCACCGGCGCTGCTGGTGGGCGCGGCGCTGGTGGCCACCTGGGTGCCAGCGTGGCGGGCTTCACGCATGGACCCGATGGTGGCCTTGCGAGCAGATTAGCCAGCGCCTTCTGCTAACGAGGCGAGGCCAGCTTCGCCGCGATCTCCGCATTCTTCGCGTGCACTCGCGCCACCGCCGGGCGGGCGTTGAAGCGATCGATATAGGCCTTGATCTCAGGGAGCTCTGGCACGAGCTTGAAGGCAGTGACCCAGGTCAGTGCCGAGCCCCACAGCACATCCGCCGCGGTGAAGGTGTCGCCCAGGATCCAAGGACCCTTGGAGAGCTGCTTCGTCAGCGTGCTGATTACCAAGTCGTAGTCGCCATAGGGCGAGCGGCCGAGCGGGGGCGGTTCACGGTTCATCGAGCGATCCGAGAGCGCTGGCTCGAAGCAGGAGCCATAGAACACCATCCAGCGCAGGTACGGCCCACGCAGCGGGTCGCCTACGGCGGGAGACATCTTCGCCTCCGGGTAGAGCTCGGCCGCGTACATGTAGACGGAGGCCTGCTCAGTCACCACCACCTCCCCATGCTTGAGCGTCGGCACTTTGCCCATGGGGTTGATGGCCAGGAATTCGGGCTTGCGCTGTTCACCGGCCTGCAGGTTGAGCAGATGCAGCTCGTAGTCGGCCTTGAGCTCCTCGAGCAGGGTGAGGACGCCTGCGGCGCGGGACTGTGGATTGTAGAAGAGGACGAGATGGCGGTTTGCAGTCATGGAACCCCCTGGCGCAGTATGAGACGGGCGGGAAATTACCCAGAAGCACTGCGGACGCAACATGAAGACGAACACACCCAGCAGGTGTCGTTCTTCGAGCGGTAGTTACGCGCCGCTGACGAGGCTCTGGAGCTCCTGCCATCGTGCGTACAGCCGGTCTACCTCGGCTGTTGCCGCCTCCAGCTCGCGCTGGAGCTCGGGCACCTTCGTGGCGCTGCTGTAAACAGCCGGGTCCGCCAGCTTCGCCTCCAGCTCCGCCTTGCGCGACTCTGCTGCCTCGATCGCAGCCTCCATCCCGTCCAGCTCTCGCTGCTCCTTGTACGAGAGCTTCCCGGGCTTCCTGGCGGGCTTCTGAGCCTCGGGTGATGGCGGGGCAGGGACTTCCTTCTTCGGCGCGGGCGTGGGCGCCTCCGCCGCTCGGGCCGCGTCCGCCTGGTCCTTCAGGCGCCGGTACATCGCATAGTTGCCTTCGTACCGGACGACCTTCCCGCTGCCCTCGAAGGCCAGGATGGAGGTGGCCACCTTGTCCAGGAAGTACCGATCGTGCGTCACCAGCAGCACGCTCCCGGTGAAGTTCAGCAGCAGCCCCTCCAGGACGTTCAGGGTGACGATGTCCAGGTCGTTCGTGGGCTCGTCCAGCACCAGCACGTTGGCGCCTTCGAGGAACAGCCGCGCCAGCAGCAGCCGGTTGCGCTCGCCGCCCGACAGCGCCGCCACCTTCTGGCGCTGCATGGGCACTGGGAACAGCAGGTCATCCAGGTAGTCACGCAGGGCGATCTTCTTGTCGCCGATCTCAACCCAGTCCTCACCGTGCGAGGCCGCCTCGTACACCGTCTGCTCGGGATCCAGGGAGGCCCGCGCCTGGTCGTAGTACGCCACCTTCGTGTTCTTGCCGATGACCAGCTTCCCGCTGTCGGGAGGCAGCTCGCCTAGCAGCACACGCAGGAAGGTCGTCTTGCCCACCCCGTTGGGTCCCACCATCCCCACGCGCTCGCCGCGCTGCAGCCGGAAGTCCACGCCCTTCAGCACCTGCCGCTCGCCGAAGGATTTCTGGATTCCCTCCGCCTCAATGACGGTGTGCCCCAGCCGAGGAGCCGCCAGCACCTGCAGTGCCGCCACATTGGGACGCTGGAAGCCCTTCTCCGCCATCAGCTTCCGTGCCCGCTCGATGCGGGCCTTGCTCTTGGTGCGCCGCGCCTCGGGCCCTCGCCGCAGCCACGCCACTTCCTGGGCGATCCACCGTTCGCGCTTGTGTTGGGCAAGAGCCGCGTTCTCCTGCGCCACCAGCTTCTGCTCCACGTACGCCTCGTAGTTACCAGGGTACGAGATGGCGCCCGCGCCGGGCTGGATCTCCACGATCCGGTCCACCAGCCCATCGAGGAAGTAGCGATCATGCGTCACCAGCAGCAGCGAGCCCGGGAGCATGTCCAGCTCCTCCTCGAGCCAGTCCACCGTGTCCGCATCCAGGTGGTTGGTGGGCTCGTCCAGCATCAGCAGGTCTGGCCGCGTCAGCAGCGCCCGGGCGATGGCCACGCGCTTGCGCAGGCCTCCCGAGAGCTGGGCCACCGGCCGATCCCAGTCCTTCACACCCAGCCGATCCAGCAGCGTCTTGGCGTGGTGCTCCGTGTCCCACCCACCGAGCTGCTCGATCCGATCCGACAGCGCGGAGATCTGCTCCAGCATCTTCGCGTGCGCCTCGGGAGGCGTGGACTCCAGCTTCCGGCTCAGCTCCGCGTGCGCCGCAAGCGCCTCCTTCAGCGGCGCCTGAGACACGGCCAGCTCCGAGGCCACCGTGGCGCCCTCGGGGAACTCGGGCTCCTGCGGCAGGTAGGTGACGCGAGCCCCGCGGCGAAGCTGCAGCTCCCCCGCATCCGCGCGAGCCACCCCCGCCAGGATCTTCATCAGCGAGGACTTGCCCGAGCCGTTCACGCCCACCAGGCCCACCCGCTCACCCTCCTCGATGGTGAGGGTGAGCCCCTCGAAGACAGTACGGCTCCCGAAGGTCAGCTGGACGTTGGCGGCGCGAAGCAGGGTCACAGGGTCTCTTTACCTCAGAGCCACTTCGGAGCGGTGCGCGCAGGAGGAGGGGGCGGCCGGGGAGCCGCCACGGCCGGTGCGGGAGCCGAACCCGACGAGGCCCGTCCCTCCGAGCCTCGGTGCTGCCCGCGAGACTGCCGGGAGCCTTCGCCCTGTCCACCCGGACGCCCATGCCCTCGCCGGCGGCGCTGACCCCCTCTCCGGGGACCCTGGGACTGGGCACCCCCGCCTCGGGACTCGCCGGAGCGATGGCCACCCCCCTCATGCCGGTGGCCGCCCTGGTGCCGCTGGCCGCCGTGGGGCCGCTGCCCACCCTGCGCCTGCTGGCCCTGATCCGAGCTCAGCGACGTCGCCGCCGGAGCTGGCTGCCCCGAGCGGAACGGGTGGTCCGTCACCACCGGCACCTGGCGCCGGATGGTGCGCTCGATGTCCTTCAGGTACGCGCGCTCCTCCGTGTCGCAGAAGGACAGCGCCGTGCCCGCCGCGCCCGCGCGCCCCGTGCGGCCGATGCGGTGCACATAGGACTCGGGGATGTTGGGCAGATCGAAGTTGATCACGTGGGTGATGCCCTCGATGTCGATGCCGCGCGCCGCGATGTCCGTGGCCACCAGCACCCGGCAGCTGCCATCCTTGAAGGAGTCCAGCGCCCGCTCGCGCGCGTTCTGGCTCTTGTTGCCGTGGATGGCCTCCGCGGAGATCCGCGCCGACGTCAGCTGCTTCGTCACCCGGTTGGCGCCGTGCTTCGTCCGCGTGAACACCAGCGCGCGCCGGATGGTCGTGTCGCCCAGCAGGTGCACCAGCAGGTGCCGCTTCTGCTCGCGCTCCACGAAGTACAGCCGCTGATCCACCGTCTCCGCCGTGGTGGACTGGGGCACCACCTCCACCTTCGCCGGATCCTTCAGGATGCCCCGCGACAGCGCCTGGATCTCCGGCGGCATGGTCGCGGAGAAGAACAGCGTCTGCCGCTGCGTGGGCAGCGTCGCGATGACCCGCTTCACGTCATGGATGAAGCCCATGTCCAGCATCCGGTCCGCCTCATCCAGCACGAACACCTCGAGCGCCTTGTACGAGACGAGCTTCTGGCTCATCAGGTCCAACAGCCGCCCGGGCGTCGCCACCAGCACGTCCACGCCGCGCCGCAGCGCCTGCTCCTGCGCGCTCTGCCCCACGCCGCCGAAGACGACGGCCCACTTCAGCGGGGTGAAGCGCCCATAGGCCTGGAAGCTGTCAGCGATCTGGCTGGCCAGCTCGCGCGTGGGCGTGAGGATGAGCGCGCGGATGGGCCGGCCATGCGCGGCAGGAGCGGGCCGGCCAGCCGACAGCCGGTGGAGGATGGGCAGCGCGAACGCCGCCGTCTTGCCCGTGCCCGTCTGCGCGCAGCCCAGCACGTCCCGCCCGGCGAGCGCCGAAGGAATGGCCTGAGCCTGAATGGGGGTGGGGGTGGTGTAGCCCTCGGCCTTCACGGCGCGCAGCAGGGGTTCAGCGAGCTTCAGTTCTTCGAAAGTCATGATGTCCCGTTGTCGGGTGCGTGGCGCTCGCTCTGTGGCGAGGCCTGAAAAAGGAAGAGGGCGCCTCCACCCGAGAGGCGCCCTCCCTTGACTGCTTGAGTGTGTCTGGGCGGGCCGCGGACTACTTGCGCGCGGCCTGCTCGGCGGCCAGCTTCTCGCGGTAGGCCGCCATCAGCGCCTCGGCCTCGTTCTTCGGCACGGGCGAGTACTTCGAGAACTCCATGGTGAACTCACCCTTGCCCTGAGTGGCCGAGCGCAGGTCCGTGGAGTAACCAAACATCGTGTTCAGCGGCACCTCGGCCACGGCCACCAGGTAGCCGTCGCGGGTCTCCGTGGAGAGGATCGTGCCGCGGCGCTGGTTGAGCTGACCCACCACCGAGCCCTGGAAGTCCTCGGGCGCCTGCACCTCCACCTTCATCACCGGCTCGAGGATGACCGGCTTGGCGGCGGCATAGCCCTCGCGGAAGCCCATGATGGCGGCCGTCTTGAACGCCATTTCGCTCGAGTCCACCGCGTGGAAGGCGCCGTCGTTGATCACGCAGCGCACGCCCACCACCGGGAAGCCAATGAGGCTGCCCTTCTTGATGGCCTCCTGGAAGCCCTTGTCGCACGCCGGGATGAACTCGCGGGGGATGGAGCCGCCCACGATGTCATCCACGAACTCGTAGTGCTGCACGGCGTCCGCCGGCAGGGGCTCGAGGTAGCCGCACACGCGCGCGAACTGGCCGGAGCCACCGGTCTGCTTCTTGTGCGTGTAGGCGAACTCGCCCTTCTGGCTGATCGTCTCGCGGTAGGCCACCTGCGGCTTGCCCGCCACCACCTCGCAGTTGTACTCGCGCTTCATGCGCTCGATGTAGATCTCGAGGTGCAGCTCGCCCATGCCGCTGATGATCGTCTGGCCGCTCTCCTCGTCGCGGTGCACGCGGAAGGTGGGGTCCTCCTTGGTGAACCGGTTGAGCGCCTTGGAGAAGTTGGCCAGCGTTTCGCGGTTCTTGGGGGCCACCGCGAGCGAGATCACCGCGTCCGGCACGTGCATGGACGTCATCGTGTACTGCACGGTGCCGTCGGTGAACGTGTCGCCGGAGGCGCACTCCACGCCGAACAGGGCGATGATGTCACCAGCCGTCGCCTCGGTGATGTCGTTCATCTCGCTGGCGTGCATGCGGACGATGCGAGGGATCTTCACCTTCTTCTGGTTCGACTGGTTGATGATGAAGTCACCCTTGGCGACGCGCCCCTGGTACATGCGCATGTAGGTGAGCTGGCCGTAGCGGCCGTCTTCCAGCTTGAACGCCAGGCCCACGAAGGGCTTGGTGGGATCCGACTCGAGGACGACCTTGGCCTCGTTGTTCTTCTGATCCAGCGCCTCGTTCACCGCCTCCTTGGGGTTGGGGAGGTAGCTGCACACGGCGTCCAGCAGCAACTGCACGCCCTTGTTCTTGTAGGCCGAGCCGCACATGACGGGCGTCATCTTCAGGGCGATGGCCGCCCGGCGGATGGCCGCGCGCAGCTGCTGCTCGTTGATGGCCGCGTCCGAGAGGAACAGCTCGCCCAGCGCGTCGTCCACCTCGGCCACGCCTTCGATCATCTCCTGGCGGCGCGTCTTGGCCTCCTCGAGCATGTCCGCGGGGATGGCCTCCTCGCGGATGATCTCGCCGTTCTCGCCGTCGAAGTAGTAGGCCTTCATGCTGACGAGATCGATGAGGCCCTGGAAGCGGTCCTCCGCCCCGATGGGGAACTGCAGCTTCACCGGGTGGTGGTTGAGCTTCTCCTTCAGCTGGGCGGCCACGCGATCGTAGTTGGCGCCAGCGCGGTCCATCTTGTTGACGAACGCGATGCGCGGAACGCGGTAGCGCTTCATCTGCCGGTCCACGGTGATGGACTGGGACTGAACGCCCGACACCGAGCACAGCACCAGGATGGCGCCGTCGAGCACACGCAGGGCGCGCTCCACCTCAATGGTGAAGTCCACGTGTCCCGGGGTGTCGATCAGGTTGATGTTGTGATCGCCCCACATGGCGTACGTGGCGGCGGACTGGATGGTGATGCCCTTCTCGCGCTCGAGATCCATCGAGTCCATCTTCGCGCCGACGCCGTCCTTGCCACGGACCTCATGGATCTCGTGGATACGGCCCGTGTAATAGAGGATGCGCTCGGAGAGCGTCGTCTTGCCCGAGTCGATGTGGGCGGAGATACCGATGTTGCGAATCTTTTCGATGGGTACGTTGGAGGCCACGATCCGGTCCTTCTTCTCTCTCTTGAAAACGCCTGGGGGAACAGGGCAGGCGGGGCCTCTACTTCCCACAGGTTGAACTTTCCAGCCAAATCCGCATCCTGGTGGGTACTTACGTACTACCACCCCCGCCTACCAGTCTGGCTGCTACCTTTATATAGGGGAAGCCCGGGCGCCGCAGGGCAGGTGCCAACATTGGGCTTTTACGAGGGATTCAACCATGGGTGCGACTGAAAACTTCTCCCTGGCGAGGGCCTGGCTGCACGCCTTCAACGCCCACGACGTGGACGCGCTGGTGGCGCTCTATGCCGAGGACTGCACGCATACCTCGCCGAAGATCCGGGTGCTGCACCCGGAGACGGGAGGCAAGCTGGTGGGCAAGCAGGCCCTGGCGAAGTGGTGGCGCGACGCGATCGCCCGGCTGCCAGGCTTGCGCTACGAGGAGACGGCGCTGACGGCGGACGCGGATCAGGTCTTCATGGAGTACGTGCGCCACGCGCCCAACGAGCAGCCCATGCCTGTGGCCGAGGTGCTGGAGGTGAAGGGCGGGAAGATCGTCGCCTCGCGCGTCTATCACGGTTGAGGCGGCCGGAAGAGGTACAGCGCCAGGGGGGACTGAGCGCGGAGCTGGACTGCCCTGCGCAGCACCCAGAGCTGCCCGGGCTGCAAGGGGTTGCTCTTCTGGGCCTCGAGCGTGCCAGTGCCCTCGGCCACGTAGAGGAGAGCGGGGGCCTGGTGCGTGGCCTCCAGGGCGTAGGTGCCCTTGAGCAGCACGCTGGTCATCCGCCCCTGGAGCGCGGGCAGCGGCTCCTCGTGCGCAGGCTCGGTCCCCGCAGTGAAGGCCTTCAGGGCCTCGGTGGGCTGGAAGACGAACGGCGCGGAGCCCTGGAGCATCCGTGGGTTCTCCGGCGTCACGTAGAGGTTCCCATCGAAAGGAGGGGTGGCGAAGACGAGGTTGCCCAGCATCCGCTCCTCGTCGCGGTTGAACCAGGCGTGGCCCGTCAGGGGCGGCGAGGCGATCAGCTCTCCGGGGGCATGGGTGCCCTGGCGCTCGGCGAAGGCCCCCCGCTCGCCCCAGCGCTGTTGGACCGCGGCCTGGCCCGAGACGATGACCGTGGCCTCGTGTGTCTTCCGGTGGATGTGCAGCGGGCACGCCTGCCCACGCCCCATCACGTGCATGTGCACCGTGGCCGTGCCTGAGACGAAGTATGTCTGCGAGAAGTCGGCGGCCTCGCTCCGCTCGCGTGAGATCGCCTCGAAGCGAGCCTTGACGTCGAACACCTCGACGTCGGGCTCCTCCTCCGGGGCCATGGCGCGGCGCAGGCCCACCAGCAGGGCGAGCAGTGTCACCACGAGCAGGAGCGACAGGGCCCGGTAGATCCGGAGGGAGCGCCTCAGCGCTTCGAGCGAGGGGGGAGGACCCATGTGTGTACACCCCCACTCTATCCTCGGGAGCGGAAACCCGCCCATGGACACGCGGCGGAAGGGATGGGATAGGGTGGGCGCAACGGCTCTCGGTGGAGGTGCGCATGGCGAACCCGGAAGCGTTCGACAGAGACTTTGGCTACCTGATGCCATTCCTCGACAAGGTCGCGGCCGCGGCGAGCGAGCTGCAGGATCCGGCGGCGCGCGAGGAGCTCGCCCGCCTGATGGCCGATGAGAAGGCCCGGTGGAACCGCGTCCGGGAGCTGCTGAGGGGTGCTGAGGGCAGCAAGGCGGCTGCGCCCGCAAGCTCCCAGCTGGGTGCACCCGCGCAGACCCTGGCGCGCTCCTCGGCGGATGGCATCAACCGCGTGGCGCCCCAGATGACGGGGCTCACGGTAGGCAGCCTCAAGCATTCCCGCTGAGGCTCAGCCCTCACTTCACTCCGGCCACCTGGAGCTGCCGGAGCGCGTCATACGTGGCCGCCTTGTAGGCCTCGGAGAGGGTCGGGTAGTTGAAGCACGTCTCCACGAAGAGCTGCGCGCCAACCCCGGCGACCAGCGCCGTGAGCCCGATGTGCACCAGCTCGGAGGCCTGCTCGCCCAGCACATGCACCCCCAGCAGCTTCAGGCTCTCCCGATGGAAGATCAGCTTCAGCAGCCCGTGTGTCTCACCGATGATCTGCCCGCGCGGATTGGTGAGGAACGGAGCCCGGCCCGCGACATAGGGCACGCCCTTCTCGCGCAGGGACTCCTCGGTCTCTCCGGCCATGGAGACCTCGGGGATGGTGTAGATGCCGTAGGGCAGTACTGGCGCGAGCACCTGTGAGTGCCCGAAGGCGTGCTGCACCGCCACGCGCGCCTGCTCCATGGAGGTGGAGGCCAGCGCCGGGAAGCCGATCACATCCCCGACCGCGTAGATATGGGGCACGGCCGTCTGGTACGCGGGGCCCACCTCGACATGCCCCCGCGGGCCCAGCTTGATGCCAGCGGCCTCCAGCCCGAGCCCCGCGGTGTTGGCGGTGCGGCCCGAGGCCACGAGCACCTGATCCACCTCCACGACTTCGTCCCCGGAGAGCTTCAGCCGGATGGGTTCGGCGTGCTGGTCCGGCACGTGGATGGATTGCACGGTATGGCCCAGACGCATCCTCACGCCGAGTGACTCCATGCGCTGTCGCAGGAGCGTGGAGAACTCATCGTCCAGGAAGGGCAGCAGCTCTGGCTTCGGGTCCACCAGCGTCACCGGGATACCCAGGGCGGCGAACATGCATGCGTACTCGGAGCCCACCACGCCGGCACCCACCACCATCATGGCGCGGGGCAGCTCGGTGAGATCGAGGATCTCGTCCGAGTCGTGCACGCGGGGATCCCCGAAGGGGTAGAGCGGCGGCCGGTAGGGCGAGGAGCCGGTGGCGATGAGGAGGTGGCTTCCCGTGAGCCGGCGCTCGGGGTGGCCCTCGCGGCGGACGGCGACGGTGTGCGGATCCACGAGCGAGCCCAGTCCCTGGACGAGCTCCACGCCATTGCGCAGGAGGTTCTCACGGATGCGCTCGCGCTCGAGCTCCTTCACGCGGCGCTCTCGGTAGAGGAAGTCGGACACGGTGGCCTCGCGGCGCAGCGAGGACTCCACGCCATAGAGGCCACGCGCGCGGTAGCCGGAGAGGTAGAGCGCCGTCTCGCGCAGGGTCTTGGAGGGCAGGGTCCCGGTGTTGGCGGCGGTGCCACCGAGGACGGGCTCGCGCTCCACCACCGCCACGCGCTTGCCCAGGCGAGCGGCGTGCACGGCGCCCTGCTCGCCCGCGGGGCCCGAGCCAATCACCACCAGATCGAAGTCAGCCATGCCCCGGTGCATACCTCCCAAGCTTCAGGCGGGGAAGCCCGGGAGGTGGCTCGACCTCTCGGACAAGGGGACACTACACTCCAGGGGACATTGGAAACGCGGGAGCAGACACGTGAGGCACGATCCAGAGCCCTTGATGCTCTTTCTACCTTTGATCCTGGTGCTGCTGGGCGGCAGTGCCTGCAATGAGAACGCGGGGGCTTCCAAGGCTGGGGGGACTGTGTCCGTGGATGGACAAGTGTCACGGCTCGCCGGCGAGAGCGATACAGGGAATCGCTACCCGTCCACTGTCATGGTCTTCACCCAGGCTTCGGGGACAGAGCAGAAGGGGAGGCAATGCAGTGGGGTGCTGGTGGATCCCCGGCTCGTCCTCACGGCAGGACACTGCGTATGCATGAAGCAGGAGAGCCCCATGCCTGGCAGCGGCGGTAAGGTCCTGATCGACAGCTCGAGGTGCTCGAAGACCGCGACGATCACGACCGTGGTGTATGAGCCGCCGACCTCCGAGAGGGGAGTGAGGTCATTCACCCAGGACTATCCGGGCGAGGTTCGGCCCCATCCCGAGATCAGGGTCCTCCTGGATGAGCAAGGGGGAGTGGTCTCCAGCGAGGCAGATCTCGCGGTCATCTTCCTGGAGACGCCCGTCGAGGGGCATTTTCCCCCAGTTGAGCTGGCGGATACTGAGATTGAGCCTGGGGAGTCGCTTTTCATGGTGGGCTTTGGCTCTGATGAGGTCCTCGGCACGCTCGGGGGTAAGCGCCGTTTCCGTGAGACCTCCGTGACGAGGATGCTCGGCTCAGGAAGAGCCCTGTTCGAGCCCACAGAACCGCACGTGTATCGCGGAGACAGTGGCGGCCCTTGCCTACGTGAGACCCAGAACGGGATGGTCCTCGTCGGCATCTTGAGCCGGGGCCTTGGGAAAGAAGCCTCGTTGATGCGTACGTACCCCTACCGGGCTTGGGTGCGCGAGGAGATCCAGCGGGCCAAGAAGACAGAGATCTTCCTGGCTACGCCGGTCGCACAAGAAGAGAACTCCGGCCCTACTTCGGAGCCGCGGTAGACCTTTCCGGTCCCCCTGGAGAGCCTGCATCGGGAACATGAGGAGGCGCTGACAAGGGTACAGAGTCGTCAGCAACGGACCCTCCATCTTGTGACTCCAGAGGAGTGGGGGGCGCCGGACTTAACGGCTCCCATTCCACAGGCTCGCCGTCGAATATTCGCCGCAGGATGCGGCCATCGGTGCTGATGGCATAGGTTACGCCAGAGTCCAGCGAGAGGACATAATCCAACCCACAGTACTCGAGGTCTTGGTCAATCCGTACAAAGACAATGCCGCCTCGGCGAATGACGCGATATCGGTGCGCGTCTCGTCTCCGCAAGCACGGCTGGTCCTTGGTCTCATGGGGGAAGCGGTGATTGGCGGCGATCATCAGCGCTTGAAGAAGTACTCCGTCCAATTCATATAACTTCCCCTGAGTCCCCAACTCCACAGGCGTGTGCTCGAAGAAGCGTGGAAAAACGATCGACGGGTCATTCTCGATCGGCACCATGGACGGGCCTGAAGGCCGTACGCAACTGGCGAGAACAACGGCAAGCCCGAGCGGTAGGTTTCTCATCCTCATCTCTCCAGCCGGAACCTTGCTTCATCAAGCCAGATAACAGTGCCAGCCCTGGCCTGATGCCATTGCCCTTGCTCATTTCGTTCCCACTTCACCACTTCGTTTCTTCTCCCCAAGCTGTACTCCAAGAAGCCATCGCACGTGGGAGCCGTGGGGTTGTAGGTGTTGGTACCTGCTTCGTTGTCGACGGACTCGGGTGCCCCACACTGGAACTACAAGTCCCTGGGGCTGGGCTCGCGCCTGACGTGATAGCGCAGGCCCTCGGAGATCTCCTCAGGGGTAAGCTCCCGGAAGGTGCCCTCGGGGATGTCCAATTGCACGTCGCCCACGGCCTCGCGGAGCAGTGCGCGCACGGGCAGCCCCACGGCGCCGAGCATGCGCTTCACCTGGTGGTGGCGGCCCTCGGTGATGGTGAGCTCCACCGTGTGGGCATCGCGCAGCTTCACCTTCGCGGGCCGGGCCGGGCCGTCCTCCATCATCACACCTCGGCGCAGGGGCTCGACCTTCTCTTCATCCGCCGTGCCCTGCACCGTGGCCACGTAGCGCTTGGGCAGGTGCGTCTCCGGCGACGTGGCGTGGGCCACGAGCTTCTCGTCATTGGTGAAGAGCAGGAGCCCCGTCGTGCCCCGGTCCAATCGCCCGATGGCGTGCCAGGTGTAGCGTCCGAGCTCCTCCGGGAGCTGGGGCAGCAGCACCTCGTACACCGTGCCCGTCCGATGTTGGCTCACGGTGGAGGTCAGCAGGTCCGCGGGCTTGTGGAAGGCCAGTACTCGCGTCGTCACCTCGCGCCGGATCTCGGCTCCGTCCACCCGGAGCACAGCGCCCTCAGGCACCGGCGCGAGCGGCTCGCGCGCCACACGTCCGTTGATGGTGACGCGCCCTGCGCGGATGGCCTCCTCTGCCTCGGGGACAGGGAGGACCCCAGCCCGGGCGAGAGCCCTCGACAGCCAATCAGGCTTCGCCTTGCCCTCCCAGCGGCTTCGGCTGGGCGGTTTGCTCTGGGAGGCCGCCGGGCGGCGGGGAGGGGGCTTGCGGGCCATGGAGTGGCGGCACTGTACCCGCTGCGGCGCGCGATGGGCGCTCGTCAGTAGCGAGGGGCGTTGGGAAACTCGTCGGGATCCTCGCCCTCGGCTGAGCCGGGCGTCTTGCCGGGCTCACCTGCGGGCATCCTCCGCTCCTCCTTCTCGGGGCCCTCGGCGGATTGCGGCGTGCGGCGTGGCTCCTCGGGCGTCGCGCTTCGCTTTGGCTTCTCTTCCCGCTCGTCGGTGCTCAAACCCGTGTCCTCATACGGCATGTGATTCATGGCTTGCTCCTGATGGATGGCGCTGCCCTGAAGGTAGGGCTGCCCAGGTGGGAGCGGCTTCAACCCGGCTCCCTTCCTGCCAGGCGTGCCCCTGGCCCTCGGAATAGGCTTGCGATGGCCTGCCTGGTCGATCACCCTCCGAGCCCCGCTATCCTGGGAGGACCCATGCCCCGTCTCATCCCTCTTGTCACCCTGCTTGCCACCTCGGCTATTGCCTCCGAGCCCGCCATGCCCCTGCGCCCCGTCAACACCTACTCCATCGTTGCGCGTGATCCCGCGACGGGTGAGTTGGGGGTTGCCGTTCAGTCCCACTGGTTCTCGGTAGGTCCCATTGTGGCATGGGCCGAGTCGGGCGTCGGCGCCGTGGCCACCCAGTCCTTCGTGGATCCGTCCTACGGGAAGCTCGGGCTGGAGCTGATGCGCGTGGGCCGCACCGCCCCGGAGGCGCTCAAGGGTCTGCTCGCCGCGGACAGCGGCAGCGCCGTGCGTCAGGTGGCCATGATCGACTCGCAGGGCCGCGTGGCCGCTCACACGGGCGAGCGGTGCATCGTCGCCGCAGGCCACGTGGTTGGAGAGAACTTCTCCGTGCAGGCCAACATGATGGAGAAGGACACGGTGTGGCCCGCCATGGCCAAGGCGTTCCGAGAGTCGAAGGGCGATCTCGCCGCGCGCATGATGGCCGCGCTCGAGGCCGCCGAGGCCGCTGGCGGAGACATTCGAGGCAAGCAGTCCGCGGCCCTGATCGTCGTCTCGGGGAAGCCCACCGGGAAGTCCTGGGTGGACCGCAAGTTCGACCTCCGTGTGGATGATCACCCGAAGCCGCTGGAGGAGCTGAAGCGGCTGCTCACGCTCCAGCGCGCGTACAACCTGATGAACGAGGGGGATCTCGCCATCGAGCGCAACGACGCCAAGGCCGCCTTGGAGGCCTACTCCGGCGCCCAGGCTCTGGTCCCTGGCAACGCGGAGATGGTGTTCTGGACTGCCGTCTCGCTCGTCAACATGAACCGGGTGGACGAGGCCGTGCCGCTCTTCCAGAAGACCTTCAAGATGGATCCACGCTGGCGCGAGCTGCTCACGCGGCTGCCCAAGGCGGGCCTGCTGCCGGAGGATCCGAAGCTGATGGCGCGGCTGGCAGGCGCGGGCAAGAAGTAGATTCTGGGCTTCTCGGGGTGGAGGCAGCGGGAATCGAACCCGCTCCGGACGGTGCGAAACTCCCAGCGGAATCGCGCCCTTACCTCGCAACCGCCCGAAACGACTTGGAATCGATATCCCGCCGCGTCCCATGCTGTCCCGCCCCGTTCCAGCCCGTTCCGCAGTCTCACGCAACACTGACGCAACATGGAGGGGGCTCCTACGAGCCAGCCGGCCCCCACGGCTACGGGGGACCGGCATCAGAGGGGCGCTCAGGCGCTCGCCGTGCTCTCGTTTTCGTCCCGCCTGCCGCGGAAGCGCTCCAGCTCCATGTCGACCATGACTTCGCTTGCCTGCCTCTTCAGCTCTTTCAGCTCGGCTGCCGCTTCCTTCGCGCCGAAGGTATCCCCGAGCCATCGACGCAGGTCCGTCTCCAGCTCTCCCGCCGTCTGGTAACGCGCGGCAGGCGCGCGCTGAAGCAGCTTGCGAAGAGGGACGCGCAGCAGATCGGGCAGGCCCGCAGTCACTACTTCGAGGTCTTCCTGCGTGTAGGTCGCCGCACGCCAGATCGTCTGCTCGATCAGGGGTTCACACCCGGCCAGAGTGGCGCGCTTGATCGAACGCTTCACGCGGGCGAGCTGTTTCTTCGAGACGGTACCCCTGACCTTCGGAGAGACGCCATCCGGCGAGTCGAGCAGGTTCCTCCCCGTGGACATTTCGAGCATGACGAGCCCGAGCGCAAAGAGATCCGAGCGTGCATCCACCTTGCCGCCGAGAAGCATCTCGGGCGAAGCGAAGTAGGTATCCCCCTGCGGGCGGCGGATGGTGGAGGCGACGCGGCTTGGCAGGTGGGAGAGCGCGAGCCCGAAGTCGGAAACCTGAACCCGGGCCTCCCAGTCGACGAAGACGTGTGCCAGGTCGATCGCCCGGTGGATGATGCCGAGCGGGTTGCCCTTTTCGTCCTTCGCCGTGTGCGCGTGCTCAAGGGCACTCGCGACCGCCGCTCCAACGTATAGCGTGAAGAAGGGCGAGAACCATCGGTCAATCTCGGTCGCGAGCGCCATCAGGTCAGTGAGATCCTGCCCCATCGGATGGTCGGTAATGACGTACCAAGCGGCTTCCGCCTTGTGCAGACCGTGAACGCGCAGGATGCCCGGGTGCTGGAGGTACTTCGCGAGCCGCACCTGCTCTTCGAGCTTCGCCCTTGCCTTGACGAAGCGCAGCCCCTCCTGAGCCCCGCCGCGCGGAATCCCGACCGCCTTGAGCAGCACCTTCCCGCGCGGGTGTCCTTCTGGCGTGCGACGCCGTGCCAGAAAGAGGCTCAGCCCGTGATGCGCCTCGCCCAAGTCTTCGCGGAACTCATAGGAAACCCCTTCCTTGTCGGAGAACAGAATCGCCTCCTTCGGAAGTGTGAACTCGATTGCCGACATGCTCGCTCCTCCCTTGCTCGCACAGGCGCCATGCCAGAGCGAGACAAGCCCACCTTACCTGATGGATAGGGCCAGTGGAAACACCCTCAGAGGTAGGGTAACGGCCCGCCGAAATCCGGCCGATTCTGACCGCCTACCTGTCACGTCACCTTCGGGGACTCTCAGGGCCAATAGTCCACGGAATAGCCGGCCGCCCTGTTGCTCGTTTTCGCGGCAGTGTCGTTCAGCTCGTCGGCGCCAGCTTCGACGACGAAGCAGGCGGGAAGCTCTTCCTGCCGCGGCAGCTTCACCCGGTCATACATGACGATGATCTTGGCCGGTCTGCCGCTCGGCGTCTTTTCGGGCACGACGTAGACCTTCCCGCCGAGAAACCGCGTACCTGGGGGCGCTACCTGAAGGTGTCTCGAATCGGTGATGCCGTCGGGAACGACCCCGACAACCGTGTCGCCCGGGCGCAGCCACACGTCCCCCCATGGGTCGTATCGGTCATCAGTCACGACGCTAAAGCGCTCCTCCCGTCTCCAGTGAAGCTGCTCGCGCATTGCGCGCCGTGATCCCTCCGGGCAAGTGAACGGCTCGGGCTTGACGGGGACTCCGGTGCATCCGGCCGCGATGGCAGCGGCGAGCGACAGTGCCTTGCACACGTCCGCGCTTGGGGGAGTCTTTTGGCCGCGTGAGGGGCGAGCTTGCTTCGGGTCTTCGGGTGGCTGTGTCTTCACGGTTGAACCTTCCTTCTGTACGGGGGCAGGTGCCGGCAATGTGCCCACCACCGGGGCGGGGG
>Ga0247825_10000059_pt1 | contig 60667 bp, 58 predicted proteins | sample 13C_Vanillin_Day_FD_194413 | JGI IMG/M metagenome (GOLD analysis project Ga0247825, IMG submission 194413) | Soil microbial communities from agricultural site in Penn Yan, New York, United States - 13C_Vanillin_Day48 | ecosystem: Environmental > Terrestrial > Soil > Agricultural land | place...
GGGCTGGTGGCCGCCGCCAAGCCGCCGGCGGCCACCAGCCCCGAGATCACGTACGGCAGGCCGGCGATCTCCGGCATCGACAGCACGATGATGTCCTGGTTGATGACGAACTCCGAGAGCTGCAGGATGCCGTCGCTGTTACCGTCCTTGATGGTCAGCAGGCCGCCCACCTGCGACCAGTTCTGCACCCACGCCGGCAGCGAGGAGATCTGCTGGCCGATCACGTCGCGGTACACCTCGCGCTTGGCGAACGCCGCGTACGCCGGCGCCGTGAAGTACAGCAGGAAGATGAAGAAGATGCTCCAGGCCACCGACTTGCGTGCGTCGCGTACGTTCGGCGTGGTGAAGTAGCGCATCAGGATGTGCGGCAGCGAGGCGGTGCCCACCATCAGGCACAGCACCAGCGCCCAGAAGTTATGGAACTCCATCCAGCTGAACGCGCCCTTGGCATCGACGAAGGCCGCGACGTGCGGCTTGGCGATGCCGAGCTTCTGCTCCAGTTGCGCGATCTCGTCCAGTGCCCGGCCGTAGGTCAGCTCGGGGATCGGGATGCCGTACAGGGTGGTCGAGAGCCAGATCACCGGCACCAGGTAGGCGATGATCAGGATGATGTACTGCGCGACCTGCGTCCAGGTCACCGCGCGCATGCCGCCCAGCATCGAGCACACCAGGATCCCCAGCAGGCCGACGAAAATCGCGATCTCGAAGGGAATGCCGAGGAAGCGCGAGGTGATGATGCCGATGCCGAAGCACTGCGACACGATGTAGGTGAACGAGGCGCAGAACAGCACGACCACGCCGCAGAAGCGCGCAGTGTTGCCTTCGTAGCGTACGCCCAGGAAGTCCGGCACGGTGAACTGGCCGAACTTGCGCAGGTAGGGCGCGAGCAGCACCGCCACCAGCACGTAGCCGCCGGTCCAGCCGAGGACGTAGCCCAGGCCGCCGTAGCCGGCGAGGTATAGGCCGCCGGCCATCGAGATGAACGACGCCGCGCTCATCCAGTCGGCGCCGGTCGCCATGCCGTTGAACACCGGCGGCACCACGCGTCCGGCGACGTAGTACTCCGACAGCTCCATGGTGCGCGACAGGATGCCGATGTAGGCGTACACGCCGATCGTCAGGAAGACGAAGGCGTAGCCGATGATCTTGTTCGGTACGCCCATCTGCTCGAGGATCGCCAGGATGATGACGAAGCCGATGAAGCCGCCGGCATAACCGCCGTAGATCTTCGGCAGGTTCGCGACGAACGCGTTGCTGCTGGTGCTGGTCTTGGTGGCCATTATTGGTTGCCCTTTCGCCCGGTCAGTCTTCGGCGACGCCGAATTCTTCGTCGATCTTGTTCTGCGCGTACGAGTTCCAGAAGCACAGCACCACGAACGCGATCAGCGAGCCCTGCGCCGCCATGTAGAAGCCGAGCGGAAAACCGAGGAAGGTGATGTTGTTCAACTGCACGGCGAACAGGTGCACGACAAAGCTGAAGAAAAACCAGAGAACCAGGATCGTCCACATCAGGCGCGAAGTCTTGCGCCAGTGCGCGTCGCGTTGCGCAGGTGTCATGGTGGCCATTACTGCCTCCCTTTCTTATTGAGTTCCATTCAAGCCTCCCCGTCAGGAAAAGAACCAACCCACGTTTCAGCAGCCAGCGGATTCTGCGGGCGGAATGCTTACACCACACTTACGCTTTTGCAAACAGGCAGTTGCGCACTGCACAACGGCGCCGTAACGGAACCGCTACACCACGTTGGCGCGAACCGCGACTCGCGCGTAGTGGCCGGTTATCTTCAAATAAGGCCGATGGATCAAAATCAGGCCTACGTGGTCTGCCAGCGCCGCAACAGCGAGGCCGCCTACCGGCGGTTCTTTGGTCCCGGCTATCCGGGCACGGGCCGGGCGGCAGGGCTTCTGCGCAACCCGCGCCTGGCCGCGGGGATCTCCGCCGCAGTGGTTTCTCTCAGCCTGGCGGCTGCCTGGCTGCTGATTTCCTAAAGCGGCTGGGATTGAGCCGGGCCCCGAGGCGCGCGCCTGCGCTCCACTCCCCGGTACGCGGGCGCCTCGAAGCAGCACCGAGCGCCGCAGCGCGCGATGCCATCCGGGCTTCCAGCGGCCGGGAATGAAGTCATAGGCCCGCGGCGACCGTACGCCGCGGCAGCCGCAGTGGATATCGACGGTTTAGGACGCTGGCGTCGACGCTCGGCTACGATCTGGCAATAACAACCTGCACAGGCTGGCGGAGAGAGAGGGATTCGAACCCTCGATACGCTATTAACGTATACACGCTTTCCAAGCGTGCGCCTTAAGCCGCTCGGCCATCTCTCCGCAGGGGGCCGATTCTAGCGCGACAGCAGTCCTTCGATCCTGCCCAGCAGCTCCTGGTTGGAGAAAGGCTTGGTCACGTAGAGGTCGGCGCCCGCCTGCAGGCCTTTTTCGATGTCGGCCTGGCCGCCCTTGGCAGAAAGCATCACGATGCGTACGCGCCCGCCTTCCGGCCGGCGGCGGATCTCCCGGCAGACCTCATGGCCGTTGAGCACCGGCATCATCACGTCGAGCAGCACGAGGTCCGAAGAAGGCGCCAGCGCCAGCGCCTCCACCCCGTCGCGCGCCACCAGCACCTGGTGGCCGGCGCGCTGCAGCAGGAACTCGAGCGCGGTCACGACATGCGGCTCGTCGTCGGCGACGAGGATCCTCACGTCGGCAGGGTGAAGGAGAAGCACGCGCCCCGCCCGGGCGCGCTCTCCACCCACATGCGCCCGCCGAAGTGCTCCACGATCTGGCGGCTGATATGCAGGCCGAGGCCGCTGCCCTTGGCGTCCGCTTGGTCGCGAGCCTGGCGGAACTTGTCGAAGACCACGGCATGGTCGGCGGGATCGATACCCGGCCCGTTGTCGCGCACGTCGACGCGCAGCCCGCCGGCCTGCTCCGTAAGCGCGATCTCGATGTGCCCTCGGCAGAATTTCGCCGCGTTGGACAGCAGGTTGAGCATCACCTGGATCATGCGGTCGACGTCCGCCTTGACCGCGCGCACGCCCTCCGGCAGGCGCATCTCCACGCGGATGTTGCGTTCCTCGAACACCTGGCTCATGCCGGTCACCGTATCGGCCACCACCTCCCGCATGTCGACGCTCGATTCGTGCCATTCGGCGCGGCCGGATTCGATGCGCGAGAGGTCCAGGACCTGGTTGATGAGCCGGGTGAGCCGCTCGGTTTCCTTGGTAATGATGCCGAGGAAGCGCGCGCGCTGGTCGCCCTCGACGTCCGGGTTGTCGAGCAGGATCTGCGTAAAAGCGCGGATCGAGGTGAGCGGCGTGCGCAGCTCGTGCGTGATCGTGGAAACGAAATCGTCCTTCAGCCGGTCGAGCTCGGTCAGGCGCTCGTTGGCTTCGCGCAGCTCCGCCGTGGCGGCCTCCAGCTCGCGCGATTTCTGCTCCAGGCGGTGGCTGTACACGACTACCTGCGAAGCCTCGTCGAGGATGGCGCGCACCTCTTCCACGCTGAGCGCCTCCTCCTTCACCACCGAGGCGATCATCACCCGCGCCGAGGCGGCGCCGATCGCCCCGGCCAGCTGCACCTCGGCGTGGTGCACCAGAGCGGCGTCCGCCTCCAGCGGGTCCTGTGGCCAGCGCAGGCCCCGGGCTGCGGCATGACCGCGGAACGACTCGTCGGCTCCCGCGGTGCCGAGGAAGCGAGCCAGCACGTTGTAGAGATCGGGCACCGACGCCGTGCCGCGCCAGAAGCGGGCGCCGCCCTCACCGGGGTTCTGGCGGAACACGTCCACGAACAGGCTCGCCTGCCGGTGCTCCTCCGCGCTCGGCGAAGCCGAGAGCGACACGCCGACGTAGGCCCCGATGTTGGCGATCATGCTCCAGATCATCGCGTGCGTGATCTGCTCCAGCCCCGAGAGGCCGAATAGCGCCTGCGGCTTGAGCAGCTCTAGCCCGAACGGTCCCTGCTCGAGCAGTCCGATCGGCAGCCAGCCCGAGCGCGCAAAGGCCGGCAGCAGCAGCGTGTAGGCCCAGATGGCGAAGCCGGCGAGAAGCCCGGCGATGGCGCCGCGCCGCGTTCCGCCCTTCCAGAAAATGCCACCCAGCACCGCCGGCGCGAACTGCGCCACCGCGGCGAAGGACACGAGCCCGATCGATACCAGGGCGTACGCTTCCCCGGCCAGCTTGAAGTACAGGTAGCCGAGCAGCAGGATCATGACGATGGCGCCGCGCCGGATGCCGAGCAGCAATCCGGTGAGGTCGCGCTTCGCGTCCAGGCGCAGGCGGCGCATCCTGAGCAGCACCGGCATGACGAGGTCGTTGCACACCATGGTGGAAAGGGCGATGGTCTCGACGATCACCATGCCGGTGGCCGCCGACAGCCCGCCGATGAAGACCAGCAGCGCGAGCAGCTCCTGCTTCTCCGCCATGGGCAGCGCCAGCACGAAGCTGTCGGCGTCCGCGCCCTCGGGGAAGCGCAGCAGCCCGCCGAAGGCGATGGGCAGCACGAAGATGTTGATGGCCAGCATGTAGAGCGGAAAGAGCCATATCGCCTTGTTGAGGTGGCGCTCGTCGAGGTTCTCGATCACTGTCACCTGGAACTGCCGCGGCAGGAACATGATGGCCATCATCGACAGGATGGTGAGCCACACCCAGTTGGCATAGCCGCCCGCCACCCCCTCGAGCGGCGTCAGCATGCCGGCGAGCCTGGGCTCGGCGGCGGCGCGCGCGAACACGTCGCCGAAGCCGTTGTACAGGCCGAAGGTGACGAACACCCCGACCGCGAGGAAGGCGAGCAGCTTGACCAGCGACTCGAAGGCGATGGCCGCCACCATGCCCTGGTGGTGCTCCGCGGCGTCGAGATGGCGCGTGCCGAAGGCTATGGTGAACGCCGCGAGGATCAGCGCGATCCAGAACGGCGTGTCGTTGAAGAAGATGTGCAGCGTGCCGTCGGGCTCCGGCATGGTGATCGCGGGATAGTTGCCGAGCAGCGCGTAGCTGTTGGAGATCGCCTTCAGCTGCAGCGAGATGTACGGCAGGATGCCGATCACCGCGATCACCGTGACCAGCCCGCCGAGGGCGGCGCTCTTGCCGTAGCGCGAGGCGACGAAGTCGGCCAGGGAGGTGATGCGGTTCTGCTTCGAGATGCGCAGGATCTTGCGCATCACTATCCACCAGAGCGCGATCATCAGGGTGGGGCCGATGTAGATCGGCAGGAAGCCGACGCCATCGCTCGCCGCGCGCCCCACGCTGCCATAGAAGGTCCAGGCCGTCGCATAGACCGCGAGCGAAAGGCTGTAGACGTACGCGCTGGCGATGACCGGGCGGCCGGCATCGGCGCGCTTGTCGGCGTAATAGGCGATGGCGAACAGCAGGCCCAGGTAGGCGAACGCCGTGAGGATGATGACCGGGCCTTGCAGCATCCGGCGGCGCGTCCTAGCGGCGCGCGACCACGGCCATCAGGGCGATGAGCGCCGCCCAGGCGATGAAGAGGTAGGCATACAGCACCGGAACGCCGAGCAGCGTCCCGGGCACGTTGAACAGCGCCAGGACCGGGTAATTGAACAGCACCAGCCCCAGCATGCACAGCGCGAGGAACCGCTGCGCCTTGGCGTCGTCGCTCACATCGTCTGCTTCAGCTGGTCGAGAATTGCCGGGTTCTCGAGCGTGGAGACGTCCTGCGTAATCTCCTCGCCGCGGGCCAGCGAGCGCAGCAGGCGGCGCATGATCTTGCCCGAGCGCGTCTTCGGCAGGTTCTCGCCGAAGCGGATGTCCCGCGGCTTGGCGATCGGGCCGATCTCCTTGGCGACCCAGTCGCGCAGCTCGGCGGCGATCTTCTTCGCTTCTTCGCCTTCGGGGCGCGGGCGCTTGAGCACCACGAAGGCGCAGATCGCCTCCCCGGTGAGATCGTCGGGCCGGCCCACTACCGCCGCCTCGGCCACCAGCGTCTTGTGCGCCACCAGCGCCGACTCGATCTCCATGGTGCCCAGGCGGTGGCCCGAGACGTTGAGCACGTCGTCGATGCGCCCGACGATGCGGAAGTAGCCGTCCTCGTCGGTGCTGGCGCCGTCGCCCGCGAGGTACAGCTTGTTCCTGAACTCATCGGGCCAGTAAGTCTTCTTGTAGCGCTCCGGGTCGCCCCAGATGGTGCGCAGCATCGCGGGCCAGGGCTTCGAGATCACCAGGATGCCGCCTTTGCCCTTGCCTACCGGCTGGCCGGTCTCGTCGACGATGTCGGCGAAGATGCCCGGCAGCGGTAGCGTTGCCGAGCCCGGCTTGGTGGGCGTAGCGCCGGGCAGCGGCGAGATCATGTGGCCGCCGGTCTCGGTCTGCCACCAGGTGTCGACGATCGGGCAGCGGCCGCGGCCGACCGTCTCGTGGTACCAAATCCAGGCTTCCGGGTTGATCGGCTCGCCCACGGTTCCGAGGATGCGCAGCGACGACAGGTCGTATTTCTTCGGCAGCTCGCCGCCCGCCTTGATCAGCGAGCGGATGGCGGTGGGCGCGGTGTAGAACACGTTCACCTTGTGGTCCTGGATGATCTTCCAGAAGCGCCCGGCATCCGGGTAGGTCGGCACGCCTTCGAACATGACCTCGGTGGCGCCCACGGCGAGCGGGCCGTAGGTGATGTAGCTATGCCCGGTGACCCAGCCGACGTCGGCAGTGCACCAGAAAACGTCGCCCGGCTTGTTGTCGAACACCCATTTCATCGTCAGCGCGCACCACAGCAGGTAGCCGCCGGTGGAGTGCTGGATGCCCTTGGGCTTTCCCGTGGACCCCGACGTGTACAGGATGAACAGCGGATGCTCGGCGTTGACGCTGGTCGGCTCGCAGCTGTCCGGTTGCCCCTTGACCACGTCGTCCCACCACTTGTCGCGCGGCGTCTGCATCGGCACCGGGCTGCCGCTGCGCTTGTAGACGATGACATTGCGCACCTTGTCGCAGCCGCCCATGGCGAACGCTTCGTCGACCACCGGCTTGAGCGGGATTTCCCTGCCGCCGCGGAACTGGCCGTCGGCGGTGATCACTTCCGTGGCGCCGGCGTCGATGATGCGCTCCTGCAGGCTCTTCGCGGAGAAGCCGCCGAACACCACGGAATGGGTAGCGCCGATGCGCGCGCACGCCTGCATGGCAACCACCACCTGGATCGACATGGGCATGTAGATGAGCACCCGGTCGCCGGTCTTGACGCCGTGCGCCTTGAGCGCGTTCGCCATGCGGCACACCTCGCGGTGCAGCTCGCGGTAGGTGATGCGGGTGACGCTGCCGTCGTCCGCCTCGAAGATGATCGCGACCTTGTCGGGCTGGGTCTTGAGGTGGCGATCCAGGCAGTTGTAGGAGGCGTTCAGCTCGCCGTCGTGGAACCAGCGGAAGAACGGCGCTTTCGACTGGTCCAGCACCTTGGTGAACGGCTTGGACCACAGCAGGGTTTCGCGCGCGAGGCGCGCCCAGAAGCCTTCGAAGTCCTTCGCCGCCTCGGCGCACAGCTTGCGGTACGCCTCCATGCCGGAAATGTTCGCCTGCTTCACCATCTCGGGAGAAGGCGGGAACACCCGCTTCTCCTGGAGCACCGTTTCGATGTTGCCTGCCATGCCGCCTCCTCGTTGGAACCCGTATGCTAGAGTCTGCTCCCGCTTTTTTGAAGCCCCGATCGATGAAGACCCCGAACGAGACCCGCGCGCTGCGGCCGCTGCCGAACCTTATTTTTGCCAGCCGGTGGCTGCAGCTGCCGTTGTACCTCGGCCTGATCGTCGCGCAGGCGATCTACGTCTGGCTGTTCTGGCAGGAGCTTTACTACCTGCTGTCCGCGGCCCTGGGCAACGGGACCTCGCTCAACCACATCCTGGACGCCGTGACCGTCGATGGCGCGCAGCGGCCGCCGAAGCTCAACGAGACGGTGATCATGCTGGTAGTGCTCGGCCTGATCGACGTGGTGATGATCTCCAACCTGCTCATCATGGTGATCGTCGGCGGCTACGAGACCTTCGTCTCGCGCCTGGGCCTGCAGAGCCACCCCGACCAGCCGGAATGGCTCTCGCACGTCAACGCCTCGGTGCTCAAGGTGAAGCTCGCCACGGCGATCATCGGCATCTCCTCGATTCACCTGCTCAAGACGTTCATCAACGCCGCCGCCTACGACGCGCAGACGCTGATTGCGCAGACCGGCATCCATATCACCTTCCTCCTGTCGGCGATGGCGATTGCCGCGAGCGACAGGCTCATGCCCAGTGCAAAGCCGGGCGGGCACGCATGACGACCATCCGAAAAGCCGACCTGATCCAGAGCGTCGCCGACGCGCTGCAGTTCATCTCCTACTACCACCCGGCCGACTACATCCGCGCGCTCGGCCGCGCCTACGAGCGCGAGCAGTCGGGCGCGGCCAAGGACGCCATCGCGCAGATCCTCACCAACTCGCGCATGTGCGCCGAGGGCCACCGGCCCATCTGCCAGGACACCGGCATCGTGAACGTGTTCGTGAAGATCGGGATGGACGTGCGCTTTGATTTTTCCGATTTCGAGGAAACCATCAACGAAGGCGTGCGGCGCGCCTACCTGGACCCGGACAACAAGCTGCGTGCCTCGGTGCTCGACGAGTCCGACTTCGGCCGCAGGAACACCCGGGACAACACGCCGGCGGTCATCAGCGTGCAGATGGTGCCCGGCGACAAGCTGGAAGTGGACGTGGCGGCGAAAGGCGGCGGCTCGGAGGCGAAGTCGAAGTTCGCCATGCTCAACCCCTCCGACTCCATCGCCGAGTGGGTACTGAAGACGGTGCCCACCATGGGCGCGGGATGGTGCCCCCCGGGCATGCTCGGCATCGGGGTGGGCGGCACCGCCGAGAAGGCCATGCTGATGGCGAAGGAAGCGCTGATGGAGCCCATCGACATGGCCGAGCTCAAGGCGCGCGGCCCGAAGAGCAAGGTCGAGGAGCTGCGCATCGAGCTCTACGACAAGGTGAATGCGCTCGGCATCGGCGCCCAGGGTTTGGGCGGCTTATCCACGGTTCTGGACGTAAAAATAAGAACATATCCGGTGCATGCGGCGAACCGGCCGGTGGCCATGATTCCCAATTGCGCCGCCACGCGCCACGCGCACTTCGTGCTCGATGGCTCGGGCCCGGCGGAATTCGAAGCGCCGAAGCTTTCGGATTGGCCGGCGGTCACGTGGCAGCCTGCCTCGAATTCGAAGAAGATTCTCTTGGATAGTCTGACGCGCGAGCAGGTCGCCTCCTGGAAACCCGGCGAGCGCCTGCTGCTTTCCGGAAAGCTTCTGACCGGCCGCGATGCCGCGCACAAGCGGATTGAAGATCTGGTAAAGAGCAATAAGCCCCTTCCCGTCGACTTCACCAACCGCGTCATTTATTACGTCGGCCCGGTCGACCCGGTGCGCGACGAAGTGGTCGGCCCCGCCGGCCCGACCACCTCGACGCGCATGGACAAGTTCACCGACACGATGCTGGGCAAGACCGGCCTGATCGCCATGATCGGCAAGGCCGAGCGCGGCCCGGCGGCCATCGAGTCGATCCGCAAGCACAAGGCTGCCTACCTCATGGCGGTCGGCGGCGCGGCCTACCTGGTTGCCAAGGCGATCCGCAAGTCGCGCGTGCTGGCGTTCGAGGACCTCGGCATGGAAGCGATCTACGAGTTCGAGGTGCAGGACATGCCGGTCACCGTGGCGGTCGACGCGAGCGGCAGCTCGGTGCACACCACCGGCCCTGCCGAGTGGTCGAAGAAGATCATCGAGCTCAAGCTGCCCGTCACCGCCGCCTGAGCCGAGTGCGGCGCTAGAATCGCTGCATGCCGCAAGTCCACATCTGCGAAGTCGGCCCGCGCGACGGCCTGCAGAACGCGCAGCACCTCATGCCCACCGAGGCGAAGAAGGCCTGGATCGCGGCGCTCGCCGCCGCCGGCCTGCGCGAAATCGAGGTCGGCTCGTTCGTGCCGCCCAAGCTCATTCCCGCGATGGCGGACACCGGCGAGATAGTTTCCTTTGCAAGGACTCTCCCCGGGGTGAAAGTCGTCGCGCTCGCCCCGAACCTGAAAGGCTTCCAGCGTGCGCTCGAGGCCGGCGCGCACAAGGTCACTTTCCCCGTTTCGGCGAGCCGCCTGCACAGCGAGTCCAACGTGCGCATGACGCCCGAGCAGATGGTCGAGGAAGTGCGCAAGTGCGCGCAACACCCGCATCCCGGCGTGGAGATCGAGGGCGCGGTGTCCACCGCCTTCGGCTGCACCATGCAGGGCGTGGTTCCCGAGGACGACGTGGTGCGCATCGCCGCCGCGCTCGCCGAGTTCTGCGACTGCGTGGCCTTGGCCGATACGGTCGGCTATGCCAATCCTGCGCAGATTCGAAGGCTTTTCCGAAAGGTGAAGAACGAAATTGGGGAAAAGCTCGAAGCCGCGCATCTGCACAACACCCGCGGCCTCGGCCTCGCCAACGCGCTCGCGGCCTACGAGGAGGGCGTGCGCCACTTCGACAGCTCGATGGGCGGCCTGGGCGGCTGTCCATTCGCGCCCGGCGCGAGCGGCAACGTGATCACCGAAGACCTGGTGTTCATGTTCGAGAGCATGGGCGTGACGACCGGCATCAATCTCGAAGCGCTTTTCAAGGCCAGGGAACACCTTCTGAAAGCGATTCCGGAAGAACCCCTCTACGGCCACACGCCGCTTGCCGGGCTGCCCAAGGGATTCCGTGCTGCCGCTTGAAGGCGTACGGGTAGTCGAATTCGCGCACATGGTGATGGGCCCGTCCTGCGGTCTGGTGCTCGCCGACCTGGGCGCCGAGGTGATCAAGGTCGAGCCCCCGCAGGGCGACAACACCCGCCGGCTGGAAGGCGCGGGCTCGGGATTCTTCCCGGTGTTCAACCGCAACAAGAAGAGCCTGGCCCTGGACCTGCAGAAGGCGGCAGGCCGCGAAGTCGTGCTGAGGCTGCTGAAGAGCGCCGACGTGCTCACCGAGAACTTCCGGCCGGGTGCGCTCGACAAGCTGGGTCTCGGTTTCGATGCAATGCAGAAACTCAACCCGAGGTTGATCTACTGCTCGCTCAAGGGGTTCCTCAAGGGCCCGTACGACCACCGGCCGGCGCTGGACGAGGTGACCCAGATGATGGGCGGCCTTGCCTACATGACCGGGCTGCCGGACCGCCCGCTGCGCGCGGGCTCGTCGGTGGTGGACATCCTCGGCGGCACGTTCGCGGCGGTGGCGATCCTCGCCGCGCTGCGCGAGCGCGAAACGACCGGCCGCGGCAAGCGCGTGACGAGCGCGCTCTTCGAGAGCACCGCCTACCTGGTCGCGCAGCACATGGCGCAGTACGAGATCACCGGCGAGGCGCCGCCGCCGATGTCGGTGAAGCGGCCGGCATGGGGCATCTACGACATCTTCGACACCGCGGGCGGCGGACGCCTGTTCGTCGGCGTGGTCACCGACACCCAGTGGATTGCCTTTTGCCGCGCATTCGATCTTCGCGGTCTGGAACAGGACGAAAGGCTGAAGAGCAACGGGCTGCGGGTGAAGGAGCGCTCCTGGCTGCTGCCGCGCCTCGCCGAAGTCTTCAGGAAGGAGTCGCAAGCCGCCCTCGCCGCCAGGCTGGAGCGCATCGGCCTGCCGTTCGCGCCGATCGCCAAACCCTGGGACCTGCTCGACGACCCGCATCTTGGCGTTTCGGGCGGGCTCATACCGATGCGCGTCGGCGGGAAGGACCTCCACGTGCCGGCGCTGCCGATCGAGCTCGACGGCAAGCGACTGCCCAAGCGCGCGGATCCGCCGGCAATAGGCGAGCATGCGGCCGAGCTGCTGTCCGAGCTGGGATATTCGGCCGACGAGCAGGCGCGCCTCAGGAATGAAGGCGTCGTCTCTCTGCGATAAAGCCCGCAGGGCCTACGCGCAATGCGCCTGGGAGCAGGCGTTTCAGTCGTTCAGCGCGGCCGAGCGGAGCGCACCGCTCGCCGCGGAAGATCTCGAGCGGCTCGCAACCGCGGCGTACCTGACCGGCCGGGACGGTGAATTCGTGAAGGCGTACGAGCGTGCGCACCAGGCGCACCTCGGCGCCGGCGGCGCCGCGCGCGCCGCGCGCTGCGCCTTCTGGCTGGGGCTTACGCTCATGCTGGGCGGCAAGGCAGGGCCGGCCAGCGGCTGGCTCGGCCGCGCGCAACGCCTGGTCGAAGGGGCCGAGTGCGCCGAGCAGGGTTACCTCGTGCTGCCCGAGGTGGAGCGCCGGCTCGCCGGACGCGATTTCGAAGGCGCCAGTGCTGCCGCTGCGGCGGCCGCTTCGATCGGCGAGCGCTTCAGGGACGCCGACCTTATCGCCTGCGCGCGGCATCTGCAGGGCCGCTGCCTGATGCACCAGGGCAGGATCGCCGCGGGCCTTGCGCTGCTCGACGAAGCGATGGTGGCCGTGAGCGCAGGCGAAGTCTCGCCGGTAATGACGGGCCTGCTCTATTGCAGCGTCATTCAGGCCTGCCGGCGGTTCTACGCGCTCGGCCGCGCACGTGAATGGACCGAGGCGTTATCCCAGTGGTGCGACCAGCAGCCGGAGATGGCGGCCTTCACCGGCACCTGCCTGGTGCATCGCGCCGAAGTCATGCAGCTGCGCGGCGCCTGGCGAGACGCGATGCAGGAAGCCCGTCGGGCCTGCCAGCGCTTCTCCAAAGGAACGAATCCCAGTCCGCCGGGGAACGCCGTCTATCAGGAGGCCGAAGTGCATCGCCTGCGCGGTGAGTTCGCCGCCGCAGAAGCCGCGTACCTCTCGGCCGGCCGGCAGGGGCGCGAGCCGCAGCCGGGGCTATCGCTCCTGCGGCTTGCGCAAGGGCGCACAGCCGCGGCTGCCGCCGCGCTGCGGCGCTTGCTGGGCAGCGCGAGCGACCCGCTGCAGCGCGTCGATCTGTTGTCCGCCCATGTCGACATCGCGCTCGCCGCAGGCGAGGTCGAGGAAGCGCGCAGGGCGAGCCGCGAGCTCGATCAGATAGCGCATGGCTTCGAGTCCGATGTGCTTGGCGCCATTGCAGCGCAGGCAAACGCGGCCGTCGCACTGGCTGATAAGCGCGCCCGCGAGGCGCTTGGCTGGGTGGATCGTGCGCTGCGGCTATGGGAACAAGCCGAAGCCCCTTACCTGGCTGCACGCGTGCGCGTGCTGCGCGCCCTAGCCTGCCGTGCGCTCGGCGACGACGAGGGCGCCCACCTCGAGCTCGACATGGCAAGGGCGGCATTCGCTCAGCTCGGTGCTGCCCCCGATCTCGCCCGAAGCGTCGCGCTGTCGAGAAGCGAGCCGCCTCACCCGCTGACCGCGCGCGAGCTGCACGTGCTGCGGCTGGTTGCCGAAGGAAAGACGAACAAGGCGATCGCCGCCGAGCTGAGCCTCAGCGGCAAGACAGTGGATCGGCACGTGAGCAATATTTTCACCAAGCTGGACGTTCCATCGCGTGCCGCCGCCACGGCCTACGCCTACAAGCACGGGCTCATATAGCACGTCCTGCTTCGGCGGCCATGTGCTCCGACTTGTCGGCGCCCGCACGTGCCAGTGCCACGCCCAGCCAGATAAGCCACAGGCACATCACCAGCGACGCGGTCACCCAAACGGCGCTGCCGCCGCGGATTCCCAGCCACGCGCCCACGACCCAGCCGGAAAAGGCGGCGGCTCCCGCCAGCGCAGCGATCCACGATGCCCAGGACGGCGTGAACGGGCGCGGCATTGCAGCCTCGTTCGCCGCGATCACGGCGAACGCCAGCGCAAGGAAGGCAAAGCCGTTGGCTTTCGCTTCGGCGAACCGCCACCATGCCTCGAACATGGTCTGATCCCCGGCCACTGCGGCGGCGGACACCACGCTCGCCTCCGCAAGGGCGGTCGTCACGGTCCACAGTGCGCCCAGCGTAACCACGGCCCAGGCGGACAACGTCCACCATTGCGCGGTGAGCGGTGTACCGCTCGACAGAACGATCAAGCCGGCCACTGCGAATGCCGATAGCGCCGCCGCCGCTGCCCAATGCACCGCCGCCCAGCGGCCGGCGCCTTCAGCGATGTGCTTCATTTGCGTTTCGAGGTCGACCGCCAGCGCGCCGTGGAACATCAAAGCCGCAGCGAGCAGGAAAGCCGCGGCTGCCAGCCAGCCGCCCGCCGTCCTCGAGGCTGTCTGCTTTTGCGGGACATTCATTGAAGATCCCTCCGATCGGCGCGAAAGCCCTCTTATAGGCCGGTCGTCACCTTTCACGCTTCGGGAAAACTACCCATGGCCATTCCTGCCCGGATGGGTGATTCGGCGGAAGCACGCGAGAGCACGACGGCATAGCGTGATGCCCTCCTTTCTCGTGGAGGACGTTATGAAAGACGATCCGACGCGGGTCGCCTGGGACAGCATTGCGGCGGGCTATGACCGCACCAACACCGTGACCCAGATGTGGCTGGGCAACGAAAGCCTGCAGCGCGCCGGGCTGCGGACCGGCATGCGGTTCCTCGATGTAGCGGCAGGCAGCGGCGCGCTCGCCATACCAGCGGCGCGCCTGGGAGCGCGGGTCACAGCGGTGGACCAATCGCCGGTCATGCTGCAGCTGCTCGAGAAGCGTGCCCGCAGCGAGGGGCTCGATGTGGAGACGCGCGTCATGGACGGCCACGCGCTCGAGCTCGACGATGAAGGCTTCGACATGGCCGGCTCGCAGTTTGGCGTCATGCTGTTTCCCGACATGCCGCAGGGCCTGCGCGAGATGGTGCGCGTCACGCGCCCCGGCGGCCGCGTTCTGCTGAACGCCTACGGCCCCCCTCAGGAAATCGAGTTCCTCGCCTTCCTGGTGCGCGCTATCCAGGCGGTGCGTCCGGAGTTCGCGGGTCCGCCGATGGACCCCGTGCCCCTGCCCTTCCAGTTGCAGGACCCGGAGCGGCTGCGCCGCGAGCTGGCTGCGGCCGGGCTCAAGGAAGTGCGCGTCGATACCATCACGGAGAGCACCGAGTTCGAGAGCGGCAAGGCGCTGTGGGAATGGCTGGTGTACAGCAACCCGATAGTCGAATCGGTGCTCGGCTGCCTTCGCATCACCGACCCTGAAAGGAAGGTCGTCCAGCGCGCGCTGGACGATCAGGTCAGGCAACGCTCCGGCGGCGGCCGCCCTGCCGTGCTGACCAATCCCGTTCACCTGGGCGCCGGGGTACGGCGCTAACTGCGTCCCCGGAATTCCGGGCGCCTGCCTCCTGTTTACGGGTGGTAGTCGGGGCGCGTGCGGCTCGCGTATAGTCGCCGTGCCTCAGTCCACCACCAACAGAGGAGGAGAACATGTCTCTCAGCAGGATCGCGCTGTGCTTTTCCCTTGCAGCCTTCGCCGCCGTGGCCGCCGCGCAGGACAAGCGGCCCGGCTACGGCACCCCTGTCAACACCGCGACGGCAAAGAAGATCGCGGCTGCCGTGCTCGCCGAATGCCAGAAGAACAGCTGGAACGTCGCCGTCGCGGTGGTCGACCCGCACGGCGCGTTGCTCTACTTCGAGCGCATGGAGGACACACAATGGGCGAGCAATGACATCGCCATCGGCAAGGCGCGCTCTGCGGCGACCTACCGGCGCGCGACGCGCGGCTTCGCCGACGCCATCAACAAGGGCAGCCCGTCCACGGCGACACTCGGTGCCATCTACGCCTCGCCGGGCGGAGTGCCGATCTTTGTCGACGGCAAGATCACCGGCGCGGTCGGCGTGAGCGGCGTCACCGGCGACCAGGACGAGCAGTGCGCCAAGGCCGGCCTCTCGGCGATGTAATTCACTTCATCTTGCAGTCCTGTCCATAGGCGTCGGCACGGTGGTTCAGCACCGTGCCGAGCGTCTTGTGGACGATGCGCCCGCCGGGATCCTTGCCGACTACCTGCAGGTAGTAGTCCTGGACCGGGAACTGGTTGCGCCCGAACTTGAAGGACCCGCGCACGCTCTGGAAGTCGGCAGCCTTGAGGGCGGCGCGCAGCGCGTCCTTGTCCTCGATCTTGCCTTTCACTTTGCGCACCGCCGAGTCGAGCAACAGCGCCGTATCGTAGCCGGTGGAGGCGTAGCCGGTCGGCAGGCGGTTGTAGGCCTTCTGGAACTCGGCGACGAACTTCTTGTTCGCCGCATTATCCATGTCGGGCGACCAGTGGCCGACGCTGAAGAGACCGAGCATCGGCTCGCCCACCGCGCGGATGATGTCCTGGTCCGAGCCCCACAGCGGCACGATGAGCTGCATGTCCTTCGACAGCCCGGCGGCGACGAACTGCTTGATGAAGTTCACGCCCATGCCCCCGGGGAGGAACACGTACAGCGCCTCGGGCTTGGCGGCGCGGATCTGGGACAGCTCGGCCGCGTAGTCGAGCTGGCCGAGCTTGGTGTACATCTCGTCGACCAGCTTGCCCTTGTAGTAGCGCTTGAAGCCGTTCGCCGCGTCGTGCCCGCCGACATAGTTGGGCGCGAGAAACAGCACGCTCCTGATGCCCTTGGAGGTGACGTACTGGCCGGCCGCCTCGCTGTAGGCCTCGCTCGGCCAGGACGAGACGAAGAAGAAGGGATTGCACTGCGCGCCTGAGTAGAGCGCCGGGCCGGCATTGGGCGCGATGAAGAAAGTCTTCGCCGCGATCACGTCGGGCGCGATCGCCACCACGACGTTCGAGAACACCGGGCCGGTGATGAAGTCCACCTTCTCGAGTCGCAGGTAGCGCTCGGCGATCTGCTTGGCGTTCTCCGGCTTGAGCTGGTCGTCGCTTACCAGCACCTCGGCCGGCAGGCCGCCGAGCCGGCCGCCGTTCAGCTTGATCGCCAGGTTGAACGCGTCGCGGATGTCCATGCCGATGGCGGCGTTCGGGCCCGACAAGGTGCTGATGAAGCCGATCTTCACCTTGTCCGCCGCGTGAAGCGGCAAGGCCAGCATCAGCACCACCCCCAGGATGATTCTCTTCATATCTCTCCTCCTCACCGTTGTGCTCGTTGAACCTTCATCTTGTCGTCCACGATCCGGCCGCCCTCGATCACCACTTTGCCGTCGAGCGCCACGCTGCAGTCGCGCATCGGCACGTCGTAGTGGCCCCGCGTGTTGCGCGTGCCGCCGCCCTGCGTGTTGGGGCCGGTCGAGAATAGGAAGTTGCCCGGGAAGGTGCGCGCCGCGGCACGGTGGCGCTCCGGCTCGTCGCCGTGCAGCGCGATGCCGTACCAGAGCGCCTGCGGATTCATGCCCCAGCCGAGGTGCGACACCGCGAACGGATCGCGGTCCTCGCGCGAGCTCTTGCCGTCTTCCAGCCAGTCGCGCATGAGCTTCGCGTCCATGCCGCCCTCGATCTTCACAATGTGCCCTTCGCGGATCTCGAGCCGCAACGGATCGGCGACGTAGCGGCAATACGGCAGGATCACGATGTCGCCCGGCTGGAATACCACCGTGCCGTGCGCGCTGCCCTCGTTGGGAAACGTGTGGATGTGGCCCCCGCCCCAATGGTCGAAGTGGCCGCGCTCGTCGGCGTAGCCCCATTGCGTCATCACCGGATATTCGCCGCAGCTGTAGGTCAGGTCGGTGCCCGCCTCGCTGGTCACACGAACCGATTTTGTTCTTCGATAGATCGACTCGGCGTGCTTGCACGCCTCCTTCAGCCCCCGCGGCGACATGAGCTGCTCGAGCTCCTCGGGGGCGTCGATGATCATCAGCACGCGCGTGCCGCCGTCGAGCACCTGCTTCAGCCACCGGGTGAACAGCGGCACATGGAAGATCACCACCAGGTCGGCCGCGCGCACCGCCTCCAGCGTGCCCTTGCATTGGCCGATGGTCGGCACGCCGACCTTGGTCCACGACGGCAGGGAGTTGACGCACAGCTCGTAGATGTCCGCGCCCAGGTCGTCGGCGGCAGCGAAGGCGGCCTGGATGTATTCGCGGCGCGTGGCGAGGTCGCTGACGATCGCGACGGTCTCGCCCTTTTTCACCTGGCACAGCTCGAGCTCCTGGCGATACAGCCCGGCCAGCTTCGCGGGATTCATTTGCGCATTATGGCCTGCCAGACTCGGTGCGGCGTCGCCGGCATCTCGACATCCGTGACCCCCAAGGGGGCGAGCGCGTCGAGCAGCGCGCTGATTACCGCCGCCGGAGCGCCGATGGCACCGGACTCACCGCAGCCCTTGGCGCCGAGCGGGTTGTGGGTGCAGGGCTGCGACTCATCGGTTTCGGTCCAGAAGAATGGGAAATCCGCTGCGCGGGGCAATGCGTAGTCCATGAACGAGCCCGAAAGAAGCTGGCCCGAATCGTAGGCCGTCCGCTCCGCCAGCGCCTGACCGATGCCCTGCGCGATTCCGCCGTGCACCTGGCCCTCGACGATCATCGGGTTGATCACCGTGCCGATATCGTCGAGCGCCCAGTAGCCGACGATCTCCACCGCCCCGGTCTCCGGGTCGACCTCCACCTCGCACACGTGCGCACCGTTGGAGAAGGCGAAGTTGGTCGGATCGTAGAAGGCGCTCTCGTCCAGCCCGGGCTCCAGCACCTCGAGCGGGTAGCGATGCGGCGCATGCGCCGCCTTTGCCACCTCGGCGAAGGAGACACGCCGGTCGGTCCCGGTCACCTTGAACTCGCCTTCGGCAAATCCGATGTCTTTCTCCGAAGCCTCGAGCAAGTGGCCGGCGATGCGCTTGCCCTTGTCGATCACCTTGTCGATAGCCTTGTACAAGGCGGAACCCCCAACCGCCATGGAGCGCGAGCCGAACGTGCCGGTGCCGGCGGGAACCGCTGCGGTATCGCCTTCCACGATCTGAATTTTTTCCATGGGAACTTCGAGTCGATGCGAAAGAATCTGCGCGAACGTCGTCGCGTGGCCCTGGCCGTGGTTGTGCGTCCCGAGGAAGGCGGTGACGCTGCCGTCGGGCGCCACGCGCACTTGTGCGGCTTCGTAGAAGCCGCCCTTCGCCCCCATCATTCCTGCAAGGCGCGATGGCGCCACGCCGGATGACTCGACATAGCAGGCTACGCCCACCCCGCGCAGCTTGCCCGGCGACGGCGGGCGGTTTTCGCCGTATCGCGCAGCCTTCAGCGCCTTCTCGAAGATGCCGGGAAAATCGCCGCAGTCGTAGGTCGGCCCGATCGGCGTCTTATAGGGCATCGCCGCGCGCGGGATGAAGTTGCGCCGGCGCAATTCCGCGCGATCGAGCCCCAGCTCGCGCGCGGCCTGGTCCGCGAGGCGCTCGAGCACGTAGCAGGCTTCCGGGCGGCCGGCGCCGCGGTAGGCATCGGTCGGCACGGTGTTGCTGAACACGCCTGCGACCTCCACGAACACCGCGGGAGTGCGGTAAACGCCGGCGAGCAGCGCGCTGTAGATCGGGCCGGGAATGGCTGCGCCGAAGGTGGAGACGTAGGCCCCGAGGTTCGCCGTGGTCCTGACGCTCAAGCCCAGGAACTTCCCTTCCGCATCCAGCGCCAGCTCCGCCTGCGTGACATGGTCGCGGCCCTGCGTATCGGAAAGAAATGACTCGCGGCGCCCGGCGATCCATCGCACCGGGCGTCCCAGCCGGCGCGCGGCCCAGACGAGCAGCGTTTCCTCGGGATAGTGCTTGCCCTTGTAGCCGAAGCCGCCGCCCATGTCCGGAGACACCACGCGCAGCGCGCTTTCGGGCAGCCCGAGCTCGGCGCAAACGTAGTGGCGAATATGGTGCGGCGCCTGCGTGGCGCAGTAGAGCGTGTCGGACGTAGCGACGATGCCGCGCGCCTCGATCGCCGCGCCGCACAGGCGGTTGTTGACCAGGTGAACTGCGACACGGTGCTGCGCGGTCTCGAAAGCGGCTTCTACCGCGGCGCGATCGCCGCGCTCCCAGCGAAAGCAGCGCTCGCCGTCGATCAGGGCGAGCGGCTGGTACTCGACCACGACTCGCTCGGCCGCATCCTCGGCCAGCGCGCGCGTCTCGGCGAACACCGCAGCGACCGGCTCTCCAACGTGGCGCACCGTGTCGCGCGCCAGCGGAAAGCGCGGCGGCTCGAGCATCCCCGGAAGCGTCCAGCCGGCGCGCATGGGTTGCACGTCGAGGTCCTTCCCGCTGAACCCGAGGGTGCCGTGCGGCGTGCTCACGGAAAGGACCTTCGCGTGCGGATGCGGCGAGCGCACGAATGCGCAATGCAGCTCGCCCGGGAAGGAAAGGTCCTCGATGAACCGGCCGCGCCCGGCAAGAAACCGCCCGTCCTCCACGCGGCGGAGCGCCGCGCCGATCATTCGAGCTCTTCGCGCAGCAGGTCGAGCCGCTCGTAGATTGCGCGGTCGGTGACGATGAAGAGGTCGGCCTCGAGCGCTTCGTGGCTCGCCCAGGTCCAGTGCGGCACGGTGAACACGTCGTGCTGCGACCAGTCGAGCGCATGCTCGCCGATCGTCGAGCGCCCCTCGCCCGAGACCACCAGGCACACCGCGTTCCAGGTGGCGCGGAACGGCCGGGTTTTTCCGGAGATTCTTTTCCTGAACAGGTCCAGCGTGGGCATCACCGAGCCGTTATGCCGGGTATAGCGCACCGTGTGCGCACCGTCCGGGCCGGCCGGCGCGGCAGCAAGCCGGCGGCGCATTTCTTCCCCCGGGAAGCGGTATTCCGAGGCGCCCTCGTCGCCCACTTCCCAGAAGCGCTCGTCCTGACGCGAGCCGGGCTCGAAGAAGCTCGCGTCCAGGCTGCAGATCGCCGGCATGTTGGCCGCGTCGAACCACACCGTGCGCCGCGTGCCCTGGTTGATGTGGCCATGCCAGCACATCGGCGGCGTGAGCACCAGGTCGCCTTCCTTCATCTCGCAGCGCCGGCCGTTCACGATGGTAACCGCGCCTTCGGCGCGCGTGGAGAAGCGGATCGCCGCCGCGGTATGCCGGTGCGGCACTGCCTTGTCGCCCGGCTCGAGCACGGTGAAGGCGCCGATCAGGTTCTGCGTGGTGACCGTCTCGCCGCCGAACGCCGGGTTGGCGAGGATCAGCGCCCGGCGCTCCACGTCCTCGATGCCCACTTCGCGCGCCGCGCGCTCGGTGAAGGGCTCGAGCTCGCGCCAGCGCCAGAGCATCGGCGCGTCCTTCGGCTGCGGCGCGACCGGGGTAATGCGCCTGTAGCGGTCCCACAACGGATGGATGCGGGACCGCTCGAGCGCTGAGATCAGCGCATCATCGGCGCGCTTGTTCAACGCTTGTCGACGGAATACTTGCCCGCGCCCATGACGGCGACATATAGCAGGCCGCCCGTGATGGCGAGATTCTTGTAGAAGAACGAAGTCTGCGCGAACGCCTGGGCGGGATCGTAGGTCCAGTACCGGTGCGCGACCGCCGCGGCGATTACCACGTAGACGGCGAGGATCCAAGCCACCGGGCGCGTCTTCCAGCCTACGAGGAGCAGGATGCCGCCGCCGAACTCGGCCACGATGGCGATGACGGTAACCACCTGCGGCAGCGGGAAGCCCCACTTGGTGAAGTAACCCACCGTGCCGCCGAAGTTAGTCAGCTTCATGTAGCCGAAGACAACAAACAGCAAGGCGATCAGCACGCGGCCGACGAGCAGCGCGGTGTGGCTGTATCCGGGGGTGACAGCTGCGCCGAAGGGTGCAGTGGCGTTCAGGTTTGCGCTCATGGTTCCTCCTCCTTGTACCGATGATGTTATGCCCGAAGCTCTTTCAAAGTCCATCTGGGAGACTCTCGAAAAGCGGAGTTTCGGTCGTCCCCGCGAAAGCGGGGACCCATGTTTCTTGTAAAAGAAATATAGACCCCCGCCCCCGACTTAAATCATTCGGGGTGACGTTCCTTCGCGGGGGAGACTATTTCAGATCTTCCTTAGACCGGCACGGTGGTGGCGTCGTAGCGGAACAGCCACTCGTAGCGCTCCGCCACGCGGGCCCCCGCCCATTCGCGCTCGACGTATTCGCGCGCCTTCGCCGGGTCGGCGAGCTCCGCGTTATGGAAGCGCTGGATGTTTCCCGCCGAGCCTTCGACCGCACGCCGCGTGCGCTCGCGCCGGGCGTCTTCGTAGCGCCGCAGCCGCGAAGGGATATCCCCATCGAGCTCGCCCAGGCATCGTCCCAGGACATAGCCATCCTCGATGGCCATGACCGCTCCTTGGGCAAGGAACGGCACCATGGAATGGCAGGCGTCGCCGAGCAGCGTAACGCGCCCGAGCGTCCAGTGCTGCATCGGCGGGCGCACCATGAGCGCCCACTTGTACGGTATCGCGATGTTGCGGATGATGGCGTGCACGTCCTCGTGCCAGCCGCGGAAGTCGGCGGCGAGCTCCTCCTGCGTGCCGCGCGCGCTCCAGGACTCCACCCGCCAGTCGGAGCGCTCCAGGGCGCCGACGAAATTCATGAGCCGGCCCTCGCGCAGCGGGTAGTGCACCACGTGGCCGCCCGGGCCGATCCAGTTGGTGCCGATACCGCGGGCCATGCGCGCGGGCAGCTTCTCCATGGGCACGATGCCGCGCCAGGCGATGATGCCGGTGAATTGCGGCTGGTCGGCTCCGAACAGCGCCTGGCGGATGCGCGAATGCACCCCGTCGGCGCCGACGAGGGCATCGCCGCAAACGGTTCTGCCGTTTTCCAACACCAGCTTTACACCACTGCCGTTCTGCGTGAACCCGCTGCAGCGTTGTCCCAGGTGAATGGCGTCCGGCTTTGCGGCGCGCACCGCGTCCGCGAGCACGTTGAGGACGTCGGGCCGGTACACGGTGAAGTACGGATAGCCGTAGCGCTCGACGGAAACCTTGCCGAGATCGAAGAGCTTCCAGGTCTCGCCGGTGTTCCAGAGCCGGATTTCCTTGCCCTGCGTTTCGCACGAACGCGCCTGGAGCGCTTCGCCGATGCCCAGCGCGTAGAAGACATGCGTGCCGTTCGCGCTGAGCTGCAGCCCGGCGCCCACTTCGCGCAGCTCGGGCGCCTGCTCGTACACGTCCACGTCGCACCCTGCCTTGAGCAGCGCAAGCGTCGCGGTCAGGCCGCCCAGCCCGCCGCCGGCGATAAGGACGTGCATGGTTTGAATATACTGCATGGCATGCAGCTGACCCTTGCATGCGGCCGCTATGACCGTACCCAGGCGCTCATCGACGGGCGCGTGCGGCCCGAAGGCGTCGAGCTCAACTACATCGCGCTCAAGCCGGGCGAAACCTTCTGGCGCCAGCTCAACCACGAGGAGTTCGACGCCTCGGAGCTGTCCCTCTCCTCCTACACCATTCTGCGCTCCGAGGGCGACGAGCGCTTTATCGCCCTCCCCGTGTTTCCTTCGCGCACCTTCCGGCATTCGGCGATCTACCTGCGGGCGGACTCGCCGATCACCTCTCCCCGGGAGCTCAAAGGCAAGCGGATCGGCGTGGGCGACTACCAGATGACGGCGGCGGTCTGGGTGCGCGGCTTCCTGCAGCACGACTACGGTGTGCGGCCGGAAGATGTGCGCTGGGTCGCCGGCAAGCCGATCCGCGCCATCCGCCCTCCCGATGGCGTCGCGCTCGAGCTCACGGAGGAATCCCTCGAGGAGCTGCTGGGGCGCGGCGATATCGACGCGCTCGTCTCGGTAATGCTGCCGAAGCACTTGGGCTCGGGCGTAAGGCGACTGCTCCAGGATTTCCGCTCGGTGGAGCAGGACTATTACCGCAGGACGCGAATCTTCCCGATCATGCACACGCTCGCCCTCAGGCGCAGCGTGTACGAGCGCGATCCGTGGCTCGCGGTGAGCCTGTACAAGGCGTTCTGCGGCGCGCGCGATCTCGCCGAGCGCTCGCGCTACGACACCGACGCGCTGGCGGTCAGCCTGCCCTGGGTCATCGACGAGATTGAAAGGAGCCGCGAGGTTGCGTGGGACTACTCCATCGAAGGCAGCCGCCCCACGCTCGAGGCGCTGGTGCAGTATCTCGACGAGCAGAAGCTGACGCGCCGGCGCATGAAGGTGGAGGAGCTTTTTGCCCCCAACGTCGACCCCGGCCTTGCGCGTTACCTGCGCGCAACCGGGGAAGACTGATCACTGCTTCAGCGTATCGATCCCCGCCTTGGCGATCTGCTCGTCCTCGTGCGACTGCACGCCGGAGACGCCCACCGCGCCGATGCACACGCCGTCCACCACGATCGGCAGCCCGCCCTGCACCGGCGTGATGCCGGGCATGCGCAGCATGGCGTTGCGCCCCGCCTTGATGCGCTCCTCCCACATGGCGGTCGAGCGACGCGACTCGGCCGCGGTGCGGCCCTTCTCGATGGCGATGCGCGAGTTCGCCGGCGTGGCGCCGTCCATGCGCACGAGGTGCAGCAGGTGCCCGCCGTCGTCCAGGATGGCGATGCATACGTTCCAGTTGTTCTTCTTCGCTTCCGCCTCGGAGGCCGCGGAGATCTTCTTGCAGTCCTCCAGCGTGAGCATGGGTCGCATTTTCATCAGTGCAGTGCCTGCTTGATCTGCTCGAGGGCGCCGGGATCCTCGATGGTGGTGAGATCTCCCGGGTCGCGGCCCTCGGCCAGGGCCTGGATCGACCGGCGCAGCGTCTTGCCGGAGCGCGTCTTGGGAAGCAGCGTCACGAAATGCACCGCCCTGGGCCGCGCGATGGCGCCGAGCTGCCTGTCGACGGTCTGCATGACTTCCTCGGGCGAGGTTTTCTTCGACGGGTCCTTCAGGACGGCGAAGGCGAGCGGCATCTGGCCCTTGAGCGGATCGGCCACGCCGACCACCGCGCATTCGGCAACGTTCGGGTGCATGCTCACCGCCTCCTCGATCTCGCGCGTGCCCAGGCGGTGGCCGGCCACGTTGATCACGTCGTCCGTGCGCCCGAGGATGAAGTAGTAGCCGTCCTTGTCGCGGATGCCCCAGTCGAAGGTCGAGTAGGCGAGCTGCCCCTTGAAGCCCTTGAAGTACGTATGGACGAAGCGCTCGTCGTCGCCCCACACGGTGCTCATGCAGCCGGGCGGCAGCGGCGGCGCGATGGTGACCACGCCCTTCTCGCCGTCCGCCACCGGCTGCCCGGTGGCCTCGTGCAGCAGGCGCACGTCGTAGCCGTAAACCGGGAAGCTGGGCGAGCCCATCTTGAGCCGGGTTTTCTCGACGCCCGGCACGGCGGAGAGCAGCGGCCAGCCGGTTTCGGTCTGCCAGTAATGGTCGATGACCGGCCGGCCGAGCGACTCGCTGATCCAGACGTGCGTCGGTTCATCCAGCGGCTCGCCCGCGAGGAACAGGTGCTTGAGGGTGGATAGGTCGTACTTCTTGAGGTACGCCGGATCCTGCTTCTTCAGCACCCGGATCGCGGTCGGCGCCGAGAACATCACGGCGACCTTGTAGTCCTGCACGATCTTCCACCAGATGCCGGCATCGGGGCGGACCGGCACGCCCTCGTACATGATGGTGGTCATGCCGGCGATGAGCGGCGCATAGATGATGTACGAGTGCCCCACCACCCAGCCGATGTCGGAGGTGGTGAACATGGTCTCGCCGGGCTCGCCGCAGAAGATGCGCTTCATCGACGAAGCGAGCGCCACCGCGTGGCCGCCGACGTCGCGCTGCACGCCCTTCGGTTGTCCGGTCGTGCCCGACGTATAGAGGATGTAGGACGGCGCGTTGGACTCGAGCCACGCGCAAGGGATAGAGGGGCTGGGGTGCTGCTTCTTCAGCTCCTCCCATTCCACATCCCGTTGCGCAACGACGGGCATGCCCTTGTCCAGCCCCCGCCGGAAAATCAAGACCTTGCGCGGCGGGTGCTTCGCCAGCTTGATCGACTCGTCGACCAGCGACTTGTAGGTGACCACCTTGCCCATGCGGCTGCCGCCGTCCGCCGTGATCATGAGCGCCGGCTTCGCGTCGTCGATGCGCGCGGCGAGGCTCGCCGCGGCGAAGCCGCCGAACACGACCGAATGGATGGCGCCGATGCGCGCGCACGCCAGCATGGCGAAGGCCGCCTCCGGCACCATCGGCATGTAGATGATCACGCGGTCGCCCTGCTTCACGCCGAGCGACTGCATCATCGCCGCCACGCGGTTCACTTCTTCATGCAGTTGCTTGTAGGTGTATTCCTTCCGTTGGTCGACTTCCGTGGAAATCCAGACCAAGGCCTTCTGGGCGCCGCGCGCCGCGAGATGCCGGTCGACCGCGTTGTAGCAGAGGTTGGTCTCGCCGCCGACGAACCAGCGCGCGAACGGCGGGCGCGAATAGTCGAGCACGCGCTCGAACGGCTTGTGCCAATGCACCAGCTTGGCCTCTTCTCGCCAGAAGCCTTCGCGATCCTGCAGGGACTTTCGATGAAAATCGCTATAAGCACCCATGGCAACCCCTTCGGGATCTATGCCTCATTCACGTCGACCACGATACGCCGCGTCACCTTGGCGTTGATGAAGTCGTCGAACACCCCGGGCACCTCGCGCAGCGGGATGGTGCGCGCCATCTCCTTGAGGAGCGGCGGCTTCAGGTCGGTGGCAAGACGCGCCCATACCTGGTCGCGGATGTGGTTTGAGGAATCCCCGGAGTTGACCCCGAGCAGGCTCGCGCCGCGCAGGATGAAGGGCATCACCCAGGTGTTGAGCTGCGGGCTCGCCGCGAGGCCGACCGAGGCGATCACGCCGTTGTCCTTCATGGTGCTCGCCATCCAGGCAAGCACCGGGCCGCCGAGGTTGTCCACCGCGCCGGCCCAGGTCGCCTTGTCGAGCGGCTTGATCTTCTCGAGATTCAGGCTCTGGCGCAGCAGGATCTCCTTCGCGCCGAGCTTCTTCAGCCAGTCCTGCTCGCTTTCCTTGCCCGTCAGCGCGACGACGTGGTACCCGAGGCGCGCCAGCATGGCGATGGCGATCGAGCCGACGCCGCCGGTGGCGCCGTCGACGATCACCGGGCCGTTCGCGGGCTTGAGCCCATTGTGCTCCATGCGCACCACCGCGATGCCGGCGGTGTAGCCGGCCGTGCCGAAAGCCATCGCCTCCCACAGCGATAGGCCCTGCGGCACTTTGGCGATCCAGTCGCCCTTGACCCGCGCATACGCCGCGTAGCCGCCGTCGTTCGACACGCCGACGTACTCGCCGCTCGCGGTGAGCACGGCATCGCCTTTCTTGAAGCGCGGGTCGGTGGACGACACCACTGTGCCGGCGAAGTCGATGCCGCCTATGCACGACGGGCGGCGCAGGATCCTGCCCTTGCCGGTCGCCGCAAGCGCGTCCTTGTAATTCACGCTCGAGTACGCCACGCGCACCGTCACATCGCCCGGATCCAGCTCGTCGAGCGTGGTGTCGACGAATTCCGCGCGGATCTTCTTGTCCGGGGTTTCGGTGAGCCGGTAAGCCTTGAACCTTTCCATGTCGCGTTCCTATTCCGCCTTGATGCCGGCTTCCTTCACCACCCGGGACCACTTGACGGTCTCGGCGGCGACGAAGGCGGCGAACTCGTCCGCCGTCATGCGGCCAGTCTCCGCGCCTTCCACCTCGAAACGCTTGCGCGTCTCGGGCGATTCGAGGATAGCAGCGATCTCCTGCCGCAGCCGCTCCAAGATCGCTGGCGGCGTGCCCGCCGGCGCGAGCAGGCCCCACCAGTTGTTCGCCTCGTAGCCCGGCACGCCGGCCTCCGAAATGGTGGGCACGTCGGGCAGCGCGGCGTTGCGGCGGGCGCCGCCGACACCCAGGGCCCGCAGCTTGCCGGAGCGGATGTGCGGCAGGATCTGGATCAGGCTACCGAGGTTCATCTGCACCTGGCCGGCCAGCGTGTCGGTGAGCGCCGGGCCGCCGCCCTTGTACTGCACGATGACGAAGTCCACGCCGGCCTGCAGCCGGAAAAGCTCGGTGGCGAGGTGCTGGAAGCTGCCGATGCCCGCCGAGCCGGCGTTGTACACCCCTGGTTTTTCCTTGAACAGTCTTATCAGGTCTTGAAGCGATCGCGCGGGAAAGCTCGCCGGCACTGCCAGCACTGCCGGGCCGCTGCCCAGCAGGCCGATGGGCGCGAACGACTTCATCGCTTCGGGCGGCAGGCGACCCAGCGCCACGGTCATTGGCATGGCAACCGAGATGAGCAGCAGCGTGTAGCCGTCGGCGGGCGACTTCATCGCCGCGTCGACGCCGATGATGCCGCCCGCACCGCCGCGGTTGTCGATCACCACGCCCTGCCCCAGCCGCTCGCCGAGCTGCGTAGCGATGGCGCGCCCGATCACGTCATTGCTTCCCCCTGGCGGGAACGGGATGATCACCTTGAGGGGCTTGGACGGATAGGCTTGCGCCGCCGCCACGCCTGAAACCAGGGCAAAAGCGAGGAGAATGATGAGACGCATCATGGCGCCAGGGTCCTTGTGATGAACTACCGCACGAGCTTCCGCAGCATCCGCGACGAGGTGAGCCCCGAGGAATGGCGCGTACGCGTCGACCTCGCGGCCTGCTACCGGCTGGTCGACTGCTACGGCATGACCGACCTCACCTACAACCACATCACCGCGCGGGTGCCGGGCCCCGAGCATCATATCCTCATCAACCTGTACGGTCTGCTGTACAAGGAGATCACCGCCTCCAGCCTGGCGAAGATCACCCTGGACGGCGAAACGGTGTGGAAGCCCGACACCGACTACTACGTGAACCGCGCCGGCTACGTGATCCACGGCGCCATCCACCGCGCCCGCCCGGACGTGACCTGCGTGCTGCACACGCACACGCGCGCCGGCATGGCGGTCTCGGCCATGAAGTGCGGCCTGCTGCCGCTCAACCAGACCGCCATCCGCTTCGGAGGCCACATCGGCTACCACGACTACGAGGGCCCGGCGATCGACCTTTCCGAGCGCGAGCGGCTGGTCCGCGACCTCGGTCCGCACGACGCGATGGTCCTGCGCAACCATGGCCTGCTCACCTGTGGCGCCACCATCCCGCAGTCCTTCAACACGATGTATCAGCTTGAGCTGTCCTGCCGCTCCCAGGTGGATGCCATGGTCGCGCGCACCGACCTCGTCGTTCCTTCCGGGGAAGTGCTGGAGAAAACCGCGCATCTGTACCAGCCGGGCACCCGCCGTCCTTACGGAATCCTCGAGTGGTCGGCGATGCTCCGGCTTCTGGAAGCCGAACAAAAGGGCTCGCCGTTCCCGGCGTACTGGGAGTAGCGGTGGGGTCCTATGCCGTAACAGCGGCCTTCACGGCGTTCGCTCGAGCGGTGTACTCAATTCTTCCGTTGGGTGCCGTGGGGACGGCTTCCTGTACCGCGCGCATCAACCGTCTGCGCTCGCCGTCGGTTAGCGCATTGATGATCTTGGTAGTCGGGCTGTAGCCGGGTGTCTGCGCCTTCCAAAAATCCGCGAAATCCGAGTAGGCGAGCGTCACGTCCATGGTTCGGCTGTCGATTGCCGAAAAGCCGGATTGGCGGAAAAGCGCCTCGAGTGCCGGCAGGGTCGAATGCACTGTACCGGGGAGCGCGGGGACGTCGGCGCCAAACGCCTGCATCGCCTGGCGCAAGGGGCCGCTGGGCGAGAGCTCCTTCTCGAAATCCCAGACGTAACCGGCTACCCAGCCGCCTTGCACGGTCACTCTGCGCATCTCTTTCAAGGCGCGCGATGTGTCCGGAATGAAATTGATGACGAGCGCCGAAACGACGTTGTCGAAGGACCGGTCCGGGAAAGGCAGGTCCATGGCGTCCGCCTCCTGAAACCGCGCGCGCTGCGCCGCCCGGCCGCATGAGGCCGCGGCAATCTGCGCAGCTGAAGCATCGATGGCGGTCACAGATGCCGGGTCGCATAGGTCGAAGAGCGCTTCGGTAAGGATTCCGGTTCCACAACCAATGTCGAGCCATCTCGCGCGGCGCGGCACATTGAGCCACTGGAGAAAGAGCGGCACGACCGCTCTGCTCCAGCGCCCCATGAACCGCTCATAGGCGTCCGCGTCGCCAAACTGAACGGCCGGCGTCGCCATGTCACTGCGCCTTCAAGCCGGCCTTCTTGGCGAGCGAGGCGTTCAAGGCAATCTCCCTTCCCACATACGCGGTGAATTCGTCGGAAGTCATGTTCATCGGCTCGACGCCAAGGCCGACTAGTTTTTCGCGCACCGCCGCGGACTGCAGGACCTTGGCAGTCCCGCGATTGAGCTTCTCCACGATAGCCGGCGGCGTCCGTGCAGGCGCGAACAGGCCGAACCAGATCGGGTATTCGGCGTCCGCATATCCCGCCTCCTGTAACGTCGGCACATCGGGGAGTGCGGCGGAGCGCTTGGCGACATTGACGGCCAGGGGAACGAGCTTGCCGTCGCGAATCTGAGGCAGGACGAGCGCGACGGGACCGAAGAAAAAGTCTACCCGTCCGGCGAGCACTTCCAGCATCGCTTCGGCGCCCCCCTTGAGCGGAACATGCACAGCCTGGATGCCGGCACTCGTCACGAAGCGTTCGGCGCTCAGATGCGTTGCCGTGCCGATTCCGACGGAGGAGAAGGTCACCGCTCCGGGACGGGCCTTGCCGGCCGCGACCAATGCCGCCGCCGTCTTGATTCCCTTGGCCGGCGCGACGACGAGGACGCTGGGTGACATGCCGATCGGCACGACGGGAATGAAGTCGCGCACCGCGTCGTACGGCAGCCTCTGGTAGAGCGCCGGCGCTATGGTGTGCGCCGAGCCGTTGGCGAGAATAGTGTAGCCATCGGGCTGGGCCCTCGCGACCACCGCGCTACCGATGGTTCCGCCGGCGCCCGTGCGGTTTTCGACCACGATCGGCTGACCAAACTCGGCCGAGACGTGCTGCAGCACCAGCCGGTGCACGATGTCCGTCGAGCTGCCCGCGCCGACCGGCACGACAGCGTGAATCGGCTTTGCGGGCCAGGATTGCGCGTGCGCGGCGGAGTGGCTAAGCGCAACGACCAGTACGGCGAGAAGTTTGCGGGTCATGGTCTCCTCCTAAGGGTGACGCGGGCGATGTTGAGCGCCCCTCGTTTGTGCGTCCAATTCATAATTCTTTTAACAATGTATGCCGGATAGGCATAATGGAGCCGCGCCATGGACCTCCGCCAGGTACGCACCTTCCTCGCCGTTGTCGATCTCGGTACGGTGTCCAAGGCGGCGGAACACCTGCACATCACGCAACCGGCGCTGTCGCGCCAGATCGCGAACCTGCAGAACGAGCTGGGGCTGAAGCTGTTCGACCGCGTCGGACGCCGATTGCTGCTCACCACCGAAGGCGGGCAGCTCTTGAACAATTGCCGCGCACTGCTGAACTCGGCCCGCGGCATTCGCGAGCAGGCCGAAGGGCTGAGACGCGGAGACGCCGGCATTCTGCGCGTGTCGGCGTCACCCCATCTGATCGAAGGGCTGTTCCCCGAGTTTCTCCGAAACTATGCGAAGCGCTATCCGAACGTGCAGGTGCGGCTGATCGACATGGTCGGCCCGCAGATGTTCAAGATGCTGGAGGAAGGTGAAACGCATCTGGCGCAGGCCGTGGCTCACGCCGTGACGCCGGATGAAAGCCGGTTCGGCAGCTACCCGCTCGCCCCGATGGAGATGCTCGCCGCCTCGCATCCCAGCCTGAAACTGGGAGCGAACGGAATGGTGGAGATCCGCGCATTGGCGCCATTCCCGCTGCTGCAGGCCACGGAAGATTTCGCCATACGGCGGGGCTTCGATTCGGCGTGCAGGATCGCCGGATTTACTCCGAACAACATCCTCGAATGCCGCGCGCCGCACGCCCTCCTCGCGATGGCGGAGGCAGGGCACGGGGTCGCCATCATTCCCTCCGCGCTCCGCGTGCATCGCTATGCCCTGCGGCTGCTCAGGATCGTTTATGCGGGAAAGCCGCTCAACGAGCCGCTGACCATTCTCTACGACAAGCGCCGTCCACTGGCACCGTATGCAAAGGTGTTCTGCGAGATGCTCGCGCAACACGTGAAGCAGATCTTTCCGGTGAAGCGCATGGCGCGACGGCCTTAGCGGCTCAAGCGTACCGAGAGCAGAGCTCTGTAGTTCGGAGGAACTATCGTTGCATTGATCGACGCGCCAACGCTACCGTGGCTAGGGGAGCAACCATGGCGTACACGGTTCCAGCGAAGACCAAAGAGGGGCGGCGTTCGTGGATCGACGCAGTCGCGAGAGCAGTTGCCTTCACGCTCGTAAATTATCTGGGATGGTGCACGCTTCTGCTTTATTACGTCCGGTAACTACGCAGACCATATCCCGCTTGCTTCGAGCGCATCGTTACCTGGCTTGAGCCGTGCCACGGCGCTCGGCCTGCAGGTACTGGACTGACTGCATCTCGTGCAGCCGGCTGACCGTGCGCTGGAACTCGGCGCTGTGCTCGCCTTCGAGGAACAGGTTCTCGGGCTCGGCCTCGGCCGCGACCACCAGGTTCACCCGGTCGTCGTAGAACACATCCACCAGCCAGGTGAAGCGCCGCGCCGCGTCGGCCTGCTTCGCCGACATGCGCGGTACGCCCGAGAGCATCACGGTGTGGAAGCGCCGCGCCAGGTCGACGTAATCGGTATACGACCGCGGCCCACCGCACAGCGCCTCGAAATCGAACCACACGAGGCCACCGGCGCGCTTGCGGTAGGAAATCTCGCGACCTTCGACGTCGAGCGGCTGGTCTTCCTCCTCGACGTCCTTGAGGTCCTGGAAAATGCTTTCCAGCTCGGCTTCCGCCTGCGGACCGGTGTGGTAGACCTTCAGCCGTTCCATCTTGAGACGCCGGTAGTCGGTGCCGTTGTCCACTCGCAGCAGGTCGAGCTTCTGCTTCAGCAGCTCGATCACCGGCAGGAAGCGCTCGCGCTGCAGCCCGTCCGGATACAGGCCGTCGGGCGGGTAGTTGCTGGTCATGCAGAACACCACGCCGCGCTCTATGACCTGGTCGAGGAAGCGGCCGAGAATCATGGCATCGGCGATGTCCGAGACATGGAACTCGTCGAAGCAGATGAGGCGATTGCGCCGTGCGGTGCGCGCGGCGATTTCGGCGATGGGGTCTTCGCTGCCCTTCAGCTCGTCGAGCTCGCGATGCACCTCGCGCATGAAGTGGTGGAAATGCACCCGGCGCTTTCGCACCAGCGGCACGGCCAGGTAGAAGCTGTCCATCAGGAAGCTCTTGCCGCGGCCGACCGGCCCCCACAGATATACACCCCGGGGCAAGGGCGGCTTGACGATCAGGCGCTTGAGCGCCGTGTTGCGCCGCGCCTTGTAGGCGGTCCACTCCTCGTAGAGCTGCTGCAGCCGATCGACCGCGCGGCGCTGCGAAGGGTCGGCGACGAAGCCGCGCTTGTCGAGGTGCTGCTGGTAGAGCGAGACGACATCCGGCGCGCGCATCGGCGCGCATTATGGCGCATCAGTCCAGTTCGAACTCCGCCGGGGCGAGCCGGTTCGCACGCACTTGCAGGCGAAACAGCTCGGGCCTGGCGTAGTGCCCGACTATGTCCAGCGTGCGCCGTGCATCGTGCACCTTGCCTTCGTCGAGCTCGGCATACAGGATGCCGCATTCGTTGCGCAGTGGCCCTGCGACCACCCTGCCGCCCGGCGCGACCACGATCGAATCGCCCGGGTTGATCCATTCGTCGGCATGCGCGTAGAGCTGCTCTAGTCCCGGCGCCGCGCCGCGGACGTCGGCGCCGCGCAACGCCACGCCGCTGCCGAGCACCCAGCAGCCCGCCTCGCGGGCTATGTGTTGCATCGTGGCCAGCCAGCGCTCGCCGCTGTCGTAGGTGGGCGCGACATAGACGTCGATCCCCTGCGCGTATAGCGCGTAGCGGGCGAGCGGCATGTAGCTCTCCCAGCAGATCAGCGTGCCAACCCGGCCGCAGGCGCTATTCGCGCTTTTCAGACCGGAGGCATCGCCGCAGCCCCAGACCATGCGCTCGGGATTGGTCGGCATGAGCTTGCGATGGCGGTTGGCGATGCTGCCGTCCGCGGCAATGCAGACCACCGTGTTATAAAGCGTGCCGCCGCTGGACAGGCCGTCACGCTCGTTCATGCCGAGGAGCACCGTAACGCCGTGCGCCTTGGCGGCCTCGCGCACCGGCCGGAGGTCGTCCGCTGCCAGGTTGACCGAATTGCGCAGCAATGCCCGATGCAGCTGGTCTGCAAGCGCCATGTCGCCGCCCGGCCGGATTCGCCAGATCCATGCCGGATACCCGGGCACGAACGCCTCGGGAAATATCACGAGCTGCGCCCCCGCCGCGGCCGCTTCCGCTATGGACGAGACGGCGAGCTGCAGGCAGGCGCCGCGGTCGAGGAACACTGGCGCTTTCTGGACGATGGCTGCACGTGACGGGGCGACTAACCGGTCGTTCATGAGTACCTCCGTAGAGTAACGGCCCGAGCTTGCCAGCCTGCGCGCAGGCTTCAAGTCCAGAATCTGGAGTAAGGTGGCGAGGTGCCCGATTACGGCCAGTTCTGCACCGTGGCGCGCGGCGCCGAGGTGTTCGGCGAAGCCTGGACCCCGCTCGTGGTGCGCGAGCTGCTGTGCGGGGCGCGGCGCTTCAACGACATCCGTCGCGGCGTACCCCGCATGTCCGCCACGCTGCTTGCGCAGCGCCTGCGCAAGCTGGAGGCCCTCGGGGTAATCGAGCGCCGGCGCGGCTCGGCGGGCTGGGAATACCATCCGACCCCGGCCGGGGAAGAGCTGCGCCCAATCGTGGTCGGCCTCGGGCACTGGGGCGCGCGCTGGATCGGCAGCCGGCTCAGGCGCGAGCAGCTCGACGCCGGCTTCCTCATGTGGGACATCCGCCGCTTCGCGCGCATGGAAGCCTTTCCCGCGGGAAGGCGCGTCATCGTCCATTTCGCCTTCACCGACGCGCGTCCCGGAGAGCGTGTGTGGTGGCTGGTGGTGGAGAACCGTAGCGCCGACCTATGCCGCGACGACCCGGGCCACGACGTGGACGTGGTTGTCGAGTGCACCGTGCGGGCGCTGACAGAAGTCTGGACCGGAGACAGCGACCCGCAGCACGAGATCGCCGCAGGCCACCTCAAGGTGCGCGGCGCCGGGCGCGGCGGCGCGACGCTGTGGCGCTGGCTCGGGCGCAGTCTGTTCGCGCCGACCCGTATTGCGGCTCGCCCTTAAGGAAGGCGGGCGACGAGATCTCGCGCGCTGCGCTGCAGGAGCTCGCGCAGCATCACCGGCGCATCCCGCGTCGAATCGAGCGAGATGCGCAGCTCCTGCATTCCCTCCCAGGCGATCGAGCCGTCGCGCGTGTCCCAGAGCTGCAGGAAGACGCGCACGTCGGCGTACTGCGTCTCCACCAGGCGCAGGCCAAGCAGCCCGAACCGGTCTTTCGATCCCTGCGAGAATCCCTGCAGCTTGAGCTGCGCGAGATACCGGGTGCCGGCCGCCTTGCCTACCTGCCGCAGCACCGCGTCGGGGAAGAGCCCCGTGTCGCGGTAGTGCTCGTACATGTGCCGGTAGGGATCAGCGAGACCCGCCCGGTTCACGGCGCCGAGCGTCTCGGCCAGCGTCACCACCTTGAGCGCCGGCCGCTCGCTTTTGATCACGTCGGCGAACGTCAGCGCGACGCCCTCCTTCTCCTGCTCCTGCCCGGTGACCGTGGAGGGCGTGATGAACGCCAGGCCGCCGGTCTCCAGGTCGCCCTTGCCGAGCGAGATGATCTGCTGCTGCAGCGTCGGGTAGTAGTGCGGGGCAGTCGTGCAGCCGGCGAGCAGGACGAGCAGTAAGATCCGCCTCATCCGTTCAGGGAGCGCCGGTCCACGGCGAGGGCGGCCTCGCGCATCACCTCCGACATGGAGGGGTGCGCGTGGCAGATACGCGCGATGTCCTCGGAGGAAGCGCCGAACTCCATGGCCACCACGGCTTCGGCGATGAGCTCGCTCGCCAGGCTGCCGATGCAGTGCACGCCGAGGATGCGGTCGCTCGCCGCGTCGGCCAGCATTTTCACGAAGCCCTCGGGCTCCTCCCGGCCGAGCGCGCGCCCGTTGTAGGCGAACGGGAAGCGCCCGGCGCGATAGGCCGCGCCTTCGGCCTTGAGCTGCTGCTCGGTCTTGCCCACCCAGGCGATCTCGGGGGCGGTATAGATCACCCAGGGGATGGCATCGTAGTTCAGGTGCCCGTGCTGGCCGGCGATGATCTCGGCGACCATCACGCCTTCGTCCTCGCCCTTGTGGGCTAGCATGGGCCCGCGCACTACGTCGCCGATGGCGTAGACGCGCGGCAGTGTGGTGCGGCAGTTCTTGTCCACTTCGATGAAGCCTTTGGAGTCCAGCTTCAGCCCCACGTTTTCCGCGCCCAGCCCACCGGTGTTGGGTACCCGGCCGATCGAAACGATGAGCCGGTCACACTCGAAGGTTTTACTTGATTTATCCTGCGCAGTGTACTGGATTCTAATGGTTTTCTTCGACTGAGAGACCTCCCCGATATACACGCCGAGCTCGATGTCCAAGGCTTGGGTCTTGGTAAAGATCTTCCACGCCTCCTGCGCCACGGTCTCGTCCGCCGCGCCAAGGAAGGTGGGTAGCGCCTCCAGCACCTTGACCTTCGACCCGAGCCGGCGCCAGACGCTGCCGAGCTCCAGCCCGATGACCCCGGCGCCGATCACGCCGAGGCGGTCCGGCACCGAGTCGAAAGCGAGCGCGCCTTCGTTGTCGCAGATCGCCTTGTTGTCCACCGGGACGCCGGGCAGGTGCCGGGCCTTGGAGCCGGTGGCGATGATGACGTGCTTCGCCTCGACCTGCTCCCTTCCGGCTTCGACCTTCCAGGTCGTGCCGCCGGACAGCAGCTTGCCGTGCCCCGGGAGCCAGGCGACCTTGTTCTTCTTGAACAGCCCGGCGATGCCCGCGGTCATCTTGCCGACGATGCGGTCCTTGCGCTCGAGCATGGTTTTCAGGTCGAACTTCACCCCGCTCGCGGTGATGCCGTGCGCCTTGAACTGGTGCAGCACGCGCTCGTAGTTCTCGGACGATTCGAGCAGCGCCTTGGACGGGATGCAGCCGACGTTGAGGCAGGTGCCGCCCAAGGCGTAGTCGCCCTGGGGCGTTTTCCATTCGTCGACGCAGGCCGTCGAGAGGCCCAGTTGCGCGGCCCGGATCGCGGCGATGTAGCCCGCCGGGCCGGCGCCGATCACGACGACGTCAAACGTCTTCACGGGGGACGAAGATCCACAGCACGACGTACACGAAGATGGTGAAGCCGCCGAAAAGCAGGCCGAGCACGAACAGCATGCGCCAGATCCAGCTCTCCATGCCGGTGATGCGTGCGATGCCGCCGCATACCCCGGCGATCCAGCGGTCGGCGAGCGAGCGGCGCAGGCGGTTGATCGCGAGCCCCGCGCCCGGGCCGGGCGACTCGTCCAGCAGGCGCGCCTTGGCGCGGTCGAACTCGGCCTGCGTGAGGGCGCCTTTCTCCAGCAGCTGGTGGAGCTTGGTGAGATCGTCGGCGGTGGACATCAGATCTCCAGGATGAGTCTGGCCGGATCTTCCAGTGCCTCTTTGATGCTTACCAGAAAGAGCACGGCTTCCCGACCGTCGATGATGCGGTGGTCGTACGAAAGTGCCAGGTAGTTCATGGGACGCACCACGATCTCGCCGTTCTCCACCACGGCGCGGTCCCTGGTGGCATGGACTCCCAGGATGGCCGATTGCGGCGGGTTGATGATCGGCGTGGAGAGCATCGAGCCGAACACGCCGCCGTTCGATATCGAGAAGGTGCCGCCGGTGAGCTCCTCGATGGTGAGCTTGCCGTCCTGCGCGCGCTTGCCGAAGTCGCCGATCTTCTTCTCGATCTCGGCGAAGCTCATGCGGTCGGCGTCCCGCACGATCGGCACCACCAGCCCGCGCGGGCTGCTCACGGCGACGCCGATGTCGAAGTAGCCGTGGTAGACGATGTCGGCTCCGTCGATCGAGGCGTTCACCACCGGGAAGCGCTTGAGCGCATGCACCGACGCCTTGATGAAGAACGACATGAAGCCCAGGCGCGTGCCGTGCTCCTTCTCGAAGCGCTCCTGGTACTTCTTGCGCATCTCGACGACCGGCGCCATGTTGACCTCGTTGAAGGTCGTCAGGATGGCGGCCGTGGACTGCGACTGGACCAGGCGCTCGGCCACGCGCTGGCGCAGGCGCGACATCGGCACGCGCTGCTCGGGCCGTCCGGTGAGCAGCTCTTCGACGTTGATCGGCGGCGGCGGCTGTTGCAATGCCGGTTTAACTGAAGGCACCACGGGTGAAGCCGGCCTGGCTTGCAGGACGTCGCCCTTGGTCACGCGCCCGTCGCGCCCGGTGCCCTGGACGTTCGAGGTGTCGATGCCGCGCTCGGCGGCGATCTTCTGCGCCGCGGGCATGACGGGAGGCGGGGTCTTTTGCTGGGGAGTTGGAGCAGGCTGAGCCGGCGTGGCCGGCTTGGCCGCAACCCCTGCTGCTTTCCCTTCAGTGTCGATCTGCGCGATCACCTCGCCCGAGCCCACCGCATCCTTGGTCTGCCTGAGGATCTTCACCAGCACGCCGTCGGCGGGCGCCGGCAGCTCCAGCACCACCTTGTCGGTCTCGATGTCGATCAGGTTCTCGTCGCGCTTGACCGGCTCGCCTTCCTTCTTGTGCCAGTCGAGCAGCGTCGCCTCGGAGACGGACTCCGAGAGCTGCGGCACCTTCACTTCCACTATCACGATTGCTCCCGTTCAGTTTTTCCCCGGCTTCGGCTGAGCTTCCACCGGGTTGTCGAAAAACCAGCCGGTAACCGGCCGGGAATTCTGCTACTTGTACTTGCCGAACGCCTGCTCCACCAGCGCCTTCTGCGTCTCGGTGTGGCGCTGGGCGTAGCCGGAGGCGGGCGCCGCGGAGGCGGCGCGGCCGGCGTAGAAGAGCTTCTGGTCGTCGCGCATGTTCTCGCGGAAATAATGCGCCGTCTGGTACCAGGCGCCCTGGTTCTGCGGCTCCTCCTGGCACCACACCACCTCGGTGGCGTTCGGGTAGCGCTTCATCTCCGCCTCGAACTGCTTGTGCGGGAACGGGTAGAGCTGCTCGACGCGGATTACTGCGGTGTCGGATCTCTTCAGCTCGTTTCTCTTCTGAATCAAATCATAGTAGACCTTGCCGCAGCAGGCGATGACGCGCTTCACCTCCTTCGCTTCCAGCGCCTCGATCTCCGGGATCACGGTCTGGAACGAGCCCTTGGCGAGCTCGTCGATCGGCGAGGAGGCCTCCTTCTTGCGCAGCAGCGACTTCGGCGTCATGACCACCAGCGGCTTGCGGAACGGGCGCAGCATCTGCCGGCGCAGCAGGTGGAAGACCTGCGCCGCGGTGCTCGGCACGCACACCTGCATGTTGTGCTCGGCGCAGAGCTGCAGGTAGCGCTCGAGGCGCGCCGAGGAGTGCTCGGGCCCCTGCCCCTCGTAGCCGTGCGGCAGGAACTGCACCAGGCCGCACACGCGGCCCCACTTGGTCTCGCCCGAGCTGATGAACTGGTCCATCACCACCTGCGCGCCGTTGGCGAAGTCGCCGAACTGCGCCTCCCAGATCACCAGCGCGTTCGGCTCGGCGGTGGAGAAGCCGTACTCGAAGCCGAGCACCGCCTCTTCGGACAGCACCGAGTCGATGACCACGAAATGCCCCTGGTCCCTGGTGATGTTCTGCAGCGGCACGTAGCTGCCTTCGTCCCAGCGCTCGCGCTCCTGGTCGTGCAGCACGGCGTGCCGGTGGGCGAAGGTGCCACGGGCCGAATCCTGCCCGGACATGCGCACGTCGTAGCCGTTGGAAAGCAGCGACGCGTACGCCAGCGTCTCCGCCATGCCCCAGTCGAGCGGCAGCTTGCCGGCGGCCATCTGCCTGCGCGCCTCCATCACGCGCGCCACCGTCGGATGCAGCTTGAAGTCTTCCGGTACGGCAGTAATCCTTTCCGACAATCTTCTCAGCTCATCAAGCGGTACGTGCGTGTCCGCCGCGTCGGTCCACTTCGAGTTGAGGAACGGCGCCCAGTCCACCGCGAACTTGCTCTTGAAGTTGGAGAGCACCGGGCTGACGGTCTGCTTGCCCGCGTCAAGGGTGTCGCGGTAATGCCGGATCATCGCTTCGGGCTCGTCCGCGCCCACCACCCCCTGGGCCACCAGGCGATCGGCGTACAGCCGCCGCGTACCCGGGTGCTGGCCGATCTTCTTGTACATGAGCGGCTGGGTCACCAGCGGCTCGTCCTGCTCGTTGTGGCCGAGCTTGCGGAAGCAGACGATGTCGATCACCACGTCCTTGTGGAACGTGCGGCGGAAATCGAGCGCGAGCTGCGTCACCAGCAGCACCGCCTCCGGATCGTCGCCGTTGACGTGGAAGATCGGCGCTTCCACCATCTTCGCCACGTCGGTGCAGTAGAGCGTCGAGCGCGTGTCGCGCGGGTCGGAGGTGGTGAAGCCGATCTGGTTGTTGACGATGATGTGCACCGTGCCGCCGGTGCCGTAGCCGCGCGTGCCGGAAAGGTTGAGGGTCTCCATCACCACGCCCTGCGCGGCGAAGGCGGCGTCGCCGTGCACCAGCACCGGCAGCACCTGGTCGCCGGTCTTGTCATCGCGCCGGCGCTGGCGCGCGCGCACCGACCCCTCCACCACCGGGTTGACGATCTCGAGGTGCGAGGGGTTGAAGGCGAGCGACAGGTGCATCGGCCCGCCCGCCGTGGAGAGGTCCGAGGAGAAGCCGTTGTGGTATTTCACGTCGCCCGAGGGCAGCTCGTGCCCGTGCTTGCCCTCGAACTCCGAGAACAGGTCCGCCGGCATCTTGCCCAGCACGTTGACCAGCACGTTGAGGCGCCCGCGATGCGCCATGCCGATCACCATCTCCTGCACGCCCTGGCTGCCGGCGCGCTGGATCAGCTCGTCTATGCACGGGATCAGGCTCTCGCCGCCCTCCAGCGAGAAGCGCTTCTGGCCCACGTAGCGGGTGTGCAGGTAGCGCTCCAGGTGCTCGGCCTCGGTGAGCTTCTGCAGCAGCCGCTTCTGGCGCTCCGCTGCAAGCTGCGCCGTGGCGCGCGCCGGCTCGATGCGCTCCTGGATCCAGGCGCGCTGCGCCCGGTCGGAGATGAACATGTACTCGAAGCCGATGTTGCGGCAGTAGGTGTCGCGCAGCGCCTGGATCAGCGTGCGCAGCGACACGCGGTCGAGCCCGACGTACGAGCCCGAGCTCACCACCTGGTCTAGGTCCGCCTCGGACAGGTCGTAGTAGGCCGGCTCGAGCTCCGGCACCTGCGGCCGCGGCATGCGCTTCAGGGGATCCACCGTGGCCCAGCGCGAGCCCGCGATGCGGTAGGACGTCACGAGGAGCAGCGCCGCGACCTGCAGCCGCTCGGGCGCGACCGGTTCCGCGGGAATCGTTCTTTCGCTGGTGAATTGCCCCGCCTTTGCCCGCTGGACAAACGACTGCACCACCGGCGCGTGCGCCACGTCGCGGGCGCCATTGCCCGGCAGCACCTGCAGGCGGTCGAAGTAATCGCGCCATTCCTCGGGCACCGCGCTCGGGTTCACGAGGTACTGCTCGTACAGGTCCTCGATGAAGGGCGCGTTGGCGCCGAAGAGATAGGAGCTGTCGAGGAATTGACGCATTACGCTGCTCATCGAATCACCCGTGCCGTGAAAGTCGACCCCCTGACTTGTCAGCGGGGCGGAAAGCCAAGCCCATCGTCATCTCCGGTCGATCGGCTTCACGTCGCGGCGCACCGGGCCCTTGTAGAGCTGGCGCGGCCGGCCGATCTTGTACTCGGGGTCGGTGATCATCTCCTGCCACTGCGCGATCCAGCCGACCGTGCGCGCGAGCGAGAAGATGCAGGTGAACATCGACACCGGGATGCCGAGCGCGCGCTGCACGATGCCCGAATAGAAGTCCACGTTTGGATACAGTTTTCTGCTTACGAAATAATCATCTTCGAGCGCGATCTTCTCCAGCGCCAGGGCCAGCTTGAAGATGCGGTCGTTGTGCAGCCCGAGCTCGTTCAGCACCTCGTGGCAGGTCTCGCGCATCAGCTTGGCGCGCGGGTCGTAGTTCTTGTAGACGCGGTGGCCGAAGCCCATCAGGCGCACCTTGGAATTCTTGTCCTTCACCTGGCGGATGAACTCGCCCACCTTCGAGGCGTCGCCGATTTCCTCCAGCATCTGCAGCGCGGCCTCGTTGGCGCCGCCGTGCGCCGGGCCCCACAGCGAGGCGATGCCGGCGGCGATGCAGGCGAACGGGTTGGCGCCGGAGGATCCGCACAGGCGCACCGTGGATGTCGAGGCGTTCTGCTCGTGGTCGGCGTGCAGGATGAAGATGCGGTCGAGCGCGCGCACCAGTACGTCGTTCACCTGGTACTCCTCGGCCGGCACGCCGAACATCATGTGCATGAAGTTGCCGGTGTAGCTGAGGTTGTTGCGCGGGTACATGAACGGCTGGCCGATCGAGTACTTGAAGGACATCGCCACGATGGTGGGCAGCTTGGCGATCAGGCGGAACGCCGATATCTCGCGGTGGCGCGCATCGCTGATGTCAAGCGCATCGTGGTAGAAGGCGGACATCGCGCCCACCACGCCGACCATCACCGCCATCGGGTGCGCGTCGCGGCGGAAGCCCTGGTACAGCCGCGCGAGCTGCTCGTGCACCATGGTGTGGTGCGTGACGATGTGGTCGAACTCCTCCTTCTGCTTGCGCGTGGGCAGCTCGCCGTACCACAGCAGGTAGCAGACCTCGAGGAAGTCGCACTGCTGCGCGAGCTGCTCGATCGGGTAGCCGCGGTAGAGCAGCACCCCGGCGTCGCCGTCGATGTAGGTGATCTCCGAGCTGCAGCTCGCGGTCGACAGGAAGCCCGGATCGTAGGTGAACATGCCGGTCTTGCCGTAGAGCGTGCGTATGTCGATGACGTCGGGGCCCACGGTGCCGGAAAGCACCGGGAACTCTAGGGTCCTGCCGTCGGGCAGCTTCAGGGTAGCGATGTTCTCGGCCATGGGATGGTCCTTGCTACGTGGCGCGCACGCGCGCCACGATGTCTTTCAGCCCCGGGTCATACGCGTCGCTGCGGCCCGCCACGATGTCCCATAGGTGGTTGTCGGGCAAGTCGAGCAGCGGCAGCAGCTCCGCATCGTCCGGGTTCGCTTTCAGGTACCGCTCAAGAACCAGGTCGAGCTCGAGGAGTCCCCTGCGGCACTTCCACTTCAGCCTGTGCTGTTCGACCCGGGTCATCAGACGGCGCGCTTGACCAGCATTTCCTTGATGTTGTTGATCGCCTTCGTGGGGTTGAGGCCCTTGGGACACACGTCCACGCAGTTCATGATGGTGTGGCAGCGGAACAGGCGGTACGGGTCTTCGAGGTTGTCCAGCCGCTCGCTGGTGGCATGGTCGCGCGTGTCGGCGAGAAAGCGGTAGGCCTGCAGCAGGCCCGCCGGGCCGACGAACTTGTCCGGGTTCCACCAGAACGACGGGCACGCGGTCGAGCAGCAGGCGCACAGGATGCACTCGTAGAGGCCATTCAGCTCCTCGCGCTCCGCCGGCGTCTGCAGGCGCTCGCGCTCCGGCGGCGGGTCGTTGTTCACGACGTAGGGCTTGATCGAGTGGTACTGCTTGAAGAACTGCGTCATGTCCACGATCAGGTCGCGGATCACCGGCAGCCCGGGCAGCGGCCGCACGGTCACGTGCTCGGGCAGCTCGGCGAGCTTGGTGATGCACGCCAGGCGGTTCTTGCCGTTGACGTTGAAGGCGTCCGAGCCGCAGACCCCCTCGCGGCAGGAGCGCCGGAAGGCGAGCGTGTCGTCCTGGGCCTTGGCCTTCACCATCGCGTCGAGCAGCATGCGGTCGCCGTGGTCGAGCACGACCTCGTAGTCCTGCATGTACGGCTTGGCATCCCGGTCGGGATCGTAGCGGTAGATCGAAAGCTTCATCAGTATGTTCGGACCTTGGGTTCCATGGTCTCGACCGACAGCGGCCTGAGGTGCACCGGCTTGTAGTCCAGCCGGTTGCCGTCCTTGTACCACAGGGTGTGCTTCATCCAGTTCCTGTCGTCGCGGTCGGGATGGTCTTCGCGCGTGTGCGCGCCGCGCGACTCCTTGCGCGCCTCCGCCGACACCACGGTGGCGAGCGCAGCCTCGACCAGGTTCTCGAGCTCCAGCGCCTCCACGCGCGCGGTATTGAACACCTTCGACTTGTCGGCGATGAAGGTTCTTCCCGCCCTTTCGACAATGGTGTTGATTTTTTCAACCCCTCGCACGAGGTCATCAGGGAAGCGGAACACTCCGCAGTGCGCCTGCATGGTGCGGCGCAGGTCGTTCAGCACGTCGGGCACGCGCTCGCCGGACACGGCCCCATCCAGGCGCGCGAGCCGCGCGCGCGCGTTGTCGCCGGCGTTCTTCGGCAGCGCGCGGTGCGGGCTCGGCTGCGAGCGGATGTCCTTGATCACCTGCTCGCCGGCGGCCTTGCCGAACACCACCAGGTCGAGCAGCGAGTTGCAGCCGAGGCGGTTGCCGCCGTGCACCGAGACGCAAGCGCATTCGCCTACCGCGTACAGGCCGGGCACGATGGCTTCCTTGCTGTTGCCTTCGGGCGCCACCACTTGTCCCATGTAGTTGGCCGGGATGCCGCCCATCTGGTAGTGCGCCGTCGGCACCACCGGGATCGGCTCGCGGATCGGGTCGACATTGGCAAACTTGATGGCGATCTCGCGGATGCCGGGCAGGCGCTGCATGATCACCTCGGGGCCGAGGTGGTCGAGCTTGAGCATCACGTGGTCCGCATCCGGGCCGCAGCCGCGGCCTTCCTTGATCTCGGTGGTCATGGCGCGCGACACCACGTCGCGGCTCGCCAGGTCCTTGGCGTTCGGCGCGTAGCGCTCCATGAAGCGCTCGCCGTTCTTGTTCAGCAGGTAGCCGCCCTCGCCGCGCACGCCCTCGGTGATCAGCACACCGGCGCCGTACACGCCGGTGGGGTGGAACTGGTAGAACTCCATGTCCTCGAGCGGCAGCCCGGCGCGCGCCGCGATGCCGAGGCCGTCGCCGGTATTGATGAAGGCGTTGGTCGAGCTGAAGAACATGCGCCCCGAGCCGCCGGTGGCGAGGAGCACCGCCTTCGCCTGCAGCAGGTACAGCTCGCCGGTTTCCATCTCGAGCGCGGTGACGCCGACCACCGCCCCATCCTGCGGGTCCATCACCAGGTCGAGCGCCATCCACTCGACGAGGAACTGCGTGTTGGCTCGCACGTTCTGCTGGTAGAGGGTATGCAGCATGGCGTGGCCGGTGCGGTCGGCGGCGGCGCAGGCGCGCATTGCCATCTTGTTGCTGCCGTAGTCCTGGGTATGGCCGCCGAAGGGCCGCTGGTAGATCCTGCCGCTCTCCAGCCGGTCGAACGGCATCCCCATGTGCTCGAGCTCCACCACCACCTCGACCGCGCGCCGGCACATGTACTCGATCGCGTCCTGGTCGCCGAGGTAGTCCGAGCCCTTGACCGTGTCGTACATGTGCCAGTGCCAGTTGTCCTCGGCCGAGTTGGCGAGCGGCGCGGCGATGCCGCCCTGCGCCGCGACGGTGTGCGAGCGCGTCGGGAACACCTTGGAGAGCACCGCCACGCGCAGGTTGGCGCGCGCGAGCTCGAGCGCCGCGCGCATCCCCGAGCCGCCGGCGCCGACCACGATGGCATCGAATCGCCGGACAGCCATCATCGCCACAGGATCTCGATCGCCCAGCCGACGTAGCCGGCGAGCAGCAGGACCGTGACCACCTGCAGCGCCAGGCGCAGACCGTCGTGCTTGATGTAGTCCATGAGGATGTCGCGCACGCCCACCCAGGCGTGCCACGCGAGGCTGACGGCGAAGAGCAGCGTCGCAACGCGCATCCAGCCGCTGGCGAACAGCGCCTTCCACGCTTCGAAGCTCGCCGGAGGACGGCCGGCCAGCACGAAGAGCAGGCCCAGGGAATACAGCGCCATGACGACGGCGGTGATGCGCTGGGCCAGCCAGTCGCGCAGGCCGTAATGCGCCCCGACCACCAGGCGCCTGGCTACCATAGCTTCGATCCGAAATACGCCGTGAGCAGCAGGCTGACCACCAGCACTGCAGCCGCCGACGCGCGTGCCGGGCGCAGCTCGATGCCCTTGTTGAGGTCGAGGAAAAGGTAGCGAATGCCGGCGCACAGGTGGTGGCAGAACGCCCAGATGAACAGCAGCATGCCGGCCTTCACCAGCGGCAGGCCGAGGTAGCCGCGGAGCGTTTCGAACCCTGCTTCGGAGCCGAGGCTGACGTCCAGCATGTAGAGCAGCCACGCCGCGAACGGGAAAACCAGCAGCGCGCCGGAGATGCGGTGGAAGATCGACACCCAGCCGGGCAACGGCAGCCGGATCTCGGCGAGGTTCAGGTACTTCGGACGAGGCTTGTTCGCGGCAGTGCTGGACATTGAGCGCCCGGCCCCAACTTCCGGGCGAGTTCGATTATAGCGTCGCGGCGCAGCAACCCGCTGCGGTAAAATGAAAACACACCCGCCGGAGCCCTTGTCGATGTCCAAACCACCCATTCGCGTCGCCGTCACCGGCGCCGCCGGCCAGATCGGCTATTCGCTGCTGTTCCGCATCGCGAGCGGCGACATGCTCGGCCGCGACCAGCCGGTGATCCTGCAGCTGCTCGAGATTCCCGACGAGAAGGCGCAGAAGGCGCTGAAGGGCGTGATGATGGAGCTCGACGACTGCGCCTTCCCGCTGCTGCAGGGGATGGTGGCCGCATCCGATCCGATGGTGGCGTTCAAGGATGCCGACGTGGCGCTGCTGGTGGGCGCGCGGCCCCGCGGCCCCGGCATGGAGCGCAAGGACCTGCTCGAGGCAAACGGCAAGATCTTCGCGCCGCAGGGCCAGGCGCTCGATCGGGTGGCGACGCGCAGCGTGAAGGTGCTGGTGGTCGGCAATCCGGCCAACACCAACTGCCTCATCGCCATGAAGAACGCCCCGAGCCTCGAGCCGCGGCAGTTCACGGGCATGATGCGCCTCGATCACAACAGGGCCACCAGTCAACTGGCGCAGCGGGTTTCGAAGCCTGTTTCCTCGATAAGAAAGGTCACCGTCTGGGGAAACCACTCGGCCACGCAGTACCCGGACCTCTTCCAGGCCGAGGCTGACGGCAGGAAGGTCTGGCCGATGATCAACGACCCGACCTGGTTGGAAAGGGATTTCATCCCGACGGTGCAGAAGCGCGGCGCGGCGATCATCGAGGCGCGCGGCCTGTCTTCCGCGGCAAGCGCCGCCAACGCCGCCATCGACCACATCCGCGAATGGGTGCACGGCACGCGCGACGGCGACTGGGTCACCATGGGCGTGCCTTCCGACGGCAGCTACGGCATTGCGGAAGGCGTGATGTTCGGCTACCCGGTCACCTGCAAAGGCGGCGCGTACCAGGTGGTGAAAGGCATCGACATCAGCGACTTCAGCCGCAAGCGCATCGACGCCACGCTGAAGGAGCTCCACGAGGAGCGCGATGGCGTGAAGCATCTCCTGGGTTGACAAGTGGACACGCCCGGCAAGCGCTTCAGACAAGCGCTGGAACAAGAAAAGCCGCTCCAGGTCATCGGCACGATCTGCGCCCTGCACGCGCGGCTGGCGAAACGCGCGGGCTATCGCGCCATCTACCTTTCCGGGGGCGGCGTGGCCGCCGGCTCGCTCGGGCTGCCGGACCTCGGCATCTCGAACCTGGACGACGTCCTGACCGACATCCGGCGCATCACCGACGTGTGCGACCTGCCGCTGCTGGTGGACGTGGACACCGGCTTCGGCGCCAGCGCCTTCAACGTCGCGCGCACCACCCGCTCGCTCGTCAAGGCGGGCGCCGCGGCGATGCACATCGAGGACCAGGCAGGCGCCAAGCGCTGCGGCCACCGGCCGGGCAAGGAGCTGGTGCCGGCCGCCGAGATGGCGGACCGCATCAAGGCCGCGGTCGACGCGCGCACCGATCGCGAATTCGTGGTCATGGCGCGCACCGACGCCCTGGCCAACGAGGGTCTCGATGCCGCAGTCGCAAGAGCCTTGGCCTACGTTGAGGCGGGAGCGGACATGGTGTTCCCCGAAGCCATCACGGAGCTTTCCATGTACCGCCGGTTCGCCGAGGCGGTGAAGGTCCCGATCCTCGCCAACATCACCGAGTTCGGAAGCACGCCGCTTTTCACGGTCGACGAGCTGCGCGCGGCCCGCGTGGCGATGGTGCTGTATCCCCTGTCCGCCTTCCGCGCCATGAACAAGGCGGCGCTGCGCGCCTACGAAACGATCAGGAAGGACGGCACCCAGAAAGCCGTCCTCGACACCATGCAGACCCGGGAGGAGCTCTACGATGTCCTCGACTACCATTCCTACGAACGAAAGCTCGACCAGCTCTACCGTCGCTAAGCCGAAGAAGTCGGTCGCGCTCTCGGGCGTGCCGGCCGGCAATACGGCGCTGTGCACCGTGGGGCGCAGCGGCAACGACCTGCATTACCGCGGCTACGACATCCTGGATTTCGCCGACGAGGCCGAGTTCGAGGAGATCGCCTTCCTCCTGGTGCACGAGAAGCTGCCCAGCAAGGAGGAATTGAAGAAGTACAAGGCCCGCCTGCAGGGGCTGCGCGGGCTGCCCGACGCGCTCAAGAAGACCCTCGAAGCCATCCCGAAGAGCGCGCACCCCATGGACGTGCTGCGCACCGGCGTGTCGGTGCTCGGCGGCCTGGAGCCGGAAAAGGACGACCACCATCCCTATGGCGCGAAGCTCATCGCCGACCGGCTGATGGCCTCGCTCGGGTCGATGCTGCTCTACTGGCACCACTTCGCGCACCGCGGCAAGCGCATCGAAACCGAGACCGACGACGACTCGATCGGCGGGCATTTCCTGCACCTGCTGCACGGCATGAAGCCCTCGCCCGAGTGGGTGCGGGCGATGCACACCTCGCTCATCCTCTACGCCGAGCACGAGTACAACGCCAGCACCTTCACCTGCCGGGTGATCGCCGGCACCGGCTCGGACATGCACAGCGCGATCTGCGGCGGCATCGGCGCCCTGAAAGGCCCGAAGCACGGCGGCGCCAACGAATTTGCTTTCGACGTCATTTCAAAGTATTCCACCCCTGACGAGGCGGAGTCGGACGTCGTCCGGCGCATCCAGGCGAAGGAGATCGTCATCGGCTTCGGCCACCCGGTGTACACCACCGGCGACCCGCGCAACAAGGTGATCAAGGCGGTCGCGCAGCGGCTGTCGAAGTCCGCCGGCGAAATGAAGCTCTACAACATCGCCGAGCGCATCGAGCAGGTGATGTGGCGCGAGAAGAGGATGTTCGCCAACCTAGACTGGTACAGCGCCGTGTCCTATCACATGATGGGCGTGCCCACGGCCATGTTCACGCCGGTGTTCGTCATCTCGCGCACCAGCGGCTGGTCGGCGCACGTCATCGAGCAGCGCGCCGACGGCAAGATCATCCGCCCGGGCGCGCGCTATATCGGCCCCGAGGACCGCGCCTGGGTTCCCATCAACCAGCGTTGAGCGCCTTCACCTACATGCCCGGATACGAGTCCGACATCACCAAGTTCATGCGCGAGTTCCTCGAGAAGCATCCCGAGGAGGTCGAGTCGCAGCGCCGGGGCCGCGCGGTCTGGTGGGACAAGCGCCCCGACGAGCGCGCGCCCGCGCCTTCCATGCGCCACGCGCCGCGCTCCGGCGGCGCCGAGCATACCTTCCAGCCGAGCGGCGGCTTCGAGTGGAGCTTCGCCGTGGACGACAACGCGCCCCCCGTGGCCTACGACCATCCGGAAGAAACCCCCTGATGTCCGCACCCATCTCGAACGTCCGTCCGCAGCCCGACCAGGTCCTCACCGACATCGCCGACTATGTAACGAACTACCGGGTGGAGAGCAGCGAGGCCTACGACACGGCGCGCTATTGCCTGATGGACACGCTGGGCTGCGGCCTGGAGGCGCTCGAGTATCCCGCCTGCACCAAGCTGCTCGGCCCGGTAGTGCGCGGCACGGTGGTGGCGAACGGGGCGAAGGTGCCGGGCACGCAGTTCCAGCTCGACCCGATCCAGGCCGCCTTCAACATCGGCGCCATGATCCGCTGGCTCGACTTCAACGACACCTGGCTGGCCGCGGAATGGGGCCACCCGTCGGACAACCTCGGCGGCATCCTGGCGACCGCCGATTGGCTTTGCCGTTCAGGACAGAAGAGACTGACCGTCAAGGAAGTTCTTACGGCGATGATCAAAGCCCACGAGATCCAGGGGGTCATCGCGCTCGAGAACAGCTTCAACCGCGTGGGTCTCGACCACGTGGTGCTCGTCAAGGTCGCCTCGACCGCCGTTGTTTCTCAGTTGTTGGGTTTGAGTTATGAGGAAATCGTCAATGCGGTGTCGCAGGCCTGGGTCGACGGACAGAGCCTGCGCACCTACCGCCACGCGCCGAACGCCGGCTCGCGCAAGAGCTGGGCGGCGGGCGACGCCACCTCGCGCGCGGTGCGCCTCGCGCTCATCTCGAAGACCGGCGAGATGGGCTATCCGTCGGCGCTCACCGCGAAGACCTGGGGGTTCTACGACGTGCTGTTCAAGGGGCAGCCGTTCAAGTTCCAGCGCCCCTTCGGCAGCTACGTCATGGAGCACGTGCTGTTCAAGATCTCCTTCCCGGCGGAGTTCCACTCGCAGACCGCGGTGGAAGCCGCCATGCAGCTCCATCCGATCGTCAGGAACAGAATAGAAGATATAAAGACCATAAGAATAAGAACGCATGAAGCGGCGATCCGCATCATCGACAAGAAGGGTCCGCTCAACAACCCCGCCGACCGCGACCACTGCATCCAGTACATGGTCGCGGTGCCGCTCATTTTCGGGCGCCTCACCGCGGCCGACTACGAGGACGACGCGGCCGGCGATCCGAGGATAGATCCGTTGAGAGACAAAATGGAATGCGTGGAGGACCCGCAGTTCACCAGGGACTATCACGATCCCGGGAAGCGCTCGATCGCCAACGCGCTCACCGTCGAGTTCAAGGACGGCAGCAAGCTCGCCGAGACGGTGGTCGAGTACCCGATCGGCCACAAGCGCCGGCGCAGGGAAGGCATGCCGGTGCTCGTCGAGAAGTTCAGGACCAACCTCGCCCGCCGCTTCCCGCCCAAGCAGCAGCAGGCAATACTCGAGCTGTGCATGGACGCGAAGCGGCTGGAAGGCACGCCGGTGGACGAGTTCGTGGATCTCTTCGTGATATGAATCGAACCGCAAATCGGCGTCAGAGCCCGAATCTTTTTTCTCGGGGAAGTGAAAGAACGGCCAACCGTCGTTCCCGCGAATGCGGGAACCCATGTTGCTTAAGAAGAAAACCGGACCCCCGCCTTCGCGGGGGCGACTATTCAGACTCCCTACTGGGTGAATCATGAGCGCCTGGCTTGAAAAGCGCATCGCCGAGCTGTCCGAGGAAATCCGGCATTACCCCGGCCCCATCGCCCGCTGCGACGAGCACCTGCCTGCGCTGCTCGAAGAGCGCGCGCGACTGATCTCCCAGCTCGAAAGACAGGCCTGCAGCCCCGAGGCGCTGTGGACCAATGACGGAGGCTTCAATGCCGCATAACCTGTTCAACACCCTGCAGAGCTTCAAGCACGGCAAGTTCTACAGCCTTCCTGAATTGGGAAAACAGCTCAAGCTTCCCATCGAGCGCTTGCCCGTCTCGATCCGCATCGTGCTGGAATCGGTGCTGCGCAACTGCGACGGCAAGAAGGTCACTGAGGCGCACGTGCGCGAGCTGGCCGGCTGGAAGCCGGTGGCGCCGCGCACGGAGGAGATTCCGTTCGTGGTAGCACGCATCGTGCTGCAGGATTTCACCGGCGTGCCGCTGCTCGTCGACCTGGCGGCGATGCGCGGCGTGGCGCAGAAGATGGGCAAGGATCCGAAGGTGATCGAGCCGCTGGTGCCGGTCGACCTGGTCGTCGACCACTCCGTGCAGATCGACCACTACGGCAACAAGGGGGCGCTGGACCTCAACATGAAGCTGGAGTTCAAGCGCAACGAGGAGCGCTACCAGTTCATGAAATGGGGCATGCAGGCGTTCGACACGTTCAAGGTGGTGCCGCCGGGCATCGGCATCGTGCACCAGGTGAACCTCGAGTACCTCGCCCCGGGCATCCACAAGAGCAGAGAAGGTGTGTGCTACCCGGACACGCTGGTGGGCACCGACAGCCATACCACCATGATCAACGGCATCGGCGTGGTCGGCTGGGGGGTGGGCGGCATCGAGGCCGAGGCCGGCATGCTCGGCCAGCCGGTGTATTTCCTCACGCCGGACGTAGTCGGTGTTCGCTTGAAGAACAGATTGCATCCGGCGTGCACGGCCACCGACCTGGTGCTCACGGTCACGCAGATGCTGCGCAAGGCGAAAGTGGTCGGCAAGTTCGTCGAGTTCTTCGGCGAGGGCACGGAGTCGCTCTCGCTTCCCGATCGCGCCACCATCGGCAACATGGCGCCGGAATACGGCGCGACCATGGGCTTCTTCCCGGTGGACGGGCGCACGCTGGAATACCTGCGCGGCACCGGGCGCACCAAGGAGCAGGTCGACGCATTCGAGGCCTACTTCAAGGCGCAGGGCCTGTTCGGCATCCCCAAGGGCGGCCAGGTCGACTACTCGGAGGTGCTCGAGCTCGACCTTGCGACCATCATGCCGTCGCTCGCGGGCCCAAAGCGCCCGCAGGACCGCATCGACCTCGAGAAGGTGAAGGGCGCTTTCACGTCGCTGTTCTCCGCGCCGGTCAAGGAGAACGGCTTCGGCAAGCGCACCGAGGACCTGCAAAAATCCTACAAGGCGTTCGACGGCACTGAGATCCGCAACGGCGACGTGCTGATCGCCGCCATTACGTCGTGCACCAACACCTCGAATCCGGGCGTGCTGCTCGCCGCGGGGCTGCTCGCCAGGAAAGCCGTTGAATTGGGCTTGACTGTCAAACCCCATGTGAAGACCTCCCTCGCGCCGGGATCGCGCGTGGTCACCGAGTACCTGTCGAAGGCGGGGCTGCTTCCCTACCTCGAGAAGCTCGGCTTCGCCGTGGCGGCCTACGGCTGCACCACCTGCATCGGCAACGCGGGCCCGCTGGCGCAGCCGATCGAGGAGGCGATCGTCAAGAACGACCTGGTGTGCGCCGCGGTGCTGTCGGGCAACCGCAACTTCGAGGCGCGCATCCATCCGAACATCCGCGCCAACTTCCTGGCATCGCCGCCGCTCGTGGTGGCGTATGCGATCGCAGGATCGGTGCTGGTCGATTTCAAGAATGAGCCTCTCGGAAAGTCGAAAGACGGGCGAGACGTCTTCATAGGGCATATCTGGCCGAGCGCGCAGGAAGTGCAGTCCCTCATGAAGCTCGCCATGGACGCGCCGACGTTCCGCAAGCTGTACTCGAACCTGGCGGACGCCAATCCCATGTGGAAGAAAGTGTCGGCGCCCACCGGCCAGGTCTATAGCTGGCCGCAGTCGACCTATATCGCGGAGCCGCCTTTCTTCGAGGACTTCTCCATGACGCCGGGCAGCACGAGCAGCATCCACGGCGCGAAGGTCCTGGGCATCTTCGGCGACTCGGTGACCACGGACCACATCTCGCCGGCCGGCTCGATCAAGCCCACCTCCCCCGCCGGCATCTACCTGCAGGAGCACGACGTCGCGGTGGCGGACTTCAACAGCTACGGCGCGCGCCGCGGCAACCACGAGGTCATGATGCGCGGCACCTTTGCCAACGTGCGCATCAAGAACCTGATGCTTCCGGGGAGCGAGGGCGGCATAACGCGATATCGAAACGAAACCATTCCGATCTACGACGCCGCCATGCGCTACATCGCCGAAGGCACCCCTACGGTGGTTTTCGGCGGCGAGGAATACGGCACCGGCTCCTCGCGCGACTGGGCGGCGAAGGGCACGCAGCTGCTGGGCGTGAAGGCAGTGATCGCGCGCAGCTTCGAGCGCATCCATCGCTCCAACCTGGTCGGCATGGGCGTGCTGCCGCTGCAGTTCCTCGGCAGCGACTCGGCGCAGTCGCTCGGACTCAAAGGCGACGAAACCATCGACGTCCTGCTACCCGACGAAATCGTCCCGCAGCAGGAGATGGAGATGGTGCTCCGGAAAAGCGACGGTGGCGAGACCCGGATCCGCGTGCGCTCGCGCATCGACACCGCCATCGAGGTGGATTACTACAAGCACGGCGGCATCCTGCCCTACGTGCTGCGCGAGCTCATGAGCTCGGCCGGCTCGGCGACGAAGGCGGCGTAATTTCGGTCTAGCTCTCCCGCGGCGCCGGCCGCGCGGCGTCGTGCGGCACGCGCCCGGTCTCGATGATGGTCTTCATGCGCAGCAGGTCGGAATCCATCTCGCTCTTCGGATCCGCGCCGAAGAGCGACGCCACCGCGTGGCCGAAAGCACCGCCCGGCGGCACATAGCACAGCCGTATCGTGATGCGGCTGCCGCCGTGACCGTTCTGCTCGAAGCGCACCCAGCCTTCGTGCTTCACCGACGAGTCGCTCGTGGAGCGCCACTTGATGAGCTCGTTGGGAACCATTTCCTCGAGCTGCGCATTCCACTGCACCGGCACGCCGGCCGGGCCGGCCACCACCCAGTGGGAGCGATCATCGTTCACCTGCACCTCGCGCACGTTGCGCATGAAGCGCGGGAAGTTCTGGTAGTCGGTCCAGAAGCCGAACACGTCCTCGAGAGGCGCGTCGACGTTGATGGTCTTCTGCACCACGATGCCCTGGCTGGCGTCGCCGAGCCCGACCAGCGTGCGCAGGTTCTTGTTGGTCGCGGCGCGCGCCACCAGCGCGCTGCCCGTCACGCCGAGCAGCGCGCAAAGCCCCGTGCCGCGCACGCGGAGAGCCGAAGCGACCAATCCGGCGCCGAACGACCCGACCGCGAGGCGCGCGGCGGGCGACCAGTTCTCCTGCATGAGCTCGAAGCGGCTGCCGGGCGCCGGCTCACCGCCCTGCAGCGAAGAGACATGCGCGCCGTCCTCGTACACGGTCAGGCGGTCGCTCACCGCGCGCACCCCGGGCACCCGCCGCACGTGGCGCAGCAGCGGCCGCACCTCGTCGGAAAGGATCGGACCGGACAGCGTCACGTACCCGCCTTCCGCGGTGACCTCGACCGCGTGTGAGTGGGACACGAAGCGCCCGAGCTCGGCGCGCACCCGCCCGACCAGCACTTCGTCGCCGACCGCCTCGTTGCTGAAGAGCTTGCGGGTGCTCGCCCATACGCCCCTCGCGCGGTGCACGGTGTCCCGCGCCGTGACCCGCCCGGCATCGTTCAGCACCCGGCCGGCGTGCACCGCCTTGTCGCGCGTCCTCGCGCGGCGCCGGCGTCCCTGCTGGGGATCCAGAAAATACATGGCGAGCGCGCCCAGCGCGCTGCCGAAGAGAAGGCGATTCATATCCGGTCAAGCCTCCGCGCAAGAAACCCGTTGACTATCAGGGGGTCCAAAAGGCATGGCTACCACATGGATCGTTGCGGCCGACGAAAGCCGCGCCAGAGTCCTGCAAGTTGCGCGCCCGCAGCGCAAGCTCGAGGAGATCGAAAGCATGCTGAACCCCGAGGGGCGGCTTCAGGACCGGGAACTCAACAGCGACGCCCGCGGGCGCTTCTCGGGCGGGCACACGGGTGAGGACAACGTCGGCGCGGTCGAGCACCAGGCCGAGCTGTTCGCCAAGCGTGTCGGCGACTACCTGGGCAAGGCGCGCATCGAGCACCGCTTCGATGAGCTGGTGCTGGTTGCCCCACCCAAATTCCTGGGCGCGCTGCGCAAGGAGCTCGACAAGGAGGTCGAGAAGCTCGTGGTAGAGGAGCTCCCCAAGGACCTGTCCTGGCTCAACGCCCGGGAGCTCGCGGCCTATTTCGAGAAAGGAAGTGGGCGAGCGCCTTGATGTCGGCGTCCGACACACCGTAGAGCGCCGCCGCCATGATGGTGTCGCCGCCTTTGCGATTGCCGTCGCGGTAAGCGAGCATCTCGGAAAGCAGGTACTCCTCGCGCTGACCGGCGAGGCGCGGCACCTGCTTCTGGCCGCCGTAATCGGCGGTGTGGCAGACATTGCAGCGCAACGCCTTGGCGCGCGCCGCGCCCTGCTTCATGAGCCCGGGATCGGCGGGCCCCGAGGCCATCGATTTCGCCGGCAGATTCGAGAAGTGCTCCGCGAGCCTCGTGATCTCGGCGTCCTTCATGCCCTTCACGATGGGCAGCATCTGTGGCGCCGGCCGCAGCTCCTCGCGTATCAGCACGAGCTGCGTCTCGATGAAGAGCTTCGGCTGGCCGGCGATGGACGGAATGCCCTCGGTAACCGAGTTGCCGTCAAGCCCGTGGCAAGCGAGACAAGGTTCCTGGGAAAGAACCGGGAGAGAGGCGGTGAGCAGCAACGCTGCCCACCACCTCGTGCGCAACAAAAGCACTACTTCTTCTTCGCCGGCGCCTTGGGTGCCTGGTAGCTGATGCGGTAGATCGCTCCGACCTGCTCGTCGCTTACGAGCAGCGCGCCGTCGGGCATTTGCGCCACGTAGGCCGGCCGACCCCAGAACTTGTAGCTGTCCTTGCCCTCATTGAAGCCGGTAAGGAACGGCGTCATCCGCGCTTCCTTGCCGTCCGCGCCCACCCGGACATTGACCACGTCGAAGCCAGAGGGCTTGCTGCGGTTCCACGAGCCCTTGCGCGCAATGAACATGGTGTTCTGGTATTCCTTCGGGAACATCTTGCCGGTGTAGAACTTGACGCCCATGGCGGCGGCATGCGGACCCATGAGCCGCACCGGCAGGGTGACGCCCTTGCACGCCTGTTCCTTGGGCTTCTTGAAGTCCACGTCGACGATGCCGTTGGCGTGGCAGTACGGGAAGCCGAAGTTCTGGCCAGGCTTCGACAGGCGGTTCAGCTCGTCCTGGGGTCCATTGTCGCCCATCCAGTCGCGGCCATGGTCGGTGAACCAGAGCTGCTTGGTGCGCGGATGCCAGTCGAAGCCCACGGAGTTGCGCACGCCGGTGGCGATCACCTCCTTGCCCGAGCCGTCGGCGTTGTAGCGCCGGATCTGCCCGTACTCCTTCGGCGGCTCGCAGATGTTGCACGGCGAGCCGAAAGGCACGTAGAGCTTGCCGTCGGGCCCGAAGGCGACGTACTTCCAGTTGTGGTGCTGCTGCGGGGGCAGGTCGAATTTTTCCGTCAGGTCCTGGGGCTGGGCGCCGGGGTTGGATGCGATGCCGTCGTACTTCAGCACCTTGTCGATGGCGAAGACATACAGCGCGCCGTCCTTGTACGCGACGCCGGCCGGCTGCGTCAGCTTGTCGACCACGGTGCGCACCGTGCGCTTGCCGCCTTCGTCGGTCACCTCGTACACCCGGCCGATGCCGCGCGTGCCGACGTACACTTTCTTGCCGTCGTCGCTCAGCGCCATGGCGCGGCCGCCCGGCAGGCCGCTCGCCCATAGCTCGACCTTGAAGCCTGCAGGGGCCTTCAGCTTGCTCACCGGAACGTCGCTCGCCGGCGTCTCGGTCATCTTGCCGGCATGCGGCGCGAGCGTCGAATCCTTCATCTTCTCCGGCATGCCCTGCTTCCAGATCGGCGGCGGCTTGGGCTTGTCCTGCGCCTGGGCGCCGAATGCCAGCGCGACCGCCGCGGCGGCCCACAGTACCGTGTTCTTCCTCATGTTGGCTCTCCTCCTGGGTGGGAACGCAAATAGTAGACCATCAAAATTGCACGCTTGCCTGCACGCCGACCGTGAAATTGCGACCCGGCGCGGGCTCGTAGAACCGGCCGTTCGCGTCGTTCACGATCACCGAGCCGACGTAGTTCCGATCGCCGAGGTTGTCCACGCGCACGTACTCGGTCAGGCGCCAGCGCCCGCCTTGCTGCTCCAGGCCCGCCACCGCGTTGACCACGGTGAAGGCGTCCGCGAACTCGGAATTGCGGTCGTTCACGGCGACCCGCGAGCGATACAGGCCTTCGAGCTGGACGTAATAGCCGTCGCCGCCGTAGCGCAGCTCGCCGTAGAGCTGGCTGCGCGGCACGCCGGGCAGCCGGCTTCCCGCCGGCACGAAAACCGGTGCGGCCGGCGCGCCGGCGACGGTAGCGAAACCCTCGCGGAACGTGGCTTCTATGTAGGACCACGCGATGCGCGATTTCCAGGGACCGCCGGTTACCGTCTCGGCAGAAAGCTCCAGCCCGCGGCGGTCGGTATGGCCGGCGTTCCTGAACGTAGCCCGCCCGCCGGAATTGCTTTCCACCACGATCTCATCTTCGGTGACGATGTCGAACATCGCGGCATTGACCCGCACGGCGCTCGCCACGATAGCCTTTGCGCCCACCTCGGCGTGGCGGCTGCGGCTCGCGTCCAGGGCGAAGTTGAGGCCGCTGCCGCCGGTGCGGTAGGCAAGCTCGGCGAAGGTCGGCGTCTCGAAGCCGCGGCCGAGGTTGCCATACAGGGACACGCGCGGCGAAAGACGATACAGCAGTCCCACGACCGGGGTCGTGGCGCTGAAGGTCTGCTCGCCGCTGTCGTCGCCGTTCGTACCGGCGATGAAGTGGTCCTCGGAGGTGAAGCGCACGCGGCTGTGACGCGCGCCGCCATGCAGCGACCAGCGCTCGGCAAGGCGCCATTCGGCCTGCACATAGACGTCCGTGCTGGTCACCTCGTTGTCCTCGTCGCGCTTCAGGGCGCCCGCGACGCCGAAGTTGTTGATGAAGCCCCTGCGCCGCTCGTCCATGCGCTCGTACTCGACGCCGGTGGAGAGCGTCACCGCGCCGATGTCGGTGAAGTAGCGCAGCGCCCCGCCGCTGTAGCCGCGGTCGAGATTCACTACGCCGCCCGAGTGCGTCGGGCTGGATTGCGTGCCCAGCGGGATGGAAAGGAACTGCTCGACGAAGCGCTCGCCGCCGTAGACGACCGCCTCCAGGCGGCCGGCGGCACCCAACCGGTGCTCCAGGCGGCCGCCGATCTGGTCCTGGTTGACGGTCTTGCGGGTATTGAACTGGATCGCCACCGGGTCGGCCTGCCGCGGATCCTCCTCAACCTGATCCCGCGTCAGGCCGAGCGGGTCCTGAGTGTCGGGCTGGCGCAGGCTGTTGGCGATCAGCGTAAAGGAGGTGTCGTCACTCAGCCGGTAGCGCAGCTTGGCGTTGAGGTGGTCGCGCATGGCGGCGCTGTGCTCACGGTAGCCGTTGGTGTCGAAGCGCGACAGGTCGCCGATGGCGTTCAGCGCCCCCCACTGGCCGCCGAACAGCAGCCCGGCGCGCCAGGTGTCGTAGCTCCCGGCAAGGAAGCTCGCCTCGCCGGTCGGAACTTCCGGACCGTCGCGCGTCTCGATGGCGATGACCCCGCCCGCGGCGTTGCCGTACAGCGCGGAGAACGGGCCGCGCAGCACCTCGATGCGCTCGGCGGAGCTAAGCGAGAAGGTGGCGGCCTGCCCCTGCCCGTCGGGCATGGTGGCCGGGATGCCGTCGGCGATGAGACGGATGCCGCGCACGCCGAACGTCGAGCGCGCGCCGAAGCCACGCGAGGAGATCTGCAGGTCTTGCGCATAGTTCTGCCGGTTCTGCACCACGATGCCCGGCACCCGGCCGAGGCTCTCCGACAGGTTCACCTGCGCCCGGCCCTCGCGGATCTCGTCGCCGGGAATGCGGTCCACCGACGCCGGGATCTGCAGGCTCGGCTGCGGCGCGCGCGTGGCGGTGACGACGACGGCGTCGTCCGGCTGCTGGGCTAGTGCGAAATTGGGCGCGAGCGCGGCCAGCAGCCCTGCGAGGCTCCTCCTCATGGGACCGCAAGGCTACCGCGGAAGGGCGTGGCGGTGGCGGGCTACCCCGGCATAGAGGCGACGCAGCATCGGCCGGAGCATGCGGCTGCCCCAAATGCCGGCCACGGCATCCCTGCCAACGGCGGCATGGGCCCGCTCGAGCACTTCGATGCCTGAGAACCATCGGCCGTGTGCGTCGCGCGCGTGAATGGCCGTCATGAGGTCCTCGCGCCGGATGGGCAGGCCCGCGAGCACCGTTTCGTCGAAGTCCGCGGCCGAGCAATCCACCAGCACCAGCCGTCCCTGCGCGTCCCGCCGCTCGAGCCTGCCCATGTGCGCGACGCACATCGGACACGACGCGTCGTAGAAGATAGTCAGCGGGTAACGTACGGTTGCAGCCATGTGGGGCGATAATCTCCGTTGCTTAGGACAACGCTTCGCATGAAACGTGCCATCGTCCTGCTCGCCAGCCTGCTATGGGCGGCGCTCGCCCTTGCCGACCCGGCTCTGGTGCAAATGCTGCGTGAAGGCGGCTACGTCCTGTACATGCGCCATGCGTCCACCGATTTCAGCCAGAACGACGCGCGCATGACGAGCTACGAGGATTGCGATAGCCAGCGCAATCTCACCGAGAAGGGCCGCGAGGAGGCGCGCCAGATCGGCGCGCATGTCAAGCGGCTCGGCATTCCGATCGGCGATGTGCTCGCCAGCCCCTATTGCCGCACCATGGAAACCGCGCGTCTCGCCTTCGGCAAGGCTCGCGCGAGCAACGATGTGCGGGGCGGCCCCGTGGATGCGACGCGCTACGACGCGTTGAAGAAGCTGCTTTCCGCGGACGTGCGTAAAGGCGAGAACCGCGTGATCTCGAGCCACGGGAACCCCTTCCAAGCGATCGCCGGCTCGCCTTACCTGGCCGAAGGAGAGATTGCGGTAGTGCGCCCCGAAGGCAGCGGGTTCAGCGTGATCGCCCGGATTCGTCCGCAGGACTGGCCAGGTCTTCGAGCCGCCGGCGGTCCCGCTTCGTAGGCCGGCCCTTCAGGCCGGCGGCCGGCTCTGCCCCCCAGCGCCGCTGGTCCATGCGGCGCTCGCGCTCGACGCGGCTCGCTTCGGTTTCTCGGTACAGCTTGCGCGCCTCCTCCGCCGGTCCGCGCCGGTCGGACAACACCTTCACCTCGACGCACCATTCCAGCTCGCCGACGCGCACGGCCACGGCATCTCCTGGCT
>Ga0247825_10000060_pt1 | contig 58955 bp, 39 predicted proteins | sample 13C_Vanillin_Day_FD_194413 | JGI IMG/M metagenome (GOLD analysis project Ga0247825, IMG submission 194413) | Soil microbial communities from agricultural site in Penn Yan, New York, United States - 13C_Vanillin_Day48 | ecosystem: Environmental > Terrestrial > Soil > Agricultural land | place...
CGCAGCGCGATCGGTCCGTCGACCTTCGCGCCGTCGGCGAGCACGCCACCGGTGTCAATTGCCGCGCCGGTTTCCGTCACCTCACGCCACTGACCGACTGAGTTGAACTTCTCGAGCGCGAAGCCCGCCGGATCGATGATGCGGTGACACGACGCGCACACCGGGTTGTTGCGGTGGCGCTCCAGCTGCTCGCGCACCGTCTTGGGTGCTGCGTCCTTGTTGCTCTCCTCGAGCGTTGGCACGTTCGGCAGCGGTGGGGGAGGCGGCGTGTTGAGGAACGTCGTCAGAACGAACTTGCCGCGGAACACCGGCGACGTTCTGGTCGCTACCGAGGTGAGCGACAGAATGCTGCCCTGGCCCAACAATCCGCGCCGGTTCGGATCGGCGATCTTCACCTGGCGGAAGCGGCTGCCATAGACGCCGGGGATGCCGTAGTGCTTGGCCAGACGCTCGTTCACGAACGTGTAGTCAGCGCTGAGCAATTCCATCGCGCTCCGGTTCTCGCGCAGGATGTATCCGAAGAACATCTCGGTCTCGCGACGGAACGCCTTTCGGATGTTGTCGTCGAAGTCCGGGAACATCAGCAGGTCCGGCGCGACCTTCGATTCCAGGTTGCGCAGCTGTAGCCACTGCCCGGTGAAGTTGTTGATCAGGGCGTCGGCTTTCTCGTCCTCGATCATCCGCTTCACCTGCGCAGCGAGCACACCCGGCTGGCGCAGACGCCCGGCCACCGCGAGGTTCATCAGCGTCTGATCCGGAATGCTGCTCCAGATGAAGAACGACAACCGCGACGCGAGCTCGACGTCGCTCACTGGGTGCGCCACGCCGGCACGCACGCCGACAGGATCGCGCTCCATGCGATACAGGAATGACGGGCTGGCGAGCACGCGCGCCACACCGGCGCGAACTCCGGCGTCGAAGCCTTCGTTGCCTGCGCGCGCCTGCTTGTAGAACGCCATCGGCGCTTCAATATCCGCCGCCGTCACCGCGCGACGGTAGGCGCGTCGCGTCAGGTTGGTGAAAATCTTCTCGGCGCAGGCGGTCTCGTCGGCTGCGGACGTCGGCTTGCACACGAAGAGTCGCTCGCGGCTCGCGGACTGGCTGACGCCCTTGACGTCGTAGGGACCCTCGACACCCACGGTCTTCAGCCGCGCGAGGCCGCCGATCATGTGGACTTCCTGGCTGTCACGCAGGGCGGGCTGCCAGACGTCCTGACGACGCGCCGGCCGCTCTCTCCACGTATAGCCCACTTCATGCGGACCTGCCGTGACGAAGACCTTGCCGGTCATACGCGCGTCGATGAGCGCCTTCGCCTCGTTCATGTCCTTCGACTGAATCTCGTGATCCTGCTTGCCACCGACTTCCGCGGTGAAGACCTCTTCGCCGTCGACGGTGATGACGAACGTGTCCGGCGTCTCGTTGCTTTCAACGCCGGAGTAGCCCTCTTCCACTCCACGGACGAGGCGCCCGAACAGCTTGTACTCGGCGTCGGCTGGGAAGACGTGATTGACGACCGTGCCGCCGCGCGTGCCGAGTGGGAGCCCCTCGACGTGCATGTTTTGACTGAACTCGCGGCTGATCGAATACTCCGTCGTGCCCGGGCGGACGTTCGGATCGCCGACTGCCATGGTGCTGATGCGCTGCGCCGCGGTCAGGTACCGCTCGAGCAGCAGTGGAGAAGTGCCCAGCGCGGAGGCGATGTTGTCGAAGCCGAAGTTGGCACCGTCGCTCGGCAGCAACTCCGTGACGTCGATATCGAGCGCGAGCAGATCGCGAATCGCGTTGGCGTACTCAGTCCTGTTCAGACGATGAACGACGTACCGTCCCGGTGTGCTCTTGCCTTGCCACGCACGATCGAGTGAGCTCGACAACCAAGTTGTGAACCCGACGTACTCGGCCTCGGTCGGGTGAGGCACGCCCTGAGGCGGCATCGCGCGCACGCTCAACTTGCGCAGCACGCGTTCCCATGTGGCGGCCTGAGGCACCAGGTTCGTGAGGCTCGCCGTCTCGAGGTTCACCGGCTCATTGGCGGGCGACGCTGTGCGGCTGTTGTGACACGAGATGCAGTACTGCTTGACCCACGCTTGGTACTTCGCGGTTTCGTCGGCCGCTGCAAGGGTCTGTGCCGAAGTCGCGGCCGGTCGCGGCCGGGCAGGCGTTGTGGATTGGGGCTGTGCGGGAGTGGAGGGCGATGTTGCGCGAGGCGCGGTCGCCGATTGTGGGCGAGAGGCCGTCGTTCCGCTCTGCGCCCACAAAACGGTTGCGCCAACCCAGACGAGGGCCGCGCTCATCAAGACTTTCCCGAACCTCTTCCGAGTCACAACGATCATCGGGCGGTTCCTTACTGAGCCTGGCCGGCCTGCGCCACGCTGGCGTCGGCATCGTCCTCGGTCTTCTTCTCGTCCTTCTTATCGTCCGTAGACGGCGGCGCCGGTGGTGGCTGCGGCGTGGGGTCGTTCGGACCGAGGCCCATCGACTCCCGCACGGCAGCGATGACGTCTTCACGCGAGTCGCGCTTCGGGCGCCAGGTGCGTGAGTCGGTGTTGTTGCCGGGCGGCGGCGGAGGCTCGGGCTTCTCGGCCAACTGCAGCGGCGTGAGATTGTCCTTGTTGACGACGTCGAACTTGGCGCCAGACGCGGCGAGTGCGCGAACGATCGCGACCTGTCGTGCCTGCACGGCCTGGTGGAGCAGGTAGGCACCATCGGGAGCCTTCGCGTTCGGATTGGCTCCGGCCGCAAGCAGCGCCTTCACGGCGTCAACAGGCTCGCGATTCGACTCTTCGCGGAACGGCGGCGGACCAAGGCGATCGAATCCGGGGCCAGCCGCGAACGACGCACCACGGCCACCGCCGATGGCGACCATCATCGGCGTCTTGCCGACGTTGGGATTGCCACGGCCGCCGGCGGCTGCGCCTTCTTTCTTTTCCTTCTTGACCTCGGTCGGGCTCCACTCGACCTGCGCGCCGTGCCCGAGCATCAACTTCAGCGACTCGACGTCCGCCGCCACTGCCGCCCGGAAGAACGGCGATGAATTCACATCTTCGCCGCAGCACAGCGTGTAGGAGTGAAGCTGACCGACGAAGGCCTTGTTCGGATCGGCGCCCTTGTCGAGCAGCAGCTTCACGAGGTCGAGCGCGGTGAGCTTGTTGGGGAAGTCAGCACGCAGTCGCGATCCGTCCTTCGCGCGCATATCGGACGTGGCGTCGTGCATGTCCACTGCGAAGTAGAGCGAGCCGTCGTTGGCGTCAGCGCCGAGGTCAATCAATGTCTTGGCCAGATCGAGTCGATCGTTGACGATGGCGACGATCGTCGCGGTCGCTCCGTCACCGTTGGTCAACTTCGGATCTGCACCGCCTGCGATCAGCGCCCGAATCGTGTCTTCGTGGCCGTTGCGCGCGGCATACATGAGAGCCGTGAAGCCACCGGTCGGGTGATCGGCGTGCTTGCGCTCGGTGAGCGTCGTGACCGCGGCCTTGACGTTTGGATCGGCCTTCGCGTCGAGCAGTGCCTTGACGACGTCGGTATGACCTTCAGTGGCCGCCCACATCAACGCCGTCTGCTTCTGATACGTGTCGGTAGCGTTGACGTCTACTCCTGTTTCGAGCAGCAAGCGCACGGTGTCGATGCTGCCGGCATATGAGGCGGCCATCAACGCCGTCTCGCCCTCGGGGTGTGCCTGCTTGGAATCAGCCCCGGCACGAAGCAGAGACTGCACGACTGGGGCAGCGCCCGTGCGGCTGGCCTGCAGCAGCGGCGTCACGCCGTACTTGTTTGGAGTGTTGATCTTGGCGCCTGCTGCGATGAGCGCTTGCGCCATCGCGAGGTCGGAATTGTAGGCGGCCCAGAGAAGCGGCGTGGAACCGTCGCGTCCCGGCTCGTTCACATCCACGCGCTTGGCGATCAACGCACGGACGGTTGCGACGTCACCCTTCTTGGCAGCCTCGACGAGCGGGCTGTCCCCGGCCGCCTGTCCCTGGCCTCCTGGGAACGCCATCACGATCGTCAGGAACGCAATCAGAAGCCATCCGGAATTACGAGCGGCGTGCATCTTGGCTCCACCTTTTCATAAGGACACAGTGCAACTATGGGAACGTGACGCGAATGGTACCCCTGGAACACCCTCCGAGATGGTCAAAAACTACACAAATATCGGCGTGCACACAGAATGCGCGACACAGCTGATATTACACCCGTAGCCGTCCAGTCGGGACCGAATACCTATACCGGCTTCGTATAACCGAAGTGATGGTTATTCAGGTGTTTAGGGGCACGCCTCACCCACGCGATTTACGGTGGCGACGTTGATGCCATTTACTCCGCCGGCACCGATCAGAATCCCGGTCACCGCCATCCGCTGGCCGACGAAGGAATCAAGCCGGTTGAGGACGAATTTCAACGTCATCGTGCGGTCGCCTAACGCCCGAGTGGCGTCTTCCGGCACAGCCCCCGTCTTCTCGATTCGCTGAGGCAGGGTTGCGTTCGTCAAGGTCCAGTCGGCACCGCTCTTCGGGGCCAGGCATCCGACGATGCGAACCAGGGTATTGCCAGGCAGTTCGCCGGGGCCGTCCATGGGGATGATCTGAACGGTGGCGATGGTCTCGGGCGTCAGCTCCGTCTTTCCAGAGGGGAAGCCGTTCGACTTCAGGATCAGCGCGACGAGGTCGTTATAAATGGTCGCGGGGAGCGAGCCACCCTGACCGTTCGGCATGTTGGTCTTCACGAAGGTCAGGAGGTCGCCGACGGTTTTCTGGGTGTAGCCCTCCCAGAATTTGTCACCACTCAGTGGACGGGTCCCTTGCGCCGAGAGGGTGTGACACCGTTCGCAGCTTTGGCTGAACGTGCCGGCCGCGCGGTCGGCCTGCGCGTCGGTGAAGACACCGTCCCAGACGGTCGGACCCGTGGGCTTGGCGGTTTGTGCCGTCACCGCACCTGTGACGGAGGCCACGAACAGGACGCACATCAGGCGAAGCATCGATCGTCGAAGGTCGGGCATTGTCACTGCCTCCCGAGTACGAGGTTCCGGTGTTTCGGTCGGATGCGGAATGGTCGCGCGTATTGTAGCCAAGTCATGCGCGCGGCGCGCGCACGATCTACGTGACGAGCTCGAGGATCAACGAGTGGTCGTCAGGAGGGACCGCCGAGCGGGAGGCGGAGCGTCGCGCGCGTCCCTCGACGATCGGTGCGGTTCTCGAGTGCGAGTGTGCCGCCGTGGCCTTCAGCGATCTGTCGGCTCAGGGCGAGACCGATGCCCGATCCGCCCGGCTTCGTCGTGAAGAACGGCACGAACAGGTTGCTGGTGCTTTGAAGCCCCGGCCCTTCATCCTCGATGCGAACGACCAGCATACCGTCCTGCGTCGTCCAGTTCGCAGCGACGCCGCCACCGGTTTCGAGCGCGGCATCGGTCGCGTTGCGCAGCAGGTTGATCACCAACTGTTCGAGTTGATCGCCGTCCGCTGAAAGCGTCGTCTCGAAGCAGCCATCCAGGGTTACCGGCAGCCGCGGATCGAGTCCGACCACACGCCGCATCAATTCGCCGAAAGCGACCGCCTTGCGCGTCGGAGCCGGCAGCCGCGCGAGCCGCGCATAGGCGCTCGTGAATCGACTGAGGGCATCGGCACGCGAGGCGACGATGCCGAGCCCGCGCTGCATGTCCTCGCGCCAGTCTTCTGGCGGAGGCTCGCGGGCGAGCAGCGACTCCAGGCTGCCCGCGATCGATTTGATCGGTGCAAGCGAGTTGTTCAACTCGTGGCCGATGACTCGAATCAGGCGGCGCCACGCCTCGCGCTCCTGGTCGCGCAGCGGTTGACTCAGGTCAGACAGCACGAGCAGTTCGTGTCGGGTGCCGCCCTGCCAGAACGTCGTCCTGCGTGTCTCCCAACGGCCGGTGCCGCCGGGGAAACTCAATTCCTGAATTGTCGGTGTGCCACCGAGCGCAGGCTGCAGTCCCAGTTCGCCGGCCGGGTGGCCGATGAGCGTCATCGCATCCTGCCCGAGCAGTTTCTCGCCCGCGCGATTGACGAGGACCAGCCGATGCTCGTTGTCGAACGCGAAGATCGCGACGTTGATCTCCGCCATCACCGACCGAAGAAGGGCAGTCGCTTCCTGCGCCCCGAGCCGCTGCACGCGCAGCGTCTCTGCGAGCGTGTTGATCTCGAGCATGACGTGCGCGAGAGGATCGCTGCCGGGCGCTTCGCGCGCGCGGACGGAGAAGTCGCCCTCCCGCATCGCGGCGAGAAGGTTGGCGATGGTCTGAAGCGGACGCGCGACGCGATCGCGCACGACCACGGTGAGCGCGATCCAGGCGCCGGTGGCGAGCACGATCGCGGTGACGCGCACGAGCGTCGAGTAGTTGCCGAGCCACAGCAGCACGGCACACAACGCGATCGCCGGCAGCGCCGTCGTCATCGTGAGCAGCGTGATGCGCCGATCGTGAGTAAAGAACGACATCACTACTGAGTGAGTGTAGTTCCTCGTTCCATGTTCCAAGTTCCGCGTTCGTGTTCCACGTTCGGGTTCTACGTTCTACGTTCCATGTTCCCGGTTCCACGTTTCGCTCTGGACCTGAACCCCGAACCTGAACCCCGAACCTGAAACCCCGAACCTGGAACCCCGAACTCGAACCCCGAACACGAACCTGGAACGCGGAACCAGGAACACGGAACTGTTCTGCACTACGAGAGCTTGTATCTCTCGAGTCGCCTATATAGCGCAGAGCGGCTCAGCCCTAATGCCTTGGCCGCAAGCGTCACGTTGCCGTGGCGCGCCATCGCCTTGCGAATGAGCAGCGCCTCGACGTCTTCGAGGCTCATCTCGTCGAGATGTTCACCCATGGCGACAGCGGAGCGCAGACCGAGGTCCACCGTGTGGACGACGTTGCCCTGCGCCATCAGGACAGCGCGCTCGACGGCGTGATCGAGCTCGCGAACGTTCCCCGGCCAACGGTGATCGACGAGCGCTCTCAACGCGGACGGATCGAAGCCGGTGATGGCTTTTCGATACCGCTGCGCGTGCGTTGTCAGGAAGCACGCGGCGAGCCGGGGAATGTCTTCGCGCCGCTCGCGGAGCGGTGGCAGATGGATCTCGATCGTGTTGAGACGGAAGAGCAGATCCTGCCTGAATCGACCTGCCACGACTTCCGCATTGAGGTCAGCGTTCGTCGCTGAGATCAGCCGCACGTCCGCTTTGCGCGTTCGCGACGATCCGAGACGTTCGAACTCCCCGGTCTCGAGCACGCGCAGCAGCTTCTGCTGCTGACCGAGCGGCACGTTGGCGATTTCGTCGAGGAACAGCGAGCTGCCATCGGCCATCTCGAATCGCCCGACACGATCCTGCTTCGCATCGGTGAACGCGCCCTTCACATGTCCGAAAAGCTCGCTTTCGAAGACCCCTTCCGAGACACCACCGGCGTTGATGGTGACCATGGGGCGGGCGGTCCTTACCGACACGCCATGAAGCGCCTGCGCCACGAGGCTCTTGCCCGTGCCGTTTTCGCCCGTGATGAGCACGTTGGCATCCGACGGCCCCACGCGATCGATCATTTGAAGCACCGGGCGCATGGCCGACGCCTCGGCGATGAGTGTGGCGCTCCCCTCCGTCGCCGCACGGGTCTGCGCTTCCAGCCGTCCGGCGCGACGCAGGGCGCGGCCCAGCTCCATCTGCGTGCGCAGGATAGTGAGCAGGCGCTCGTTATCCCAGGGCTTCTCGATGAAATCTCCGGCGCCTCGGCGCATCGCCTCGACCGCCACGTGCACCGAGCCCCACGCCGTCATCACGATCACCGGGAGCATCGCATCCCCGGCATGGATCTGCCGGAGCAACTCGAGCCCCTCCTCGCCCGACGTCGTGTCGCGCGCGTAGTTGAGGTCGATCAAGACGATGTCGTAGTCCCGCTGGCTGAGCGCTGTCAGCGCCGCCGCCGGCGACTCAACCGTGTCAATCTGGTAACCCTGCCCCTTGAGCAGCAGACGGAGGGCTTCGAGGACATCGCGCTGATCGTCGGCGATGAGGACGCGTGGAGAAGTCGAAGGCACGGCGCGAAATTATCCCTCAGCTGATTCAGGCGCTCTCTTCAAGGCTGGACACCGCCGTTGTCGCGCCGATACAGAAATAGAAGAGTGGCCGCATCAAGCGCCGTGCCGCTGAGAACGGCCCGAAAAGCGCGGTGCAGACACGTTTGTTGTCCGGTCTTGGGACGGGACGTCCGGACCCGGACGAGGTGTCTGCGATCGGCCGCCCTCTTTGGTACGATAGTCAGAGATGGTCAAAGCTTACACACGGTTAGCCGTGATTTTCTGGCTCGCCGCGCTCGTTGTCGCGACCCTCGGAGCCCAGGATCGCCCCCTGCCCGATCAGGAGACGTTCCTCAAGGAGACGCGCAAGCATCTTCAGACCGACAGCTCCGTCCAGCGGAGCTACATGTACGTCGAGACACAGCGCGTACGGAAGCTCGACAAGGACGGGCGTATCGCGGCGGAGTCGATCAAGGTGTACGAGAGCTACCCGGGGCTCCCTGGCGAGCCTCGCTGGGAGCGGCTCATTTCGGAAGACGGAAAGCCTGTCGCTGCAAATGAGCTGGCGGACCAGGATCGCGACCGCACGAAGAAGGCCGACGCAATGGTCAGGCGACTCGAGAACGACCCTGGAAAGGAGAACGCCCGGCAACAGCGCGAATGGGACAAGCTCCGTTCCGAGCGCTCACAGGCCGTAGACGACATCTACATCGTCTACGCGATCCACATGGTTGGCCGTGAGCGCGTCGAGGGTCACGACACGATTGCGTTTACCCTCACGCCGAGGCCGGACTCGAAGCCGAAGACACGCGAAGGCGATCTGATGAAGCACTTCAGCGTGAAGGCGTGGATCAGCGAGAGCGATAAGGAGCTCGTGCGTCTGGAAGCGGACGCGATCGACAACGTCTCGTTCGGATACGGCGTCCTCGGGCGCCTGCACAAAGGAGCGCATCTGTCGTTCCTGCGCCGCAAGGTCAACGGTGAAGTGTGGCTTCCGGCCGTGGTCAACTACAGCGGCAGCGCACGCGTAGGCCTGCTGTTCACACTGCGGCGTACTGGCTCGTCCGAGTATTCCGGCTACCGTAAGTTCTCCGTCGACACATCGTCAAGCTTCGAACATCCGAAATAACGAGTCTAGACCCGCCTCAGACTCGCCCTACTGGCGTAGCGTTCGCGCGGGATCGACAGCGAGCGCGCGTCTCGCAGGGATCAGACACGCGACGAACGCGATGAAGACCAGGAGCGCGGTGACGACGACCAAGGTCGTCAACTGATTGCCATCGGTCCGAGTGATCTGGAGGGGCAACAGCCGCAGGACTGCGATGGAACCTGCGAGTCCGACGACAAGCCCTGCCGCCACTTGAATCGACGCCCGCCGCGTGGCGAGCCACCACACCTGACGGACGCCGGCGCCGAGAGCGAGGCGCAAGCCGATCTCGCGTGTGCGTTGTGCGACGGCGTACGCCGTCACCGCATACAGCCCAACACTGGCCATCGTGAGGGCGATCGCCGCGAACATCGCGAACATCGATCCGAAGACGCGCTCGGCCCACCGCTGATACGCGAGCAGGTTGTCGACCGTCCGCACATCGAAGACCGGGAGGTCCGGGTCGATCGCGCGTATCTGATCCTGCACCTGTGACGACACGACACCAGGCTCAGGTGAGCCGCGCACCAGGATATTGACGCTCCAGTCAGGGTTGGCGGCCAACGGGACGTAGACAACCGGATCGAAGCTCCCGTCATTGGGCGGGCGTTGCTGAACGTTCGCGACCACACCAGCAATCGTCATCCACTCGATTGCACTGCCGGAGGCCGCCGGCCTGCCGGGAGCAGCGAGGCGAATCCGCTTGCCGATCGCACCCTCGCTGCCGAAATGCATCGCCGCGAACCGCTCGTTGACGATCGCCGCGCCGCGGCCGGACTCTCCATCGCCTGCGCCGAACAAGCGGCCTCGAACGTGCCGTGCGCCGATGGTGTCGAAGTAGCGATCGCCGATCGTCACCATCGTCACGTTCGGCCGCTCGCTTGGCTCTGGGTCGGGGCGACCATCGACGAGAAGCTGACGCGGCGCCCCACCGCTGGCAGGAGCCACGTTGGCGATCGACGCTTGCAAACCTTGCATCCGTTCCAGTCGCTCATCGAGCCTGCGATAGAAGGAGGAGCGTTGGTCTGGAGCGTTGTAGATCGATGACGGAAGGTCGAGTCGAAGACGAACGAGGCTGGTCGTGTCCACCCCTGGATCGGTCGTGGACAGCATCAGGATGTTTTGCACCATCGCTCCCGCGCCGCTCAACAGCACCAGCGTGAGAGCCAGTTGCCCGACGACCAACACCGCGCTCCAACGTCTGCCACGTCGCCCGCCAGTAACACCGCGCGTCATCGCTTCGACGACGTTGGTGCGTGCCGTGTAGAGGGCGGGTACGAGCCCGAAGAGAACAGACGTTGCGAGGCAAATCGCGGCCAGATACGCGAAGACACGCCAGTCGATCGGGAACCGCAGCCAGTAGGGTGGGTGCGTTTGCGCTGCGGAGAGCCAGAAGACGCGAATTGCCACAGCCGAGAGCGCGAGGCCGAGCAGACCCGCGCACGCAGCGAGCACGAGGCTCTCGACGAGGAGCTGTCGCACGATGCGCCAGCGGCTCGCACCGATCGACATCCGCACGGAGACTTCGTGCGCTCGCGTGGCCGCACGCGCAAGCAGCAGGTTAGCGACGTTCGCGCACGCGATCAGCAGTACGAATGCGACGGCGCCGGTCATTGCCGCAAACAGCGCGACGATTGGTCGGCCGATTCCGCCTCGAAACGCCTCGAGGCGAGGCTCAATGTCGCGGTTGGTTTCCGGATGCGCGCTGGCAAGCGACGCGATCACGCCCCGCAGGTCCGCTCGGGCCTGGTCGAAGGTGACAGACTCTCGCAGTCGGCCGAACCCGCTCAGAAGCCGCGCCTGACGATCGTTTCTATCCTCGGATGTCAGCGCCGACAGCGGCCGCCAGATCTCCGCGATCACCGGGAACCCGAAGCCCTCGGGCATCACTCCGACGACGGTCGATGGGACTCCGTTGACGCGAATCGTACGGCCGACCACGTCAGAGCTCTGATACCTGCGCTGCCACACGGTCCATCCGAGCACAACAACTGAAGGTGCCCCCTCGCGATCGTCCTCGGCTTGCAGCGTGCGACCGAGAACGGGGAGGTGACCGATGAGCGCGAACGAGTTGGACGAGACGAACGCGCCCTCGAAGCGCTCTGGCGCGCGCTCCTCATCAGACACGTTCATCGTCTGCTCGTCATACCCACCGATGCCTTCGAACGTGCGAGCGGACGTTTGCCAGTCGCGCAACTCGAGGACGGAGAGTCCTTCTTCACGCTGAGTGTTCCCGGTGTGCCTGACGCCTAACGCGACGATGCGATCCGGTGCGTCGAAGGGAAGATCGCGAAGCAGGGCACCGTTGACGAGCGTGAAGACCGTGCCGTTCGCGGCGATGCCGAGCGCGAGGATGACAATCGCGGCACAGGCGAATCCAGGACTGCGGCGAAGTCCGTGGAATGCGTAAGTGAGATCGTTCATGAGAAGAGGTCAGGCGTCTCGCAGAGTTCGCGCCGGGGCAACCGCTAGCGCCCGTCGCGCTGGCGCCCACACGGCCGTGAATGATGGACTCTGGCGAAGAGCGCGAAGGGCGAATCGCAGGTCGGGGCTCACGTGTCAGCTCTGCTCGATATATCCGTCGCGCAGCTTGATGATGCGATCGCCGTAGGCGGCGTTCGCTTCCGAGTGGGTCACCTGGATGATCGTCGTGCCCTGATCGTTGAGACGCTTGAACAGCTCCATGATCTCCTGGCCCTGTGACGAGTGCAGGTTGCCCGTCGGCTCATCGGCGAGGATGACCGCCGGGTTGGCGACAATCGCGCGCGCGACACCGACCAACTGCTGCTGTCCGCCAGACAACTGATTTGGATAGAGGTCCTTCTTCGCGACGATGCCGAAGCGATCGAGCACGTTGGCGACAGTGCCCTGGCGCTCGGACTTCTTCACGTCGCGGTAGGAGAGCGGCAGCTCGATGTTCTCGTACACCGTCAGGTTGTCGAGCAGGTGGTAGCTCTGGAAGACGAAGCCGATGTGACGCTTCTGCAGCGCGGCACGATCCTTCTGCGCGAGCGCGTGGATGGGATGTCCCATCAGGTGGTACTCGCCGCTCCAGGCGCTGTCGTGCATCCCGAGGATGTGGAGCAGCGTCGACTTGCCGGCGCCCGACGGTCCCATGATCGAGACGAACTCGCCTGGCTTGATGTCGAGTGCGATTCGGCGCAGGACGAAGCTTTGTCCAGCCCCGACCGGGAACGACTTCTCGACGCCCTTGAGCGACATGAGCGGGGCGGTCGGGTCGAGCTGCCGAGGCTCGGTAAGGGCCGAAGACGAACGTCTGAAGATCATGTCGTGTTCCTTGTGTGAGCCCGGACGGGATCAATCCCTGTGCCGGACGGTTCTTTACGCAATTTACGCGATTTTGGGCTCGATTTGTTCGACGCCGGGAATCGGCGTCCCGTTAGCGGACAGGGTATGCGTGACGGCGCGGTCAGTCAGGTCGCAGCGCCGAAGCGGGATCGACTCGTGACGCGCGCCGCGCAGGCAGATAGCTTGCGGCGAGTGTTGGGGTCACGAGCAGCGCGGCGGACGCCAGCGCGACCAGTGGATCGAATGCGCTCACGTCGTACAACAGAGCTTTGAGCAGGCCCGATACCCATTGAGCCGCGATGAGTCCGATGCACGCGCCGGCCATGATGACCCTCGACGCATCGCGAAGAACATCGCGCGTGAGATCGAATGGCCGTGCGCCGAGCGCGAGCCGCACACCGAACTCCTGCGTTCGTCGCGCAACGGAGTACGAAAGCACTCCATACAGTCCGATGCAGCCAAGCAGCAGCGACAGCGCACCGAATGCGGAAGCAAGATAGGTCACGATCCGTTCACGCAGAATGTTGCGCTCCATCTGGAGCGCCATCGTTCCTACGGTGTCGAGGACGAGGCCCGGCTCAGCTTGTTGCAGCGCCGTGCGCACGCTTGCGACCGCTGCACTCACGTCGCCGCCGACTCTGACAGCCAGGTTGTTCGCCTGGATCGGCCACTGGCGGATGGGGAAGTAGACCATCGGGACCGGTGCGTCTCTCAGGGAGCGTGGCCGGACATCGCCGACGACGCCGACGATTTCCGCGGTGAACTCGCGATCGCCGATCCGTCGGCCGACCGGATCGAGTCCAGGGAAGTAGCGTGCCGCAACGGACTGGCTCACGATCGCGACGAGCGCGCCACCGTCGCGATCGCGATCGTCGAATTCACGTCCGGCACTCACCGGGATGCCAGTCATCGCGAAATATCCAGAGCCCACGTAGTTCTGGTCCAGATCGATCTCGCCGCGAGCGAGATTGCCATCGAGCACCCACGAGCTGCTGTATTGACAGTTGTCCAGCAAGCCGCATGTGGACACTGCGGCCGACACGAATCCGGGCGTCGACATCACGGCGTCGACGAGACGAGACTTGAGCGCCGGAAGCTGATCGAGCGAGTAGCCGCTTGCCGAGGGACTGAACGAGACGGAGATCAGATGATCGGTGTCGTATCCCGGATCGATCTTCGCGAAGTTGACGAGGCTGCGTCCGAGCAGTGCCGCAGCGAAGACCACCACAACGGCCAGAGCCAGTTGCGCGGCAACCAACGGTCGCATGCCGCGCATGATCGAGGGTGCGCCGGTCGAGCGCGACGTGATCAGCAACGTTCCGCGCGAATCCGAGCGAGCCGTTCGTGCGGCGGGTAGCAGTCCGCAGAGCAGCGCCGTGGCGATTGAGACGCCGGCGGTAAACGCGAGCACGCGCACGTCGGGAGAATAGACATCGGGCAGCTGTTCTCGCGACGTGGACAGGAACGCACCGGCCAGTATGCCGCTGGACCACTGACCTAAGACCCAACCCGCCGCACCGCCGAGCGTCGCGAGGAACGCGCTCTCAACCAGGCCTTGCTGCACCAGACGCGCTCGGCTGGCTCCGACCGCTATGCGAATCGCCACTTCGCGCGCGCGTGCAGCCGATCGCGCGAGTAACAGATTCGCCACGTTCGCGCACGCTACGAGGAGCACGATGGCCACCATCGCCGCCAGCGCGACGAACGCCTGCGACAGTTGCGCGCGCAGGCGCGAGTAGCCCTGCGTGAACGGCTGCATCACGAACGCGTTGCCGCGAACATCCTCTCTGAACCCGGGATCGTCAACGGCCATCGCCATGTCTTCGATACCGGCGCGATTCGCAACCTCGAGAGCCGCTCGCGTCTGCGCCAACCCACTCGCGGGTATCCGGCCGATCACGTTGAGCCACGCAATACGATCCTGCGTCGCCCATGGCTGCGTGGACTCGACGTCGCCGTACGAGCTCATGTTGCTGCGATATCCGAGCGCGTGCTGCATCGTCAGCGGCAGCCACAGATCGGCGCGCGCATCGCTCCACGTCCCGATGAACCCTGGCGGTGCGATACCGACGATCGTGGCCGTCACCCCGCTCACGACGATGGACTGGCCGATTACGTCAGCACCGCCGAGCCGCTCCTTCCACAGGCGATCGCCGATGACGGCGACCGGCTGACCATTCGCTACGCTCACGTCGTCGCGTCCGATCGCGCGTCCGCGACTGACTGGAACCCGGAGCGTGGAGAAGTACTCGCCCGATACGAGCTGCGACCGGACAGACTCAGGCTGCTTCTGCCCTGGAAGACGGACGACGAGGTTCGCGGTGCGCGTCATCGCGGCGAGCGAGCCGCGGTTGCCGAGTGCGGCTTGCAGGCGCTCGAAGCGTGGATACGAGAAACGCATGTAGCGACCGGTGCCACCCGTCGCGTCGGGTTCTCCCTCGCGTGGCCGCTCGTACAGCGTGATCAAATCCTGCGGCGACGCCACGTTGAGCGGCTTGAACATCACGGCGTCGAGGAGCGTGAAGATCGCCGTGTTGGCGCCGATGCCGAGGGCCAGCGTGACGATGGCCGCGATGGCGAAACCGGGTGTGCGGCGAAGTGAACGCGCCGCGTACTTCAAGTCCTGACGAAGAGCGTCGAACATGGTCATTCGTTTCTCAACGCGACGAGCGGATCGATTCGCGCCGCGCGCCGTGCCGGGAGGTAAGTGGCGATCACCGCGACGCCAGAAATTGCCAGCGCCACACCAATGTAGTTCGCCGGGTCGCGCACGTCGATAAGCGAGAACACGCCCGACATCGCATAGACGAGCCCGACAGCAGCGGGAACCCCCAACAGTCCACCGCCGGCTACAGGCCGCGCCGCCTGTCGAATCACCATTCGCAACACGGTACCGGGTCGCGCGCCGAGCGCCATGCGGAGGCCGATCTCTCGCGTCCGCCGTGTCACCATGTGCGAGACCACACCGTAGATCCCGACGCCAGCCAGGCAGAGTGCGACGAACGCAATTGCGCCGAGCAAGCTCGCGAGGGTGTACAGGCTCGCTTGATCGTTGAAGAGCACCTGTTCCATGGACGCCGCGTCGAAGATCGGTTCATCGGGGTCGAGAGTCGCCGCCTGCGCGCGGATTGCCTGTAGGCTGATCGTCGGATCGCCGCCCTCGCTACGAACCACAATCGCCATCGCCCGCTCGGGCAGCAATGGTGACGGGAGATACACCTGAGGCATCGTTCGCTGATCGGCATCAGATCGGCGCACATTGGCGACGATACCCACCACCTGCAGTGGCGTCTCAGGCATGTCGCTGGTGACGATAGTCGCTTGTGTGCCGACCGGATCGCGTCCCGGCCAGAATCGGCGAGCGGCGTCTTCGCTCACGAGCGCAACTGCCGCTCCGCTGCGAACGAAGTCGGTGTCACTGAAGCCGCGCCCCCGCACGAGCGGGATGCGCATCGTCTCGAGGTATCGAGGACTGATCGTCGCGAGCGCGATGAACGGAAGCGCATCATCTTGAACTGGAGCCGTGTTGGCGATCCTGATCCGCGCGCTCACTTCTCGATCGGCAACGGGCAACCGATTGATCGTTCCGGAAGACACAACGCCGGGCAGGGCGTCGATGCGCGTCAGCAGCTCGCAATAGAACTGACTGGTTCGCTCGCGCGTGTATTTCGCCGCCGGCAGATCCATCCGAAACGTCAGCACACCTTGCGGGTTGAACCCGCTCTCCATCGTCCTGAAGTTCCAGGCGGTCCGTGCGAACAACGAGATTTGGACCAGCAGCACCACAGCCAGCCCGATCTGCACTGCCACCAGCGTTCGACGAATGCGATGCGCGGAACCGCCTCCGATGGTACGCGCGCCATCCTTGAGATCCGCGGGATTCGGGCGCCAGGACTGCAGCGCCGGGATGAAGGCAAAGCCGAGCGGCAGGACGAACGCTGTTGCGATGCCCACGGCGACGATGCGCCAGTTGAGTGCCGCCTCGCCGAAGAGACGTGCCTGTGGTCCCGCCAACCATTTGAGGAGCGCGAGCCCCCACCCGCCGAGCACCAGGCCGGCCACACCGGCGGCGAGTGAGATCAGGAGGCTCTCGGCGGCGAGTTGCTTCACATGATCGCGGCGCTGTGCGCCAAGCGCCGTGCGCACGGACAATTCGTGCTGACGTCCGATCGCCTGCGCGAGCACGACGTTCGATACATTCGCGCATGCCATGGCGGCGACCAGCACCGCGATGAGCGCGAGCAGAAACAGGAGCGTCTGGATTTGTCCGCCGAGCTGCTCCATGAGCGGACGGACGACGACGCCGGTTTGTGCGTTGGTGTTCGGGTACTGAGCCTTGAGCCGACTGGCGATCCCGGCGAGATCCGCTTCAGCCTGCGATCTGGTTACGCCTGGCTTGAGTCGGGCGGTGACGAACAGCCTCCGTTCGTCGCGTGCATAGCGTACAGCGTCGAGCGGCAGTGCGACGAATAGATCGGTGTCGACGAAGATCCCTGTTCGAATCGCTCGCGGGACCACGCCGACGATCGAGTGCGCGACACCATCGAGCAACACTGTGCGTTCGATGACCGACGGATCCGACGCGAACTCGTCTTGCCAGTATCGATGACTGAGGAGGACCACCGGTGCCGCGCCGATCCTGCCGTCGTCGGCGCGGAAGACACGTCCCAGCGAGGGAGCAATACCCCAGAGCGAGAACATGTCCGCGGTAGTGCGAACGAGCGAGACGCGCGCTGGCGCATCAGGTCCGGTGAGTGTCGCGGTGCCATAACGAAACGCGCCGAACTGCTCGACGGTCGTGGACTGCGCCGTCCAGTCCACGAGATCGGGAACGGACGTGCCCGTCATTGCCAGATTGCCTGTCATGCCCGACTGCGCCTGGCTGGGTCGCGGATCGGTCGAGGCCACGAAGACGAGCCGTTCTGTATCTGCGGCCGGGATGGCGTGCCAGACCCCGTCGATCGTGCTCGCAATGATCGTCGTGGCGCCGATGGCGATCGCCAGCGTGACCGTGACGATGAGGGACGACCCGGGCGACTTGACCAGCGTTCTGAGCGCGTAGCGGAGACGGGGCACGACGAGTCTGCAGGGTCAAAGCCCATGCCAGAAGTGGTCACTGGTGTCGCTGGTTTTGCCAGGTTTTCTGTCGATTGAGGTCGTCAGCGATGCGATCGCCGTCCGCTCGTGGGACGCCACGTTCGATGGCGCACAGCCGTAGGCCTACACGACGAAGACTGCGGAGGCGAAATCGTGATTGTTGATTTCACGATCTTTGATCGTCGATTCGTTGGTGATTATCGATTGTCGATTGCTGATTCTGGCTGGTCCCGAGTTCCACCAAATCATCAATCAACAATCTCCAATCGACAACGAATCAACATTCAACAATCTCCAAATCATCAAGTCGTTTTATTCCTGACGCAACGCGACCAGCGGATCGATCCGTGCCGCGCGCCGCGCTGGCACCCACGCGGCGAGCAACGTGATGGCAACGAGCACCGGCACCACCAGCAGGTACGTGGTGAAGTCGATCATCCCGGCATTCGGGAAGACGCTGCGGACGAGCCCTCCGACGGCGACGCTGCCGATGACGCCCAGGAACACGCCGGCTGCCGCCAGCGCGAGCCCGTGGCGGAGTACCATTCGAAGCACCGACGAGGAAGGCGCACCCACGGCCATCCTGATGCCGATCTCTCTCGTCCGCCGTGCGGCGACGTATGCGACGAGCCCGTAGAGACCGATGAGCGCCAGCGACAAGCCGAGCACGCCCATCAAGGCGGTGACGCGCGTCAGCGCGAAGACGAGTCCGGCCGCGTTTCCGTAGTAGAACTCCTCGATCGTCCTCACGCTGGAGATCGGCATGTTGAGATCGATCTCCTTGACGATCTCGCGAACCGAACCCGCGAGGGCGGCAGCCTCGCCAGTCGATGCCATGAGCAGCGTGCTGCGCGATCCCACATCCTGCCTCTGGGCCAGATAGAGCCACGGTGTCGGCCCTTCACCGATCCAGTTGAACTTGTTGTCCGCCGTGAGACCGACGACTTCCGCCCACGGTTGATCCTGGCGATCCATCAGTCGGACGCGCTTGCCAATCGGATTCTGCCCGGGCCAGAAGCGCGCCGCCATGGCGCGGTTGATCAGCGCGACGCGTGGCGTGTTCGTCGTGTCACTCGGCGCGAATCCGCGGCCCGAGACCACGGGAATCGACATCGTCTCGAGGTAGCCCTCGTCGATGCGCGCGGAGAGGATCGTCATGCTGGTGGTATCTCGAGGGAGTTGAAAGCCGTCGGGCACGATCGCGATCGGCTCGCGGTTGTCCTGGTTCAACGGCATGATCGACGTCATGCCTACGGACGTCACGCCAGGCAGCGCGCGTGTGCGTTCGGTCAACCGGCGATAGAACGCCTCGGTCTGCGCGGCGTTATAGCCGGCAAGCCGCGGATCGAAGCTCGAAAGCAGCATGCGTTCGGTGCGGAATCCGGGTTGGCTGAGCTCGGCTTGAAACGCGCGGCCGAGATACACGGTCACCGTCAGCAGCATGAGCGCGAGCCCGATCTGTCCCGCTACGAGTCCGTTGCGGCCCCATAGCCGCGACAGACGCTGGACGTTCGAGCCCCCTGAGCGAAGGGTGAACGCGAGGTTGGTCGCCTTGCTCGCCCGCCACGCCGGAACAAGGCTCGCGAGCAACGCGCTCGCCGCCGCGAGCACGAGCCCCACGGCAATCACCCGGCGATCCAGCTCGAACGTGAGACGCACACCGATATCGCTAATGATGGGCAGTCGGCGAAGCAACAGCACGCCGCCGTAGCCCATCGCGAGTCCGAGCGCACCTCCGCCGGCGGCGAGGAGGACACTTTCCGTGATCATTTGCCGCGTGATGCGGTAACGGCTGCCTCCGATCGCCAGTCGCAGCGCCATCTCTTTCTCGCGTGCGGGAGCGCGGCTCATGAGCAGGCCGGCGACGTTGGCGCACGCCACGAGGAGAACGGCGAACGCGAGAGTCAGGAGCATCATCGCTGTCGGTGCCGCCCCACCGCGCTCGTCGATGCGCGCGTCGAAAGCGGTCTTCACCAGCATTCCGTAATTCCGATTGGTGTCCGGATAGGTCTGCTCGAGACCGTGCGCGATGGACGCGACTTCCTGTCGCGCCTGCTCGAGCGACACGCCCGACTTCATCCGCCCACGGACCTCGAGGTAGCGGAAGCTGCGCTGTTCCGACAGCGTGGCGGGCGGAGCGCCCGCGAGCCTCGACGACATGGCGATGGGAATGATGAACGCCGGCGGAAGAACCAGATGCATGCCGGTGAACGTCTGCGGCGCCACGCCGACGACGGTGAAGTCGAGACCGCCGAGTCGGATCTGCCGCCCGATGACGCCCGGATCGGATCCGAACTGCTCGGTCCACGTATCGTAGGCGAGCACGACGACGGCGTCTCTTCCGGGCACGATGTCCTCGTCGGGACGGATAGCGCGACCGAGTGCAGGCTGGAGTTCGAGCACGTCGAAGAAATTGCCGCTGACCGCGAGCCCGAGTGTGCTCTGCGCGATGTGGTCGTGCCCCGTCGCGAAGCTTGCGAACGTCACGTTGTACGCAGCCAGACCAGCGAAGGTTTGCGCCCGGTCTCGCAGGTCGACATAGTCGAGATACGAGATCCGGTTGTTGTTCAGGAAGAACGTTTCGCTCGCCCGCGGCGCTGTGGCACTGACGCTGACGACCTGATCAGCGCGCGGCACGGGGAGCGGTCGAAGAACGAGGCCGTCGGCTAGGCTGAACATCGCAGCGTTGGCGCCGACGCCAATGGCGATCGACGCAATCGCAATGAGTGTGAAGCCCGGGTTCTTCACGAGCATCCGCGCCCCATGGCGTAGGTCTTGACCGATGCCTTCAATCATTGTTGATCTCACGATCTTTGATGATTGATTCCTTGTTGATTGACGATTTCAGATCGTTGATTTGTGGGTGGATTCAATCGTTGACAAGTCACCAATCAACAATCTCCAATCAACAACGAATCGAAAATCCACGATCACAAATCACCATTGTTCTATTCCTGTCGCAACGCCATGAGCGGATCGATTCGGGAGGCCCGTCGTGCGGGGATATACGCCGCGGTCAGAGTGATAGCGAGAAGGGCTGGGACCACGATGAGGTAGGTGCTCAGATCGAGGTTGCCCGTGTCCTCGAACGGGAACACCGCGCGCAGCGCTCCTCTCGTAGCCACGCTTCCAAGCAGACCCATCAACGTTCCACTGAAGGAGAGCAGTGCTCCATGACGCAGGACCATCGCCAGTACCGAATGGGGATTGGCGCCGACCGCCACGCGGATGCCAATCTCGCGCGTTCGGCGGCTGACGGAATACGCGACGAGGCCATAGAGGCCGATCATCGCAAGTGTCAGTCCCATCGATCCCATGCCGAAGACCACTCGCACGATCACTGATGTGAACGTCACGCTGCTCGCCCGGAAGAAGTCCTCCATCGTCCGCACACTGAGCACGGGCATGTTCGAGTCGATGCCTCGAACCACGGCGCGCAGCGGCGGCGCCATCGCGGCAGGATCGCCGCTCGTCTCGACGAGCATGGTCGTGTCGTCAGCTGGATCCTGCGCCCATGGGTAATAGACGAACTCGGTTGCGGCCTCTGACAGAGCCCTGTACTTGTGCGTAGCCGCGACACCGACGACTTCCACCCAAGGCCGGTCACCATCGATCAGTTGAAAGCGCTTTCCAACAGCATTGGCACCGGGCCAATACCTCGACGCGAATGTCTCGTTGACGATCGCCACACGCGGTGCATCCGCATCATCGGTCGCGCGAAACGCGCGGCCGTCGCGGATCGAGATCTCGAGCGTGTCGAAATAGCCTTCATCCACGTGTGCCGAGCGGACGCGAACGAACGTGGTCCCCGACGGCAGGATCACACCTTCGGGGACGACGGCACTATTCTCGACGCTGATGCCGTCCATGGGCACCGAGGACGTGAGCGCGACCGACCGCACGCCGGCAAGTGCGCGCGTCTTGTCTTTCAGCTCACGGTAGAAGCGTTCTGCGCGCGCGGCGTCGTAGCTGGCAAGGTCGGGATCGAACGAGGCGAGCAGCACGTGATCGAGCCGGTAGCCAGGGCCACGACCGAACTCCATGGCAAAGCCTCGATAGAGGAACACGGCGATCGTGAGGAGCACGAGCGACAGCGCAACCTGTCCTGAGACCAGCAGGTTGCGACCCCAGAGTCGCGATCGTCGGGGATCGGCCGCAGCCTGATTCTTCAGTGTGCTCACCAGGTCGACACGGGTCGATTGCCAGGCCGGCGCGAGACCGGATGCGAGCGAGCTGATCGCCGCGATGGCCATGCCGAACACCAGCACGCGCTCGTCGATCTCGAAAGCAAGCTTCAGCGGAACATCAGTTGGCAGATCGAGCCTTGCGAACATGGCGATCACGCCGTTGCCGACGAGAAGTCCAATCACGCCTCCGACCGCCGCGACGAGAAGGCTCTCGACCACGAGCTGACGAACGAGGCGTGTTCGTCCGGCGCCGATCGCCAGCCTGAGTGCCATCTCTCGTGCGCGCGCCGGCGCACGGCTGCTGAGAAGGCCGGCCACGTTGGCGCACGCGACGCAGAGCACGACGAGCGCGAGCGTAATCAACATCGCCGCGATCACCGCCAGCTGAGGTCTTGCGCTCACGCGCGCCTCGAACTCGGTCTGCACGGCGAGCCCTTGATTGCGATTCGTGTCCGGATAGCTTGACCGCAGGCGATCGCCGATGACTGCCACTTCCTCGCTGGCTCGTGCGACAGAGAGGCCCGGTTCGAGGAAGCCCTTGACCGCGAGGTTCCTGACGTCGCGACGCGTGAGCTCGTCAGACGGAAGGCTCTGGAGGCGAGGCAGCGTCGCCATTGGGATGTAGTAGGCCGGCAGGACGAATTGGTCAGGACCCGAGAATCCTTTCGGCATGATGCCGATGACCGTCATGTCGAGTCCGCCAATACGAATCGTCCGACCGAGTACCGCGCTGTCGCCGGCAAATTCGCGGACCCACGTCTCATGGTCGAGCACGACGACTGGATCGCGGCCAGGACGGTCCTCGTCGATCCCGAATGCCCTGCCCATCGCTGGCTGGACACCGAGCGTGTCGAACAGATTGCCGCTCACCGCGATCCCGAATGCCCGGCGTGCAACATCGTCTGGCCGTGCGGCAAACGTCGCAACGACGAGCCGATAGGCGACGAGGCTGGCAAAGCTCTGCGCCTGGTCGCGAACGTCGATGTAGTCGGGATACGACAGTGCCGTACTCTGCGGCGAGGTGAAGCCGGCACGTGGCACGACGGCAGCCACCGTCACGATCTCGCTGGCTCGCGGCACGGTGAGAGGACGCAGCACCAGCGTGTCCGCCACGCTGAACATCGCAGCATTGGCGCCGACGCCAATGGCGATTGACACGATCGCTACCAACGAGAAGCCCGGATTCTTCACGAGCATTCGCGCGCCGTGCTTCAGATCTTGCAGGACACTCTCGACCATTCTTGATCTCACGATCTTTGATTCTCGAATCGTTGATGATTGTTGATTGTGGATTGCTGATTGACCAGGCGGTTGTCTGAAATCACCACTCAACAATCTCCAATCAACAACGAATCAACAATCAACAATCCCAAATCACCATTGCTCTCACTGCTGTCGCAGTGCGAGCAACGGATCGATGCGCGCAGCGCGCCGAGCGGGGAGATAGCTGGCGAAGAATGCGACTGCCGCGATGGTGATGGCCACGGCTACATAGTTCGAGGGGTCGCGAGCGTCCACGCCTGGCACCGACAACCCGATGCCGGCGGCGAGCACAATCGCCGTGATGAGTCCCGCGACACCGCCGGCGACGACGGGGCGTGCGCCGGAAGCGAGCACCATCAGAACGACCACAGCCGGACGAGCGCCGAGTGCCATGCGGACACCGATCTCCCGGCCACGCTGAGCAACGGACGAGGACACAAGCCCATAGACACCTGCCGCCGACACGCAGAGCGCGATGAACCCGACGGCGGTGAGCAGCGCCGCCAGAACGTACGTGCCGGCGAGGTCGTCGAACAGCACTTGCGTCATCGACGCCACGTCGTGGATTGGTTGGTCTCGATCGATTCGTGTGACTGCCGTTCGAATCGCGGGCACGAACCGGAGCGCGCCGAGTCCTGCAGATTTGACCACGAACGCCATCTCGCCGCTCGGTTGAATCGACGCCGGGATGAAGACCTGTGGCAGGGGACCTTGATCGATGTCCGCGCTGCGAGTGTTGCCGGTTACGCCGACGATTTCGAGCCAGCGTTCCTGGCCGGATGTTGCATCAAGGGCGAGGCGCGCACCGAGCGGGTCGCGGCCCGGCCAGAACCGGCGCGCGGCTTCCTCATTGACGACGGCAACGGACGCGGCATCGTCCACTTCGGCGCGCGAGAACGTTCGCCCCTGCCTGAGCGGAATCCTCATCGCTTCGAGGTAGTCGCCTGCGATCGCGGCGCGTGCGATGGTCGGACGCGATTCGAGCGGCACCGAAGCTGCGCCCTCGACGGTCAGTCGGGCCATCGGTTCCGGATCTGCCACTGGCAGGCGATCGATTGCCCCGGCCGATGCGACGCCTGGAATCGCGCCGATCTGCGAGAGCAGTTGATTTCTGAACTGCCCGATCGCGGCGGCGTCTCGGTATTGCGATTCAGGCAATCCGACGCGGAACGTGAGCACGCCCGCGGGATCGAATCCGGGAGCGATGTCGCTGAGTGCCCACGTCGTGCGGACCAGAAGCCCGATCTGGACCATCAGAATCATCGCGGCACCGGCTTGCAGCGCGACCATCCAGCTGCGCACGCGACGTCCGCGAGGCGCGAGGCCGATGCCACGCGCGCCATCTCTGAGCTCCTGCGGATCCGGCGTCGATGCGCGGAGAGCGGGCAGCAGTCCGAATCCGAGCGGCGCGAAAAAAGCGGCGCCGACCCCGACAAGGACCGCGCGCCAGTTCATCGTGATGCCAGCCAGACCAAACGAGTCGCCACCGAGCCACCGCAGCGCCGAGATGCCCCACGCCGCCAGCATCAGCCCGATGATGCACGCGAGTGCGGAGGCGAGTGTGCTCTCGATCATGAGCTGGCGAATGCGATCGAATCGGCTCGCACCGAGTGCGGCGCGAACCGCCAGCTCATGCCGGCGGCCGATGGACTGCGCGACGAGAACGCCCGAGACGTTCGCGCACGCGACGACGAGGAGGAGCAGCGCGATGAGCGCGAGAATCGAAATCAGGATGCGGACGTTGAACCCGGAGGCTTCGATGATCGGAAGCACGGACGCCCCAATCGCCTGATTCGTATCCGGATGTTCGTCGCGAAGCTGGCGCGCGATCCCCTCGATTTCAGCGTTCGCCTGCGCGCGCGAGACGCCGGGCCTGAGACGTCCCGTGACGAGGAGCGTTCGGCGCCCGCGCTCGCCGCGCAGTGGATCGATGACGAGCGGAAGGAAGACGTCCGAATCTTTGAGTACTCCGCCGCTCGCGGCGGGCGGCAGCACGCCGATGATCGTGTGCGCGACGCCGTCGAGCATCACGCTGGTCCCGATCGCCTTGGGTCGTGACGAGAACTGACGCTGCCAGAATCCAGGCGCGAGCAGCGCCACCGGTGTCGCGCCCGCACGCGCGTCCTCCGCTCGAAACGGCCGGCCCAGGATCGGTGTGAATCCCCAGGCGTCAATCAGGTTCCACGTCACAGCGACGGACGAGAGCCGCAGCGGCACCTCTACGCCCGTGAGCGTGACCGATCCCATCTCGAAGGCAGCGAACTGTTCGAAGCTCGACGATCGAGCAGACCAGTCGGCAAGGTCTGGCATTGACACGCGGCTCCGAAAGACGACGCTCGACGTTGTGCCTTCGGCCTGCACGACGCGCGTGTCAGTTGACGCGACGTACGCCAGGCGATCCCGATTGAGGATGGGGATGAATCCCCAGACAAGGTCGATTGCGCTGTAGATCACCGTCGTCGCGGCGATGGCCACGGCGATCGTGAGCACCACGATGATGGTGGCGCCACCGTTCTTGACGAGTGTTCTGGCCGCTTGTCGAAGCATCAGTCTCGGTTCCGAGCCTAGGGTGCGAGGTCAAGCATTGTGCCAGTTCGGACGGAAAATACCGTCGGATTGTTCGAAAAACAGCGAGCTGTCTGGACGAGGTGGCCCGGGGTGTTCGTCGGTGGGACGCGGGTGTTCGACCTCGCACAAAGGCCGGACATGGCCGTGCTGCCGTTACGCATTCGTTGAATCGCTGGTGGTCGTGCGTTAGCATCCGGCCCTCTCCTCGGGCGGGTCGGAATACCAAAGGAGGATGTATGCGGCGATTCCTTCTGTGTGCGTCGGCGTTGGTGGCCGTTCTCGGGGCTGTCGCGCTCGCGCAAGCGAAGCTGAGTGTCGAAGATTACGGGAAAATGATGAAAGCCAACGCCCAGGCGGCTGGTGCCATGAACAAAGCGATCGGGTCGGGTGCCTACGCCGACGCCAGGACGCAAGTGGCAACCTTGCGAACCAACTACATGGGACTTCAGGCGTTCTGGTCGGACAAGAAGAAGGATGACGCGGTCGGCATCGTGAAGGACGGTCTCACACGCCTCGATGCGCTCGACAAGATGCTGGGAGCCGCCACCGTCGATCAGATGGCGGCGCAGGCTGCAGGTAAGGAGTTCGGCGGCGCCACGTGCGGTGCGTGCCACAAACTCTATCGTGAAGGCGATGCGCAGTCAGGGTTCAAGTTCAAGGCGGGGGTGATCTAGGTTCACGCTTCTGAGTTCTCGCTTCTCGGCTCGTGTTCAGGTTCGTTCGGGTTCGAGCCGAGAGGCGTGAACGACTCCCGCTGCCCACTCGCTAGTCCGCCCGCAGTGCCTCGATCGGATTAACCGCGCTCGCTCGACGGGCGGGAAGCGCGCCGGCCAGCAGCGCCACGATCACAGCGAGCATCGCCGCGCCGGCGATGATTGTGGCGTCGTATCCGTCAACGCCTATCAGCATGGCGCCAGCGAGCCTGCCCAGACCGAAAGCGAGCGCCGCGCCCACCGCACCTCCGATCACCGCGATGCGGGTGACATGACCCAGCACAAGCCGGCGAACGTCAGCGCCTTTTGCCCCGAGCGCAATGCGAATGCCGAACTCGCGCAGTCGCTGCGCCACTCCGTAGGCGAGCACCGCATACAGACCAATGGCCGCCAGCACGGTGGCAAGCACAGCGAATGCGGTTGAAAGCGTGCTCAGGACCCGATCCCTGGCCGTGTTGTCCCAGATCTGATCGTCCATCGTCCGGAGATTCGCGATCGGGAGGTTCGCATCGAGCCGGGCGATGAGCGACGGAATTGCGCTGACCAGCGCGCGTGTGTCTGCGCTCGACGTCCGTGCGTAGAAGGTCAGCGGTCCCACTCTGTCCTGCCTGTACGGCATCGCGAGTTGTGGAGGTGCCGGTTCCCTCACCTCGCTGTACTTCGCATCACGGACGAGGGCCACGATCTGGATGTCGAGTGGCCGATTGCCGCCGGCCCCCATCGCCAGTCGCTTCCCGATCACCTGCGATCCGAGGTTGAACTTTCGGGCGAACGCCTCGTTGACGATTGCCACCTTTGGCGCGTCTGGTCCGTCGGCGCGCGTGAACTCACGCCCGGCAAGCATCGGGATCCCGAGCGTCCTGAAGTAGTCGAGGCTCGTTCGCGTGACGGAGACGGTCGTGTTGCCTTCCGGTCCGGCGTCGAAGCCTTCGACAGTCACGTTGTTGTTCCAGCTATCGCTCGCGAGGACCGACATCGTGGACGAGGTGACGGCGACCACTCCGGGGATCCCGCGCAACTCGTCCTCGACCCGTTCGAACAGCGCGAGCGCGCGTTCGGGCGAGTAGCCGTTGAGATATGGCGACAGCCGGAAGGTGACGAGTCCTTCGCGCTCGATGCCGAGCTCAGAGCGCGCGAGGTTGACGAGGCTGACGACGAACAGGCCGGCCGTCGCAAGCAGCGCCGTGGCGAGGGCAATCTGCGCCGTGGCGAGCGAGGCGCGAAAACGTTTGGCGCTTCGCGAGCCGGACGTGCGCGTGGATTGCGCGTGGATGCCCGCGGCGATACCTGTGCGGACGCCATGCAGAGCCGGGAACAGCCCGAAGAGGACGGCGGTCACCAGGCCGAGCGCGACGGTGAAGAGCAGCACGCTCGTGTTGATCTGGAACGCGAAGGTGGCCCCGTCCTCGGCCGGCATCATCGCGACGAGGCCGTTCAACGTGATGCGCGAGACGACAAGTGCGCCCACGCTCCCGAGCACGCCGAGGACACACGCCTCGACGAGCAGAAGTCTCAGCAGCCGCGCGGTAGATGCGCCAATGGAGAGTCGGACGGAGATCTCCGTCGTGCGATCGGCGACTCGCGCGAGCAGGAGGTTCGCCACATTGGCGCAGGCAATCGCGAGGACGAAGCCCGTGATGGCAAACATCAAGAGGAGGATCGCTTGCGCCTCGCCCCGACCGGCATTTCGACCGCGGCTTCCGTCCTCCAGTAGGAGCTGTCGCTGCAGGAACTCGTCGCGGTCGCGATCGCCCATGCCACTTCGAAGAGCCGGAAACTCCACGTCGCGAATCAGCGACGTGAATGGCACGTTGAGCAGCGCCTGGGCCTGTTCACGCGTCACGCCCGCCTGGAGACGGCCGAAGATGTACAGCCAGTGGTTGTTGCGCGCCGTCATCCCGTTCCAGCTGGGATCGGGGAACGACTGCTGCGCCATCATCAACGGCAGGAACACCTGTGGCCGGTCCAGCGTCGTTGTGCCGGCAAAGTCCTCGTGCGCGACGCCAACGATCGTCATCGGCTCACCGTTGACCACGAGCGTCTTGCCAACGACTCCGGGGTCGGCGCCGAAGCGAGTCGTCCAGTAGTTGTGGCTCAACACAACGACGGCATGCGCGCCAGGAACGCGGTCGTCTTCCGGCCCCAGCAGGCGGCCGAGCGCTGGAGTCACGCCAAGCGCAGAGAAGTAGTGACCAGAGACGAGCAGCCCCTCGGCCTCTGATGTTTGCCCTTTGAAGGCAAGGTTCATGCTGACGTCACGATGCCCCGCGAGTCTCAGGCCGCCGACTTCGAGTTGCTCGAGATCGCGGAACAGCGGATAGCTGAAGACCGCTTCGACGCGGCCGCTGTTGCTGGTCGATCTCGAGCCGGGCTTTGGGCCAGGTGAAGTGACGTTGACGATCTGGCCGGCCGCCGGCACGGGCAGGCGTCGCAGCAGCAGTCGTTCGAAGACAGAGAAGATGGCGGTGTTGACGCCGATGCCGAGCGCAAGCGACAGCACCGCGACCGTCGCCATCAGCGGCCTGCTGGCAAGAGAGCGGAGCGCGTATCGGAAGTCTTGCAACATCTCAGTGCGTCACAGGCGGGTCTACAGGCCCGCCTCTACGAACCACTACGTTCCACCCAGATCGAACGCGACCATCGTCTGGCGATCGCGCACGTAGAGTGAGGTTCCCACTAACGTCGGTGGTGTCCACGCGAGGTTGGTCAGCACGTTGGCGCGTGCGAGTACTGTAAGTCCCTGCGGCGAGACCGTCGCAAGGCCGAGTGTGCCGTCCTCATCGAGCACGACCATCTTGCCGTCGGCGTACAACAGTTGTGCGCGTGCGAAGCTGCGATCCTGCCAGGCGATAGTGCCGGTCTTCATGTCGATGGCAGAGATGAACGCAGGCCCGAAGTCGCCGCTCGACCCGTACGCGTAATCACCGAGACGGATCACCGTCCCGATGTGGACGCGCATGCGCGTGCTGTCCCACTTCTGGGTCACTGTGGTCTTCCCGCGGGTCTGGCGCAACTCCAACGCTCTGCTACCCGTGCCGTAAGCCGACGACAAGAAGAGCAGATGGTCGGTTGCGGACCATACCGGCGTGCTGATGTTCAAACCCCAGTCGGTCTTGTGTGGATGGGTCCAGAGCGAACGGCCGGTCGCGGGATCCATCCCGGTGATCAGATCGCCGCCGAAGACGACGAGCTGACGCTGACCGTCGACGTCGATCAGAATTGGCGATGCGGGCGCCCACACGAAGTAACCTGCCTTCCACGCAAGCGTGCCCGTCTGCGCATCGAACGCCGCCACGGCCTGGTCGGGTCCGCCCAGCGTGACGATGACGAGGCCGTTGTAGAAGAGCGGGCTGCAGGTGTAACCGCGACCAGCGGGAACGGCGCGGTACTCCTTGACCATGTCGTGTGCCCAAATCTGCTTGCCGGTCTTCTTGTCGAGCGCGAAGATCTCGCTGCGCGAGCTCGTTGCAAACACGCGATCGCCAACGATGAGAGGAGTCGAGTGCGGGCCGAAGCCCTGACTGAAATCGATGCCAGCGACAGGAGCGGGGTACTTGAATTCCCAAATCGTCTTGCCGGAAGCCGCGTCAAATGCGGCGACGGCTTCTTGGTGGGTCGTCCCCTGCGGCGACTTCGTGATGGTCCGGTAGAGCGTGTAGAGGCGACCGTCCTCCACCACGATGGACGAATGCCCTTCTCCGAGCGCGCGGCTCCAGATCTTCTTCGGTCCGCCCGCCGGCCAGCTCGACGCCAATCCCTTCGAGTCCGACATGAAGTTGCGGGTAGGTCCACCCCATTGCAGCCAGCTCGCTGCTGCCGACTGTCCGCGCGCCGTCCCCGACGTTTCGAGGAGAACGAGTGCGATCACAGCACCCAGCGTCAGCAGGCGTCGCGTCATCGTGTGTTTCCGGTAGATCGTCGGAACGTGAGCGGGAGCACCGCTGTTCCCTGGATGAACGTGCCCACGATCTCGGTGCCTTCAGCGTTGACTTTGCCAGAGTAAGAGCCGCCTACCGCTTTGAGGTCGAGGGTGATCGAGGACGCGTCCTGCTTGATAGACGCGATCGGAACTTCGAGTCCGTCACCGGGGTTGAAAACGGTGCCGGTCGACGATCCATCAGGCTCATTCGACAGCGTCAGGAAGACCTGGCGTTTGATGCCGTTCTGATAGGTGCCCTCGAGGGTCGCGCTCCACGGCCCCTCGAGTTCTTTCGCGATCGGCGCACTCTTGATCGGCGGATCGATCTGCGCCGCGCCTGTGCGCGACAGCGCGAAGTGCATGGTGAAGCCGCTCTGTATGAAGTCGCCGCTCATCGAGGCGCCATCGTCTGCCAGCACGCCTTGAAAGACGCGGTTGCCTGGCGCGCCACGGAATCGAAACGTGAGGGCTCGTCCATCTGCCGACTCGATGACCAGCGGAAACCCTCTCAGGTTCTGTGGCGGCACGCCAATCGTTCCGGCGATCTGCCCGTCGCCGTTCTTTGCCAGATCCACGACGACGCCGATCGATCCTTCCGGCGTGTCGATGCCGCCTTCCCAGTGACCCGATGGGTCGGGTGTGCCCTGTGCGTGGGCGGCGACGGCCGACAACAGAAGCAGTGCGAGGATTCGGATTCCCATATTCATTCCTGTCTGAGGGCGATCAGCGGGTCGATGCGCGCGGCGCGTTGCGCAGGTATGAAGGCCGCGACGAGTGTCACAGCGAGCACTGCCGGTACTACGAACAGGAAGAGCGCCGGGTTCACGCCGCTGCTGACGGGGAATGCGGCGCGGAGCAGGCCATTCATCGCGGCCGCCGCAGCCAGCCCGGCTGCGATACCTGCGATCGACAACAGCAGGCCGTGGCGCATCACCATCCGCAACACATTGCCGGGTCTCGCGCCAACCGCCATGCGGATTCCGATCTCTCGAGTTCGCTGACTGACGGCGTGCGCCACGAGTGCATACAAACCGACGAGCGCAAGAAGCAACCCCATCGACCCCATGCCGGCAACCGTACCCACGATCACATTCGACACCGTGATCGCTCGCGCTCGATAGAAATCCTCCATCGTCCACACGCTGAAGATCGGCATGCGTGCGTCGATCCCGCGGACGACGTCGCGCACGGGGAGTGCAAGGGCGGCAGGATCACTCGTGGTCTGGACGAGTAGCGTGCTCTGCGACACGCGCGATGGCTCCTGCAACCGCTGCACGTAGACGAACTCGGTGGGGCCCTCGGCCACCCAGTTGTAGCGAACGGTCGACGCAATGCCGACGATCTCGGCCCACTCGCCATCCTGGCCGTTGACGCGAATGCGCTTGCCGATCGCGCTCTGTCCCGGCCAGTAGCGATTCGCGAACGTCGTGTTCACGACGGCAACGTGAGGCGTGTCCGCCGTGTCCACGGACGCGAATGCCCGTCCTGACATGATCGGGATTCCCATCGCCGCGAAGTACCCCTCGTCAACGCGAGCGCCCTGGATGGTGATGCTAGTACTGCCCGCCGGGAATCGATAGCCCTCGGGCGCAACGGAGACGATATCGCGCTGGCCCGTGCCGAGCGGAACGTCTGACGTGAGCCCGACGGCAACGACGCCTGGCAGCGCGAGGGTCCGCTCCTTGAGGAGGCGGAAGAACTCACGAGACTGTGTGTCGCTGTAGCGCGCGAGCGCGGGGTCGAGGTTCATCATCAAGAGGTGGTCGGTGCGGTAGCCGGGCCCGTTCGCGACCAGCAGCCTGGTGCCTCGATACAACCAGAGAGAAACGGTGACGAGCACCAGCGACAGCGCAACCTGCCCACAGACGAGGCCGTGCCGCGTCCAGAGACGTGAACGGCGCGGCCTCGATCCCGACGCATCCTTGAGCGTCGCCGCGAGGTCGCCGCGTGTGGCGCGCCATGCTGGCAACAGGCTCGAGAGGAGCGCACTGGCGATCGCGACGGCGAAGCCGACGGTCAGCACGCGTCGGTCGAGCTCGAACGTAATCGCGGCCGGGAGATCGGTGGGAATTTCGATCTGTTGAAAGAGCAGGATGCCGCCGTACGCGAAGCAGAGTCCCAGCAGCCCGCCGCCGAGGGAGAGCAGCAGGCTCTCGGTGAGGAGCTGACGCATCACGCGCGATCGACGCGCGCCCATCGCAAGTCGCATCGCCAACTCGCGCGCGCGCTCAGGTGCGCGGCTCGCTAGCAGACCGGCGACGTTGGCACATGCCACGAGCAGCACTGCGACAGAGAGCGTCATCAGCACCGTTACGAGCAGCGTGTCCGCGCTGTCTGAGGTTCGCGATCGAAGCTCGGTCTGAACAGTGAGCCCGAGCCCGCGGTTGCTGGCCGGGTGCTCCTTCTGGAGTGCGGCCGCGATCGTCGCGACCTCCTGGCGAGCCTGCGCCAGCGTCGCGCCTCGATTCAGGCGACCCTTCACTGTCAGCCAGCGGTAGTCGCGGTCGGCGAGTGCCCCCGACGATGAGTTCGGATTGAGCGCAGGAGCCATCGCCAGCGGCACATAGAAGGCGGGACGGATATAGGCATCGAGCCCGGTGAACGATTCCGGCGCGATTCCGATCACCGTGAAGTCGATGCCCGAGAGCTGGACGCGCCGATCGATCACGTCGGGGTCGGCGTCGAACTGCTCGCGCCACGTGTCGTGCGCCAGAACGACGACCGGATTCCGTCCAGCCACCTGGTTCTCGTCCGCGCGGAACCAGCGGCCCAGTCCTGGAGTCATGCCCGCGGCCTCGAGCAGGTTCTCGCTCGCGGCCACGCCCACCTTGCGTTGGGCCAGCTCCGTTGGCGCAGTCGAGAACGCGGCGGCCACGAGCTGATACGCCGCGAGTGCCGAGAAGCTGCGAGCCCCATCGCGCACATCGACGTAGTCGCGATACGACATCGCCGGGTTTCGAAGCCCTTGCGCAGAAGGCAGAGCGGAAACCTTGATGATGCCTCCGGGCTGGGGAACGGGGAGTGGCCGGAGCACGAGGGCGTCGGCCATGCTGAACATCGCCGCGTTGGCGCCGACGCCGATGGCAATTGAGACCATCGCCACGAAGGTGAAGCCCGGGTTCTTGAGCAGCATCCGGGCGCTGTGCTTCAGATCTTGAAACAGTCCTGGGACCATGGTTCGACCGCGTCGCATTTCAAGGTGCGTGCCGCAGAAATCGCACGGAACTGCGTCGATTGTGCCCCAAAACGTCCGTTTGCGGGATGGGATCCGCCGCAATCGAACAGTGTGGTTGGAAGCAAGAGGAAGGGATTGACGATTCATCGAGCGGCATCGCCGCAATCAACAAATCATCAATCATCAATCACCGACGAATCGGCAATCAGATTTCAGGGATCACTAATGAGTGGCCGTCGCCATCGACTCTTCGACGACGCGGCCGTCGAAAAGGTGAATGGTGCGCTCAGCGTGTGACGCGTAGCGCGCATCGTGGGTCACCATGCAGATCGTGGCGCCGCTCATATGCAGTTCCTTGAGCAGATCCATGACGGCTTCGCCGTTCTTCGAGTCGAGGTTTCCCGTCGGCTCGTCTGCGAGCAGGATCGATGGCTCGCCACAGACCGCACGAGCAACGGCGACACGCTGCTGCTGACCGCCGGAGAGCTGGCTCGGAAGATGTTTCGCGCGGTGTGCCATGCCGACGCGCTCGAGTGCCGCGGTGACGCGCTGCTTGCGCTCGGCCGCACGCATGCCACGGTAGGTGAGCGGCAGCTCGACGTTCTCGTACACCGTGAGGTCGCCAATCAGGTTGAAGCTCTGGAAGATGAACCCGACCTCGCGGTTGCGGACGCGCGCGCGTTCCGAGAGCGAAAGAGCCGTCGCCGGCCGGTTGTTCAGGACGTAGCTGCCCTCGGTCGGCGTATCGAGCAGACCAAGGATGGAGAGCAACGTCGACTTGCCGCACCCCGAGGGGCCGGCAATCGACACGTACTCGCCCTTGGCGATCTCGATGTTGATGTTGTCGAGTGCGTGCGTTTCGACTTCGTCCGTGTAGAAGACCTTGCGGACGCTTTCCAGCTTGATCAGCGGCTCATTCATGATCGTCCTTATGTGTCAGTCTCTGGTCTCTGGTCTTAGTGACGCCGGGGCCCATAAACCAGGGCCCGGCCTACGCGTCCTAACGCAATCGCACCCTGTCATACGCGTCCCAGGCCGACATGTCCGAGAGCACCACCTTGTCACCCTCGTTCAGTCCCGACTTCACCTGGATCGCATTCACCGAGCTCTTTCCCAACGCCACCTGCACGCGCGTCGCATCGCCGGAGGCGTTGGTCAGCTTGAACAGACCCACGGTGCTGTCGTCCTGCCCGAGCGACGGCCGGCCCACATACAGAATGTCGTCGAGCCGTTCGAGCTGGACCGTCCCGTCCACGCTCAGGTCGGGCACCGCACCCCTGGGAAGCTCGCCCGTCAATGAGACGTCAATGGTGACCGTTCCGTTCGCTGCCGCCGGATCTTTTCTGCTTACCTTGCCCTGAATGACGCCGCTCCGGGTGTCGATCTCCGCCGACTGGCCGATCTCGATGTCCTTGGCCTGAGTCTCTGCGATCTTCAGCTCCGCCTTGAGACGGCTCGGATCGGCGACTCTTGCCAGGTTCTGTCCAAGTGTCACCTGCTGACCGACTTCAACAGGCACAAGCTGTAAGACGCCCGAGAAGCCAGGTTTGACTTTGAGCGAATCGAGCCTGCTTTGCTGAAGAATGGACACCGCTCGCGCCTGATCGACTGCAGCCTGCTGCACGCGAAGTCTCCCCTGGAGCGTTTGCTTGGAGGACGCGAGGCGCAGCGCCTCGAAGGCCGAGCGCTTTTTCAGGGTTTCAGCCGTGAGTTGGGACTTGCGCCGGGTGATTTCCGAAATCAGTTGCTCTTTGGCGAGTGCTTCGTCGGCCTCGGCCTGCATCCGCGCCTGCTCGTATTCGGCCTGGATTGCCGCGGTCTGCGACTCCTGCGTGAGCAGGTCGTTTTCGAGCTGTACCTTGAGGTTTTCGAGCGCTGCTTCCGCTGAATGCAGCGCGAGCTGGGCGTTGAGCGCTTCCTGCTCGACGTCCGGGTTGCTCAGTTCGAGGATGACCGTGTCCGGCACGACCTGCGCACCGGGACGCAGAAGGATCCGGTCGACGCGACCATTTGTTCTCGAGGGCAGCCAGCGCGTGTCTTCCGGCACCAGTGTTCCAAGTCCACGGTGCTGCCGGATGATCGAGCCACGTTTGACGGTGTCTGTGAGGACCGTCGCCTGGTCGACGGTCGGCGCGGCCGGTTCCATGCGGGCCAGCGCGATCGAAACGGCGACAACAATCAGGACGCCGACGGCGGCGTATAGCGCATGCCGAAGCTTCTTGCGCTTCAGGATGGCGGGGTCGCGGGCGATATCAGGCATCGAAGGTCAAAGGGCCCAAAGGTCAAAGGGTAAAGGTCAAAGGTCAAAAGGCAAAGGTCAAAGGTCAAAGTCAAAAAGCAAACGCCACAGGTTCGACGGTCAAAGCGTATGCCACCGTTGCCTCGGAGTTAAGTACTTTGTTCATGGGGGGTTGAACCTGATATCGAGGCCCCTCCAGCTCGACTTCTGTCCGCTTGTGGGACGGGCTGTTCGCTTTTGCGGCTCATACGCGCTCATACGATCGCCGCCACCACTGCGGTTGCATCGTCCTGAAGCCGGCCCCCCGCGAAGGTCCCCACGTCACTAAAAATCGCGTCCACCATGGATTGGGCGTCCAGGTGCCGGCATCGTTCGAGCGTTCGCATCAAGCCCTCGTCGTCAAACTCATCGTCGCTGATCGACCGCGCTTCCGTGATGCCGTCTGTGAAGAGCACGAGACGATCGCCAGGGCAGAGCGTGACTTTGCTCTCCTCGTACGTGCTCTCGTCGAAGATTCCGGTCACAGTTCCGCCGGCCGGCAGGCGTTCGCACGATCCGTTGTGCCGCAGGACGATCGGAGGGTTGTGCCCGGCGTTGGTGTAGGAGAGTACGCGCGTGGTGGAGTCATAGAGCGCGTAGAACAACGTCACGAACCTGCGGAGATCCTTTTGCCGGCAGAGCGCGCGGTTCACGCTGGTGACGACGTCCCGCGGTGTACGCGCAGACGCGGCGAATGCGCGGAGCGAGGCGAGCAGGTTGGACATCAGCAGGGCAGCAGGCAGCCCCTTGCCACACACATCCGCAATCGAAATCGCCAGGTGTGTTTCCGTCACACGGAGCGCGTCGTAGCAATCGCCGCCGAACGCGAGTGCCGGTTGCCATTGCGCGGCAAGCTCCACGCCGGACATCGCGGGAAGGACGGCAGGGAGGAGAGCACGCTGAATGGCCTGCGCATCGGCCTGCTCGGTGGCAGCGAGCTTGTCCGATTCACGCAGTGCGTGCCCTTCTTCGATCTCGCGGCAGACCGTCTCTGTCAGCAAGTGGTTGTCCCACGGCTTGTGCACGAACGTGCGCGCGCCGCGGCGCATCGCTTCGACGGCGGTGTCGATGCTGCCCCAGCCCGTCATGACGATCACCGGCAGCAGGCGATCGCGCTCGTGAATCTCCTTGAGAAGGTCGAGACCTTCACGTCCCGACGTCGTGTCGCGTGCGTAGTTGAGATCCATCAAGACGAGGTCGTAGTTCTGTGTGTCGAGACGATGACGAACCTCTTGCACTGATGTCGCGGGGTCGACTTCGAGACCCGCACCGCGAAGCAACATGCGAATGGCGGCGACGACATCCTGCTGGTCGTCTGCGACGAGAACACGCGACTGCCTGGTGGCGAGCATGGCGACGCGGATCTCAATCGGCGTGCCATCGCCGGTTGGTGGTTGGTGGTTAGTGGTTCGTGGGAGTTCGCTGTCCGGGGTTCGGCGGGTTCGTGCGCGGATGAACAACGGCGTCCCACGAGCGGACGGTCTGGTTGGTGGTAGGTGGTTAGTGGTTAGTGGGCAAAAACTTAGAAACCACCATCGACCGACCACTTCCACCAACCAGTCATGTTGACTATCAACATGGCATGGGATCTGCTCGTGTTGATGGCCAACAGAAGCGTTGGGAGTTGGAAGTTGGGAGTTGACATGAGTCCCCCCTCGTCGGAAGTCCCTTACGGCGCACTCGACTTGATGGTGCTGAAGACGCTCGACACGATGGGCGCGCAGCACGGATATGGGATCGCACGGCGCATCGAGCAGATGGCGGAAGGGATGCTCGCGCTCAATCAGGGAACGATCTATCCCGCGCTGCTTCGGCTCGAGCAGAAGGGATGGATCGAGAGTGACTGGGGCATCAGCGAGAACAACCGGCGTGCGCGCTTCTACTCGATTACCCGCTCCGGACGCAAGCAACTCGCGATCGAAACGGATCTCTGGTCGCGCACGGTGGCGATGATGAGCCGGATGCTCGGGGAATCCTCGTCATGACCCTTCGTTCCATCCTGATGCGCGTCAAGGCGTCGTTGAGACGACGTTCGCTCGACGCGGCGCTCGAGGAAGAAGTGCGCGGGCATCTCGATTTGCTGGCTCGCGACTACGAACGCCGAGGACTGGCTGCCGAACAGGCCCGCCTGGCCGCGCGACGAGATTTCGGTGGAGTCGAGCCGATGAAAGAGATCTATCGGGATCGCAGTGGCCTCAGGTGGCTAGACGACGCGCGGCGCGATGTCCATCACGCGTTCCGCACGTTGCGTCGGTCACCTGTGTTTGCCGGCGCAGCGGTGTTGACGCTGGCTGTCGGCTTGACGGGCGTCACGGTGATCTTCGCGGTCCTGAACGCCTTCATATTCAGACCGATGCCGGTCAGTCATCCGGAGGAATTGGTGTCGATCGGCACGGGGCCCGACACGCACGTGCAGATCCCGCATGGCCTCTCGTTTCGAGACTTGCAGGATTACCGGAAGGATCGCACGGCGTTTGTCGATCTGCTTGGCTACAACGTGGACGTTGGCGGACTCACCGTCGACAACACGACCGAACGCATCACGATGTACTCGGTCACCGACAACTACTTCTCGCTGCTAGGTGTACAGCCGGCCATCGGACGTCTGATTCAGCCGAACGAAGGGCGCGCGCGTGGCGATGCCCCAGTGCTCGTCCTGACGCACGCATACTGGCTCGCCAGGTTTGGCGGAGATCCGTCGGTCGTCGGCCGCCCCGTTCGACTGAACGGCAAGCCGTTCACGATCATCGGCGTGACGGCGCAATCCTTCGACAAGGCGCATACTCTCATCACCCCGTCGGCGTACATGCCGCTCTGGATGCACGACGATCTCGTAGACAATGCGGCAGACGATTCGACTCTCGAGGGACGCGGTAAGCATCAGCAGTGGGTGCTCGGGCGGCTGAAGCCAGGGATCTCGCTGTCGCAGGCGCGCGCCTCGCTGCAGGTGACGGCGGCCGCGCTCGCCCGGGAGTATCCAGAGACGAACAAGGACTCTTCGCTGGTCGTCATTCCCGAGACGCACGCCCGTCCGAACCCGAACATCGGCCCCTTCTTTCGTGTCGCCGGGACGGCCTTTGCCGCGCTGGCCGTGCTCCTGCTGCTCATCACCAGCGCCAACGTCACGAATCTGCTGATGGCTCGGGCTGCGTCACGCGAGCGCGAAGTGTCGCTGCGTGCTGCGCTCGGTGCCGGCAGAGGCCGGCTTGTGCGCCAACTGTTGACCGAGAGCGTCGTGCTCGCCTTGCTCGCCAGTGCGGTCGCGATGCCAATCGCGATACTGGCTTTGCGCAGCTTCGAGAGAGGAATGGCCGGAAGCACGCAAATCGCGACGCTGCGGCCGGACTTCAGTCTCGACTCACGTCTATTGGGTATCGCGCTGCTGCTGACGCTGGCCGCGGGAATCGTGTCCGGGCTGGCGCCGGCACTTATGGCGGCGCGCGCTGATCTCAATCTGGCACTCAAGGCCGGGGGGCGCGGCGCATCCGGCGAGCTGCGCGCGTGGTTCCGCAGCATGCTCGTGGTGGGGCAGGTCGCGCTCTCGCTGATGCTGCTCGTCAGCGGCGGCCTGTTCGTTCGCAGTCTCGACCGGGCGCGACAGATCGAATTGGGCTTCGATCCGGACAACGTGCTCGTCGCGTCCGCGATTCCGAGCGATACGGGCTACGACCCAGCGCAACGCCTGGCGTACTACAGCAGCGCGCGCGAGAGGATGCTCGCTCTCCCGGGCGTGCAGCGGGCGGCATGGATCGAGTGGGCACCGCTCTCGACTGTAAGCGAGGGAGGACCCATCCGGCTCGAAAGCCAGCCTACGCGGGCCGACGAGCCACCGCCGATGGCCGCGGTGGCGCGGGCCGACCCCGGCTACTTCGCGACCGCACACATTCCGATTCTCGACGGCCGGACGTTTACCGACCGCGACGACGATAGTGCCGAGCCGGTCGCGATCGTCAACCAGACCCTCGCCACCCAACTCTGGCCGAAGCTGAACCCGGTTGGCCGCTTCTTCGTCGTGCAGGGCAGTCGTGTCCAGGTCGTCGGCGTGGTGCCGAATGGGAAGTATCTCTTCATCTGGGAATCGCCGCGGCCGATGGTTTTCCGGCCACTCCGACAGAGTGCCCCGGGACGAGCGACGCTGGTCGTGCGGAGCACGCGCAGACCGGCCGACCTCCTTGGCGAGCTTCGGCGCACGCTGCGTGATGTCGATCCGGCGGTCTTCGTGTACGACGTGCGGACGATGGACGAGCATCTTGTCAGCGAGGGTGGTGGGTTCCTGGCGTTCGAACTGGGCGCGACCGTCACGAGTGTCTTTGGCGCGGCCGGCGTACTGCTCGCCGCCATCGGTCTCTACGGGATGATCGCGGGCCGGGTCTCGCAACGCACGCAGGAGTTCGGCGTGCGCATCGCACTCGGAGCCGGTCGCGGCGCCATCCTGCGCGATGTGCTCGGCCGCGCCATGCGCCTGACCTCGATTGGCATCGTCGCTGGTGCTGCCCTGGCGGCGGTCGCGGCGCGGGGACTCTCCACGCTGTTGCTCGACATCAGTCCGTTCGATCCGCTCACCTATGTCGTCGTGTCTCTGTTTCTCGTCGCCGTGTGCGTGTGCGCGTCTTCCATCCCCGCGCGTCGGGCAACCAAAGTCGACCCCATTGTCGCGTTGCGGGCGGAGTAGTCGATGCCCATTCGCGCGACGATGTCGCGCCTCTTCTCGGTGTTCGGGCGTCGTCAACTGGACGCTGGTCTCGACGAAGAGATTCGCGCGCATCTCGAACTGCTTGCCGCTGAATACGAGCGCCGGGGAATGACAGGTGACGAAGCGCGCCATGCCGCTCGGCGTGAGTTTGGCGGAGTGCAACAGATGAAAGAGATCTATCGGGATCGCAGCAGTCTGAGGTGGCGCGAAGATGCACAGCGTGACGTCCATCATGCGCTGCGCACGCTGCGACGGGCACCCGTCTTCACAGGGGCGGCCGTGCTGACGATGGCCGTCGGCTTGACGGCCGTGGTGGTCATCTTCGCCATCCTGAACGCGTTCATGTTGCGGCCGATGCCGGTCGATCGTCCCGAGCAACTCGTGTCGATAGGGATCGGCCCGGATCGCCACGTGTCGATGCCCCACGGCCTGTCGTTCGTTGACTTGCAGGACTATCGGCAGGAGCGAGCGACCTTTGTCGATCTCGTTGGCTACAACGTCGAAGTCGCTGGACTCACGGTTGACGACGTGACCGATCGCGTGACGATGTACTCGGTCACCGACAACTACTTCGCGCTACTCGGCGTGCGGCCCGCCATCGGACGACTCATCCAGCCAAACGAAGGCCGCGCTCGCGGCGACGCGCCGGTGATCGTGCTGACGCACGAGTACTGGCAGGCGCGGTTCGGCGGTGATCCGTCGATTGTCGGCCGCGCTGTCCGACTCAACGGCCTGCCGTTCACCGTCATCGGAGTGACGCCAGCGCCATTCGATCGGGCGCATTCTCTGCTCCGGCCGTCGGCGTACGTGCCGATGTGGATGCACGACGATCTGGCGAACGCCTCAGGCTCGATTCTCGAGGGTCGAGACAAGCATCAGCTCTGGGTGCTAGGCCGGCTGAACCCCGGCGTGTCGCTCTCGCAGGCGCGCGCGGCGCTGGAGGTGAGAGCGGCAGCACTCGCCCGCGACTATCCGGGCAGTAACGCTGGCGTCTCACTGGTCGTTATCCCCGAAACACACGCACGACCGCTCCCTCCTGTGGGGCCCTTCTTTCGCGCCGCGGCGACGGCGTTTGCAGGGCTGGCGGCGGTGTTGTTGTCAACGAAACGCTTGCCAGCCATTTCTGGCCGAACCAGAGCGCGATCGGGCGTTCGCTGGTGGTCCGTCGTGAGCGCGTCGAGGTTGTCGGCGTGGCTCGAGACGGGAAGTACCTGTCTGTCTGGGAAACGACTCGCGGAATGACGTACCGGCCGATGTCGCAGCAGCCCCCAGATCGGGCGACGCTGCTGGTGAGGAGCAGCCGTGATCCGTCAGGCCTCATGGCGGAGCTTCAAGATGTGTTTCGAGACGAGGACCCTGCGGTTCGTGTCTTCGATGTCAGAACGATGGGCGACCATCTCGTTCGGGAGAGTGGCGGGTTCCTCGCATTCGAGCTCGGCGCGATATTTACTGGCATCTTCGGCGCGGCAGGCGTCCTGCTGGCCGCCATTGGGCTCTACGGAATGATCGCGGGACGCGTCGCTCAGCGCACCCGGGAGTTCGGCGTGCGCATCGCCCTCGGCGCTGAGCGCCATGCGATCCTGCGCGATGTCCTCGGACGCGGTCTCCGTCTGGCCTCGGCCGGCATCGCAGGCGGTGCACTGTTGGCCGCATTCGCGGCGCGGGGGCTGCGGACATTCTTGCTCGACGTCAGTCCTTTTGATCCGCTCACGTATCTTGTCGTGTCGGTCGCTCTCGTTGGAGTCTGTGTGTTGGCGTCGTTCATTCCCGCGCGCCGAGCCATGCGCGTCGATCCCATCGTCGCGTTGCGAGCGGAGTGATACGAGGGCCTGGCCAACCAAGAGACGCTCAATGGTGTCTATATGTGATTATCAGTTTCGCGTTCCAGGTTCCGTGTTCCCAATGGAGGGCGTGTGGAGCTGCTCATCCAGGATTTGAAACACGCGTTTCGGATGTTTCTCAAGAACCGGGCGTTCACGGCGGCGGCCATTGCCGCGCTCGCCCTCGGCATTGGAGCGAACACGGCCATCTTTTCGGTCGTCAGCGCCGTGCTGCTGAAGCCGGTGCCGTTCCCGGATCCTGACAGGGTCGTCCTGTTCATGAACACGTCGCCGCAGGGGTCAGGGCCCAATGCGTCCCCAGCGAAGTTCGCGCACTGGCGGCAACAAACCACGGTCATCCAGGACGCAACGGCGTTCCGGACCAACGTCGTCAACTACACGGGAGGGCAGTTCCCCGAACAGTTGAGGGCCGGTGAAGTCAGCGCCGACTACTTCCGTCTGTTTGGTGCGCGAGTCGTCATGGGTCGCACGTTCACACCCGAAGAAGATCGTCCCGGTGGAGAGAAGGTGGCCGTGCTCAGCCACGGCCTCTGGACCAGGCGCTTCTCAGCAGACCCCGCCATCCTCGGCAAGACGATCTCGCTCAGTGGCGATCCATTCGTCATCATCGGCGTCATCGGCCCGGAATTCGACATCGCTGAGTTCGGACAGGAACCCGATCTCTTTATTCCGTTTCAACTCGATCCCAATACCATCGACCAAGGGCACTTCTTCCAGGCGGCCGCTCGAATCAAAGAGGGGGTTACGCTCGAACAGGCGCAGGCGCGGCTGAAACTGTCGGCACAGGACTTCCGAGCGAAGTTCCCGACAGGGTTGCAGGAGAACAGCAGCTTCAGCGTGGAACGGCTGCAGCAGGTGTTTGTCAGGAATGCGCGCCCGACGTTGCTGATCCTGAGCGCCGCGGTCGCGTTCGTCCTCCTGATTGCCTGCGCCAACGTCGCGAACCTGCTGCTCGTGCGAGCGACGGCACGCAGGCGCGAGGTCGCCTTACGCGCAGCGATCGGCGCGGGTCGCGGCCGGATCATTCGCCAGCTGCTCACAGAGAGCGTTGCGCTATCGGTGATCGGCGGGGCGATTGGGCTCGTGCTCGGCATCCTGGGGATTCGAGCGCTGCTCACGATCAACACGGCCGGATTGCCACGCATCGGTGAACAGGGCGCGCTGGTCGGCCTCGATTGGCGAGTGGCTGCCTTCACTGCCGCCGTCTCGGTGGTGACCGGGATCGTGTTCGGCCTGATACCGGCGCTCCAGAGCTCGCGGGCCGATCTCAATCGAACGCTGAAAGACAGCATCGGTCAGTCAGGTGGCACCTTTCGCCACAACAAGGCCCGTTCGATCCTCGTCGTCGTTGAAGTGGCGCTGGCGCTGCTGCTGCTTGTCGGATCTGCGCTGTTGATTCGGACGCTCGTCAACCTGCGCAACGTGAATCCGGGCTTCGATCCGGGCAACGTGCTCACGATGCGCATGTCGCTCGCCGGTCAGAAATACGTCGAGACCGCGGGTGTCGAGCAGTTGCTGCGCGACGGCGTCGAGCGTCTTCAGGGGCTCCCGGGCGTTGAGCGCGCCGCTGCGACGTGTTGTGTGCCGCTCGAAGGTGGATACGGATTGCCGTTCAGGATCCTCGGACGCCCGCTCGACAAGAGTCCGTTCCACGGCGGAGGAGCCTGGCTCACGGTCTCGTCGGGCTACTTCGACGTATTCAAGATTCCGATGAAGCGTGGACGCGCGTTCAATGATCGCGACGACAGCCTGGCGCCGGCAGTCGTGATCATCAACGAAGCGATGGCCAAGCAGTACTGGAAGGACGGCGATCCGCTGAACGATCGGCTCCTGATCGGTGCGGGCGTGATGAAGGAGCTCAATGAGGAGCGCGAGCGTCAGATCATCGGCGTGGCATCGGATGTGCGCGACGGCGGGCTCAACAACGATCCCGGTCCGCATATGTACGTGCCGAACGCGCAGGTGCCCGATGCGCTCAACGCGCTGAACGTTCGCATCACGCCGGTCGCCTGGGTGGTGCGCACGCGTGGCGAGCCGTACGCCTACAGCACGGCGATCCAGGAGCAGTTGCGGCAGTCGAGCGGACTGCCGGTTTCGGAAGTGCGAAGCATGGAGGAAGTGGTCTCTCGCTCGATCTCGCGCCAGCGATTCAACGTCCTGTTGATGACGGTGTTTGGCGCCTCTGCGCTGTTGCTCGCAGCCATCGGGATCTACGGACTGATGGCGTACTCCGTCGCGCAGCGCACGCGCGAGATCGGCATTCGAATGGCGCTCGGTGCCGAGGCAGAGCAGGTCCGGAAGATGGTGGTCTTCCAGGGAATGCGTCTGGCCGTGATCGGCGTCGCGGTGGGCCTCGTAGCTGCGTTTGCGTTGACGCGGCTGATGGCGAGCTTCCTCTTTGGCGTCCAGGCGCGCGACCCGGTCGTGTTCGTCGCGATGCCGGTGCTGCTGACGGTGGTGTCGATCGTTGCCGTGTGGCTGCCGGCTCGCCGCGCGAGCACGGTGAATCCGCTGATCGCCTTGCGTTATGAGTGAAATATTGTGAAGGGGTCTGACCCCATCACAGTTTTTCACGGCTCAACCAACCCCAATCGGATGGCGTACCGCACGAGGCCGGCCGTCGTGTGGATGTCGAGCTTCTGCATCAGCCGCGTGCGATGAGACTCTGCCGTCTTCACGCTGATGCTGAGCAGTGCTGCGAGCTCTTTCGTCGTCTTTTCCTCGCCGATCAGTTTCAGAACCTCGCGTTCGCGGACGGTCAGACGGTCGCCCGGCAGATCCGCTTTCGACAGGAACGCCTCCACGACGATCTTCGAGACGCCCGGGCTCAGATAGAGATCGCCGCGAAATACCTGCCTGATCGCATGAGCCAGATCGGTCGCCGCCTGCGACTTGAGCACGTAGCCGCGCGCGCCCGCGCGAAGAGCCGCCAGCACGTATTGATCGTCATCGTGACGCGTGAGCAGCACCGCCTTCGCCTTCGGCTGCCGTTGAGACAGTTCCTGCGCCGCATCGACGCCATTCATGACGGGCATACTGATGTCCATCACGACAACGTCCGGATCGGCCTCGGCGCTCGATTCCACCGCTTCGTGTCCATTCGAGACTTCGCCGACCACGTCAAAGCCTTCCCGATCGAGTAACGCCCTCAGGCCCTGCCGAACCATCGTGTGATCTTCAGCAATCAGGACTCTAATTGCCATCGGACTGTTCCCCAATGGCGACCGGAATAGTGATGATCAGGCGCGTCCCGTTGCCGGCAGTCGATCGCACCTCCAGCCCACCGTGCAAACCCTTGAGTCGATCGTGGATGCCCCGGAGTCCCAGACCCGCGGGTTGATTGCCGGTATTGTCGATGCCGACACCGTCGTCGGTGACGGTGCAGACGACCCCGTCGCGGTCTTTCTGCATCGAGACGCAGAGTTCTGATGCATGCGCATGCCGGACGACGTTAGTCACACCTTCGTGGATCGCGCGATACAACCCGATGGCGATTTGTGGAGGGAGTCGGTCCGGTACAGACGATTGGAACGACACCTTGAGCCGTGCACGTGTGGCGACTCCGTCCAGCAAGTGACGCACAGCCGCGTTGAGTCCGAGATCGTCGAGAGCGACGGGATAGAGATCGCGTGACAGGCTGCGCAGTTGCTGATCGAGATGATCGGCGAGCTGCATCACGTGGTCGAACCGCGGCTTCCAGTGACGGGGAAGTCCCGCCATCAACTCAGCGAGCGAAAGCTGAAGGCTGAAGAGGATCTGACCGGCGCCGTCGTGGATCTGTCGCGCGGTGCGCCGCGACTGGTTCTCGAGCGCCTCACTGAGCCCGCGCAGAGCGACATTCGACTCGAGGAATCGCCGGTACGCCATCTCGAACGGCGACAGCGCCTCGAGCAGGAAGGTCATCGCGCGAGCGAGCACCGGCCGGTTGCTGCCTTGCGAGAAACTGAGGGACTGTTCGAGCGCCGACGCGTGCAGCGACACGAGATCGAGAGGACTCAGACCATCGAGCAGCGCTTTGCGTCCCAATTCATAGGCGCCGCTCAACGCGCTCTCTTCCGGGCACGCGAGATAAGCCTCGAGCGCCAGAACGTACGCATCCCCGAGCGTCTGGCGGTTGAGCGGCGTCGCGCCTCGCGAGATCGAGGTCACCGGTGTGCGCCTCGATCCCGCGCCAGCAACACCAGCCCAGGCGCAACAACCTTCACTGTTGCCCACTCGACGGACGCGCGGTCTATTGTGGACACCATTTCGTCGCCGAGACCGTCGTGCCCTGGCCGACGGCGGATTCGATCCCGAATTCGTCCATGAGGCGACGCACGCCTGGAAGTCCCAGTCCCAATCCGCCCGATGTCGAGTAGGCGTCCTGCATCGCGCGTTCGACATCCGCGATCCCGGGGCCGCGATCGCTCGCAGTAATGGCGATGCCGCGTCGATTGAGGCCGTTCAGCGCTTCCAGTCGGATCTCTCCGCTTGCCGCGTAGGACAATAGGTTCCTCGCCAGCTCGGAAATCGCCGTGGCGATTCTGACGACGTCGGTCGGGGAGAAGCCGAGGTCGGATGCGAGCGCGCGTCCTTTCTGTCTGGCAACGACAATGTCGCTATCCGAATCGATGGGAACGCGAACCTGATTCGAGGGGGCCATCGAATTCACTACGGGTCAATCGCAGAGCAGGAACTGCGCCAACTCAACGTCGCCGATTCAGACGGTCGAGGTAAGCGAATCCTTCTCCAAATGGAGAGCCATCCCCCTCGAGGGCACGTCACCCGGCTGTGGTGGTAACCATTGCAACTCGGCCGTGCGCCCGAGCGCGAGTTGCAGCCCCTGAATATCGAGCATTGACACGGTCTGGTGTTGCCCGAAGTCGACCACTTCGAGAGCGGCGACACGAAAGTCGGCTTCGACCAGGCGCCAAGCGGGATAACTTCGGTGCGGTTTTCGATGACTGCCGATGAAAGCTGCACCGGTTACGAGCACATGCTTAGCACTTCGCGGACCACGTGCGCCGGCAGCCTCCGGGCGCGGCGCCGGCGCCGCGAGGCTGCTTGATCGTTCACGATGTCACTGGATCTCGATCCTCACGGCCGTTTTCGTCGACGTAAACGGGTTCTCCCGGTAGTGCACCGTGACCTCGTTCCCCCTGCTGCCCGTGAGACCTTGCACGTTGGTCGTGCCTCCCACGACCTGGGTGTCGTTGGTATAGGCGAACTCGTAGAGGTCGTCACCGAACGCCACGAACAAAGTCTGTCTCTCGGGATTGACCGTTCGAAGCTGTCCCGCAAGCACGAGGGAACTCTTCTCCGGATTTCCCGCCCGAGGCGATTCAGCTAACGTGCCGTCACGCGAGATCGGAGGCGGCCCGTTTCGATCGCACGCGGCCGCGAGAGCGAGAGACAGGAGCAGACAGAACGTCGAGAGACGCGATGCACGCGTTCTCATGACGTCACCTCCTTGATGTCGTGAAAGCCAGATTCGGAGTCGGGGGCCGAGGCCCCCGAACTCCGGTCTCGATGCGCTTACTTCTTCTCGTCGGCCTGGACTTCGATCTCCGTGGCAACGCGGTTCGCACCTTCGGTCTTGAAGTGCACGGTCACCTGCTTGCCGCTCTCCGTCGCGAGCCCGGCGACACCGCCGCGCGCGCCGGTCACCTTGGTCGTGTCGTTGTACTGGAACTTCTGCTCGGCGCCGGCGGCCGGCTTGATCGTCAACATCTTCGCAGTGGGGTCGATGCTCGAGAGCTCACCGCGAGCGGTCTGCTCTTCGGGCTTTGCCTGCGCAGACGGGCTCGGCGACGGCTGTGGCCGAGGCTGATCCGGCGGCGCCTGCGCCCCCGGCGCTCCTGGCTGAGGTCGCTGTTGATCCACCTGTGCGGAAGCCGAACCGACCATCAGCGTGAAGGCCATCAACAGGCCAAAAACCGGAACAATTCGAATGTATTTGCTGGGCATGGTCCAAATCTCCTTTGGCAGGGCAGATAGCGAAGGACATGCCACGGCGAGAATGCGTGCGATTTCGCGATTTGCTCGATGTTTTGAGCCCCAAGCTATCGGATCAGTTTGGAGCGAGCTCGTGAGTGGGAACGTAACTTATACCCACTTGGTTCTCGCATCGACAGGCGCGCAAAATCGCATGAAGAAAAGGTGTTACGGATTTCACCGTACGACCCCGGGCGGGTGTTATCCTTAGTGCCGCTTCCATCACATCTCAACGCAAGGCAGGGCAAACCGAATTGCCGAGAACTCGTGTTGTTCAGCCGCTCTCATGGGTGGCGTTGTCGTCGACCTATGTGCTCTTCCTCTTCACGCTGGCTCGTTCGGTTGGTGCCGCACCCGTAGGAGAACCGTCCGCTCTCGTCGCCGAGCGTCTTCAGCTTGTCGTCGATCGTCTCCGAGGCGAGCTCGGGATACCTCAGGATGTGAATGTCTCGATCGAGCCGCAGGTCGCGCTGATCGTGTCTGTCGAAGCGCCACTCGACCGAGGCGAGCCCTTCCGGCTTGCGATCGAGGATGGGTTCCTCGGGCGTCTGAGCGATGAAGAACTCGATGCGGCAATGGCCCACGAACTGGGCCACGTGTGGGTGTTCACGCACCACCCCTTTCTCCAGACGGAGAAGCTGGCGAACCAGATCGCGATGCGCGTCGTTACGCGCGACAGCCTCGTGAGCGTGTACCACAAGCTCTGGGAACATGGTGGTACCAGAGGAGATCTCGAGAGCTTTCTCGGCCCTGTGAACTGAGCGCGGATCCCTCGTCCGGCTCCGTCACTCTGTGCATGCCTCGCTCGATGAGTCTTCACGCACTCGGCCATAAAGACAGTGGCCGAGGTCCATTTTGCAAATGTTGCGAGCATTTCCTGCCGCATCTGCCGCATCTGCCAGTCCGCACCTGACGACATATCGCGTCAGGCCTTGAAAACCGCGTAGGGCCTTTTCTGCTGAAGGCGAGGGGTAGACACCGCAAAGAGACTGCGGTGGCCCCGAGGTTGCAAATCACTGCGCGCGACGAAGTGGTGCGGGAGACGGTCGCGGTTCACGGGAGGCTGGGTCACGGGAGGCTGGGTCACGGGAGGCTGAATGTTCAATAGAGTGCTTATCGCTGACGATCACGCGCTCGTGCGCGAGGGGATCGGCATCCTGATCTCGCGCGGTGGTTTCACGGTGGTCGCCGAAGCGTCGAACGGCCAGGAAGCGCTCGCGCATGCGTCGAGCTACCAGCCGGACATCGCGGTGCTCGACATGAGCATGCCGATCATGAACGGTCTCGAGACCGCGCAAGAGATGCGTAAACTGTCGCCTCGCACGCGATCGATCGTGCTGTCGCGGTACGACGGGGTGGATGACGTCCTCGCCGCGATGCGTGCCGGCATCAAGGGGTATGTGCTGAAGTCGCAGTCGGTCGTCGAACTGCTGCAGGCATTGAACGACGTGTCGACCGGAGGCTTCTATCTGAGCCCAGGCGTCTCGGGAGTTGTCGTCGACGCCGTTCGTTCGCAGTCGACTACACCGGGCGACGACCCACTCACCGCACGCGAGCGTCAGGTACTCAAACTCGTCGCCGAGGGCTACTCGACCAGGGAGTGCGCAACGATCCTCGGTGTCAGTGTGAAGACCGCGGACTCTCACCGCACGCGGTTGATGCGCAAGCTCGATATTCACGGGACCGCGGGTCTCGTGCGCTACGCCGTGCGTCATCACTTCGCGGAAGTTTGATCGACTTCGCGCGACCCGCCTTCGCCCCGTGATCGCTCGCGTGCGCGGGGGTGGCCGTTATCGGCCGCCCCGCGGCCGCCGTTCGGCGCCCATCACGAAGATGACCGCGCCGGCTGCGGCGAGCACGATCTTCCAGGCGTCAATCCCGAGGAACGTCGCACCACTGGCACTCACGGCCAGAGCGGCGGCGACGATGAGACCGGCGAGCGCCCTTTGCATCGGGCACCAGCATACCTAGCGGTTGATGTGACGGGGAACCTAGTGCACTCAAGACTGGGTTGGAGACTGCCGATATCCGTGTATGGCGTTGGTCCAGTCGTGGTGTGTTTCTCCGGCATCCGATGTAGTCACGTTGCCTGACTCCTCGGCGAGATTGACGAGGTTGATCTTGGGGAAAGCCCCAATTCCCCTCTCGACATTCGGAAGGGTGTCGGCGCACAATGACCGATACCACCACAAAGCTCAAAACACAGTCAGGGGAAGTTGATAGCTCATGGCGGGACAGACCGACCAGCCGCAATCTCAGATCGGGACCACACCTGTTCCAGATCTCATTGAGCGCTACCGACTAAGGCGCGACGCCTGGATTGCCCAGGCCGACGAACTCGCCAGACTGAGGGACGAAGTACGTGGGTCGGCCGAACGCGAGGCGATGGAGATCGTCACCGCGGCTCGACGCGACGTTCGAAAAATCATCATGGAAGCCCGGAGGGAGCTGCTCGTTCTCTCTGCGCAGGTGCAGGCCGCACTCGGTGAGGCGACCCCGAAAACCGATCGAGCCACGCTTCTGAATAGAGCCGGGATCACGCTGGACGACAGCCAGCCGGCGTTGCTGGAGGGAGCAGTTGTCGCGTTTGCTCCCGAGGATGCGGTCAAACAGATCCTCAACGAAGTTCAGGAGGATATGAGCGCGCTCGCGGAAGACGCGAGAACGCTTCCGCTTCAGGCCGTGCCGCAGTTGCGGCAGATTGCGGCGCAGCCGTCACCGCCATCGCAATCGGTGCTGGCATCTTCAACGTTGCCGGCATCAGCGATCGCGAGCTCGACGATCGCGCCCGCAGCGATCGCACCCCCAACGTTCTCGACGCCGTTGCCGCGGCCATCGCCACCGGCACCGGAACCCGAAATCTCGACGCTCGCTGAATTCCAGGAGTCGATCGAGATTCCGGAGTTGGATGAGGCCGCCGCGAACGTCTTGCTCTCCTCGCAATTTCCAAGCGATGCCGTTCCGGTTCAGTCGGGAAGACGAATCAGTGCGTTCGTAGCGGCATGCGTTGGAATCGGTGTTGTCGTCGCGGGTATCACGTTCTGGTGGCTGTCCAATCGAAACTCCGGAGCGAGCGGACCTGCAATCGCATCAGAAGGCGCGACACCGACTGCGCCCTCTGCGCTCGCACCTCCAACACTACAGCCTGGCCCCGCCGGCAAGGCAGCCACGCCACCAGCGCCGTCTGCTGATGCCGCAGGTCTGTCGCTTGTGGCTGAAGCCGTTCGCGAAGTCTGGGTGAGAACGACGATCGATGGCAGAACCGATGGTGGTCGCACGCTGTCCGCAGGTCAGGTCATCGACGTCTCGGCAGGGAAGAGCATCTCGCTTCGAGCGGGAGACGGCGGTGCCCTTCTCTTCTCGTTGAACCGCGGTCAGAAGCAGCCGCTTGGCCAGAGTGGTCAGCCGGTGACTCGCCAGTTCGACGCCGAGAAACGAGAGACTCCGCAAGCGGCCCCCGCGCCACAGCCTGCGAAGCCTGTCCCGACAGCGCTGCCAAACACGCGTTCGGCTCCGCCGATCGCATTGGCGGCCCCTGCGCCGGGACCATCGATTCCGATGCCGACGACGACTGCGTCGGCGAACGCGGCGCCGGCAGCAAATCCGCCCGCCCCGCCGATGCCTACACCGGCCGCGGCGCCGGCAAATGCGATCGCATCCAGCCAACCTGCGGCCTCACCGGGCGTTGTCAATCAGTTGAGTGCGCCCGCGAATTCGTCGGCGCCGATGGCCGTTTCACCAGCGACCGTCGTGGTGGCCATCGCGCGGCAGTGGCTCGACGCCTATCATCGTCAGGACCGAAACGCGATGGCGGCGCTGTCTACCGACAATCTGCTCCTTGCCGACGAGAGACGTCCTGACGAGCGCTTTCCACCCGGTCTCTCAGATGTTACGAGAGCGCTCGATCGCGTGAGCGTTCAGATTGCAGCCGACACGGCGGTGCTAACGGCTGTCATGACTGAGCAGTCGGGGTCTCAGCCGTCGCCCCACGTCTCTCCGATTTCCCAGGTGTGGGTGCTGGGGGAGGGGCAGTGGAAAGTTCGGCAAGCACGCTTCGTCAGCGAGGCGAGACTCAACCAGGTCTTCAGGTAGAGCGTGTCATCGACGCTCGACGACGACGTCCGTGCGGCGTTCGACCGGATCCGCGTCAGCCTCAGCGGACAACTCGAAGCCGATCTGAGCGCATCGACATCTGACATTCTGCGTGTAGTGGCAGACGAGCACCGGCGTGCGCTCGTCGAGGCAACCGAGCGAACAGCCGCAACCGTCCGGTTGGAGGCGGAGCAGCAGCTTGCCGCCGCGCGTGAAGAGTTCGCACGAGATCGAGAGGAGCTCGCGCGACAGAGGGAAGAGCTGCAACGGATCTCGAGGTCTGAGATCGCAGGACTCGAACGGATGCTCAGCGAAGTCCGCGATGAGCTCGATGTCGCACGTCGAACCCTGGACGAGTTACTGACGACTCGCCAGGCCCTCGAGCAAGTGATTGACGTGCAGCGACAGGACATCGAGCGCCTCACGCAGGACTTGGAGCAGCACAACCTTCAGCTCGAGCAAAGCCATCGGGACCTCGAACGCACCAGAGAGACTGAAGAGGCCACGAGACGCGAGCTTCAGGAGTCCATCGATCGTGCGCTGAGTGAAAGGGATCTGGCGCGCCTGGATTCTGAGTCCGTTTCTCGAGAACTGCAGAGTCTCCGACGCAGGCTCGAGCATACTGCCCGGCTGACGTCGGCGTTCCGCACGCTCGATGATGCGACGTCGCTGGGGGACATCCTCGAGCAGCTCGCGCAGTCGGCCTGTCAGGAAACCGGCCGCACCGCCGTATTTCTCGTCAATGGGGGGAAGCTGCGCGGCTGGCGCGCGTTAGGATTCCCAGCAGAGCAGCCGATCGTCGGTTCCGATTTCGCTCCGGCTGAGTCAGACGTTGTTGGACGAGCGGTTCGATCGGGCGCAAGTCAGCAGCACAAGAATGGCGATGCCACACGCTTACCGGCATTTGCTCAGGCCGATGGTCCGCGGGACGCATTGGCGCTGCCGGTACAGGTTGGTGGGTCCGTTATTGCCGTGCTGTATGCAGACGCGGCACGGGCCGATAGACCAGAAGACCCCGAATGGCTGGATACGATCGACGCGATGACGAAGCACGCCGGCCGCGTGTTGGAGGCGATGACGGTCCGTCAGGCGGCGGCCCTGTGGACGCGGCGCGGGGGAGTCGCACGCTCATCACGAGAATGAGGAAGCTCGCTGTCGTCCTGGTCGTCCTCGTAGGTGGGTCGATTCCGTATCTCGTCGCGCAGCAGCCGTTCGAAGTCCCCTCGCTCATCCCACCCGCTCCGGTCGCGCTGGTTGCGACTGACCATCCACCGCTTCCCAAAGAGGTCGCCCAGTATTGGTTCGTACCCGCAGCGACAATCGCGAGTGCTGCGTCGAAGGATTCGTACGCGAGCCTCGCGCGTGGTGTGAAGGCGGTCACCGACGGCGAATACGCCACCGGTCTCGCTCTGGTGAGCCGTCGAGAGCTTGCGGAGACGCGCCTCGCCGACTACGCGAAGTACTACCAGGCCATGGCGCTGCAGGGTCTGTCGCGCTTCGCCGACGCCGATGCCGTGTTGACGCCGTTAGTGGCGAACTTGCAGGACGGTGCGCTGAAGGACACAGCCAGGTTGAAGCTCGCAGAGGTCATGATCGCGCGTCCCGATCCCGCACGCGCAGAGCAATTTCTTCGCACGATCACGGCGGATGCGAAGGGTGCGTCCGAAGACTTCTGGATGCTCCTCGGCCAGGCGGAGGAAGCTCTCGACCACCGCGACCATGCCATCGCGGCGTATCGCAAGGTCTACTACGGGTTTCCGCTCAGTGGGCGAGCGGCTGACGCGAAGACGGGACTCGATCGACTTCAAGTAACAGTCGGAGCGGGTGGACCAGTTGGCGATGAGCTCGCACGCGCCGAACGTCTGTTTGCGGGGCGACGCTGGGCAGAAGCGCGTGTGGCGTTCGAGCCGCTCCTTTCGACTGTTTCGGCTGAGGATCGCGGACGCATCACACTGCATCTCGCCGAGTGTGACTATCACCTTGGCCGGCACAAGGCCGCGCACGAGCGATTGAAGACGTATCTCGACGAGGGTTCGAAGGAGCCCGAGGCGCGCTATTACTACCTGAGCGCCGTGCGCGGCATGGGCGATCGCTCGACGTACGTCAGTCTGGCACGCGCGCTGGTCAAGGATCACCCGGACTCGCAATGGGCGGCCGAAACCCTCGACGACCTGGCCTCGTTCTACGTCATCGACGACCAGGACGACGAAGCGGAACGTGTGTTTCGCGAGTTGCTCGATCGATTTCCGAAGCATCGATACGCAGAGCGTGCAGCATGGAAAGTCGGCTGGGAAGCGTATCGACAGCAGAAGTTCTCCGACACGATCAAGGTGTTCGAGTCGGCGGCGGTGACGTTCCCCCGTGCAGACTATCGCCCGGGTTGGATCTATTGGTCTGGTCGCGCTCGCGATCGCATAGGAGACGCATCTGGCGCAGCGGCTCGATACCGCCTAGCTGTGACCGATTACGGCAACTCGTACTACGGCCGCCTCGCGTCGCGTGTGCTTGCGTCGCGCAAGAATGCCGACGCAGCTGCGGCTCCCCCGGTCGCGCGCTCGACTGCATCACCCGCGCAGGCTGCGGCGGCGCCTCCGACGGAATCGCTGATGCGCGCCCTCATGACGGCTGGTCTGTACGACGATGCGTTGAGGGAAGTGCAGTTCGCGCAGCGCACGTGGGGCGATTCGCCGGCGCTGCAGGCAACGTCAGCCTGGATTCGGGCGCAGCAGGCGCAACAGCTGCGAGCCGAGGAACGCTTCGCGGCGCTTCGCGGCTCGATCACCGCGATGCGGCGGGCGTATCCACAGTTCCTCGCCGAAGAAGGGCAGACGCTCCCGCTTGAAGTGCTTCGCATCATCTTCCCGCTCGACTACTGGGACCTGATTGAGAAGTATTCCAAGCCGATGAGCCTGGATCCATATCTCGTCTCAGCACTGATGGCGCAGGAGTCCACGTTCACGGCTGAAATCCGGTCCTCGGCGAACGCACGCGGATTGATGCAGGTCATGCCCAGCACCGGCCGGATGTACGCGCGTAAGATGGGCATTCGGCCCTTTACGACGGCGTCGCTCTCTCAGCCCGAAACCAACGTGCGGATCGGCATCCAGCACTTCAAGGATCTCGTCGACAAATTCGGCGGCATTCACTACGCGCTCGCCAGCTACAACGCGGGTGCCACGCGGGTCGCCGAATGGCTCAAGGACGCGCCCGATCTGCCTGCGGACGAATTCATCGACAGCATCCCGTTCCCGGAAACACAGAACTACGTGAAACGGATTCTCGGAACGACGGAAGACTACCGGCGACTGTACGGCACTGGCCTCCTCGCACCCAACCGAAGGCCGACTGCGGCTCGATGAGCGACCCGCTCGAGCTGACGAGTCGTGCCGAGGCGACTCACTTCTGGTTTCGAGGATTCCGCGAGTTCGTCACGCCGGTCATCTCCGACCTGAGCGCGGGACGCCGCGATCTCCGAATCATCGACTGCGGTTGCGGTACTGGACATAACCTCCGGCTGCTGAGCAGGTTTGGTCGCGCCGTTGGATTCGATCTGAATGATGGCGGCGTGAAGATGACGCATGCCGCTGGTGCGGCGGTCGTTCGTGCCGACGCCACGCACGTGCCGTTCGCGTCAGGAGCATTCGACCTTGCGACGTCGTTCGACGTCATGCAGTGTCTCGAGCCGGACGCGGCGGTCGTTCGCGAAATGGCTCGCCTCGTTCGTCCAGGCGGGGCCGTCGTCGTCACGATGGCCGCACTCGAGATTCTGCGCGGAGATCACTCCGTGTCGTGGCGGGAGGTCAGGCGATACACTCCGGCGATGGCACGTGAGCTCTTCATGCAGGCTGGTCTTCGCGTGGAGCGTGTGTCGTTTCTCTTCGGCACGCTGTTCCCGCTGATGCTGACAATCAGGCTGGCGCAGCGAGCGCTTCGGCCGTTTCGTGCGCATCGCCACGACACGGACATCAGTGTGCCGTCAGCGCCGGTCAACGCGCTGCTGACGGCGCTGGTCACTGCGGAGGCACGAGCTGCACGCTACGTCGCGTTGCCGGTGGGCAGCTCGTTGCTGGTGGTTGGGAAGAAGCCGTAGCTAGAACCGAACAAGCCCGCCGAAGTAAAACCCCTTCATCTTCAGGTCGCCTTCGTCCTCGTCGATTGAATAGTCCGACGTCAGACTGCGATACCCGGCCTGGGCCCCGACGTGGCGGCCGAAGTTAACCGTTCCGTAGATGTCGACGTCGTGGACCGCGACATCGAGGTCCTCTGCAATTCGGTCCGTCAGCGTCTTCACAATGCCGAACACTTTGAAGCCGGTGTACTCCGCGGTGATGGAGAACACCCGGTGAGGATAGACGCGAGCGATGACGCCGAGGTTGATGATCGGGGCGGTGACATCGGTGCTCTGGGACTGAAATCCGATAGAGCTCACGTCGGCCGTCACGTGATTCCGCTTGAGCTCGGTGATGAAACCGAGCAGGCCTCGATCGCCGGCGACGAAGTCATATTCGTAGCCGAAGCGCCACAGATCCCAGTTCAGGTCCGCGGTAACCGGGATCGTGATTGGGAAGGTTACTCCTCCGAAGGTGATGTCCCGCGTCACAGGCGCCGTCTGGTTGTACTCGAAGGTAACGTGGGAGACGCGGAACTTGTGCTTCCGCCCGGTCTTCACGACGGACCGGAACTCCATGAAGTACTCGTCCGCGAGCTCGAATTCGCGAACGAAGTCGACTGCTGGAATCCCCGCGGCCGCAAGTCCCCCCGTCTGAATCTCAATTCCTGGTGTTGGCTGCCAGAACATCAGGCCGAGTTCGACGTGGAAGTTCTCGGCAGGGGCCGGGTTCGCTACGCTGAACTGTGCCTCTGCACGAGTGGCCAACGTGACGCTGAACAGAATGATCGCAAGCAGTCGGATTCGCATTCGTCTGTTTATCGGCGTGCAGTTCTACGCGCTTTAACGCCTTGAAGAGTCGCCCTGTATGGGCAGGTATACTGCGGAAATGTCCCCCCGGCGTCGCCTGATTCAGTACCTGGCACGTTATCGCCGAGCTTTTCTTACCGGTTTCATATGCGTGGTCCTGGCTACGGCCATCAACACTGGAGGTCCCTGGGTACTGAAATACGCGATTGACGACCTGAGTCAGGGACTGACGTTCGAGAAGGTCCGCCTCTACGGCGCGCTGTTGTTCGCCCTCTCAGCCATTGGCGGCGTCTTCAGATTTCTGATGCGGCGCATCATCGTGGGTGCGTCGCGCGACTTCGAGTACGACCTTCGAAACGACTTTTTCGCCGCGCTTCAACGGTTACACCTCGCGTACTTTCAGCACCATCGTACTGGCGATCTGATGTCGCGCGCCACCAGCGACCTCGGCGCCGTACGCATGATGATGGGGCCGGCGGTGATGTACACCGCGAGCACTGTGCTCACGTTCATCGTCGGCATCATCCTGATGATCTCGATCGACCCGCAGCTGACGCTGGTCGCGCTCGTGCCTCTTCCATTCGTGACCGTGGTCGTCAAGTACTTCGGCCACGCGATTCACACGCGGTTCGAAAAGATTCAGGAACAGCTCTCCGACATCAGCGCGATCGCGCAGGAGTCGCTGGCCGGTGTTCGCGTCGTGCGCGCGTACGGTCAGGAAGCGTTTGAGATCGAGAAATTCCGCCAGGCGAACCAGGAGTACGTCAATCGCAATCGCGCGCTCATCCGCTTGCAGGGGTTCTATTTCCCCAGCATGGGATGGCTGATGGGGATCGGAGCGCTGCTCGTGCTCTGGCTGGGAAGCAGACGCGTGGTGGCCGGGCAGATGACGATCGGAGAGTTGGTTGCCTTCAACGCGTATCTGACGATGCTCGGCTGGCCGATGATCGCATTCGGCTGGGTCAGCAACCTGTTGCAGCGCGGGATGGCCTCGTGGAAGCGCCTGCTCGAGGTCCTGGACGCCCAACCACTCGTTTCGGACACAGAGGCGAACGAAGCGATCCAATCGATCGACGGGGCGATCGAGTTTCGCAATCTGACGTTCTCATTCGGCGACGCCGGCGTGCTTCACGGCATTTCGTTCAGAGTCCCGCGAGGGACGACGACCGCGATTGTCGGCGGCACGGGTTCGGGCAAGTCGACCCTCCTCAACCTGCTCCCTCGCCTGCACGAACCGCCGGCAGGAACGGTATTCATCGACGGCGTGGACGTTCGCCACATCCCGCTTCACGTGTTGAGAGGGGCGATCGGCTTCGTCAACCAGGAGCCTTTTCTCTTCAGCACGACGTTGGCGGAGAACATCGCATTCGGTGCGCGCGGCGATCGGGGGCAGCGGGATCGCATCGCTGCGGCTGCAGGCATCGCCCGTCTCGACAAGGACCTCGCGCAATTTCCCCAGGGCTACGAGACCACGATCGGCGAGCGTGGCATCACATTGTCGGGCGGGCAGAAGCAGCGTGTCGCCATTGCTCGCGCCCTGGTCGTCGACCCGAAGATCCTGGTCCTGGACGACGCCTTGTCCGCTGTCGACACCCACACAGAAGAGGAGATTCTCGACCGGCTGTCCGGCGTGATGGCTCAGCGCACGTCCATCATCGTCTCGCATCGCGTGTCCACGGTGCGCGACGCCGATCAGATTGTCGTGCTGCACGAAGGCCGGGTCGCGGAGCGTGGCACGCACGACGAGCTGATCCGGCGCGACGGGTTCTACGC
>Ga0247825_10000061_pt1 | contig 58886 bp, 47 predicted proteins | sample 13C_Vanillin_Day_FD_194413 | JGI IMG/M metagenome (GOLD analysis project Ga0247825, IMG submission 194413) | Soil microbial communities from agricultural site in Penn Yan, New York, United States - 13C_Vanillin_Day48 | ecosystem: Environmental > Terrestrial > Soil > Agricultural land | place...
CGCAATGGCCGGGCAGATTCCCTCGATGCGGTCGACGTCGGGCTTCTCCATCCGCTCGAGGAACTGGCGGGCGTACGCCGACAGCGACTCGACGTATCTACGCTGCCCCTCCGCGTAAATCGTGTCGAAGGCGAGCGACGACTTTCCAGACCCGCTGACGCCCGTAATGATCGCCAACTTGCCCGCGGGCAGGGTCACGTCGACGTTCTTGAGGTTGTGCGTCCGCGCCCCGCGAACGATGAGCGGGTTTCGGGGCTTCGGCGTCTGAGTCGGGGGTGCAGTCGCCACTGTGACGAATTCCTAAGGATTCGTAAACCGCCATCGTACTACCGTGCCTCGATTTGCGCAAAGCCTCTGGTGCAACCGGCTACTCGCGCGGCTCCAGTCGTGCCAGCGCGACCGCGTTCCGCGTCGCCGAAATCAGAAGTATGAACACCAGGCAGCCGATCGCGACGAGTCCGCCGAAGTCGAACAGCGGCATTCGACCGAGAAGGCCAAAACTGACGTGCGGATCGTCGCGCAATGCGATGGTTCCGATTGCCAGCAGAATTCGCAATTCGGTAGGACCGATTCCGCCGAATGACATCTTGAACACACCTCTGACCGCTGTGGCGAGGAACACCTCGCCAGAGACAAGCAGATACGCCACGAGCAGCGCGAGCGCGATGACCGGCGACATGAACGGCGAGGCCGCCAGCCCTCCGAAAAGCAGCGTGATGCCGACGATGTCGAGGACGTGATCGACGTAGAAGCCATACTTCGGTCGCTCAACCCTTCGGACCCGGGCGAGCGTGCCGTCTAGACTGTCTCCGAACCAATTGACTGCGAGGGCGAAGACGACCAGCCAGAGCGCGTGTGTGTCCCAACGCGCGAGGACATACCCCGCACTCGCGACAGCCATCGCCGCCATCGCCAGCCCCGTCAGATGGTCTGAGTGGACCCACAGTGGCAGCCGCTGTGCGATGGCAATCAACAAACGCTTTTCCGCGGTTGCAAGCAGGCTTCGGTGATCGCGGACGTGTTCCGACATATAGGTGTGCTCCTGCTGGGGAAGGTGCCAATCGCAGATTGATCGGCTCAGAGACCGGCGTTGGCGAACTACCATTGCGATGACATGCCGGAAACCGGGCTCATTCTCACGCTTGCGGCCGGGCTGGGCGCCGCTCTCGTCGGTGGCTACGTCACGCAGCGGCTTGGCTTGTCGCCGATCGTCGGCTACCTGCTCGCGGGCGTCGTCGTGGGTCCCTACACGCCGGGATACACCGCGGACGTGCATCTTGCGGAGCAGTTCGCAGAAGTCGGCGTCATCCTGCTGATGTTCGGTGTGGGCCTGCAGTTCCATCTCGACGAACTGCTAGCCGTGCGGCGCGTCGCAATCCCCGGCGCAGTCCTGCAGAGCCTTGCGGCTACGGGGCTCGGCGCATTTGCCGCGCACGCCTTCGGCTGGGGATGGGCAGCCGCGATCGTCTTCGGGTTATCGCTCTCCGTCGCGAGTACCGTCGTCCTGATTCGCGTGCTCTCGGACAGCCGCCAGCTTCACACCAGCGCGGGCCATATCGCGGTGGGGTGGCTCGTCGTGGAGGACGTGTTCACCGTCGTTGTTCTCGTGCTGTTGCCTGCGCTCGCAGGCGCGCCCACTTTCGAGTCGGTTGCGCTCAGCCTCGCTATCACCATCCTCAAGGTCGTCGGCCTCGGTGTAATCGCCGCGATGATCGGCAATCGCGTCATCCCGGGGATTCTCGATCGCATCGCCGCTACTCGCTCGAGAGAACTGTTCACGCTCGCGGTGCTCGCGATCGCGCTTGGACTGGCCGTCGGCGCCGCGCTCGTCTTCGGAGTCTCGATGGCGCTCGGCGCGTTCATCGCCGGCATGATCGTCGGCCGGTCCGACTACAGCCTTCGTGCCGCGACCGACGCGCTCCCGATGCGCGATGCCTTCGCGGTGCTCTTCTTCGTGTCGGTCGGCATGTTGCTCCGGCCGATGGCGCTGCTCGAACACACTATTCCCGTTCTCGCAGCGCTCTTCATCGTCCTTGTCGGCAAGCCCGCTACCGCAGCGCTCGTGACGTGGCTCATGAAGTATCCTCTGCGCACGACGCTGAGCGTCTCCGTTTCCCTCGCGCAGGTCGGCGAGTTCTCGTTCATGCTCATCACGATTGGCCGTACGCTCGGCGTCGTACCGCCAGAGGCACTCGACGTCGTGGTCGCCACCGCGATCATTTCGATCACGCTCAACCCTCTGGCGTTCCGAAGCATCGAGCCGCTGACCCGCAGGCTCGGACGGATTCGCTTCCTTCGCCCTGAAGGATTTGAGCCTTCGGACATCGGCGCGTCGTCATCACTCGATCCAGGTGAGCGCGCGATTGTGATCGGCCACGGGCCAACGGGACGCACCGTGACGCGGTTGCTTCGAGAGAATGGCATCTCTCCCACCGTCGTCGAGCTCAATATCAACGTCGTGCGCGAACTGCGCGAGCAGGGCATGTCGGCGGTGTACGGTGACGCCAGTCACACAGACACTTTGGTGTCGGCGGGACTCCCCCACGCCTCGACGCTCATCGTCAGCGGTGGCGACACCGGGTCGCCCGGCATCATCCAGTGCGCAAGGTCGATCAACCCGACCGCGCACATCTTCGTCCGTAGTCAGTACCTGCGAGATGTTCCGCCGCTGCGACAAGCGGGTGCCGAGCAGGTGTTTGCCGGTGAAGGCGAGGTGGCGCTTGCGATGACCGAAGCGGTGCTGCGACGTCTTGGTGCGACACCCGATCAGATCGATCGCGAGCGAGCGCGTGTGAGAGAGGAACTGATGCCGGCTGATTCCGAGACACGCCAGGTCTGAAGAACAAGACCCGGCCTACACATTCTTCAGAGCCTCTCGCACGCTGAGATTGCTCAACCGCTCGCGATTCGCCTTCACGTATCGCTTCACCTCGCGCGGGTCCGTCCAAGCGTACTGACGAAGCGCCCAGCCGATGGCCTTGCGCATGAAGAACTGCTTATCCGCGAGATTCGGCTCGATACAGTCGTAGAGCAGCTTCACGTCCGTCTCTCGCTTGAATCCCAGCTGACACAGAATCGCTGCGCGTCTTTTCCACATGTTCTCGTCGCGAGCCCAGCGGCGCATCAGCTTCGACATGCGAGGCGGTTCCGCGCGCAGGACGTCGCCCAACTGCCGGCCAGCAATCGCATCGACGAAGTCCCACCACGCGCCGGAGACGATCATCTCCTCGAACATCGGCACGGCGGCCATCGTGCGATACGAGACGTACTGCCGAAGACCCGTGAGCGCGACGGCGCCGTAACGCTCCTCCCGAAACGTGGCGTCACGCCATAGCGTGAGGGCCACCTGCTGCCACTCGTCGCTCGACCGCAACGGATGTGCGCTGAACACGGCTTTCCAGATGGCCTTCTGCTCTGGTGACGACACGCCGCGATACGGCATCGCTGACTTCATGTACGCCTGCATTTGTGTCGCTTTGACCGGATCGGCCGATCTCTTGAGGGCCGTGCGAACCTCAACGATGAGCCGGTGCGTCATAGGGGAACGGAATGTTACCTTTCGGCGGTATACTCAGCCCGTTTCGGCCCAATGGATCGACGGGTGTTCAGCCCAGGAGGATTCGTTCATGCGCGCATTGATGGCGATAGGGTTAGCAGCGGCCCTGGCGGTGAGTGTGAAAGCTCAGACTACTGAGCTGAAGGTTGGGGACACAGCTCCCGATTTCAGCCTTCAGGCCTCTGACGGCAAGACCTACAAGCTGTCGGACTTCAAGGGAAAGAGGGCAGTGGTCGTCGCGTGGTTCCCCAAGGCGTTCACTCAGGGCTGCACGATCGAGTGCAAGTCGCTGGCGGAGAACGGCGACAAGATCCGGATGTACGACGTGGCCTACTTCATGGCCAGCGTGGACAGCGTCGAGGACAACACCAAGTTTGCGAAGGCGACCAGCGTGACGCTGCAGGGTCGAGGTGGCGGTCCGTCGACGGTTGTCGAGAAGAAGGAAGCCGACTTCCCGATGCTGGCGGATCCGACGAAGGAAGTAGCGACGAAGTACGGTGTGTTGATGCCCAACCCGCCGGGATTCGCCAACCGTTGGACGTTCTACATCGACAAGGACGGCAAGATCGCCTACATCGAGAAGATGGTGAAGCCGGCGACGTCAGCCGAGGACATGGTGGCCAAGCTCGGGGAGCTCAAGGTCCCGATGAACCACCGTTGATGTGAAGGGGTCAGACCCCTTCATGGATTTTCAAAGGGCGGGCTGATCACCCGCCCCTTTTTTCGTACGGCGCCATTCACGCGACGGCGGTGCGCACGTGAATCCGCTTCGCCATGTCGCGCGCGAGCGCATCGACCTCTTCCCAGTTGGTCAACTCATAATCACGGCTCGTGTCTGTCGGCGCGCCCTCCTTTTTCGCAATCTGCTTGATGACCCATCGAATGAAGAATCCGTACTCCCGATAGGCGAGACGGCCAGCCACCGAGACGATGCGTGCGGGCACCCACCCGCACACCATGGGAAAGGCCTTCGCCAGCTTCTCCGCCGCCTCGACTTCCTTCGCGTTCTTCGACGCGGCGCTCAGGCTGACCGAGAAGAATGCCGACGGCACACTTGTCAGATCGACTGCATGTGCCTTGACGAAGCGCTCCGCCGCCTTCTGATGCTTGCCGATGTGGATTGATGCGCCAACGAGCGCGCCGCGCACGTGCGTCCAGTCGATGTCTGCCGCATTGGGTCCGGCCACGTCGATCGCACAGCTCTCGAGCCCCAGGTCGTGCAGGACGGATACGATCCGCCGGGCGATTAAGCGTGTCTGCCCTTCGCTTGTGGCGAAGAAGACGGGAACTTCGCAAATGAGTGAACGATTCGTAGTAGCCATGCCCCTGAGAAGGGCAATTCGCGTGCCTCGCGCCCCGAGGCTTCTATCGATGTTGCTGAGCGATTAGTAACGTCAGAGGCGTGCGTGTGGGAAATCACCCGCAGCGGCGCGCGGAAAATCACCCGGCCGTGGCGACGGTCGGAACTGAAACGGGACGGAGTGCTCGTCCGATCGTGAGAAACGACAGGCCGGCGACGACACACAGCAGGCCGGCCGCCCAGAACGCCACCTGATACCCGCCGAGCAGCGTCCGGATCGCGCCGGCGCCGAACGCCGCCGCCGATGCACCGAGTTGATGACTCGCGCCGATCCACCCGTAGATGACGCCGGTGTTCTCGCGACCAAACGCCTCGCTCGTGAGGCGCACCGTCGGCGGCACCGTCGCGATCCAGTCCAGCCCGTAGAACACAGCGAAGATCACCAGACTGCTCGCGCCCACCTCCAGCGTGAGCGGCAGGAACAGCAGCGAGATGCCGCGCAGCGTGTAGTACCCGAACAGCAGATGCCGGCTCGAGTAGCGATCGGTCAGCCAGCCGGACGCGGTCGTGCCGAGGATGTCGAAGATGCCCATCATCGCCAGGAGCCGGGCAGACTGCACTTCGTGAATGCCGTAGTCATGGCACGCGGCGATGAGATGTGTCCCGATGAGGCCGTTCGTGCTCGCTCCACAGACAAAGAATGTTCCGGCGAGCAACCAGAACGCGCGCGTGCGTGATGCCATGGAGAGCGCCGCGAGCGGCGCCAGCGCACGCGCCTGCGGCATCCGGAAACCAGCTGGTCGTCCGTACGGCAGCAGGCCGAGATCTTCGGGACGATCGCGCATGAATATCAACACGATCACGAACACAACTGCGGCGGCCGCCGACACCAGTAACGCAGCGGAACGCCACCCGCTCGACTCGACGAGACCCGCGAGCGACGGAAGGAAGATCAACTGCCCGGTCGCGTTGGCCGCTGACAGCACACCGAGAACGAGTCCGCGCCTTTCGTCGAACCATCGCGTCGCGATGAACGCGGCCAGCACCATCGAGGTTACGCCCGTGCCGGTACCGACGAGCACGCCCCACAACAGCGTCAACTGCCACTGCGTGTGCATTTGCGTCGTCAACGCCACAGACGCGGCGAGCAATGCGACAGCGCCCAGAATCACGCGACGAACGCCCCAGCGATCCATCACCGATGCAGCGAAGGGTCCGATGAGTCCGAAGAGCGCGATGTTGACAGCAACTGCGGAGGAAATGACGGTGCGGCTCCAGCCGAACTCGCGTTCCAGCGACAGCATCAGCACGCCAGGCGTCGCACGGATGCCCGCTGTGACGAGCAGGATCACGAACGTGACGATGGCGACGACCCAGGCGTAGTGGAGCGATCGGCGGGCCATAACTCACTCATAGCATGAGGCTGCGCGGCAGTTGTGCGTAGGACGCGCTTCAGGCTGAGGGGCCGTGCTAGACTGATCTTCCGGTGCCTCGTTCGCGAGCGCCGCTATTCCCACCCGGTGCCGGCGTAGCTCAGTTGGTAGAGCAGCTGATTCGTAATCAGCAGGTCACCCGTTCAAGTCGGGTCGCCGGCTCCAAAATAATCAACAACTTACGGGAACCTGCCGATCGCGATGAGACACATAGCTACCACGTAGCTACCAGCGGCAGGCCTGATCGCGGATTTGCCAGAGTGACCACACCGAAACGCACCGGCCTCGTGTGCCCCGCCTGCCGTCAGCCCGTGGCGATCATCGAGCGCGAAACGGACGACGCGATCACGTTCAGGTGCGAGGTGTGCCGCCATCAACGATCGTCTGGAACACGCCACATGTCAGGATACGCCCCCTTCGGGCTTTTCAGGTCACAGCTCTTCTCGTTCTCTGGGCATTTCGGTCATCGACGTTCATTCTGCGTTTGAATCACACGGGGATCCATTGAGTCCGTTCCCGTTCCGCCGCCGCGGCCATTTCAATGTGGAGGGGCACCGCTTGATCGGCGAAACCGTCCTGCAGTCTCTTGCTGCGACGAGTTGAACAGATCCTGTGCGCGTCACGCTCGATGCTGGCCATTGCGGACCTATGCTCCTCTCAAACGCCGTTTCGAGCGTTCGTTTGTCGCGCGTAACCACGGCTGTCGTGCTGCATCATAGATTCAACTTCTCCGTTACCGCTCTCGCGAGATTCTGTTGGAGTCGAAATATTCCCCGTTGATCGCCCGGTGAGTCTCTGCACACGATGCCTTCAACAATGCGGCTCCACTCCGGTCTGCTCGCTATCGCTGTCCTCGCCTCGCTCGTACCGAAAAGTGCCGAAGCCTCGCCGCTCATCTTCACGGACAGGGCAACTTTCCTGAACGTTCATACGGCTCTGGGGTTACCACCGCTCGCTTACGAGACGTTCAATGAAAACGTGTGGGATGCCGACATTGCTGCCGATGTGTGTACTCGGGACGTCAATGGCCTCACAATCTCTTCCGATTGCCACGCTGCTGGCGTCCTGCTAGGGGGAGCGGGATCCGCCACATTTGATCAACACATCTTCACAACCTCCGCCGTTTTCGACGAACCGCAAACATCTGTCGGGTTCGATTACCGCGTAAGCGGCCCCAGCTTCTCTCCCTTTTCCCCTTTTTGCACTGCCACCGATGTCGTTAAATTTAATTTTTCCAACGCGACATTTTTCTTAAGCTGCATCTCTCCCAGACGCATCTGCAGGCCGCAGGTCCACTCATCGGCCGTCATTACTTTCGCGCCAGCCTTTGTGAGTTGATCGAGGATCACCTCGGAGACCATTGCAGAACCGAGCGATGGCCGTTCGCTGACGCTCGAAGCCGTCGTCCTCGACCTGACCCTTGCCGTTTGTCAAGGCGATATCTATTCAACGGGGCTGTTCTTTATCGGCTCTGCATTTGGCGACCGGTTGGCGCAGCGAAGAGAAGAGAGCAGCGAAGAAGAGAAAGGGGAAGAGGTCGATGCGGTGATTCGTTCTGGGCTTAGTCCATGACGCCGTTCTTCGATGCTCGGAGATTGGTCGGGTTCCGGCGCGTCGCTGCCAGCGGCTTCACTCGCCTCGCGTCGCGACGAAGGCGCGTTGCTCGAACCCTCCAGACGGCAGCGCGATCACGTAAGAACCGACGATCACACCTTCGTTGTTGATGCCGTTCACCGCCGTCGAGTACGCGCCGGGCACTTCTATCGCCTCGAAGCCCGTGCCGTCGTAGATGAACCCGCGCAGAGTGGCGCCGTCGAAATAAACGCCCACGATCTGCCCGGTATCGTTGAGGCCTCGGACCTGGGTGACGGTCGCTCCCGGCACGTCGATGGACGTGAACGTCGAACCGTTGTTAAGGAAACCACGGCTGCAGGTGGCATAGCAGCCGACGATCTGCCCAGCATTGTTGATGTCGTCGGCGCCGAGATCGTTTCCAAATGTCGTGAAGACGCCGTTCGCGAGCAGGAAACCGTGAAAAACGCCGTCGGCGCTCCGGTAGTCTCCGACCACATGGCCCGCGTCGTTAATGCCGAGCGCCTCGGTCAGCAGGGAATCGGGGACATTGATATTCGATACCCGTCCATGTCTCGTTAGAAAGCCCTGCAGGCCGAACTGCTGGTACCAGCCAGTCACATCGAGCGCGCTGTTCACGTCCTGCGGCACGACGCCACTCACTCGTGTCAGTAGCGGCATCCGACGAAAGGGAGCGTCCTGGTAACTGGCAACCGAGGACTCGCCTTTGACGGTCGGAAAGTACACATCGGCGAACCTGCGGCCGTCGTACAGGAACCCTCTACTCGTGTTATCTCGATTGGCATCGTTGCACGCGCCGACGATCATGCCGGCGTCGCTGATCCCGGTGGCGGCGCATCCATAGAGCGCACCACGTCTGCCTTGGAAGTCCACGTCGAGATCGCGGAAGGCGTATTGCGCGTCAGCCCAGCCAGGTAGCAGCAGAACGAGAGCGAAGAACGGAAAGATGCGAGTAGGGCGTTCCAGCTGCCCACGGTGACCGAATCGCCTGACGCCCATTCGAAGTCTCCTTTGCTCCTAACGATGGCCCTTCTGTCTACTCGTGCAGATCACAATGAGGACTGCGGCTCGCTGACTCCTCCGTTCGATTCTCAGGGCCAGAATTTCGGTTTCGGCCCAGCCTTGGCTCCTCGGCCGGCCTCATTCGGCGCACGCGCGTGAGTCAGATGAACCGGCGACGCCGCAAGAGCACCGTTGCACCAGCGAGCACGAGCAAGGCCGTGGCTGGCTCTGGGACCGCCTGCACGGCCAGATGTCGATCGCATAATTCGTGGCACAGACGCAGTCAGGAGCGACGGTTGTTAGCGATAGGCCTGTGAACACGTCATCAACGAGCAGGGCACCGAAGAACGACGGTGCGCTGAGTTGAGTCGTTATGTTGAACCCGTTGTGAGTCCCGAACGAAAACCGCACGTCATTGGGGACTGAGGGCCCAATCAAGGATGGTCCCTCGAACCTCGTGGCAGACACCAGGTCGAATCCAATGGCGGTGAGCGGCTTCGTCACGCCCATCATCAACCCGTACCCTGATGAGAACGCGCTGTTCGTGCCGGAGACGCCGATGACGTCGCCGATATTAATATCTTGGATGTCCTGCACCATCACGACGCCGCCATAGTTCCCACCAAAGATCGAGATGGGGGCTGGAAGGATGATGTTCAGCGGGAACTCGGTGAACAGTTGATGCTCGCCCACCGCCGCATTAAAGGCGTCCCGGTCGGTGAAGAGGATCGCTGATGCCTCTGCCTTGCTGGAACCGATTGCGGCGCACACGACGGCGAAAGCAAACAGACCGGAGCGTAGACGCATGCGGGAAGCCTCCGAAGAGAAGATGGCGAATCGTATGCTGAACTCAGCTGTCGATCCAATGAGATTCTTGGCCAGACGAACGCGTAGGAATTCGCAGATTTGTTTGACAGCTGGGAGCATGAACTGAATGAACGCTCCGCAAACGTGTCACTGCGAGCAGGTTGGATCTGCGAGGAACACCCCGACCAGCCGTATCCGCACGGCCACTGCTCCGGGCCGGGGATGCAATGCAACAACCCGGAGTGTCCGTGGTGGAAAGGTGATCCGCCGCGGGCGCGACGACTCGACGTCGTGTTCGCGTCAACGAGCCAGGCGATCGCCGGCCTCGAAGTGCGGTGCCGGTACTCAGAGGATGATCTCATTCGATCGCAGTAAGCGCGAGAACTCGGAACGGCTCGTGAGATTGCCGTTGGCTGGAAGAGGGCTGCGGAACTGAAGGGTTTTCGAGAATAGATTGGGTGTATTGGATCGTCAGCGAAGCAGATGGCGCGCGCGACAGTCTGATCCCCTAAACCGTGGTGTGCTCGAAGCTCCCTCCCTATATAGTTGCCCAGTCCTACAGCGTGTCGGCGACGACGCAAGCTTTCGCAGCGAGCTCGCAGCGGGAACAGATCTGTAGCAGCGGCGCAAAGCCCGTGACCGCCATCCGCGCGCAGCCGTGATCGCCGTCAACCCTAACCCAAGCAGGGTTAGCGAGGCCGGCTCCGGAACGGTGGTCACGCTGCCGCTGACGATATCCCAGGCGACGCTTAAGTCGACGTCGAAACAGTCTGCACTCGTACAAGTGCCCTCGAAGTTGCCGGTGAAACGGTCCCCGGGAAGAAAGAGAGGCAGGGTGCCACCGGCATTGGTTAGGCCCGGGTGGGACCAACTGATCCCAAATATGTGCTTGCCGTCGAGGTTGCCTCCGAACCCGTCTATCAGTAGCAATTCTGTATGTGTTGTAAACGCGAGCACCAAATCGCCCGTCTCGTACGATGCCCTATCCGTGATGATGGACACGTCCGAATAGACGTTAAAATCCGCGTCAAAGACGAACGACCCTGTAGCCGTGGAATGATCTCGAAAGAAAACGGCTGATAGGTTCCATGTAATGGGAATCGCGCCAGCGGGAAGCGACGAACAAAAGGCAAACGATAGAGAGCGAGAGACGACCAGCGAGTGTGCAGGACATAAGGCCTCCGCTGCCCGCGCAGTCTATACCTTTCCTAGCGGCTGCGCAGCTCCGTCATGACTGACACCCAAACTGACACCCTAGCCGATGGACACCGAGCGAAAGTGCTGGACACCGCTGGACCGAATCATTCGAGAAATGCTACCAGCGCGGTGAGGGAGCTCGCGGGTGATCGAATGGTGGCACCGCAGCGTCGAGTGGTTGTTTGAACCCGCTCGCATGGCCGCACTGACCGCACTCCTCAGTAGCACGGCTAACGTGGTGTTTGCGATCGCGCTGCTCGTCGCACTTTTCTATTTTGGTCCTAGCGTGCGACGACTGTTGCCGCGGCTTCGCCGCGCCAAGCTGCTCGGGCAGGAAATAGAGCTCGCCGCCGAAATCGATCAGGTGCAACAGGCCGTGACTGCTGCGGCACAGTTCTCAATAGGCTCCGTGTCGATCGCTGTGCCCGCAGGTTCTGTGACCATCGACGGGCAACCTCCACTGGCCGAATCAATCAAGGTCGAAGACGAGATTTCCGCGGTACTCGAAGGCGCCAAGGTAGACGCGGAGATCGATGAAGTTCTTCGAGTCGCTGCACAGTCGCCCTCCGCTGGGTTGATGCTGCTGGGAACTCCTCTCGGGCGACAACTCCGAGTCCTCGCGTCGCACGCTTCGGACATCTCTCTCGGTGCGGGGGCGCATTTTCAAGACGTGCCGGACATGGCCCTATTGCTGAAAAAGCAGAAGATCCTGCCGGCCGTGGTCGCCGACTCAGTGACAAGATTCTGGAAGCTGCGCAATCGCGTGGTGCACGCGGGCAACGCGACTCGCGAGGAAATACTCCGCGCCATAGACATTGGGATAGATCTACTCCGGTTGCTTTCCTCCATTCCCGGCGCGACGCTGCCGAGAGTACCCGCTAGTCGTCGCGTCAGACCATCCCACTCTCGATTCTCACGGCGGCGGTCATGGTTCGTCTCCGTCGTTGCTGGCGGGTCTGCGGGTGTTGCCGATGGAGGGCTGTCGCGACTGCCGCGACGGGGGCCGCACCTGCGCCGGTGTGATGCGACCAAGCCGCGGCCACTCCCGAATCGAGCAGAGACGACGCCACCTGGGCACGTCGTGGGGAGCTCCATGACGAGCCGCCCCGGCCAGTCGATAGGCTCCTCGCGCTCGGAGCGTGACCGACATCGCACTCTATCGAACCACCCACTCAGCGAAATTGCGCCACACGACCGTCCGCGCAAAGACTATGAGAAACACGGACGTCCACAGCAAGGAGAAGATTGCACCCCATAGCGAGACAGGATGGATGCGATGCTCCCACACCCAATCGCGGATTGCGGGGAGAAAGAAAATGAACGTGCCACCAGCCAGCGCATAGGACGCGAACGCCGGCCAGTGGCCAACCACATGCGCGATGGGCGCTCCCGTGGAAGTCAGCAGTGCGAGTATCATCAGACGCTTGTGTACCGCAGGACGTTGGCAATACCACACCGCAGCGGCCACGAATGCTGCGAGAGGGATCAAGGATCCCGCCGGGGCCAGGAACGTGCCCGGATCCACCGAGGTGCCACGGGGCACCAGGTCGCCACTGAGATCGAAGCCCCGCCTCGCTCCCTCGACGAGCATGAACCATGTCACGACGATGAGCGCAGCGGAGAGCAGGATACCAAACACGCCGAGTTGACGATGGATCGTCAGTCGTCCCGCTGCGACGAGTGTCACCTGCGCCAGGAACACGAGAAGCCAGGTGACCGACACAAGGACGTGAGCGAGGTCAAGGGAGGTCAGCGGGAGTGGAACCGTCCGCGTAGAAGGGTTCAGCAGCGACGGACTGAACCCGACGACGTTCACGAGAATGACGAGCATCGTCACGACCGCATAGAACCATCGGTCAGCGTTACTTCTACCCTTCGATGTTGTAGAGACCCGCGACTGGTGTGTAGTCAAGCCAGCTTCCACTCGCGCAGCGCGTTGGCCCGTGCCCGCCTCGTAGACGCCGCCGCTCACGACCGCACGGCCGCGCTGTCGCCGTCAATCAGATCGCGCGTGTCGATGTCTTCCGGGTTGTCGAGGTCTTGTGGTCGGCATCGTCAGCACCTGGGCCGACGCGCCATGCGAGAATGCTGCACGACCGCTCGACCGTTGTCACGGTTGATCGGGTCAGACCTTCCGGCGTGTGAGAGCACGCCGGAGGGTCGCGTCACCGAGAATGACGCGCGCGCATTCTACTTCGATTCGACTCACCGCGAGCTCGCGATGGCGTCTCCCCTCTACAACAAGCCGCGCCGATGCCCGTCGAACGCGCGGCTCGCCCGTCGTGCACGGTGCCTAACAAGTCTCGTGATGCCCAGACGGATCTCCAGCCCGTTCCAGAGCATCCGCTCGCCAGCCCGTGAAACTGCTGGCTGAACTGCGGCGCACGTCTTGCTGCACTCGTCCTGTGTGAACAACGCGCACACGCCCGCGGCCACACCCGACCCAACGTCGCGCGACCATGCGATCGCGCGCGTCGTGCACACACACGCCGGTGCCTGCGTCCACGACCTGTGTCGTGTCCTCGCCGCGGAGATGAGCCTCGCGCTGCCGTTGTCAGCCCGGCTCATGCTCGTCGAGCGGGTTCGGCAAGCGATGCGACTGGTGATCGACGACGAGGTGACCCCGTATCGTCCGACGGGACCGGATCCGCACATCGAGTGGCTCCACCGCAACAAATGGCCGGTGACCAAGGCGACCTACGTGCTGGCAATGTATGACGGCGACGCCCGCTTCGAGCTCGAACCCGAGATCATCGCGGCCGTGCCGGCGCACCTCCCCGGGCCACTGCCGCAGTCACGCAAGGACTGGGTCGCGCAGCTGCACAAGGACATGGGCGTTCGATGACAGGCCGGAGTCGGGGCCACGCGAGATGCACACCCGCGGAGCACAGACATGAGAGGCCGCGACGACTGGCCTGATCACCGCCGGCGGCGACCGCGCGGGCGCGACGGGCGTTTCGTGAAATCGTTCGCCCACACCGCGACGATCGTGCCCCGAGGCTCGGGTTGTGAGACGGTGTCGGCTCCGTCTGTGACAGCCGCTCACGACCATTCGGCTACTCCGCTCGAGCAGCACGATCACCGGTGATGTGACAGCAGCGATGAGCGCGCTGGGCGCGGCCGGAGCTTGCGTTGAGGTGACACTACTCTTCGTGCGTCCGTGGCGATGCATCGTCGCCGGTTCGATCTTCTGCACCGGGTGATGAAAGCGGCCTTGATTTCACTTCGGCACCGATCGAGAGAAGATACCCGAAAGTCGACTTCGCAAAGAAGGCGAGGATCAGGTCGATTGCGTCTGTGACGTGCGACACGCCAGTCTTGATTGCTTCTTCGATCTCCTTGGGCTCTGAGTGAACTGCCGCGTCACGAAGGAGCACCTGAGCAAGAACAGCGAATGCGAGTCGATTGACCATCATGTTGCCGTCGCTATCCAGCCAGACGATCTTCTGATGCTTGCCAAATTTGCGTAGAACCGGAGTGAGCTCCTTCTCATCCCAGCGAAACCCGACCTTGTTGCGCGCTCGCCGAAGGATGTCTGCGGCAGGGTGTTCTCCATCACACAGTTGCGAGATCGCGTCGAGCAACTCCTGAGAGGCTTCGCCCTGAAGCGCCAACTCTTGTAGCTGCGTCAGGTTGTTCTTCGCGAGTTTCACCGCTTCCCTCGTGGGGTATCTGCCAGGATCGGCTCAGGGCCCGTCTCCAGCCACCTCGGTGAACCGTCGAAGGCTTGCATCGGTGAATCGGCAGGTTCTCGCATCATGTGGTCACGGCGGCTGGCGCGTTATGCGCCCGTCCCTCACACATCGGACCCTCTGCCCACGCGAGCGGACGACCACCGATGGCCGCGCGTCACGGCATCGTGCGCCGCGCAGACGCTTCCGCCCACAGGCGCCGGGCGACGTACTCCGCGATGCACGCGTCGCCGAGCGCGTCGAAGATGAACGCGTGCGGCGTCTTGCGGTCGCGCCGTTGTACAGACAACGTGCGGTGGCTGCGCGTGACGGCCATCACCTTCGACCACGGTACCGCGGCGTTTTCTTCTCCGGGCGCATGAAAGACGGTCTCGCCGGTGGTCAGATACAGCGTTCCGGTGGGATCGTTGTCGCCGCGCTTGTCGTACAGCACGCGCTCGCGCATGAGCCAGCAGGCACTCGCGCCAACCACCAGTTCCTCTCCGGCCAGGCGTGAGTGCGTCGCCGTTTGCCACCACCTGCGCGGCGAACGCCATCAGGTCGAGCGCGGCGCGCACACGTTCCAGCGCAGCTCAGCGGCAAGCCGCTCGCGCCGCCGCAATTCTGCAAGGCCTGTCGCAAGCAACGCCAGCAGCCGCGCGAGCCCGGCCAGCCCGATCCGCCGACGGCGTGAGCTGGCGAGGCTCCCGACCGTGCCTTATTGGTCTAATTATGCGAAGATTGCGGGCCCTCCCCAGAGGACATCGCATGAAGCACTTGATCGCGGTTGGATTCATACTCGTTGCGACGTCGGCGGCGGCACAACATCCGTGTGACGTGAATCCTCCAACGGAGCAAACTATTTCCCGCGATGCAGCTTATAGCGTGCAGTTCTGCGCGCGGGCGAGTGAGATGCCAGAGGCGGTCGTCGCCGTAGTTAATGGAGTGCCGATTGACCGCATTCCAATTGCGGCTATCTCAGCTCTGAGCGAGAGCGGGCTCATGCTCTACGAAACGATTCCATTCCTTCAGGTGACACGAGGCAAGCATGTGTTCACGCTGGCGGTCTACAACCGAAATGCGAGTGGAGCATTGCAAGTGAGCCCCCCGGCGGGCCCCTTTTTCATTTCCGGCCGGTGATCAGACGGGTCCATGTGACCGAGGTGGATGGGAAGGAATGAGCGTCAGGACGACAGCGTAGTCATCTTCCGCTGTCAGCGGTGCGAGCCATCGGTGGTTCTAGAGCGAGCCAAGTCCGGAGACGCACTAAAGGGACTTCGACCCGTACAAATCGCACTGGCGTGAAGTCGTGCCACCGCTCACACTGCTTGAGATGTGCTGGCAGATGAAAATGCCAAGGGCCGTGTGCTGACGTGTGGGGTCTAAGACATGGGAGCGTCCGACGTGTGCCACGACATCAGCCTCCACCCGTCGGCCGATCGCACGTAAACACCTGTACTACGCAGATAACGGACCACTTTCTTTTTCCCCGTCGCTGCTTCACGCCTCAAGGTTTGAGTCACCATACCAGTTTCGCCGATGACACGGAGCCTCGTCGTAAGCGACTGCTGCGATGTTGTGAACTCACCAAGGTCCCGAAGCAGCGTCTCAACGATCGCGCGACGGCTTTCGCTGCCTTCGAGCTCGGCCACCTGCTGACTCATGCGGAAAAAGCCGAGCGCTCGCGGGTGTATCAGCGCCGATACGCGGTCGGCATTGGCAGCGGTGACTGCCTGCATCAGCGCTTCATGCGTGGCCTTGAGCGAATCCTCCGCGGAAAGTGTCTGACCGGCGGCTGATGCCGTCGCGCCGAGAGCCACCGCGAACAGTAGTATCAATCGACTGATCATGACTGGGCCTCTGGACGGGTGCGCTTAAGTGTCATTTGTGGTCTGCAGTATCGCATGGGGCCCGAAGGCTGACCCACAAACTGATGACCCACTGGCCGATGGACGCCGGGCGAAACCGCCGGACGCCAATGGACGGAATCATTCGAGAAACCATCCAGTCGCATCCAGTGAAGTTCACGAACTTTCGCCTGCCGACAGTTCGTAACCAGCAGGTCACCCGTTCAAGTCGGGTCGCCGGTTCCAGTTTCCCAAACACTTACAAGGAATCGACCGATCTCCGGGGGCACTGCCGGGGGCACTCCGGGGGCACCAAACAGTGGAACGCGTGATGTCGGTTGATCGTCTTCGTTGATGGTCGCGCGATCGCAGTCGCAGAAATGGCCGGCATTATCGATCCCCCGGCTGACCTGCTGATTCTCGCCTCGCCAGAAATTAGTCCGCGTTGATTTTCTCGCCGCCGCCAGCCACGACCGGCATGCTGGAGCCACTCATCGTGCTCGCCCGTGCGCTGGCATTGTCAGGCGGCGCAAGTGCTGGCTGAGGAGGCGGAGTCGGACGTTTCCGATCCCTGAGCGCACGATGACCCGTGCGACGGATGGCCGCAAGAGCATGGGTCCGGCGATCAAGAACTGGAATGGGTACTCCGTTTGAGTGCTGGCGCGATGGCGCCGCCACCTTTGTCTTCCGATTCGTGAACTTTGCGGCCGGCGTCATGCGGCTTCGCTGAAGAAAGCGGCGCGTCGCACTGGTATTACGCTTGCCTCTGGGGAACCGTGCCGGAGACTGCGATGGGACTGGTGTATGACGAGCCGACGGTCATGTGGAGAATGCGGCGCCCTGACGGCCTGTTGGCTCACGCCATGATTGGTCCGCGTCCGGACGGAGCCGTGGTTGTCTGGTTTATCAACGACCGTCCACTTGGTTATCGAGACTTCGACGATTGGACCGCCGCACTCCGCTGGAGTGACCAGATGCAAGCGCAGAACTGGGCGATTGGCTGGCGTCTCGTGATGGACTGAGGCGAGAAGACCGCCGTTGCAGGACGATTCTCCACCAGTAGAAACCTATCGCGAGAACGTGAGCGTGCGGCCCAAATAGGTAACGGGATCCCCGGCATAGCCGGGGGCCCTATCGTCGCTGGCCCTCAGAGGCCTGACGCGACGGAGGAGAATACGTCCGCGATCCGGCCCATGGACTCCCATCCGCGAGCTCCTTGAGGAATGCACCAATGTTTCGAACAGCGCTGCCACTTCGTGTGGATACATTAGTCAGCGCCGCCGATCAGTGCCGTTTGTTAGTCGACGAAGCCAAAGGACGTCTAACTGAGGACCTCGTGTACCTTGGTGGCGAGCATTTGCGCCGAGAATGGCTTCTCTAGCAAGGCCGCTCCTTTGCGCGCGATCGTCGCGAGGTCGGCGGGGCTGGCGGCTCCGGAGATGAACAGCACCCGCAGCGAAGGAAGACGCGCGACGAGTCTGTCAAACAACTCGAGCCCAGACAGCCCTGGCATCTGCAGGTCGGACACCAACAGGTCCACGGACTCCATGGTAGTGAACTGGTTGATCGCATCCTCAGCGGATTCGGCTTCGACGACCCGATGGCCTGCGTGCGCCAGCATCATCCGGATCGTTTCGCGCACCCGCTGATCATCGTCGACGAGCAGCACGGTCCGCTGAGTGGTTGCAGAGGCCGAATCGACGGGCCGTTTAGCTGACGGCCCCAGGTGCTCGCATGCTAGCCACAACAGGGAATGTCGATCCCAGTCCTGCCTCGCTCTCGACCTGAATAGGCACTACGGGCATAGCGTCGCCGATTTCGCGTTCGGTGTAGACGATTCGCACCGCGAAGACGTTGAATGCGTCAGTCGAGACATCAGCGGCGGTTGACGTGTATTCTCCTCGAGCACCACTCGCACCTGCCACTGACGCCACACGGGGACTCGAGAATATGCGCAAAGAGTGAGTCGCCTTTTCGGGAGGAGTAGTCATTTTGGGGAGAGCTCAAGCACTGGTGACGGATGGTTCTGCACGCACGTTCATGGGACATCCGAGGGGCCTCTTCTACCTGGCCTTCACCGAAGCGTGGGAGCGCTTCTCGTATTACGGGATGACAGCGCTCGTCGTCCTCTACATGGTGAACGAGCTGCTCCTGCCCGGCCACGTGGAGCACATCGCCGGGTTCGCGCGATTCCGGGCGATCGTCGAGTCGATGGTGGGCCCGCTTTCAACGCAGGCGCTCGCATCGCAGATTTTTGGCCTCTACACCGGTTTCGTGTACTTCACGCCCCTGCTCGGCGGCCAGATCGCCGACCGCTGGATCGGGCAGCGCAACGCCGTGGTGATCGGCGCGCTCTTGATGAGCGGAGGGCACCTCGCAATGGCCTCGGAGCAGACCTTCCTGTTGGCCTTGCTACTGCTCGTCGTGGGTTCAGGCCTGCTCAAGGGGAACATCTCCGCCCAGGTTGGCGCCCTCTATCCTCGCAACGAGGAGGCATTACGCACGCGCGGCTTCACCGTGTTCAGCATGGCGATCAACGTCGGTGCCGTCACCGGGCCGCTGCTCTGCGGTCTGCTCGCACAAGTCTACGGCTGGGACTATGGCTTCGGCATCGCGGCGATCTTCATGCTCACCGGATTGGCCACGTATCTATCGGGCTACCGCCTTCTGCCCGCACGTGTCCCGCGGCGCACCCATGAGGGAGGCACGCTCAGTTCCGCCGACTGGCGTGTCATCCTGGCGCTCGCTGCGGTGATGATCATCACCGTCTTTCAGTCGGTCGCCTACTACCAGCTCGCGAATGTCCTTCCGGTGTGGCTCCAGCAGCATGTCGCACTCGACGTGGGCCGCCTCAGCATTCCGGTCCCCTGGTATCAATCGATCGACCCGCTGTTCAGCATCTTCGGCGTGCCGCTGTTGTTCTGGATTTGGCATCAGCAGGCGTCGCGCCGACGCGAGCCCGGAGATCTCGCGAAGATCGGCATCGGCGCGTGGCTTGCCGCAGCCAGCAACCTGATCCTCGTCGTGGCGATCCTCGCCGCGGGCTCAGCGCGCGTGCATCCAATCTGGCCGTTTCTGTATTGCGCCGGGCAGGGAATCGCTTTCCTTTACTACTGGCCCACGCTGCTGGCGCTGGTCTCGCGGACAGCGCCCGCGAAGGTCAACGCGACCATGATGGGGCTCGCCTATATGACCTTGGCCGTCGCGAACAACCTCGTCGGCTGGATTGGCGGCTTCTACGAAGCGATGACACCCGTGACGTTCTGGACCATGCACGCTGCCATCGGTGCGACCGGCGGAATGCTGGTGATGCTGTTCGGGCGCCGACTCGGTCGAACGTTCGAGACAAGCCCGGACGAGCCTGTCCGACCGTTGGCGCGCGCGCTCGAAGTGGAGTAGGAAATCGAAATGAATCCTGGAGAAGGGGGAAGCGATGCTCGCAGGAAGAATCATGGCAACGGGCGGCATGATCGTCTCCGTCACGGTGATCCTGCCGGCTCAATGGAGTGTCACGACGAAGGGTGTGCCGATGACGCCGGACGGCAAGCCGAATCTTCATGCACCCGCACCGAAGATGACGGACGGTAGGACACCCGATCTTTCCGGGCTCTGGGACGTGGAGAAACGGCCGTGCATCGAGGCGACGTCTCCGTTTGGATGTAGTGATGCGCTGGATGGTATCCCTGTGGGATTTATCAATGTCACGACGGGAGCTGCTGAGACACCACCCTTGCAACCGTGGGCAGAGGCTTTAGTGAAGCAGTACGCAGACGACGCGAGCCGCGATCCGAACCTCCGGTGTTTGCCGCACGCACCTTCACGGATGTGGGTGCATTTTGTGATGCGGAAGATCATCCAAATGCCCGACAGTCTGACGATCCTGGATGAGTATATGGGGCAGTATCGGCAGATTTTTCTGGATGGGCGTCCACTGCCGAAAGACCCGGAGCCCATGTACAAAGGCTATTCGGTTGGCAGGTGGGAGGGTGACACGCTCGTGGTTGAGACCATCGGCATCAAGGAGAATTGGTTCAACGGTGAGGGGTATCCGCTCACCGGGCAAGCTCGAATCATTGAGCGCATCCGCCGCTTCGACTACGGCAATCTTGAAGTCGAAGTCACGGTCGATGATCCAAAGGCATATACGAAACCCTGGACGAGGACCATCAAACTCACACTTGTCCTCGATATGGACCTGTTGGAATACATCTGCAACGAAAACGAAAAGGACTTGCAAATCATCATCAACTCCGGCAAAGCGAAGAATTAAGTAGGGCCCTCCTACTCAATCTTCTGTAATTCAACGTCAAAGACGAGCATGCCGGTGGCGGACGAGGCCTCGTCGATTTGCCCCGCCTGAGGTTCGCGATAGACCCGGGGACGACGACCTCAGATCGCGCGCGCAGAGACGTTCTCGTCTAGGGTATGCTTCGCTTTTCGGCGAGGCGAGCCAGACACAGACGGCCGCCGTCCCTGGCTCATTCCCTCCTGGTCACGTCAAACGCGAGCGGGCCCGTCCGGGCCTCCCCGGCCGGACTCGAGGGATTGGCGAGGAGCACGTATGACGCCGGATAATTTCCCGAAGAACGCCAAAGACTTCTTTGCCTACGCCAAGAAGCACCAGGCCGAGATGGTCGACCTGAAGTTCGTCGACATGCTCGGGAGCTGGCAGCATTGCTCTTTTCCCGTCGACATACTGGATGAAGGCACCTTCGAGGAGGGCCTCGGGTTCGACGGCTCGTCGATTCGTGGCTGGATGGGCATCCACGAGTCCGACATGATGGCCGTCCCGGACCCCGGCACCGCACGCCTTGATCCGTTCTTTGCGAAGCCGACGGTGAGCGTAATCGCCAACGTGGTCGATCCCATCAGCCGGAAGGAGTTCACGCGCGACCCGCGCCATATCGCGCGCAAAGCGGAGGAGCACCTGAAGCAATCGGGGATTGCCGACACCTGCTTCATCGGGCCCGAGCCGGAGTTTTTCATCTTCGACGAAGTCCGCTACGAGCAGAACCAGCACCGCGGCTACTACCAGATTGACTCGGTGGAAGGCGCGTGGAACACGGCGCGCATCGAGGAGCCGAACCTTGGCTACAAGCCGAGTTTCAAGGGAGGCTACTTTCCCGTCAGCCCAACCGACACCTTCCATGACCTGCGCGGCGAGATGGTCCACGAGATGCGAAAGATCGGGATCATCGTCGAGGCGCACCATCACGAAGTCGCCACGGCCGGCCAGTCGGAAATCGACATGAAGTTCCAGCCGCTGGTCCAAATGGCCGATCAGTTCATGTGGTACAAATACATCTGCAAGAACGTCGGGAAGCGCCACGGGAAGACGGTGACGTTCATGCCGAAGCCAATCTTCGAGGACAACGGCAGCGGCATGCACACGCACACCTCGCTGTGGAAGGACGGCACGCCGATGTTTGCCGGCGACGGCTACGCCGGGCTCAGCGAGCTCGGCCTCTGGGCCGCGGGTGGTCTGCTCAAACACGCCCCCACGATTCTCGCGTTCGCCGCGCCGACCACCAACTCGTACCGCCGCCTGGTGCCCGGGTTCGAAGCGCCGGTCAACCTGGCGCTCTCGGCACGCAACCGGTCGGCCGCCATTCGCATTCCGATGTACTCGAAGAGCCCGAAGGCCAAGCGCCTCGAGTTCCGTTGCCCGGACCCGAGCTGCAACGGCTACCTGGCGTGGTCGGCGATGCTGATGGCGATGATCGACGGCATCCAGAACAAGGTCAACCCAGGCAAGCCGCTCGATCGCGACATCTATGAGATGAGCCGTCACGAAATGAAGGAAATGGGGATCCGGACCACCCCCGGCTCGCTCGAAGAAGCGGTCAACGCGCTCGAGGCAGATCATGCCTTCCTGCTGCGCGGCGACGTCTTCACTAAGGATCTGATCGAGACCTGGATCGATTGGAAGCGGTCGAAGGAGCTTGACCCGATCCGGCTCCGGCCGCATCCACACGAGTTCTCGCTGTATTACGACAGCTAGTTCGAGCAGCGGTTTCCCGGCAGACGGTCTGGCTCGTCGAGGGTGTCGAGGATTGGAGCATGTCTCACAACGCCCCGATCGATATCGACTGCAAGTCTCCGCCCTTCGATCAGTTCAGGGGCATCCATCGGCTCGCCCCCGCCCGCGGCGGGCATGCGCCTGGGGAGCATGCCCGCCATCAACTCTACGTCGCCCGCGACAAACGGAGTCGGGCGAACGTGCTGATCAAAGTGACGTCGAAGACCGGGGTGGTCTACGAGCAGGACATCACGAATGAAATCGCCAGCCTGACGACCATCAACCGGGAGCTGCCCGACTCGCGGTTCTTTCCGGTCCTGGGCGAACACGGACGATTGCACGACGGCCGCGTCTATCTGACCATGTCGTGCTTTGACGAGTGGCCACTGGCGACGACCATCGACTCGGAACGAATCCACGCCAGGCAGGTCGCCCATCTCAGAACGACGATCGAGGTTGCCAGGGCGTTGGCCGAGCTTCATGGCCTGAAGATCTGGCACGTCGATCTCAATCCCATGAACATCCTGTGCCGGTGGGAAAACGGGAAGCCCGTGCTCAGGATTGTCGACTTCGAATCGTCATACGAGGCTGCCCGGCACTCGAGAGGAGTCTTCTACAATCCGCCGACCACCTCCGGATATTCGGCGCCCGAGCTGTCCCGTCAAGCGCCCGATGCGCGATCGGATCTGTTCTCTTTGGGCGCGGTGCTCTACACGATGCTCGCCGGCCATGAATGGGCTTGGGCCACCGACGTCGCCCGGTGTATCGAGGCGGATCCCGAGGTCGCTCCGGAGCTCAAGGAGATTCTGCTCACCGCCGTCGACGCCGATCCCGACAGACGCTTCCCGTCCATCGTCGAAATGCGTGTGGCCCTGGCCGGCTATCTCGAGCGCATTTGGCCCGGCCGGTTGTGGTGCCGTTCGTGAGACGCCGCCACCGCGACTGCCCTCCTGTTGGACTATAGTGATCGCCATCTGACGGTCCGACTACCGGCGCTTTCCTAAGCCCGATCCCCATCGTTCGCGCTGAATCGCTGACACACATGCTCGGCCAAACCATCTCGCACTATCGCATCGTCGAGAAGCTGGGAGTCGGCGGGATGGGTGTGGTTTACAAGGCGGAAGACACGACGCTAGGCCGGGCTGTCGCTCTGAAGTTTCTTTCCGCTGACATGTCTGGCGATGAGCAAGCCCTCGAGCGTTTTCTGCGCGAAGCGCGCGCGGCTGCCGCGTTGAATCATCCCCACATCTGCACAATCCACGAAATCGGCGAACACGCGGGCCAACGGTTCATCGCGATGGAGCTCTTGCAGGGCTGCACTCTTCAGCAGCAGATCGCTGCCGGGGCCATGGACGTACGTGCGCTTCTCGCGTTCGGCTCGGAGATCGCAGATGCCCTCGATGCGGCGCACACACGAGGGATCGTGCATCGCGATATCAAGCCCGCAAATATCTTTGTCACCGAACGTGGGTACTCAAAGGTATTGGACTTCGGGCTGGCTATGCAATTGCCACTAAGCCGAATGGTGAGCGCACAGTGGGACGGACCGACGCAGGAGCATCCGCACCTGACGAGCCCCGGCATCGCGCTTGGGACCGTCGCGTACATGTCACCCGAACAAATACGCGGCGAAGCGTTGGATGCCAGGACCGATCTCTTTTCCGTCGGCGTCGTGCTGTACGAGATGGCCACCGGGCTGCAGCCGTTTTCGGGTCCGACCCCAGGAGTGATCTTCGATGCGGTCTTGAACAAGGCTCCCGCTTCTCCTGTGCGCTTGAACCCTCGTCTGCCGGCCGCACTCGAGGTCATTCTGAACAAGGCCCTCGAAAAGGACCGGTCGCTGCGCTACCAGTCGGCGGCGGAGCTTCGAGCGGACTTGCAACGGCTGATACGCGATACGGACTTCGGCCGTATCGCTGCCGTTCCTTCGGCACAGACCGTCGCGCGATTCAATAACGCCGCACACAGGCCATCGACGGGCAAACAGTCGAAGACCATCGACTCGTTGGCAGTGCTGCCGTTCGAAAACGCGAGCGGCGATCCGGACGCCGGCTATCTGAGCGATGGAATTGCAGAGACGTTGATCAACACACTGGCGCAGCTCCGCAAGATTCGCGTTCTGCCGCGGACCTTATCGTTCCGGTATCGAGGGACGAGTGGCGATCCGCTGGCAGCCGGGCGAGAACTGGGGGTCAGGGCGGTGCTTTCGGGTCGAATGATTCAGCGCGGAGATGATCTTGTCGTATCTGTGGAGTTGGTCGATGTGGAACGGCAAGCGCAGCTCTGGGGTGGACGCTTCAGTCGGAAGATGACGGACCTTGTTGCGTTGCAGGAAGAACTGGCGACGGAATCGCAGAAGTTGCGGCTGCAGTTGACTGGGGAGGACAAGAAGAGGCTTCGCAAGCGCCCAACGCAAAACAACGAGGCCTACCGGCTGGTCCTGATGGCTCAACACTACCTCGCGGGAAGCTCCGCAGAGAGGTTGCGTAAGGGGATCGCATTCTGCCAGCAGGCAATCGAGATCGACCCGACGTACGCGGCCGCCCACGCCAGGCTGAGCATGGCGTATAGCTTCCTGCGGTTTTACGGGCATGCGGAAGTCTCTGAGGCCGGCCCCGGAATAATGGCAGCGAGAAAGGCCCTGGACCTTGATGAGACGCTCGCGGACGCTCACATCGGCATGGGTTGGAATCTCCTGTATCTGAACTGGGACTCGCATGGCGCCGAACGCGAGGCGCAGCGCGCCCTCGAGTTGGACCCGGATTCTGCCGATGGATGGGCGTTGTTGGATCTGATTCGACTCAGCCAGGAACGCGCCGACGAAGCCTTCGTTGCAGGAAAACGCGCGGTCGAACTGGCGCCCTTCTACTCGTTCCCTTCCTTCTGCTTGAGCGTCACCTATGCCAACCTGGGGCAACTCGATAAAGCCATCGATCAGTTGCTCAGCACTCTGGCCATCGATCCTGACGATCCGAATACTCACGGTGTCTTGGCTATGGTGTACGCCATGGTGGGTCAACGGGAGAAAGCCCTCGAGCAATGCGAAGCGGCGTTGGCGCTGGCCCCGAGGGGGAACTTCCATCGATTGGAGATCGCCGGCGTTCTTGCGCAGGTGAGTGAGACGGCGAAGGCGCGGGCGATTCTCGATGAGATCGAGAAGAATTGGAAACCGGATGGCGTCTCCTCGTTTTGGATCGCGACCGTTCACGCGGCCTTGCGTGAGCATGACGCGGCGTTCGAGTGGTTGGAGAGGGCATTTCAGGAGCGCGCGGCGTTCATGGTATTCCTCAAAACAGTTGGGCAGTTTCGGGGACTCCACGGGGATCCCAGGTTCGAAAGGCTGGTCAAGCGCATCGGCGCCTCCGCCTAGAAACATTCAACGACTAATTGGGACTCGATAGCCCGTGTTAGGCTCGCCGCGAATGGGTACATGGATCGCAGTCGCGATCGGCGGAGCGCTTGGGTCTCTCGCTCGCCACGGAGTGAATCATCTCGTCCACACGCGTTGGTTGCTGGCGAGACTTCCGATAGGCACCGCTGTTGTCAATATCACAGGCTGCTTCGTGATCGGCCTGCTTGCGGGTCTCATCGCGAGCAACCGTCTCGTCGTCGGACTCTACTGGCGTGAGTTCGTGTTCGTGGGCGTACTCGGTGGTTTCACCACCTTCTCCACTTTCGGTCTCGATACGTTCACGCTGACGCAGACGCACTCTGGCGCCTACGCCATTTTGAACGTCGCGCTGCAGGTGATCGGTGGATTGCTCGCTGTGTGGGCAGGCTATGCAATCGGTTTAGCGAGAGCCTGATCCAACGTCACTGCCCAGCGCGCAGCACGGCGACGGGTTGAATACGCGTCGCGCGCCGTGCGGGCACCAGGCATGTCACCGACGCGACAATGAGGAGCACGACGCCGACAGCTGCGAGGACGAGCGGATCAGTCGCACTCGTCTGTACCAGCAGGCCCTGCAGGACCTGACCCATCGCGTACGCGCCCGCAACACCAAGCATGAGGCCCAGCATCACCTGTCCTGCCACGCGGCCGAACAAGAGCCATAGGACGTTGGCTGGCAGCGCGCCCAGAGCCATCCGCAGCGCGATCTCCTTCATACGCTTCGCTACGGCGTAACTCGTCAAACCGAACAGACCAACGGCAGACAGCACAAGACCGATGCCCGCGAACAAACCGAAGGTCGATCCGATCACGATGAGCGGCCAGCGCTGAGTGGCTCGGTCGGCCTCGAGCGTGCGGACGTTGAAAACCGGCATGTCGGGATCGAGCGCTCGTATTTCCTCGCGCAGAACAGCCGTGGTCTCGGCCTGATTGCGCGCAGTGCGCACAAGGAGCGTCGCACGATTGCTCTGGATCACCGCGGGTCTCGGCACATAGACGACCGGATCCGCTTCAACCTCGCGCGTGTTGCGCTGGCGGATCGTCTGCGACACGCCGACGATGGTGAGAGCCGAGGCGGGCGTCCCGGATACCGTGCGAAGAGCCGGATTCTGTGTGAGCTGGACGCGGTGGCCGATGGGATCGACACCGGCGAAATACATCTCGGCGAAGCGCTGATTGACGATGGCCACGTCGCGACCGGGCTGCCCGTCGAGGTCGGTGAACGACCGGCCGCTCAACAGCGGCGAGCGAAGCACGTCGAAGTAGCGCGAACCGATCGCGAGCATCGTGACCAGCGGCGCTCGTTCGACGGTATCAGTCTGACCCCCGTCGATCGAGAACTGCACGGCCGCACCTCCGCCGAGCGGAGCATTGCTCGCCGTGCTCGACGCCTCGATGGCGGTCACCTCGGCCAGGCACTCGTCGACACGCCGCATGAAGTCGAGGCGAGCGACGGACGTTGGATACTTGGTGCCCGGAAGAGGCAGCTGGATCGCAATGACTTGGGACGTCTGGAGACCCAGGCTCAGCTCGTATTGATTGATCACGCTTCGAATCAACAGCCCGGTGCCAGACAGCAGGACGACCGCGAGTGCGACCTGCGAGACGGTCATCGTCGCCACCCAACGTTGCTGGCGTCGCGACCCACTGGATGCGGAACCGTCCTTCACGCTGACGTTGACGTCGGCCTTCGCTGTGTGCCATGCGGGTGCGAGTCCGAATCCGATGCCGACGGCCAGACAGATGGCGGCGATGATGGCGAAGGCCGATGGCTCGACCGCATACGTGACGTAGTACGGCCGGCCAGCATCCCGCGTCATCTGGTCGAACATCCGGACGCCCAGCATGACAAGCGGAACACTCAGTACTCCTCCGATCGCTGCCAGCGACACGCTCTCGACAAGAAGCTGTCGGACAATCCGCCAGCGGCTCGCACCCAGTGCGACCCGAATGCTGACCTCGCGCGACCGATAAAACGAACGCGCCAGCAGCAAATTCGCGACGTTCGCGCCCGCGATCAATAGAACGAACACCGCTGCGCCGAGGAGCGACCAATACATGACCGCATTCTGCGGGCCGTTGGCTGGCTCCTGATACGTCACGATCTCCGGCACGAGGTCTTGATTGGATTGCGGAAACTTGCGAGCGGTCTCGCGCGCCAGGTTCGCGATCTCCGCTCGAGCCTGCTCCAGTGTGACGCCCCCTGCGAGCCTGGCGATCACCGAGAAACTGCGGATGCCGCGTCCTTCGACTCGCGGCGTGTTCGTTTGACTGAGTGGCATCCAGAGATCGGAGTTCGGCGGGAACTTCATGTCCGGCTCCATCACGCCGACGACCGTCGGTTGAAGACCGTTGACGCGAATCGTTCGCCCGATGATTCCAGGGTCGCCGCCATAGCGCGTCTGCCAGATGCCGTAGCCAAGAATGACGACAGGCGGGGCGCCGGGCCGATCGTCGTCCGCGGTGAAGTCGCGGCCAAGCAACGGCCGTTGTCCGATCACTGTGAACAGATTCGCTGAGGTGAAAGGACCAAAGAACTGCTCGGGCAGGTGATTCTCGTCGCTCACGCTGAAGGCGACCTGAAGCATCGACGTCATGCCCGAGAAGCTGCGCGACTCCCGCTGCCAGTCGTCGAAATCGGGATAGCTCATCCCAAGCTGTCGATTGCGTGGATCGCGCATGGTGATCGCGACGAGGCGATGCGAATCAGCGAGCGGAAGGCCTCTCAGGATGACCGCGTCGACGACGGTGATCAGACTGGTTGTGGAAGCGATACCAAGCGCGAGCGCGAGGGCAGCAACAACAGTGAACCCGCGATCGCGTGTCAGCAGCTTGAAGGCGTAGCGAATGTCCTGCAGCACGCGCACACGCTACCAGAACAGGGAGTGAAGGTTCCCTGAAGTTTTGCTGAACATTTCGTCAGCGGCGGGCGTCGTTTGTCAGAATAGCGACGTGAACCTGGTGCTGCTCGACGAACGCGACCGTATTGACTCGCTCTGCGTGACGCTCTCCGACACACGCGCCGTACACGTGGTGAACGTGTTGCGAGCCACGCCGGGACAGACGGTTCGAATCGGTCTGCTCGACGGTCCATTCGGCACGGGCACGGTGGTGTCAGCAGGCGAAGGCCGAGTCACTCTTCGCTGCGAGTTCGAGGCCGCCGCTCCCCCACGCCCGCAAGTCGACGTGCTGCTCGCGCTGCCTCGCCCGAAAGTGATGCGGCGCTTGTGGGCACAACTCGCGGCGCTCGGCGTGGGACAGATCGTCCTGACGAATGCCGAACGCGTCGAGCGCCACTACTTCGACACGCATATCCTGAATGAAGTGACCTATCGTCGGCTGCTCATCGAAGGCCTTCAGCAGGCACGCGATACGCGGCTGCCGGCCGTGTCAATCCACCGCCAGTTCAGGGTCCTCGTCGAGGATCATCTGGACGGATTATTCGGCGACGGCATCCGTCTCGTCGCCGATCCGAGCGGGGCCACCTCAATCACCTCGGCTCTGAGCGATCACCACAATCGGCGCGTCCTTCTGGCCATTGGACCGGAAGGTGGCTGGAACGATTTCGAGTTGTCTCTCCTGGCGGCTCACAACTTTCAGATGGTCGGCCTCGGGCCGCGCACGCTGCGAGTCGATACGGCCTGCACAGCGCTCGTCGCTGTCACTCACGCGTCGCTCACGGATTGAGGGGCGCCGCACGGGAGTGAACGGCCTCGTCCCATGAGCGGACGGCCGACTGCCTCAGATCCGCCTAAAAGGCAGACACTGCGAGTGCGCGGAACCGGCACAGTCCTTGATTCACACCGCGTTACACCCAGCCACGCGAAAGGGACACTCGATGTTCGAAAGGGTATGGCAGGACTTCCGCCACGGTGCGCGGATGCTGGCGAAGAACCCCGGGTTCTCGCTGATCGCCATCATGTCGATCGCCATCGGCGTCGGCGCGAACGCCGCGATGTTCAGCATCGCCGACGGCTTGATTCTGCGACCGCTCGCAGTGCCCGCGGCAAGCGAGCTGATCACAGTGAGCGCGACGACGCCTGCCGGCGAAGTACGCAACAGCGGCATCTCGTATCCGGACTACGTCGACATTCGCAGTCGCGCACGCGGCTTCGACGGCCTCGCCGCCACGCGCTTCGTGAACGCCAGTCTTGCCCGGCAGCGAGACGACTCCGCGCAGAGCACGCTCGGGCAGGCAGTCAGCGCAAATCTCTTTGATGTGCTTCGCGTCCGGCCGATGCTGGGGCGAACGTTCCTGCCCGATGAGGATCGCGTTGCCGGCCGCGATGGGGTGGTCATCCTTTCGTACGAGACGTGGACCGAGCAGTTCGGCGCCGACCCGGCGATCGTCGGCCGCGAGATCCGTCTCACCGGGGTGCCGTTCACCGTGATCGGCGTCACGCCACAAGGGTTCACCGGCCTCAACATTCTTCAGCCGATCGCGTTCTACGTCCCGATCGCGATGTTGCCGACGCTCATGGCCGGAGCCCCGCCAAGCCTGCTGGAACAACGAGACGTCCGTTCTCTACGCGTGCTCGGCAGACTGACACCCGGCACTTCGATCGCGCAGGCAAGCCAGGAGCTCGATCTCATCGCGCGCGCGCTGCAGGAGGAACACCCCGCAACCAACACGCGTTACGGACTGCTGGTCAGACGAGAGATGGATACGCGCTTCTCCGAGTACGCTCCGCTTGCGGGACTCAGCATCATCCTTCTGGGACTGGCGCTCGCCGTCCTGCTCGTGGCGTGCGCGAACGTGGCGGGACTGCTGACGAGCCGTGCGCCCGTGCGCGCCCGCGAGATCGCCATTCGCCTGGCTATCGGCGGCAGCCGCACGCGACTGATGCGTCAGCTCATCACCGAAAGCGTTCTGATCGCGATCGCCGGCGGCCTTGCAGGAATTCTGGTGGCCTACGGTATCGTCAATTCATTCCAGCAGTTTCAGATCGCCAACGATTCTGGAGTCAGGCTGACCTACGAGCTGGACCAGCGCGCGCTCCTCGTTGCCCTTGCATTCGCTGCTGTCAGCGCGCTCCTCTCCAGTGCGATGCCGTCCTGGCGCAGCACGCGCATCGGCGATCTCTCGAGCACGCTTCGAAACACGATCACGCCGGGTGGACACGTCGCGCGACTGTGGGGACGACACGGGCTCGTCGCGTCGCAGATTGCCCTCACGATCGTCCTGCTGACCGTCGCGCTCTCCTTTTACCGCGCCTTCCAGGCCGAATACGGTCGCGGGCCAGGTTTCCGAACAGACCACATCGTCCTCACCAACTTCGATCCGCTGCTCGCGCGATACGACCAGCGTCAGATCGACATCTTCTACCAGCGGATCAAGGAACGCGTGGCAGCGATCCCTCAGGTCATCTCGGTTGCGCTGACGTCGTATGTGCCGCTGAACCAGGATGGTGGCCAATCACTGGCTATCGTTCCGGAAGGCTTTGCGCTGCCACCGGGCACGGATAGCCTCTCGGTCGCCGCCGCACGTGTTGACGAGGGTTATTTCGAGACCATTGGAATCAGAATCGAGAGCGGACGAGGGGTGCTCGCAACTGACACCGCGGATGCGCCGCGGGTGGCGATCGTGAACCGGGGGATGGCGAATCGGTACTGGCCTGGGGACGAACCCCTCGGCAAGCGTATTCGTCTCACAGACGGTGCGTGGGCCGAGATTGTTGGCGTCGCCGCCTACGCCAAGTTCCGACTATTCACGAGCAACTCGACACCGTTCCTGCATCTGCCACACCAGCAGAACCCACTCACGCGAGCCACGCTGGTCGTGAGAACAGAGGCAGAGTCCGAAGCGCTTGCGTCAGAGTTGCGTGCCGCCATCCTAGAGACGGATCGCACGGTGCCTATCCTGAGCATGCGGACAATGGAGGACTTCTACTACACCAACGCGCAGAACCTGAACACCGTGGTCGTACGCACCATCGCGGGCATGGGCACGATGGGCCTCGCGCTGGCGTTGATCGGTCTGTATGGTCTGACTGCGTACACCGTGAGCCGTCGAACACGTGAGATCGGAATCCGTATGGCCGTGGGCGCAGTACCGAAGTCGGTGCTCCAGATGATCCTTCGTCAGGGGACGCTGCCCTCGGTCGGTGGGATTGCCGGCGGCGTCGTCGCCAGCATCGCGGTTGGCGGCCTGGTGCAGGGCATCATTCCAGGGACCGCGACAGACGCCATCACCTTCCTGCTGATCGTTCCTGTCGTGGTCGTCGTGGTGATGCTGGCGGCTTACATTCCGGCGCGGCGCGCGGCCAAAATCGATCCGTTGATGGCGTTGCGGCAGGACTGATCCCGGTCCTCAGTCCTCAGTCCTCGGTCCTCAGTCTTCAGTCCTCAGTCCTCAGTCTCCATGGAGTCAGTCCGCGTGGACCGTGCACCGTGGACGGTGGACCGTGGACCGTGGACCGCGGACTGTGGACCGCAGCCACGGAATGGTATTTTAGACGTGCCGACCTCATGCGAATTCTGTTCTCGATGCGCCACACCGGAGCGTTGCGAAACTTCGCGTCAACGCTCCAGGCGCTGGCGGAGCGGAATCATCAGGTCCATCTGGTCTTCGGTCATCGCGATAAAGAGGGCGACGAGCGGCTGCTCTCGAAGCTCACCCAGGACTTCCCGAATATCACCGCCGGCAAGATTGGTGAGAAGACACCGTGGCGCTTCTGGCTTGGACTCGCCCGCGCCGCCCGCTACACCGTTGACTACGTCCGCTATCTGACCCCGGAGTACGCGGGCGTCAACAGCCTCAAGGAACGCGCCCGCGGCAAGACATCCGGGCTGATGCGCTGGTTCGTGGAGCTCCCGATCTTCCAGAGCCGCGCCGGGAACAGATTCCTTACGAAGGCACTGCTCGTTGTCGAGCGCGCAATCCCGATCGATCGCGCGGTCTTCAGCCTTGTGGAGCGCGGGCGCCCGGACGTGCTCCTCGTCACGCCGCTCGTTGACATCGGATCGGATCAAGTTGACTACGTCAAAGCGGCGCAACGGCTCGGTATCCGATCCGCGCTTCCCGTCCTCAGCTGGGACAACCTGACGAACAAAGGACTGATTCGAGTACAGCCTGACAAAGTCTACGTCTGGAACGAGGCGCAAAAGGCCGAAGCGGTCGCCATGCACGACGCCGACCCGGAGCACGTCGTGCTGACGGGCGCGATGGTATACGACCAGTGGTTCGCGCGACGGGCAAGCACCACGCGCGACGAGTTCTGCGCGCGCGTCGGCCTCGATCCGGCCAAGCCGATCCTCCTCTATCTCTGTTCGTCGCCGTTCATCGCGCCAGACGAAGTCGTCTTCATCGAGCAATGGATCGGAGCGATTCGATCGGCGCCGGATGCGCGCGTCCGAACGGGCGGCATCCTGATCCGGCCGCATCCCGAGAACCGTCAGCCATGGCATCGCTTCGACGCCATGGGCCTCCAGAACGTGTCGGTGTGGCCACGCGGCGGTGCCAGCCCGGTCGATGCCGCGTCGCGCAACGACTTCTTCGACTCGATGTACCACTCGGCTGGCGCCGTCGGCATCAATACGAGCGCCCAGATCGAGTGCGGCATCGTCGGCCGCCCGGTCTTCTCGATTCGCACGGCTGCGTATCGTCGCACCCAGGACGGCACGCTCCACTTCCGGCATCTGACGTCGGAAGGCGGCGGGCTCCTGCGGCTCGCCGACGACTTCGACACGCACGTGCGGCAGATCGCTGCGGCATTCGACGATCCAGAGGGCACCCGGCGACAGATTGACGGGTTCGTGAGGGCTTTCACGCGGCCGTACGGGCTGGACGTCGAAGCGACACCGCGCATGGTCGAGGAGATCGGGCGCCTCGGTGCATCACCCGCACCTGCTCCACGAGGCCTCCCGCTCTACGTCTACCCACTGCGGGCGCTGCTCTACCCGATTGCCGTGCTCATGGCGATCGTGCGTCGCGTCACGCGCGTGTCCCGGAAACGATCGCGACAACTGAGACCCGTGACGGCGACCGGCACTCTGGTCAGGATGACGCTGGTTGTCTTCGACTGGCTGTTCCGCTTCCGGCCAATCAGGAATTTCGCCAAGCAGCACATCGTGCCGCGCGCCGTCTCACGGTTGTCGGCCGTTGACGCCCCCACCGAAGAAGCCGTCGCGGTCCCACGAGTGCTGCAGCGAATCGAGCGCAAGGATCGCCCGATCATCGTCGGCCCCTGGGTGAGCGAGGTTGGCTTCGAGCTTCTCTACTGGATCCCGTTCCTCAACTGGGTGACCACCCATCGTCCGTTCAGCGCCGATCGCCTCGTGGTCGTCTCGCGTGGCGGGTGCGCAGCGTGGTATCGCGACATCGCGACGCACTACGTCGAGCTCTTCGACTACTACACACCAGACGAATTCCGTCAGCGCAGCGAACAGCGTCTGACCGACGGCAAAGCGAAGCCACGTACGATGTCGGAGTTCGATCGGAACACGATCAAGCTGGTACGACAGGGCTCGCACCTCCCACAATGCGACCTGCTCCACCCGATGTACATGTACCGGTTGTTTCACAAGTTCTGGCAGAGCCGCGCAGCCGTGGATACGGTGGAGACTTTTGCCGTTTTCAAGCCGCTGCCGCACCTCGAGACGAACGAGCTCGCGGGCAAGCTCCCGGACGAATTCGTGGCGGTTCGCTTCTACTTCAACGACGTCTTTCCGGATACAGAGACAAACCGGAGATTCGTCGCGAGCCTGTTGAATGCCCTCGCCGAAACAACGGATATCGTCCTGCTCAATCCTTCAATGCGGCTCGACGATCGGGTGGACGTGCCGGTCACGGCGCGCGGCCGCATCCACGACATCTCAGACTTGATGTCGCCGCGCACGAACCTCGACATTCAGTCGAAGGTCATCGCGCGTGCGCGCGCGTTCGTCGGCACACACGGAGGACTCTCCTACCTGCCGCCGCTCTACGGTGTGAAGTCTTTGTCGTTCTATTCCGACCCGCGCCCGTCTACGGTTCGCCACCTCGAGCTGGCACGGCGCGCGTTCAATCGCATGCATCCCGCTTCGTACGTGGCGCTCGACGTAAACGACCTCGACACGCTGCGCGACGCGCTCGGCGAACAGCACGAAGCAATCTCAGGACTCGCCCGCGTGCGCTTGTTCTGACTGTAAGCGCGCGTTAGACTTCCGTCGACAATGTCGCTGCTCTCCTATTCGGTCAACATGGTGCGTCGAACCCTTCGTCACGCGACGAAGAACACCAATCGCGTTCGCCGGCACTTCATTCATCGCGCTCGCTACACCCCCGCAGGACGCGCGATGCTGGCCGTTTCGGATGTGGCCACGTCGCCGCGCGACGCGATTCAGCGCAAACGCGTGGTCGTCGCCTACAACCGGCGCCATCCGAACACGCAGATGGATCGGCGCGAGGGCTACACCATCATTCAGCCGGGCGCGCTGCCTGGTTCGGCGCCGGTCATCAGGCTGGCGCAGCAGCTCTTCGAAGAGAAGAAACGGAAGATCGAAGCCGCCATCGGCCCTGACACCGCTCTGCACGCAAAGAAGTGGGCGTTCCTGCGAAGCGTCCTGACGAACCAGGACTTGCGGGAGAACCCCGAGCTCGTCGACTTTGCGCTTTCGGATGGACTGTTGAGCCTCGTCACGAACTACCTCGGCACCATTCCGCACCTCAATCGCGTCGATCTGCTCTATTCGGTTTCGCACGGCGGAGAGGAAGCGATCTCGAGCCAGATCTACCACTTCGATCCCGAGGGCCGGCGACAAGCGAAGCTGTTCTTGAATTTGCGCGACATCGGGCCGGACGAAGGGCCGTTCACCTTCATTCCCGCCGAAGCGAGTGAGCAGATCATGAAGGCGATCAAGCAGACGCGCGCCGCCGACAGCGAGGATGCCACGCTGGTAATGGGCCGCTACCTGGACGACGAGTTGGCCAGAGTGGGAGGGCTCGACAAGTCGATCAGCGTGATGGGCAAGGCAGGGAGCGCCGTCCTGGTGGATACGTCACGCTGCCTGCACTGCGGCAGCCGCGTGAAGCCGGGCACCTATCGCCTCTGTCTCTACATCCAGTACTGCTCGTCGCGCGAGCACGGCAACCTGTTCGACTACCACCGCCACTCGGTGGATCCTGTGAGATACCTCGCAACCGTCAACAGCCGGCGATCCACAAACGGTAACGTCTCCGCACCCCATCAAATGAGCTGACGCCATGATGCGCAAACTGATCTTTTCCCTTTGCTTCGTAGCCGTACCTTTCATCGCCAGCGCGCAGACCAGCGACGGCGGCTTCGGTGAGATTGCATCCATGTCGATGGCGTCGGTCACGAAGTCGATGCATGCCATCATCCGCCGCAATCTCGTCGAGGCCGCGGAGAAGGTGCCTGCGGCCGACTACGCGTTCAAACCCACGCCCGACGTGCGCAGCTTCGGCCAGTTGATCGGCCACCTCGCGAACGGTAACTTCTACTTCTGCTCGCAGGCCAAGGGCGAGGCGTCCCCTTCGAAAGAGAACTTCGAGAGGGCGACTGACAAGGACGCGATCGTGAAGGGGCTGACGGATTCGCTCGCGTACTGCGACAGCGTCTACAACGAGACGACCGACACCAACTTCAATCAAGCGATGAAAGTGGCGGCACCCGGTGGCAGCAATGTCCAAACATCGCGCGGCTCTGTGCTCATCTTCAACACGACGCACAACAACGAGCACTACGGCAACGTCATCGTCTACATGCGACTCAAAGGGCTCGTTCCACCGTCGACGGCTCGCGTGCAGAAGAAGTGAGCGCGATCGCGTCATTGCAAGAATGACAAAGCGCCAACGCGCGCCTCGGCAATTGCACGGGATCGCAGCACGTCGTGCTGGCGTGACTCATGCACTCGCGACATGTCGTGGCAATCCGCAGACGCACAAGCGGCGCACGTCGAACAGCGGCCGACAGCGAGGTCGAGCTGGAACGCGCGCCGGCGCATGCGCTCGACGAGAACATCGAGGCGATCAAAACATGGCAGCGGGCGTCGACGCACCAACGCTCACGCGTAGAGCACCTGAGCGATGAGATCACGAGAGTGATCGCCGGAGGGCCCGCGCTGCTCTTTCACGTGGTGTGGTTCGGGTTCTGGATTCTCGCGAACCTCGAGCTGATCCCTGGTGTTCCCGCCTTCGACCCGTTCCCATTCCAGCTTCTGACGATGACCGTATCGCTCGAGGCGATATTCCTCTCGCTGTTTGTGTTGGCCAGTCAGAATCGGATGACACACGAAGCCGACAAGCGGGCGAATCTGGACTTGCAGATCAACCTGCTGGCCGAACGTGAGATGACGGCGGTCCTGCGACTATTGCAGGACATTGCGCGCCGTCTCGACGTGAAGGTGTCGTTGACCGGCGATCAGATCAGCGACCTGGTCAAGAAGACCGACATTCAGTCGCTGGCCGATCGGATGGAGGAGCTCGCTGAAGACCCTCCGCAGTCCGATGGGCCAGCGACGTCTGCGACCACCGCCCGACGCCGGGCTCAAACGGGTCGGAACGCTTTGCGATAAACGAATAGCAGCACAATCGCGCCGAGCGTCGCGACGAAGAATCCAGCGGCCTCGCCCGGCTGATACAAGCCGAGCGCGCGTCCGATGAACCCACCGATCAACGCTCCCACGATTCCAATGAGCATCGTCACCCAGATGCCGCCCGGGTCTTTGCCGGGCATGACCAGCTTTGCGATGATGCCAACGATGAGCCCGAAGAGCATCCAACCGAGAACCGAGAGCATGGGAATGCCTCCTTCGCGGAACCTCGAGTGCAGGATCGATGCCTGCCGCTGAACGACTACGGCCGAGCTTCGCCGCCAGGATTAGATGCCGGTGATCTGAACGTTGGCGCCGTCGGGATCTTTGATGTGGAAGCCGAACTCGAGGTTCTCGCGCGGCGTGATTCCCATGCTCTGCAATTCTTTTGTCACGGCCTCGCGATTGAATCCTTCGACCCCGATCGCAAAGTGATCGATGACGCCCGCGGGCGGCTCCACGCGCAGCGACACGAGAATCTTCCCGCCGACGCCAAGGCGGGAGATTTTGTTCGCTTTGTCCTCATTCGCCACCGAAAGACCGAAGACGCGATTGTAGAAGTCGATTGAGCGCGCCATGTCGCTGACGAGGACCGAGGTGTGGTTGATGCTGCCCGCTTTGAGCGACGCGGCTGATGCCGTCGCCCCCGCCGTCGCGGCGACGGCCGTCAGCGCCTGAATCAGCTCCCGGCGGGAGAGACGACCGCGCTCGAAACGACTCACAAGGTCCGATATAACATGCTGCACGGTGCCTCCTTTGGTGGAGGCGGGCAGTGTAGCCTCCCCACGAGGCCCGGTCAAAAGTGCACCCTCGTGTTCGATACGAACCGCCGCTGTCGTTCACTATGACGGAGGTGAGTTCATTCAGGAGGGGGTCGGTATGCAGACCTGCATCGGTCAATGACAGCGATCAGGCGGCTGGCGCTGTGTCTCGATGGTACCTGGAACAATCGAGACGATTCGACCAACGTTCTGCATCACTTTGGCCTGGCGACTGAATGCCGGGACCACCCGCTCGACACGGACACAGTCACTCAGCTCAAGTACTATCTCGAAGGCGTCGGCACCGGACCACTCGACAAGGTCACCGGCGGTGGATTCGGCTTCGGCCTCGAGACTAACGTTCGCGCCGCATACAACTGGCTGGTCCAGAACTTCGAGGACGCCACTCCCCTGAAGCAGGCAGACGAGCTCTACATCTTCGGGTTCAGCCGTGGCGCGTTCACGGCGCGATCGCTCGTCGGCTTCATCGCGACATGCGGACTGCTCCGTCGCGGTGCGCCACTCACCGTCACTCAACTCTGGCAGAACTACTGCCTGCTCGGACGCCAACGCGAGCATCACACGGGACCACTCACTGCACTCTTCGGCGAGAGTGCTCCGGAGTTCCGCCGCCTCCCCGATCTCATGTGGGATCCCTGGCTCATTGAGAACGAAGAAGCGGACGCCGCGAGGGGCACGAATCGTGTCGCCGGACTGCGCGTCTCGGATCTCAACGACACGGAGGAACTTCTCGTTCGATGGTCGAGGCGTGTGCAGATCACGTACCTCGGTGTCTACGACACCGTCGGCGCAGTTGGATGGGACGCGTTGGCGATCCCGGGTGTGCAGGGCCGGATCGCGCTCCATCACAACATGCGTCCGACCACACTCATTCGCAATTGCCGTCATGCGCTGGCCATCGATGAGCACCGCAGCAACTTCCGGCACACCCCTTTTGTCGCGTACATCGGAACCAACCCGTCTGAGGAACTCGGACGGCTTGTCGGCACTGAACGGACTCGCGAGCAGAGCGGCGCGCTCAACGCCGTGACATCGGTCGCGTCTGCGTGGACCGACAGAATCGAGCAGCGCTGGTTCGTCGGCTCGCACTCGAATGTCGGCGGCGGCTACAAGAGCAATCCGCTCGCGCAATCGCCATTGAAGTGGCTCCTCGAAGGGGCATGCCGCGCCGGCCTGCTGTGCGATCAGGTTGCGGAAGTCGTCCCATCCCCCGTTGGGCGTCTCGGTCCGCGCGATTCGTTCGCCGAGTTCGCGTCGCCCTTCTGGACGACGATCCTGCGCGCGAAGCGCACGTATCGCACGATCGATCCTGTGCCCGAGGTGCGAGCAGACCGCAGACCGAGCGAGAATCAACCCGGGTTCACGCTCTGCCACATCAACGAGCACGTCGATGAGACCGTCGTCCGGTTCTGGGAGGATCGACCGAACCCTCCCCCGAACCTGATCGAGTATGCGAAGCGTCACGCCGCGCGTCACCGAAACAGCCGGATGAGGTCACTCGCCAGCAAAGCGATCCATCACCTGTGGATGGGCGACCGCTTCGTGCCGTACCTCGGCCTTCTGCTCTGGGCCACGGGCGCGGCCGCTGGCCTCCTCGTTGTCGACGAAGTGTTCAACGTGTGGCCAGCGACGCCGCCTGCCTGGTTGCTGGCGATCGCCGCCGGGGCGTTCGCGCTGGTCGATTGGGCCGAGAGCGCTCAGAACTTCATGGTGGCCGCTCGAGGCGAGTCGCCGCCACGACGGGCGTTCCTCGACTCCGTCTATTGGACCCGCGCACTCGGCGTCGTGCTGTTCCTGTTTGGCGCTGGTGGAGTGCTCTACTTCCTGGCGACGATCGGCGCAGGGTCTACGTCGCTGAGCGACGCGTTGAACGACGCTCGCCCGGTGGTCAAGTACTGGGCGCTCATCTCGCTGGGCGCCGGGCTCGGCGTCGGCCTCGGTGTCGTGCTCAATCACGTCTACGCGCACTCGCATGCGCCGCCCGCGCGCATCGTGATTCAAGCCGCCGTGATCGGGCCCGTCATCTCTACCGCCGTCATTCTGCTCGCCACGATCGTCGTCTACGAGATCTGGCGACTCGTGGGCCCGGCCCTCGACATCAGGCTCTCGGAAGGTTCCTTCGCGACGAAGGGTCAACGATTCGCTGGGCTCCTGCTACTGCTCCAGTTGGGACTGATCTACTTCGCGAATGCCTTCTCGTGGGCGGGCCGGCCGATGACCAAGGCCTATCTGGGGTCGATCGTTCGACTCCAGCTTCGGGTGTCGCCGCAGCGAGTGAAAGAGTGCCTTGACCGCTGGTGCTCGATGCTCGCCGGACGCCAGTCGCACAAAACCGGCTGCCGCATGCGCGCGATCGTGCGCGAGACGCTCTATCGCGACATCATCGGGTTCATTCCGGTCTACTCGCTCGTCTTCGCGTTCGGCCTGTGGTTCGGCGCGTGGCAGCTGGGGTGGGCGTGGCTACAAGGTCTCTGGCTGATCGTGCCATTGACCGCCGCGACCGCCGACTACACGGAAGACATCTGCCACTTGCGGTATCTCACGCTTCACGAGCGTAACGAGGCTCCATCGCTGCTCCTGACGTGGCTCGGAGCGGCAATGACGTTGATCAAGTTGATCGCGTTTATCGGCGAAGGTGCGCTGACCTTCGTCGTCGTCATCGCTGCGACGCTCCGGATTCACAGCGCACCGGAGCTCTACGGCTGGCGCGGTTTGCTGGCGCTGGCGGTTTCGATCGCGGCGTTTGCGATCGTCACCGGTCTCGGTGTCTGGTCCGTCCTGTATCGCCTCTCGACGAAGGCGCGGCGGGATCACGACGCTGTCGCGGCGCGAGAGTCGCACCAGCTGCCGCTCCAGCAGCACACGCACGATGCCAGGTGACGTTGCGCCTTTTCTAAACCTGGGTGCCCTGGGAGGGGCGCACCTTGCCAGAGTAGATGCGCATGATGATGAAGAAGTAGGTCAAGGCGAGGGTCACGGCAACCGGCCACCAGAACAAGGCAATCCTCAGGCCGCGTTCGGCGGTCGCACCGGAATACGCCGTCATCGAGTGTTCGGGCGACAGTGTCGAGTGAAGAACCACGGGGAAGAGGCTCGCCCCTGCGCCGGCCAGCAGGCCGGCAATCACGCCGCACGACCCGGCAAACGCACGGCTCTCGGCTTGTCCGCGCAGTCCCGTCCACAACGCCCAGACCGCCGCGCCAATCACGATCACAGGCATCCACGCCAACGGCCGCTGGAGCAACGCCTGAAACAGTTCGGGCCTCACGACCGACGTCTCCGCGGAGACGACGACGAACAACACCGCGGTGATGAGCCACAGCAAGCGAGCCAGACGCTCGCTTCGCTCGTGAACGGGACCAACGGTCTTCAGACGGAGATACGTGGCGCCGTGCGCGGAGAGAAGCACAGTGGCAAACACCGCCACGGACAGCGTGTACCAATCGAGGATGCCGACGCGCCCTCGCGCACTGAAGTCGGTGAACAGCGACATGCTGAACATGCCGCTGCCGTCAATCGGGACTCCCCTGATCACATTCCCGAGTGCGGTTCCAAACAGGATCGCAAGCAGGACATTCGAGGCGGAAAACACAAAGTCCCAGCCCGATCGCCAGAGCGAATCGTTGATGTGACCGCCGACCTCGATCGAGATCCCACGCAGCACGAACGACCAGAGCACCATCCAGAGCGCAAGGTAGAAGCCGGAGAACGACACGGCCATGAGCTCTGGAAACGCGAGGACGAATGTGCCGCCCGCGGCGACGAGCCATACCTCATGCCAGCTCCAGAGCGGACCGATGGCCGCGATCACCTGTCGCCGCTCCGGGTCGTTCTTCGCCACCAGAAAGTGCAGCGCTCCCGCCCCGATGTCCCAGCCGTCAAGGACGACGAACAGCGTCATCATGAAACAGAGGAGCGCGAACCACAGTTCAACCAATGGTGCCCTTCGCCTCCGTTGATTCGCCGTACGGTGAAGGCTGAATTGCGTGGTCGGGGCCGTGCGCGACTTCCCTGCCGATCAGATACAAATACAGAAGACCAAGCACGAAGTACAACCCGGCCATGCCGATAAGCGTGAAGAGGACGTCGCCGGAGCTGACCACGGTGCTGTAACCCTGGTCCGTGCGATAGAGCCCGTAGACCAGCCACGGCTGCCGCCCGAGTTCTGCCGTTATCCATCCGGCCGTGTTGGCGATGAACGGGAACGGAAACGCGAGCATCAGTGCCCACAACAGTGGGCGGCCCGATTCGAGTTGGCCTCGCAACCTTTGAAGAACACCCAATGCCATCAGGCCGATGAAGATCGTGCCGAGGCCGGCCATTACGTGGAAGGCGTAGTACAGCAGCTCGATATTGGTCGGCCACGTCTCTTGTGGAAATGCGTCGAGGCCGCCAACGTCGGCGTGGAACGTGCCATATGCGAGAAAGCTGAGAAGGCCCGGCAGCCTGATCGGGTTGTCGAGCCGACGCTCTTTGACGTTTGGCTGTCCGATCAAGGTGATCTCCGCCATCGGACCAGTTTCGAATCGTCCTTCCATCGCCGCGAGCGCCGGCTCCTGATACTTCGCGACGAGCTTCGCCTGCGCGTCTCCGGTCGGAAACGCGACGAGGACCGTCGCAACAAGGCCAACTGCGGTTCCGTGGCGCAGGTACATCGAGGCCTGCCTGGTATGTTCCCCTCGCAGCGCATAGAACGCGCCAACTGCCGTCACGGCAAACGTGCCGGTAACGAGCGCGGCGGCCTGGTTATGCGCGAACTGGATCAGTGCCCACTCATTGAGCAGGTAGGCGCCAAGGTCCTGAATAACGAGCACGCCGCGGCCATCGACCGTGTGACCGACCGGGTGTTGCATGAACGCATTGGTAACGAGGATGAAGTACGCGGACAACCAACTGCCGATCGCCACGCCAAGCGCGGCGAGGAAGTGCATCCGCGGTCCGAGGCGTTGCTCTCCCCACACGAGCGCCCCGACGAACGCGCTCTCGAGCAGGAACGCGAACATCCCCTCCATCGCGAGCGTCTGCCCGACCACACCGCCGGCGTACTTGGCAAACCCCGACCAATTGGTCCCGAACTGAAACTCCATCGGGATGCCGGTCACGACACCGACGGCGAAGGTGAGGCCGAAGATCTTCGCCCAGAATCGCGCAGCCGCCGCGCATCGTTCGTCGCCCGTTCGCAGCGCACGCCACTTCCAGTACACGAGGAACCACGCGAGCCCCATCGTGAGCTGGGGAAACAGGTAGTGATAGGTGATGGTGAATGCGAACTGCAGCCGATGCCAGAACGCGGCGTCGTCCATGATCAGATATGGCCGGCCATGAGCGACCGCTGCAGCGTCCAGGTGTAGTGCGACACGTCGTTGAGCAGCCTCAGCCGACCGGTGCCGTCTGGGGACATGTCGATCATGTTCAGACACGCCGGCAGCTGATCGAGTCGATCGCGATAGCCACGGGGATCGAAACCGAGCACGTGCGCGATGATGAGCCTGATCGTCGCCTTGTGTGAGACGACGAGCACACATTCACCCGGATGTGCGAGCACGATCTCCTGAAAGGCGCGCACGCCTCGCTCGAGGACGCTTTGCCCCGGCTCGCCTCCCGTTGGCGCGAAGGTGAACGGGTCGTGCTCCCAGGCGGCGTACTCCTCGGGATACATCACCGCGGCCTCGTCGCGGCGGAGCCCTTCCCATCGCCCGTGATCGATCTCCCGCAGGTCGTCAGCAACTCCCACCGTGATGCTGTGCGGCGCCGCCACGATCGTTGCCGTTTCCTGCGCACGGCGGAGCGGACTTCCGTAGATTGCGGCGATCGATTCGGTGGCCAGGCGTTGAGCCAGTCGCTCGGCCTGCATCCGTCCTTCGCCACCGAGCGGGACGTCCGAGGCTCCAGCGAAGCGATCCTCGGCGCTCAGCACCGTCGCGCCATGCCTCACGAGCATCATGCGGGTGGTCACTGCTGGCCCCACAAACGGTATCCGCCCACGAACGCGAAGCCGTTCTTGCCGGCTCGCGCGCCGGCAGGAAGCTGCTTGAGTAACTTGGCGTTGCCGCCACCGATGACCACCTCGTCAACCTCGAGTGCGGCCCGCAGGCGATTGGTCATATCCGCCACGTTCTTCCGCCACTTCTTCTTTCCGGTCCGCTCGAGCCCAGCCTTGCCGACGTACTCCTCATAGGTCTTCCCATTCTTGTATGGCAGATGCGCCAACTCGAGTGGCGCGACGACACCATCGAGGATCAGTGTCGTGCCGAGTCCGGTGCCCAATCCGAGGAATAGCAGGCGCCCCTTCTTGTAACTTCCGAGCGCCTGCATCGCGGCATCGTTGATGGCCCTGACCGGGCGACCGAAGGCCCGGCTGAAATCGAACCCGACCCAGCCGCGTCCGAGGTTCTTCGGCTCCTTCACAGGCTTGCCATCCTTCACAGGTCCCGGGTAACCGATCGACACGACTGAGTAGTCCCAGCCGTCGATTGCTTCCTTCACTTTGCTGACCATCTGCTTTGGCGTCAGGCGCGGACCCGACGGAATCTTGATCGGCTTGTCGTGCCCCGTTGCCAGGATCTTGATCGACGTGCCCCCGACGTCCACGACGAGTACTTTCATGATCTCAGTCTCTGGTCTCTGGTCTCACTCGCCTACCGGCAATGCCTCGGTTGGCGGTACGATCACACCACGACCGCTCGCGATTGCTTGACGTGCCGCGGCAGCGACGTGCTCGGCGGTGAAGCCGAACTTTTGCTGCAGCTGCTGGAGAGGCGCCGATGCGCCGAAGGTTTTCATTCCGAGACAAATGCCCCTCGGACCGACGTAGCGGCTCCAGCCAAGCGTGCTGCCTTGCTCGACGGACACGCGAGCCGCGACTCGGGGCGGCAGAACCTGATCGCGATACGCCTGTGGCTGGTGCTCGAACAGTTCCCACGACGGCATGCTGACGACTCGCGCCCGTACGTCTTCGCGCTCCAGTTGCCCTTTCGCATCGAGGCACAGCGACACCTCGCTGCCAGTGGCCAGCAGCAGCACTTCCGGGTCGCCCTGCGCCGATTCAGCGAGGACGTACGCACCACGCGCGACGCCGGACGATGCCGCCACTTTCGATCGATCGAAGGTCGGCAGCGGTTGCCGTGTCAGCACCAGAGCGACCGGCTCGTGCCGAAGCCGCATGATCACGCGCCACGCTTCGACGACTTCGTTGGCATCGGCTGGCCGCAGCGTGATGAGGCCGGGAATCGCCCGCAGCGACGCGAGCTGCTCGATCGGCTGATGCGTCGGGCCATCCTCTCCCACGCCGATCGAATCGTGCGTGAACACGTAGATCGCCGGCACTTCCATCAGCGCGCTGAGGCGGATGGCCGGCTTCATGTAGTCGCTGAAGATGAGGAACGTCGATCCGTATGGACGGATCTTCGAGAGCGACAGGCCGTTCACGATCGCCCCCATCGCGTGCTCTCGAACTCCGAAGTGCATGTTGCGGCCACCGACGTTGGTCGCGTTCAGGCCACCGGCATCTTTCGCCTTCAGGAGCGTCTTGGTCGATGGCGCCAGATCCGCCGAGCCGCCCATCAACCACGGGGTGTTCTGCGCAAGCACGTTGAGCACAGTGCCAGACGAATCACGGGAGGCAATCCCCTTCTTGTCCGCCGGAAACACCGGGAGGTCGGCTTCCCATCCGTGAGGCAGTTCGCGGCGCTGCATCAGAGACAGGTGCTCGGCCTGCTCGGAATGCGCGGCGTGATAGCGCTCGAACAGCTCGACCCATGCGGTGCGAACCGCACGGCCTCGAGCGCCGACGCCCTCGGCAAAGTGCTCTCGCACGCCGTCGGGCACCAGGAACCTCTCGTCCTCAGGCCAGCCGTAGATGCGCTTCGTCAGGCGCACCTCGTCGTCGCCGAGCGGCTCACCGTGCGCCGCCGCGGTGTCCTGCTTGTTGGGCGATCCGTAAGCAATGTGGCTGTCAACGATGATGAACGTTGGACGATCGGCAGTGGCCTTGAAAGTGGAGAATGCCTGCACGAGGCTTTCGAGGTCGTTGGCATCACTCACGCGCGTGACGTTCCAGCCGTACGCCATGAATCGCGTGGCGGTGTCTTCGCTGAACGCGAGGTCGGTGTGTCCTTCGATGGTGATCCGGTTGCTGTCGTAGATCCAGCACAGGTTCGACAGCTTCAGGTGACCGGCCAGCGACGCCGCTTCACTCGAGACGCCTTCCATCATGTCGCCGTCACCGCACAGGGCGTAGACGTCGTAGTTGAACATCTCGAAGCCGGGCCGGTTGAAGTGCGCAGCCATCCACCGCGAGGCGATTGCCATCCCCACGCTGGTGGCCACGCCCTGTCCCAGCGGACCCGTGGTCGTCTCGACGCCTGACGTCAGGCGATATTCGGGATGTCCGGGACATTTGCTGTCCATCTGCCGGAAGCGGCGGATGTCGTCGAGGCTCACCGCTGGCGTGCCGAGTACCTCGTACTTTGGATTGACCGACTTCACACCGGTCAGGTGGAGCATCGAATAGAGCAGCATCGAGGCATGACCGATCGACAGCACGAAGCGATCGCGATTCGGCCAGATCGGGTTGTCCGGATCGAAGCGCAGGAAGCGCTGCCACAACGTGTAGACGACCGGCGCCATCGCCATCGGTGTGCCGGGATGTCCTGACCTGGCCTGCTGCACAGCGTCCATCGACAGGGTTCGTATCGTGTTGATAGAGAGCTGCGTGAGATCTTGATGTGCCTGTGCAGTCATTGCCCTTCTCCGATTACCGCGCACGCTGAAGCGTGCGCCGTGGCATCGCTGGATTCACTTGAATCGCAGCCGCGAGATTCAGTGCCACAAACGTCCAGTGCAGCGCTGTCGTTAGATAACCCATGACGAGGGCGTCCATCGCAATAAGGCCTGGCGCCACAACACCACGGCGAGGATCACCGCAAGTCCATGGGCCTCGACAAAACCGACGACCGCATACGGTGCCGCCGCGAGCGCACGCCCCTGAGGACCGTGCGCCGTACAAAACGCCCCGGATGTCGAAGATCACAGCGGCAAAGCCGGCCACGCCGATGAAGAGCGCATTCGCGCGAAGAATCAGATGTCGCACAGTCGCAGTCATCACACACCCCTACGTCGTGGCGGCAGCGACCTGCTCCGCCGCGAGGATGTCGACCCAGCCTCCGTTGGGCGCGATGCGATTCGCCTCGACGGGCCCCCAGCTGCCCAGCTCGTACTCGTACACCGGCGTCGCGTCGTCAAGGATGGGATCGACGATGCGCCATGACTCTTCGACGTAGTCCTGTCTGGCGAATCGAGTCGCGATACCTCTGAGTGCGTCGGTCAGAAGCTCCTCGTACGCACCAACCTCATGCGGGTCTACGTATTCGCTGATCTTGAGATTGACACTCTCACCGCGCAACGTATCGCCGGGCAGTTTGACGAACGATGTGATCGCGATTGTCTGCGTCGGCGTGACCTGAAACCGGAAGCAGTTCGCAGGCGGCGGTTCTGGCGTGAACACCGCCGGCGCTTGACGCAACCTGACGACGACCTCGGTCGACGTGGTCGCCATGCACTTCCCGGCCCGGATGTAGAACGGCACACCCTTCCATCGCCACGAGTTGATCGAGAGCTTCATAGCGACGTACGTCTCCACGGACGACACGGGATTGACCCCGGGCTCGCTGCGATAGCCGCGAAACTGTCCGCGGATGACGTCCTGAGGCTGGAGCGTCGCAATTCCTTTCAGTACTTTCACGCGTTCGTCTCGGGCGAGCTCGGGGTCGGCACCGGGCGGCGGCTCCATCGCGACGTTGGTGAGCAGCTGCAGGAGGTGGTTCTGGACGACGTCGCGAATGGCGCCGGTGTTGTCGTAGAACGATCCTCGACCATCGACGCCGAAGTCTTCCGCCATCGTGATCTGCACGTCCTCGACGAACTGCCGGTTCCAGATCGGCTCCACGAACGTGTTGGCGAAGCGGTAGAAGAGGAGGTTCTGGACCGCGTTCTTTCCGAGGTAGTGATCGATGCGGAAGACGGCCCTTTCGTCGAAAGTGTCGTGAATCACACGGTTTAATTCGCGCGCGGTGGTCAGGTCGCGGCCGAAGGGTTTCTCGACGATGACCCTGCCCTGCCGCGCCGCGCCGCTGCGGGAGAGCTGCTGCATGACAAGCCCGAACAATCGCGGAGGGATGGCCAGGTAGTGCACGGGGCACACACTGTCGCCGAGCGCCTGGGACAGTTGATTGAAGGTCGCGGCGTCGCCGTAGTCGCCATCGATGTACGTGAGCGACGCAGCAAACTTGTCGAAGACTTCGCGCACGAGAACGCCGCTCCGCTCGACGCTCTCGAACGCGCGGGCGCGGAGCTGATCGAGCGTCCATCCCGATTTGGCCACCGCAATGACGCGCCGTGGCAAATTCCCGTGCAACGTCATCCCGTGCAATGCGGGAAAGATCTTCTTGTACGCGAGATCGCCCGTCGCCCCGTAGAACACGAGCGCATCCGCTGGCACTGCTCCCATCACTCTACCTTCCCCTCTTCAAAATTCGACGTAGGCGTGTCGTCGCCTCGGTTCTCGAGACCAGGATTCGGTCCCACGAGGCATACCACGGATACTCTCACTTGTCAGGCATCGGGACGATATCGGCGTTGTGAAACGCAGAGCGAAGTTCCGTGTCGACCCGCCACCGTCCAGTTGGCTGAGCCGGAGGACGGCCACCTCGAGCCACTATGCGAATAGGCGCACACATGTCAGTCGCGGGCGGGGTGTCGAGGGCCGTCGATCGCGCGGTCGTCCACGGATGCGAAGCGCTGCAGATCTTCTGCAAGAACGCGAACCAGTGGATCGCCAAGCCATTAGCGCCGGACGAGATTGTCAGGTTTCGTCAGCGCCTCGACGAGACCGAGCTCACGCCCGTGGTCTCACACGCCAGCTACTTGATCAATCTCGCCACGGCGCAACCGCAGTTGCGCGAGCAGTCGATTGCGGCATTCATCGATGAACTCGATCGTGCGGAGTCGCTCGGCCTGCGTGGAGTCGTGATCCACCCGGGGACCTGCACGAGCGGCAGCGAAGAGGATGCGCTGCGGCTCATCGCCGAGGCAATCGCGAGCGCCTTCAAGTCACGCCCGCATCAGAAGGTCAAGGTGCTTCTCGAGCACACAGCCGGTCAGGGCCGAACCATCGGTCATCGCTTTGAACACCTCGCGGCCGTCCTGACGCATCTCGATGGCTCGCCTCGTGTCGGCGTCTGCCTTGACACCTGTCACCTGCTCGCCTCCGGGTACAACATCGCCGACCCGTCCGGCTACGACGACACGTTCGAAGCGTTCGAACGGCTCGTGGGATTCGGTCGGCTCGAGGTTCTTCACGGCAACGACTCGAAGAGGCCGTGCGGCAGCCGCGTCGATCGTCACGAGCACATTGGCAAGGGATTCGTCGGCCTCGAGCCGTTTCGGCGGTTGCTCAACGACCGACGATTCGCCAGCAAGGCGATCCTGATCGAGACCGAGAAGGCCGGAGGGAACGAGCGAGCAGGAACGCTCGCGGTCGATCCCTACGACAAGAAGAACCTCGCCACACTAAGGCGGCTTCGGAGATCGTAACCACGGAGGCCACGAAGAACGCATCTCTCCAACAAGCCCTTCAGCACCTCGTAGGCCAGGCCGACCGTCCATTACACGTGACCCTGCCGTACCGCCGCGAGGACAACACCCATCGTTCATCACGAGCAACGCGCGGCTGATCACATCAATCCAATGGCACCGATACTGCCGCGGTGCGCGCTGCATGAAACAAACCCGACAACCGATTCTGCGAGTTCAGCGCTGCATTCTTCTCACGCTCACGGCGACCGCATGGACGGTCGCGCCCGCGCAGGCGCAGTGGGAGGTCACTCCGTACCTGGGCATCAACCTCGCGGGCGATGCCGAATTCCGCAGGGGAGGCCCCGGTGTATCCGTTGCCTTTGTCGGCGAACGCCTGGGGTTCGAGTTTGATGTCGAACGTTACAACCATTTCTTCAAAGACAAGGATGTGACCCGCCTCGTTCCGAACAATTGCGGCGTCGGCCCGAGAAATGAGTCGTGCGTCGACCTCAATACTGACGCGATCGGCTTTATGGGCAACGTGATGGTGCCGATTCGCATCACCGACGCGAAGAACTGGCGTCCATACGCCACTGCGGGGCTTGGCGTGATTCATTCCTGGGTCACGGATCCTTCGAACACAGTCGCCGACACTAATCAGAACAACTTCGCATTCAACGTCGGCGGCGGCGTGATGTACTCACTCAACAATCGCGTGGCCTTGCGAGGGGACGTGCGGTATTTCCTGGCATTCGTCAACGAGGACAAGCGCGACGGCTTCTACTTCAACGACTACGGCTTCTTGCGCGCGACGTTCGGCGTCACATTCGGATGGGTCAGTCCACATCGTCGACCGCGCCTTCTTTCGGACCATCGCAGGCTTTGGTGGGACCGTCCCAGACCAACCAATCGTCAAACTCCTTAGCTTCGGTCCCGCTGAACTTCCGCGCCCACATGAGCGGTGATCAGGTAGTGCCGCCGCGAGATACACTGGCGCAGGGAGAGGCCATCTTCCAGCTCAGTCCTGACGGAACAGAGCTCTCCTATCGGGTGATTGCCTCGAACATCGAGAACGTCATCGGCGCGCACATTCATCTCGGCGCTGCCGGCGTTAACGGCCCGAATGTGTTCTTTCTGTTCGGACCTGGGGTTCCAGCGGGCGGTGGTCGCACGAACGGCGTGCTTGCCACTGGCACGATCGCGGCCGCCACTTACCCTCCCTTTCCCCAACTCATTAATGACATAAAGGCGGGGAACGTGTACATCGACGTTAACACCAATGACGGCGTCTCCCCGACCAACGCCGGCCTCGGCGACTTTGTGATGGGTGAAATCCACGGGCAGTTGCGATAACCGTGTTCGGCGGCGAAGAAGTTAACTAGACCCTTGTACATCTCTCGTGCATCTTTTCTGCACGAGACGCGATGATCAGACCCGATCATTGGCGCCGTGGAGTTCTACTTGGCCATCGCGGCGAATATTCGCAACGCGCAGGTCGGTTCAGGCTCGCCCTTTTTTCGATGTTGGCCGCTTCGTCGCTCTAGCCCTCCGGCGTGTGGAGGCGGATTGATCAGGCGCACGGTCCAACACGACGAAGTCGGCAACCTCCCAAGTAAAGGGCGGCTTCTGGCGTCGGTCAGTCTTTCGTTGGTCAGTATCCTCAACCGGCTGGGAGGACGCTCGTCGGTCTCCTTGTCGCCGGTCCCACGAGACGACAACTGGAAGCTCTGCGGTCTTTCGGGTGAGTCCGTCGAACCGTCGCTGCGCTCCACGGCGAACGACGATACCGACAGGCTTTCGTGACGATGGCTTGAGAGACCGCTGTTTCTCTACACTCTTCGTGTGTTTGCGAGGCACGGCAGACTTATCGGCAGCGATCGCCTGCTACTTTGCCGCCCGCCGAATCGCGACTCAGTCGCACGTGCATGGTGGTCCGGCGTTCTGGGTTGAACTTTGATCTTGGGTCTGCGACAGCAACGGCGTCCCGAAGCTCCCCTAAACACAGCGCCCTTACACACGACCTATCGATATCCGAAGCTCACTAGCCGCTGTCAGCTCGCGCATACAACGTAAGGCCAAAATTACGATCCACACGAACGCGATCGCGAGCGAGGCGCGCTGAAGCCAGCCAGCCACGCTGACCAGTCCAGCCATGCCCGTCGCTCCGACGAATGCCGCCACAAAGCAGCCGAGCGTCCCGACTCCGCTCGCCCGCGAGTAGATCGCCCATAGTCGGTGGCCAGACGATTGGAACCTGCGGGCGAAGACAAAACACGCGGTCGGAAGGCCGCCGAAGACGCAGATTGCCAACTTCCTGAGCTCCGGGATGTTGATCGTCCTCTTCGCGTTCGGCCTCCGGCCGCTGGTTCAGAACGGCCCGGCCTCTCGTTGGGGGCCAATCATGCTGCCAACCCTGGTCGCCGAGGCTCAGCAGGCTGGCAAACATGCGGGCGGAATCATAGTTCGGGCGAATCGCGCCCTCGACGGTGATCGCCACCACGAACAGGATCGGCCCAGCCACGCCGCACCAGAGCAGCCATCGAGACACACGTCGTTCAGGCATCGATATCTCCTGCGTCAGTGTGCACGGGATGTCTGGACCTCGAGAGTAAGAATGCGACAAGTCGCCGCCTGAGGGTGACTCGCTGCAAAGAACGCTGTTTAATCATGGGGGCGCGGCGCGCTCGCGCGAGATGTTTACCGAACCGGCAAATCCAACGCCCAGTTCAACACCATGCGCACGGTACGTGTCGACGATCCCTCATCCGCTGGTTTGACGAGGAGGAATCGCCCGCTCACGGGATTGACATCGTAGCTGCGGCCCGACTCGATTCCGGAATTGTAGGCGCCATCAAACAGCCCCCGTGGCTGTCCGGAACGGAACGTCTTGCCGGGCTCAATCGGCGCCGCCATCAAGCGGTTCGCACTCCGGTAGAACAGTTGAAGGCCATCCTGAGACCAATGCGGCTCTTCACCACCCTGGAAGGTCACCTGCCAGCGCGCGCCGCTGCCGCCGAGGTCGCGAACATAAATTTCTGCTCGGCCCGTCTCGTCCGATTGATAGGCGAGCCACTGACGTCCGGCGCTGACCGCTCCAGCGTATTCGTTCGCAGCGGTTGCCACCAACGTCTCCTGCCGGGTTGTCGCGCCCAGGATCACACGGAGGATGTCGCCGCGATCGGACGATGAACTCACAGCATCAACGAGGACGACGGTTTCCGTCGGATCGACCCAGGTGATATAGGCGCGGGAGGATACCGTCGCAAGCACCACGGCATCGCGGCTGCCATCGGCAGGCTTCTTCAACAGCGTCGTTTCAGAAGCGACGGCATTGAACGATGAGTAATACACCGACGAGCCATCCGGCGACCACATTGGCGCGGCGTTGGTGCCAGTAAACGTCAATCGGTTGAACGTGCCGCGGCCGAACTCGTAGATCCAGACGTCGCCCCGCCCGCTGGGGCTGCCGAGCAGCGCCGCACGCGATCCGTCCGGCGAGATGCGCACTTCCTGGTGTGGCCCGGCAGGCAGCTGCGCGACTTCCGTCTTGCCGGATGAATCAACCCACACCAGATGTCTCAGGTCCCTCAGGGACGTGCCCGGCACGAACGCCAGCGTTCCATCATTGGCACAGGCGAAATGAGCCGCGCCGGTACTCGCGTCGCGCGCCACCGCGGGGCTCACCTCGATCGGCTCGCCTGCGATTGTCAGGCTCTCAGGATCGAAGGCGATCGAGTACAGCCCCGCGCCCTTCGAATAGAGCAGCCTTCCGTCACCGCAGTAACGCGCCATCGCCGCGCCCTGGAGGACCACGCGACGCTCACCAGTCGCGACGATGACGGCATCGATGTTGCCGCCGTCGTAGCTGTCCGGACTCGCCTGGGTGCCGACTGTGAAGAGCACGCTCTTCCCGCCCGGTAACACGTGAGGCCACCGATGTGTCCGTTCGCCGGCCGCGAGCCTCGTCACCGGCTGCATCGGCCCGCCGGTGGCGGGCATGCTGACAAGCGGCGCGCCTGCGTCCAGGGTCAGGAACAGCGTTCCATCATCCGACCACGCAATGCCGCGCACGTCGCGAGCACTGGCGATCGTTGATGCTTCGCCGTCGATTGCGGCCTTTCGGATGACGCCATCTGCGAAGAACGCGACCCACTTGCCATCGGGCGAAAGCACCGGACCAGTCCCGCGCTCGCTGCCGGGAATGAGGCGTGCGCTCGGATCCGACCGGGTGCGAACATAGACCCGATCGATCCCTCCGGACGCCGCCACGAATGCGGCGGTGCCGCCACTCGCCGAGAGGGCAACTGCAGGTCGGAACACCAAAGACAGTGTCGCGCCCGGGTCCGGCGGCTGCACGTCGAAACGCGTGATCGAGGCGGGTGGCGGAGTGACGCGCGGCCGCGCAGCGAGAATTCCCAGAAGACCAGCGACGGCGGCGAGGAGTACAACGGCAGCCATCAGCAACCGGACCGCCCAGCCTCGCGATCGGGGGATTGCGGTGGCTCCGGCTGCTCGGCTCGTGTCCTCGGCGATCGTCTGGGGTGCTTCGAGCGTGAGCCGCGCCTCGCCAATATCGCGAAGCCGCTTTCGCGGGTCCTTCTCGAGACAGCGTCGTACCAGTCGTGCGACGACGGGCGGGACCTGTGGAGGAAGTGCGTCCCAATCCGGTTCGCGTGTGACGATCGCCGACAGTACATCGGTGACCGTTTCGCCTGTGAACGGGCGCCTGCCGGTCAGCATCTCGTACAACAGGCAGCCGAATGCCCAGATGTCCCCGCGGCGATCGACGTTCTTTCCGCGCGCCTGCTCGGGCGCCATGTAGGCGGCGGTACCCAGAATCGCGCCGACTTGCGTGATCGCGGGCGAGGTCACGGTTGGCGAGTTGTCAACCGGGGCGCCAGCTCCCGCATCCGCCATCGCCCTCGCCAGTCCGAAATCGAGAACTTTCACGACGCCGTCGCGTCGCACCTTCACGTTCGCCGGTTTCAAGTCGCGATGGATGATTCCGTGATCATGAGCGGCCTCAAGACCTTCGGCGATCTGCCGGGCCACATCGAGCGCGTCGTCGACGGACATCCCGGCGCTGGTGGCGATCAAGTCGGCGAGCATCGGCCCTTCGACCAGCTCCATCACCAGCCCCGAGACTCCCGCTGCTTCCTCGATGCCGTATATCTGCGCGATGTTCTGGTGGTTCAGGGCGGCGACAACATGGGCTTCGCGTTCAAAACGGGCGACCCGCTCGGCGTCCGCTGCAAACTGTGGAGGGAGGATCTTGATGGCGACGTCCCGGTGGAGCCGAGTGTCGCGGGCACGATAGACCTCGCCCATTCCGCCGCTTCCAAGCGGTACGAGGATCTCGTACGGACCGAGGCGTGTGCCGGCGGGGAGCGACAGAGTCGACAATCCGGTCGATTCTAGCGCCAATAGGATCAAGCCCTCGGATTACTAACGAGTTCGTGTCCACATCTCCGTGGTTAAGACTCGCTCTACCCTATTTCCTTCCGAGCGAAGCCTTGATATCAGCCACCGACGTCAGCCGATCGGGATTGAGATTGTGGACCGACATGATGCGATCGACGTCGAGCTTCAGGCGATCGATGTTGTCGGCGAACACGATCGTCCCTGTGACCGGCGGATTGGGCACCGGCGCGTCTGCGGGCGGCAGGTTGAACATGTCTGCATAGACGAGGATCTTTTCCTTGGGCAGGTAGCCCACCACGTTGCCGTCGGCGTGGGGGAGCCCCTTGATCACGTGGAGCTCGAACGTCCGGGTCGCATCCTGGAAGACGCGCTTGTCGCCGGTGAAGCCTTCGATAACGGGCTTCTTCCCAGACTTGGACAATGAATCAGGAGCGAGCGTCCGCGGCGCGGACAGCGCGTTCGCCAAGAACGCCTTGTTCACCTCCGGCGTGACGATGGTGATGCCTTCGGCGACGACGGCAGGGAGTCCGCTCGTGTGATCGAAGTGATGATGGGAGATCACGCCGTAGCGAATCGGCTTGTTGGGGATCACCTTCTTCGTCTCGGCAATGATCGCCTGGCCGCGCGCCTCGTTCTGCGGCCCAGGCTCGAAGAGAACGATGTGATCGGCGAACTCGATAGCGAGCGCGTTATAGGCGCCGTTGATGCGGAAAACGCCATCGGCCAGCTTCTCTGACGTCGGGCCTGGTGCCGCACCGGGGCCACCAGGAGCTCCGCCAGGACCGCCACCACGCCCCGCAGGCGGCGGGGTGGCCGTCATCAGCGTCTGAAGGTTCGAAGGGTTCGCGTGGGCACCTAACACGTAGGCTTCGAACGTCGGCCAGCCACCGCGCTTCTGCACGATCGTTGCGGGAAACTTGAGACCGTTGTTGTCGCGATAGTTTGAGTACTCCGATTCGACGAGCATGTCGCCGAAGATCGGATTCTCGACCCACGTCTGCACTCGTTCGACGAGGTTCTGGTTGTTGATGTACCCGACCAACCGATAGGCCTGCCCGCCCGGCGACTTGACCGGTGAGTTCCAGGTCACAACCTGATAGCGCCTGCCGCCGACGTTCTGCGCTTTCACAGTCGCGTTGTTGGCGGTCGCGCCCTTCAAGAAGCCCCACGGCGTGACCCAGATCTCCAGCTGGTTCGCCCACCCCTGCGTCTGCGGGGTGATGAGCTGCTGCGTCTGAGGTGTTCCCTGCGCGAGGGTTGCGCGGCCACCGGTCACTGGAACGGCATATGTGGCCCAGGTGGCGCGGGACGCCGGCTGACTGAAGTCGATCGCGCGCACGTAATCGTTCTGTGCAGCCGTCGGCCATGGCTGGTTCGCGTTGTTGTTCTGACCGAGATTGCCGGTCTGCGCTGTGCCATAGAAGTGGATCGAGTTGAGAGCCTCAATACCCATCGCCTTCGAGGCGTTCCCGACCACCGTCCTGGCGTCCTGCGCATTCGCCGTGGAGACCGCAAGAACGAGCATTGCCACTGCAGTGAGCCACTTCCTCAGCATCTTCGAACCTCCGGTCGCACATGATGGCAAAGAAAGCAGGCACCTTCAATCCGTCCGCGAAGGTTAGGCGATAATTTGATCTCGAATGAGCATGACCCGCGCCTTTCAACCGGCCAGCGACACGAACGCCCTCGGCCAACCCGATGTCGTCGTTTCCGCCCGTGATCTTTTCAAGATCGACACGGACCTTCAGGTGCCGGCGTTCTCTTCACCGGAGGAGCACGTCCCGCCGCTCGACCCGGACTACGTCTTCGACCGCGACACCACGCTCGCGCTGCTCGCGGGATTCGTGCACAACCGTCGCGTGATGATCCAGGGCCGGCATGGGACCGGCAAGTCGAGTCACGTCGAACAGGTCGCCTCTCGTCTCAATTGGCCGTGCGTCCGCGTCAACCTCGATGGACACGTCAGCCGCATGGACCTGATCGGCAAGGACGCCATTGTCGTCCGTGATGGAAAACAGGTCACTGAGTTCCAGCCCGGGATCCTGACCTGGGCGCTTCAGCGCCCGTGCGCGCTCGTCTTCGACGAGTACGACGCCGGTCGCGCCGATGTGATGTTCGTCATTCAGCGCGTCCTCGAAGTGGAGGGACGCCTGACGCTGCTCGATCAGAGCCGCGTGATCGAGCCGCATCCGTCATTCCGGCTGTTCGCGACCGCAAACACGGTGGGGCTCGGTGATGCCAGCGGTCTCTATCACGGGACACAGACGCTCAATCAAGGCCAGATGGATCGCTGGAACATCGTCGTGACGTTGAACTACCTCGAACACGATCGCGAAGTCGACGTCGTGCTGGCGCGCTGCCCTGAGTATCGCAACTCGGAGGGTCGTGCGCAGGTGGGCGCGATGGTGGCACTGGCCAATCTGACGCGGCGCGGCTTCGGCGACGGCGATCTCTCGACGGTCATGTCGCCGCGCACGGTTGTCACGTGGGCGCAGAACACCACGCTGTTCCACGACACTGCCCTGGCCTTCAAGCTCACGTTCCTCAATCGATGCGACGAGGACGAGCGCACACTCGTCGCCGAGTACTTCCAGCGCTGCATCGGGCAGGACCTTCCCGAAGATCGGCGCGGGCCCGGCCTCAGGTGAGCAGTCCGTTCCCGGACAAGACAGTCGAGGCCGTCGGTGCGTGCACGCGGGCGCTCGGGCGGCTCGAGTTCGCTGACGCCGCCGTCGCTCAGTCGGATGCCGCGACGCTCTCCGGACTGCGAGCGTTCGGCGATCGCCTGGCGTTGCGGGCGCGCTTTCATGACATGCCGATCCACCAGCGTTCCCGGCCAACCAGGACGCCGGATTCAGATCTCTTTGATGCACTGGAGCTGGCCCGCCTCGACACGATCGGCGTGCAATGGCTTCAGGGCGTGGCGAAAAACCTCCTCTCGCATCCAGGCATCGAGCCGGACGGTGTGCGATGGCTCGCCTTCGAGGCCCTGAGCGGTCTCGCTGCTCCGAGAGAAAAGGCCGACCTCGTCGGGAAGCTTCGTAAGCAGCTCCCCAGGAATGTGGCAGACGGCCTCGCTTCCCTTTCGGCCTTCTCGCGGAACCAGCAGCGATTCAGTGAGGAGGCCGCGACGTGGGTCCGATCCGCAGTGGCTCACATTCCGAAAGCTGATGCGCCACGAACGGGCGCGTTGCCCTTCGAGCTCCGGAAGAAACGGAGCGTCCGCACGCTTCCGCGTCGGGGCGACCCTGGCGCGACCTCCGCACCGCTGAAGAAGCGACAGGAGGGGAGTCAGGCCTCCGACGAATCAGCCGGCTCCGGCGCGATCACGAGAGGTGGAACATCAGGCGAGGCCTATCGGGCGTACACGACCGCTCACGATCGGATCGTCAACGCTGCCGCCCTTGTCGACCGTTCTGAGCTTGCCGAGCTACACCTCAAGCTCGAGGCCGAGCTCGGATCGATTCGCCCCGTTGTGGCGCGTCTCGCCAAGCGACTCCTCCGCGTGCTGATGGCTCGTCAGACTCGCCACTGGCGCTTCGATCTCGAGGAAGGCGTGATCGATGGTTCCCGCCTGGCTGCACTCGTCGCGAGTCGCGGCACAGCAAGACCGTTCAAAGAAGAAGGCGAGTCATCGTTTCCCAGCACGGTCGTGACGCTCCTGATCGACCACTCGGGATCGATGCGCGGCAGACCAATGCTCATCGCGGCGCTGACCGTGGAGATCTTCGCGCGCGTGCTCGAGCGCTGTGGTGTGCGAT